>Ga0315268_10004035_pt1 | contig 16017 bp, 15 predicted proteins | sample C1_top_MG_FD_204535 | JGI IMG/M metagenome (GOLD analysis project Ga0315268, IMG submission 204535) | Sediment microbial communities from Yellowstone Lake, YNP, Wyoming, USA - C1_top | ecosystem: Environmental > Aquatic > Freshwater > Lake > Sediment | place: USA: Wyoming | collected 2017-08-01
CTTAACACCTACGCTACAGCACTACACATGATTACTCATGTGTAACACCACAGTCTGCATCATTTACAGCTGGGACTACCGGGGTATCTAATCCCGTTCGCTCCCCCAGCTTTCGTCCCTCACCGTCGGACACGTTTTGGGTCGGCGCCTTCGCCACTGGTAGTCCTTCCAGGCTCAACGGATTTTACCCCTACCCTGGAAGTACTCCGACCCTCCCCCGTTCCCAAGACTTGACAGTATCCACTGCACGCGTTAGGGTTGAGCCCCAACATTTCACAGCGGACTTAACAGTCCGGCTACGGACACTTTAGGCCCAATATTCGTGGGTACCACTCGAGGCGCTGGTGTTACCGCGGCGGCTGCCACCAGTCATAGGCCACTCCCTATTGACTGTTTGTCTTCACCAATTAATAAGGTGTGTTTGCCCACACCCTTATTCTCCAAGCTTTTTGCACTTGGCAAAAGACGGAAACTAAGTTTCCGCCACTCAGACTTCCCCTGTCACGCTTGCGCGCATTGCAGAGGTTTCGCGCCTGCTGCATCCCGTAGGACTAGGGTCCTTGTCTCAGTACCCTTCTGGGGGCCACCACTCCCATGGCCCCTACGGATTATCGGCTTGGTGGGCCATTACCCCACCAACTACCATGATCCGCCGCAGTCTCATCCTAAGGCGGACTGGCTCCAATTCACCAGCCATTTAAATGCCCAAGCGTTCCAGCATAGGGCATCGATCGCGGGTTAGCCTCAGTTTCCCGAGGTTATACGCGTCCTTAGGGTAGATTGACCACGTGTTACTCAGCCGTACGCCGCCCACCCAAGTGAGTGAGCAAACTTGCATGGCTTAATCGAAGTCTGATAGCAGTACCCTCCAGCAGGATCAACTGGAGTTAATTCAGTTGTCTGCATGTATGTACACGAATACGGAAGTTCACAAATTCTTTTTAGGAATTGGTTCTTCTCTTTGCATGTTTCAAATCTCTTGAAGCGTGAGTCAAATCTATCAGCAATAGATTTCCATGGATGCCCCCGCCAATGAATGCGAGAACACACCGCCTCGGGCAATAGGAATCTCCCTAAGCGGCAGGTGTTATATAGCGAAGAACGGCTTTATAAAGGTATCGGCGTTTCGGAGCGAAATATGGCCAACAGATGGATAGAATCGGCATGAACCCGAGCATATAAATCGGTGTCAACCGAACCATTTCACAACTAATTAATAAATGCCGGGCTCAAATCCAAAATCATGGATGCAATGGAAGGCGACAAAATCGTCCTGGACCGCAAGAGCTTCGAGGCCCTCGCAGTAGAGTCGCGTGTAAAGATACTCAAAGCCCTCAAAGTGCGGCGCAAGACCCTCACAGAGATATCAGAGGAGCTTTCCATGTCCGTTTCTGCTGTGAAGGAGCATCTCGAGAACCTCGAGGCTGTGGATCTCGTCGTTAAGAAAGATGAAGGCCACAAATGGAAATACTACGAACTCACTAAAAAAGGCGCTGAGATCGTAGGACCAAAGGAACTCCGCGTCTGGATAATATTATCCATCTCGATAATCGCGCTCGCGGCCTCGCTTCTCGCGATGTTCTCGCCCCCGCCTTTCTACTCGATGACAACAGGAGGCATGAACGCCGCGCCTCAGGCGGGTGAAGCGCCGATTCCTACAGGGGCAGCTCCTCCTTCAACTGATAACATTGAAACTCAAAACAACGCGCTAACCGCAGCGCCATCGGCACTCGCGAAAACTCTTGGGAATGAGAGTTCGCTCGCGCTTAACGGAGGGCCCGGAGCGGATACGAGCGGTGTTGGAGCAAATGATAATGGGTTGGGAGCATCTGATAATGGCACGAGAGAGATGGCTACAAACGCATCGCAGGCAAGCGGCGCCAACCAGCCTGATTTGAAGATCCCGCTTATCGTAGCGATAATCAGCGGATTGACGCTTCTTGGATGCCTGGCCATTTTATATAAGAACAGGAAGCCAGGGGCGCAATCTGGTTAAACATGATTGGCAACTTAAGAACACATTTAAATATGCTCCTCAATACATCCTGATAGCATGAAATACAAAAGAGCGCAGACACCAAGAAGCCCTGAGACCTGCCAGACGTTCCACTCCATCCAGAAACGGCCTTTCCGCCCGAACTATTGCCTTAAAATCAAGGAGATATCCCGCATCAACTGCATGCAGGAGGACATATTCTCAGGAAGACGGCACCTGGATAGAAAAGAGGAGATCTACCTCATCAGGAAGGTAAGGCGGCTGGATAAGGCAGGCAAAATGAATCCGAACAGCCCCCTTAGCGTCACAAGCAACAATATCTTTGATATCATCAGCCAAAACCATATCGGCATCGTGGTCTCTATCTGTTCCAGGGTCATGAAGACGAAAAAATACCTCACGAGCGAGCTTGGGGACCAGAATGAATTGCTCCGTGACATGATACAGATCGGGATGATAGCGCTTGAAGAGTGCGTGAGATGGAGGTTCGACCTTACGAGGGGATTCAAGCTTACGACATATGCGACCCACCGCATAAGGCATGACGTCAAGAGATATATAGAAGACCTCGGCACGACTATAAGGAAACCTGTCCATGTGCATGAGGCAGGGAGCACGATTGCCAAAGCGACAGGACGATTCTATGCGATGTGCGGGAGAAGCCCGACGACAGAAGAACTGATCAAAGAGTCCGGGATGAAATCCACGAAGCTGAGCAACGCGATCAGCAATGGCCGCCAGAAATTCTTGTTCAAAAAAGAGAATGTGGACGGCTTTGAGGAGGATCTCCTGGCTTTGGCCCCTTCAGCCATCGATGGCCCTGAGCAAGATACCGCAACTTCATTTGACTATGGAAAAGTGAAAGCCGCATTCTCTCACTTGAAACCCATGGAGGTCGAGGTCATGAAGCTCAGATTCGGGCTTGACCGGCGCGGGGAGCTGACGCTGAAGGAGATAGGCGACAAATACGGCTTCTCGCGTGAGCGCATCCGCCAGCTCGAGCGCGATGCGTTGAAGAAACTGAGGGCCCGCCTTGAAGTTGCGCCAAGGAAAAGAATACAAAAGCGCAGCGATATCATGCCTGAAGCGGCACCTGCCGAACCCCCGATTTCAATCCCAGAAGGTCCTGCCGCAGTAACAGCGCCCGGATCCAAAACCGAGGTCATTTCACTCCAGCAATTCATGCCCAGCTCATTCACGCCCAAAGACTTCGAGCAGAAGAAGGACGTGTACACCGCGCTCATCAAGGAAACCAAATCGCTCACGAACCGCGAAAAACTCGTTTTGGGATTTATGTATTGCCTGGAAGGGATTGAGAAAAAGACCCCGGCCCAAGTTGCCCGCATCATGAAGGTTTCCAGGGCAGAAGTTCTTAAGATCGCAAAATGCGCTTTCGAAAAATTGGATTACCTGGTCAATCCTTCACTTGCCCCTGAAACCCAGGCCGGTAATGGATAGGAACATCAATACCAGAAGCCCTGGGATGCCGCCTATCAGGCAGATGAGGATGCTCCAGATATTGACTTCTATCTTGATACCGAGCCAGCCGACGAGTTTCAGCGCGACCAGAGCGATGACTGTGTTGATCAGAAGAGGGATAGGCCCCCAAGCGTTATAGATGCCGATGAAAAGTATGGCGGCCAGGATGAGTAAAATAATGTTCAAGACGAATCCAAAAAGTCCCATAGGATGCGGTTCGTAAGCGAATATTAAAAACATTGAGGGCAGCCGTTGGAAATCTCCTAATCATCTTTTCGGCCGTTCGGTCACATATCCGAGAGGCTTGGCCCGCCCAACAGAAGCCATCTGCGTAGGGTTCTTGAGCTCATCAATCCTTTTTTTGCAGAACTCCTTGAGCTCATCGATGTTCTTCTCTGTCAACCTCCCGTAGGATGATGCGCAGATGAGCGAGCCCTCGAGCCTTTCCAATATCAATGCCAGCACGGTCAGCTGGTAGCAGGATCTGGCCCTTTTATCAATCTCGCCAAAAGCGAACTCGCTAAGACGATGGTTCCTGCTGTCGTATTGGGCGAAAAGCTCGGGGAGGGTGCTCATACGGGTTATCTTTTCCTCGCACAATATAGTGAGCAATAATGCTTGATCGCTCAAAGAGCCCGTCCCTATCCAGTCGGGTCCTTTCCGCTTCATCGTATCAAGGACTGTCTGGATCACAGCCCTATCATCGATAGAGCGGATCATGGTTTTAATCTCATGTACTGCTTCCTGCGCGACCCTGAAGTCTGCGTTTTCCATCTTAGCTATAAGATCTTCCAACCTGTTTAGATCGATATCCTGGCCCATCGTCCTATCCACCCATTTTTCTTTCGCCTTTATATGTTAATAGATGGGTAGAAACGGTTATATTGTTATCTTCTCCGTAAGAATTCGGATCGTTGCTCATGCCGCTTTGCAAGCCGCAGCAATACAACGTTCTTTAAAATATTCTCTGGATAGTTTAGTTATGGTGGGGATGACGAACAAGATCGTGATTTATACAGGGGAATGGTGTCCTTGGTGCCAGGTGATGATAAAATTCCTGAAAAAGAACAAGATAAAATTCGTCACCAAAGATGTCGATAACCCGAAATATGCGATAGAGGCGATGAAGAAAAGCGGCCAGTCAGGCATCCCAATTGCCGATATCGACGGCAAGATCGTGATAGGATTCGATGAATCACAACTGCGCCATGCGCTGAATATAAAATAAAAATAAGTGTTAAAAAGTGGCATTTCGCATATATTTATAAAGAGTTTTAGGCATAATATATCCTATGAAACATGTCAGTTTCTCATCCAAGAGAGCCGCTCTTGTTGCTTTGCCTCTTGTGATGGCTTCTGCCTTTTCCGGCTACTCCCCTTCGATCGAAGTGCAACGTCTAGAACCAACTTCCAAATGCGTTGTTCATTCCTCGCGCGAGCTGGTCGGACCGGGGATAATGGACCTCGAAGTTCCAGCCACGAAATATGCCCCGGCGCATTTGTCCCAATTCAAGGAGGAATACTCTGATTTTGTCAGTGCCACTGTCAAAATCCTGCGCGATAGAGGATACAAAGAGCCCAAGGGCAAAAACGAACTCCTGAGATTGTGCGAAGAAATCGGCTCGATCTTATGGAGCAATTTTGATAGAGCGGAAACCGATTTGCTTCTTGATGGCTTCTCAAAAAAGAAAGGCGGGAAGCTCGGCACGCTTGACTGCGACACCAGTTCATTCGTTTTCGCAGACATCCTAAACCAATTTAATGTGAATTCAAAGCTGGTCTCTCTGCCAGGACACGTCTTGATCCGTTTGGAAACGACAAAGGGTTCGGTTTATTTTGAAACGACTAACATAAGCTGCCATGAATCCTATTATCACAGCTCGGACGGATTCAAGATGAGATATCCGATTTCATTTGGTGAAAGTGATTTTCAAGCAGAAAATTCTTCGACATATTATAACCGCAGTGTTGCTAAAAAAAATCAGGGAGACTTTGCAGGTGCGATCGAAGACTCAACCAAGGTTATAGAACTCAATCGGGAAAAAGCAGGAGCTTATGATGTACGCGGTGTTGCCAAATTATATATTGGAGATTATAAGGGTGCGATCGAAGATTTGAACGAGGCTATAAAACTAGATCCGAAAGCGGCAATTTTCTATGTTGGTCGCAGTGCTGTCAAAGAAAAGCAGAGAGACTTTGCAGGAGCTATCGAGGACTTATATACAGCCATAAAACTGGATCCGGAATTTGCAGTTGCCTACGTCTTTCTCGCTATTATTCGTACTGATGAACTTGGAGATCACAAAGGGGCGATAAAAGATTATTCCAAGGCGATCAAACTAGACCCGAATAACGCAATTGCCCACTATGATCGTGGTGTTGCTGAAGTAAGACTAGGAAATTTCGTTAGTGCAAAGCAAGACTTTGTCAATGCTATAGAACTAAACCCGAAATACAAAGAAGCGTACAATAATCGTGGATTTGCCAAAAAAAAGCTTGGAGACCTCAAAGGAGCTAAAAGCGATTACGAAATGGCAGATAAGCTGGAATCTGCAGATAAAAAGTGACTATTCAGATAAAACTTGTTAACATCTATCAGTAGTGCCCTTGCCTTAGCCTTTTTTTGTGATGGGGAAGCGAACTTGGCGCCCCTTCTCGATGCACACCGCCTTCATGATGCGATGCTCGTTCATGCGACACGCCTTCGTGATGAGACGCTCCTTCATGCGATCTGCGTTCATGGGCTTCTGCAGGTTGTCTTTCTCTAGAAATACCATGCGAAGGCGGTCTACGCTCCCCCATAGGATGCCTCGGCGCTCCCCTTCCCGCATGACCATATCCGCGTCTCTCTTCTTGATCAGCGCCATACTCGTTCGGGCCATGTCTTGAAGGCCTTGGAGGGCCCCTGCGCTCGCCAAAAGGACGATCTCCCCGGAAAGGGGGCCTATCGCGTCCATATGACGGCCTTTCCGACCTCTGGGACTGCTCGTAGACGCTGCCTCCCCTCATCCATGCGAAATCAGGGTGCTCATGGCCCATCCTCTCCTCGCGGCTCTCTTTCCTCCGCACGAAGTTGATGGCTTTGCCTTCTGCTCCCATCCTTCCTGTGCGCCCTACCCGATGCAGATGCACTTCCTCGCTCTGCGCAGCATCATAGTTGATGATGAGGTCGAGGTTCTCGACATGCAATCCCCTGGCCGCTACATTCGTCGCGACGAGAATCTTGATGCGCCCGTGCTTGAAATCATCCATGACCCGGGTGCGTTTCGCTTGGCTCATGTCCCCTTGTAGGAGGCCTGCCTTTATCCCTTTGTTCCAGAGCCTTTCCTGTATCTTGGCAGCGCCGATCTTGGTCTCGCGGAATATCAATGTCTTGACCTCGGGATGCTTACGAAGCGCTTCGACCAGCTTCGGGAATTTCTCAAGGTCCGTCGCCTCTATGAATTCCTCCTTGATCGAGGATACTACTGCCAGTTCCCCGATCTCTATCATTTTCGCATGAGGGACATATTTGGAGGCTATCGTAGTGATGCCTTCGTCTATAGTCGCTGAGAAGAGCATTGTGAGCCTTTTCTGGGGAAGCTTGTCCAGAATCTCAGTGACTTCATCCCTGAAACCAAGATCCAGCATCTGGTCTGCTTCATCCAGCACGGCGATATCGAATTCATGGATATTTACGGCTCCCCGCCTGTTGAGGTCGAGCAGCCGGCCTGGCGTGGCGACAAGGATGTCATTGCCAGCGCTCAGCTCGTCCATCTGGACATTGATGCTAGCACCACCATAGGCTACGCAGACCCTGTAATGGTGAAGGCTTCCGATCTCGGCTATCTCCCTGCCGACCTGGACAGCCAGTTCGCGCGTCGGTGCCAGTATAAGCGCCCTTTTCGAGGTCTTTGCATGCAGCCTTTCAAGGATGCCGATCCCGAAGGCAGCGGTCTTGCCTGTCCCGGTCTGGCTCCGGACAATCAGGTTGTGGCCAGAAATCACATCTGGAATAGTTTTCAGCTGAACCTCTGTCGGCTCGATATATCCCATCTTTTCAAGTGCCAAGACTGTTTTCTCGCTCAGGTCCATATCTTTGAATTTCATATTTATCTGTGCCTTTCTTCGCAGTATTCGTCAGTTAAAGACAAGAATAGAGAATCCTTTTCTTTCTATTCCTTACTGGTTTATGATACTGGTTTATCTATCTATTATTGGGTCGCTTGGGATATATTAATTATATGGTTTGCGCTTCCAATAGGGTCTTCATGCTCAAACAATCCGAGGCGCCGAAAAAGATGCAGAGCCGGATAGGCTCGCTGCTCGCCGTGATACCGCTTTCGCCCAACCAATGGACGATCCTTTCCCTTATCGTCGCGATAGTCGCTGCGGTGATGATTGGACTAGGTAACCTCGTCGTGGGGCTTGTTCTTTTCGCGCTCGCCGGCGTGCTCGATATGGTGGATGGGGCAGTAGCTAGGGCGCGCGGCGAGGTCACGGATCTGGGCGGCTTCATAGATGGGGTGTGTGATCGGTTCGTGGAAGCCCTGTTCCTGTTCTCGTTCATGTTCTATCCCCTTCCCACGATATTCATCGACCCGAAGATATGGCTCGCATCCCTGATTTTCTTGGGGACGTGCATGCCGTCGTTCATCCGGGCGTACGCTGATCACAAGAAGGTGATAACGCACGAGGAAGCGCTCGCTTTGGGGGGGTTTTTCGAACGGAGCGAGCGGATAATACTGATTGTTTTGGGACTTGTGTTCGGTCTTATTTGGGGCATGCAGTTCTTCGTCGCATACATAATAGCGGCGTCGGTCTTCTCGCTGGTGACGATAATACAGAGGCTGGCAACGATAGTATACAGGAAATGAGGGGCTCCCAGGAAAACGATAAATCCATTTCTATCCGATGATTTTGTCTTTTTAACCCGATATTCTTATAAAACATGTTATTTTACACAGTATTTTTGCTATTCGCTGTCAAATTTAACACAAAAATAAGGAAAAGGTATTTATATAACCTAGTCTATAGTATCTACCAGGGGGGTGTAGAACATGGAACCGAGGGATACGGTTAACATGGTGGGTCGGGTTCGCGGGGTAATGGGAGAGCTCGGATCTAAGACGGAGATGGCAAATCAAGCGGAAGGAGGGGACTCTTCGGCTATAAACGTAGAGATATTGTCGGTCGGAAGGATCTTCAAGGAGCTTGATTTCAGGAGCCTCTATCTGTACATAAAAAGGCCGCCATTCTTCCAATATTGTCCGATATGAATGGGGATTTCTCTCCCTTACCTCTTATTCCAGCCGCACTGGTCGATCCGGATTGCTGTTTTTAAAACAATTCAACGTCTAATCATACGATGGTCTTCCAAAAGTATCTGGCGCCTATCCACGACTTCACGAATCTTCCCTACAGGCTGCTCGCCAAGAGGTATGGGGCTCAAAGTGCATGCATTCCGCTTATCAATTCCATAGCTCTAGCGAATGTCCGAAGACGCGGGGCGGGGGGGAAAAAGTGGGTCGATTCGCGGATTTTGTCGCATCTCGATGAGAAGAGCGTTGGGGTGCAGATTGTAGGCTCTTCCCCTGAACTCATTGGAAAAGCCTGCAAAGCGATCCTGGATTTGATCCCATGGGTCGGCTGGCTGAACCTGAATTGCGGGTGCCCTTCAGAGAAAACCATGTCCGACGGAGGAGGAAGCGCCATGCTGGATGCGCCGGGATCCATCACAAAGGCTGTTTCGGCCATGAGAAAGGCGAGCGACAAACCGATCTCGGTGAAGTTAAGGCTGAAGGGCGGGCATCAAAATACGCTTTCAATCTGCAAGAAAATCGAGTCCGCAGGCGCTGATTTCATAATAATCCATGGCAGGACGCCGGAACAAGGGTATTCGGGAAAGGCTGACTGGGATGCGATTAGGCGCCTGAAGGAATCCGTAGGGATACCCGTCATCGGCAACGGCGATATAGCTACAGCATCCGAAGGCATGGCGCTCATCCGGGACGGCTTCTGCGACGGGTTCATGGTAGGAAGGGCTGCGATGAAGAATCCCATGCTGTTCTCTGACAAAGCTCCCGAGGGCGTGGCCGGCCGTTTCAGGCTTTTACGCGAATATATCTCTCTCCACGAGAAGCATCTCGGAGCGCCCGAGCTTGCGGATATCAAAGTGAAAGCCTCGAACTTCATGACGGCAGTGCCTGACGGAGCGCGAATCAGGGATAGGATATGCAGATCAGTGAGTGTCGAAGAGATAGTAGGATTAGAAGATGAATTGGGCTATCGCCTCACTTCATTAGATTAGAAAAAGATTAGCTAGGGGTTATCTCGAATCTCCCAAGAAAACGATCCTCTGGGATATGAAAGAACCGCACCAGATAATCCTTCTGCCCCTGGGTAATTTTCGTCTTGCTGAAATGTACGAATCTGTCTTCAGAGAGTAGTAAAAGTCGTAACGCATCATAATCCCGGATATCGAATCTGGTCCCGCGAAGGTCTGCGCCTTCAAAATCAGCAAAAAGAGCGCTTAGCCTGAAGCGAGACATATCTCTCATGTCTGCGCCTTTGAAGCTGCACCTTTCGACCGTGACATAATCAAAAGATCCGCCTTTGAAATCAGCGCCATCGAAATTTATATCCTCGAAGCGGGCATCATGGAATACCAGGCCCTTGAAATCTATTTTTCGTAAATCAGCCCTTGATATGCGGGAGATATTGGGCATCGTATGGGAAGAAGTGGAGCTTGAATAATCAACCCCGCATCTTATGTTATCATCCTTGAACCCATTGAATCGACGCAATCTGTTGAATACATCTACTTGAGAATATTTCTTCCCTCTCCTTTTCCAACCAGCTTTGTCTGAATTCTGGAGAAAGGCTTCCAAATGAGGTCTCGAATGCAATCTATTTACCATATTATAATATTATAAGACACAATTTTTATTAACCTTCCCTAAAAAAGTGCCCTGTATTTTTATAAATCTAAAAACGAGGAATTGGGGAAATAAATCAAAAAAATTAATGCGATAATCTAGGACTCAATTTTGGTTGATTCTAGAATCTCGGTTTCGGTTTGTAGCAGTTCCTGCAATACACAGGTCTTCCTTCCGTTGGTTTGAAAGGAACCTGGCAGGGCTGGCCACATTTAGAGCAGACCGCATCGTACATCGGCCTGTCTCCGCCTTCGTATGCCATTTTATTTTTCACCTTATTTTTTTTCGATCCTTTAGCCGTTTTTTACACGGCATGGATCCACTGCAGCGGTATGTCGGTTCAGAACAAAACCCGTTTCTTCCTGATTAGAAACCATTCCGATAGAGCCGTTCTAATAAACAGACTGCTGCTAGAGGTATTATGATATTCCTTATATATAAAGGTATGCATTTGATACCCCCTGTCAGTTTCCGACGTTCCGGTTCATTCGACCCTTTTCAGGAACGATATGGCCGTCCTGAGGTGGGATAGGGGCATCCTCTGGTCGGGCTTGTCGAAGTGGCCGTAAACCACAGGCCCGAACGCGAACGAGGTCGAAAGCTGGCTGTAGACGAAGGCTTCGTCGTGGCCGTGGAAAAGCCTCGCTGCGACCTTATGGTGGCCGAAACTTTTGATGAAACCGGCGCCTTTCCGCTTGGCGGCCGGCTTCGAGAACCCGTCAAGATAGCAGTGCATCGGGTCATTCACGTCGAACAGCTTGTCATAATCCTCGGTCCAATCAAGCTTTTCCTGGGGATGGAGGAGTTTGGGGTATGTCACATCTATCGCTACGCAAAGGTCAGGTTTCACCCCCCTTCTTCTAAGCTCCCGGACAACTTCGCGCGCGCTCCGGGCGAACCTCCGGGGATTGTTTCTTTCAATCTCTTCGGATGCAGTGAAGACATATATCGCCCTGCTTTTCTTCGGGCCTGCCTGTGCTAGAAGCAGGTTGATGTAGCAGCCCACAGCGTTATCGAGTACGCCTTTCAACTGTATGCGGTTCCCTTTCATCCCGGTCTTGATCGAGACTTGGCGGACGCGGGGATCGACATCGAGGTGCGAGGAGAACAGGATCGTCTTCCTCCCCTTTCCTTTCTCGACCCAGATGTTTCCGTAACGGTCTACTGCGGGACGGCAGCCTCTCCGGCGGAGCTCTGAAAGCAGATAGGCGTGCCTGGGGCCTTTCCTGGTATCGCCATTGAACGGCAGCCTGGCTAATCCCTTTATCCCACCCACCATAGGGTAGGACATGGAGGGGGATTGGAATAAAAACCTATTTGTCACCCATCAAAAGCCATTTTTTGACAAATATTTAGTTTAGAAACGGTTTTTTCGGAAAAAAACCATGCAAATCTAGCAAAACTAAATAAATATTATCCGCGAATTAGTTGCATGAACAATAATGGCAATAAAATAAAATTAAAATTCCTTTTCGTTTCCATCGACGCTCTCATCGGGGATCTCGCGTGGGAGATAAAGAAAGAGGGCCACGAATGCAAGTATTACATAATAGACAAGGAACAGAAGGATGTATGCGACGGGTTCCTGGAAAAGGTGGATGACTGGAAGTCCCAGGTAGACTGGGCTGATATAATCGTTTTCGATGATTTCGGTTTCGGCGAGGATGCCGAGAAGCTCCGTAAAGCCGGGAAACCGGTCGTCGGCGGGAGCGTGTATACGGACCGGCTCGAGATGGACCGCGAATTCGGCCAGACCGAGCTGAAAGACGTAGACATAACAATCATCCCTAGATGGAACTTCACGGATTTCGACGAAGCTATAGCATTCATCAAGAAGAACCCGGATCGCTATGTGATAAAACCAAGCGGCCTGGCGCAGAACGAGAAGGAGCTCCTATTCGTCGGGCAGGAGGAAGACGGCCGCGACATCACGGAGATGCTGGAGCGGTACAAGAAGAACTGGGGCAAGCAGATCAAGGAATTCCAGATGCAAAAATTCATCTCCGGTGTCGAGGTAGCAGTCGGCGCGTTCTTCAACGGCGAGGATTTCATAATGCCCCTGAATGTTAATTTCGAGCACAAGAAGATGTTCCCCGGGGACCTCGGGCCTAGCACTGGCGAGATGGGGACCAGCATGTTCTTCACGAACCGGAGCCCGATCTTCGATGAGACCCTCCTTAAGATGAAGGACAAGCTCGCTGCATCCGGATATGTCGGCTATATCGACATCAACTGTATAGTGAACTCGCGGGGGATATATCCGCTCGAATTCACGAGCCGATTCGGCTATCCGCATATCAGCATCGCTATGGAAGGGGTGTTGAGCGAATGGGGGACGTTCCTCTACGGGATAGCCAAAAAAGAGAAACCGGAACTTAGGACGAAACGCGCTTTCCAGGTCGGGGTCGTCATCGCTGTGCCGCCATTCCCGTTCCACGACCCGGAATCATTCAAACGTTACTCGGAAGACGCTTCCATTATTTTCAAGAAGCCGAATTATGAAGGCATCCACCTCGGAGACGTGAAGCTGGTCGAGAACGACTGGCGCCTTGCTGGGAACAGCGGCTATGCCCTTGTAGTGACAGCATCCGGCACCACGATGGAAGAAGCCAGGAAAACCGTCTATAACCGGATAAAGAACATAATTATCCCGAACCTGTTCTACAGGACAGATATAGGGTCCAGATGGGCAGAAGACAGCGACAGGCTCACGATGTGGAGCTATCTTTGATAATAATCAAGAATAGAAATCAAAGAAATAGAATGTTCTTTTTCATTTCTCATGATGAGCCGCCAGCATCTTCTTTATCTCGTCTTTCTTGTTATCCGTGCAATTCTTGCAGAACGCGTATGTGAAACCGCTCATCCCGATGCCGAAGTACTTGTCTTTGTCATCAGTAAGATCCTTGCTGCAGATTGTGCAGGCCTTGTTGCCTTCGAACATGCTATCACCTTTCTTACATGCATTCGCACGGATATAATAAAAATAGTGCGGAAACTCCTGCGCGCTCTTGTGCGGAAACCAAATCCCTATCCACGCGACTCCATCCTGAACAGCCTGCCGGTGTTCTTGGACATATCGACTACGAAATCCTGGCCTTTGGATCCAAAGAAAAGGAGTTTCGATTTCGAGCCCATAATCTTTCCGTCGATCCGGTACGCGATCTTCGGCGAGCGGGGGACGTGGAACGAATGCGAGACAATTCGCGCATCCCGGACGAGCAATTTTGACACGAGCGGATCTTTTTCCGCTTTTTGGATGATTTCTTTTGCTATCGATTCGAGGCTGGTTGGATCCGCTGATTGGCCTAAAAGCGCCAGTTTCGTGGAATTCCGCACAGCATTGCAGAGATTGAAATCCCTTTGGAGCCTCATCTCGGCCGCATATGCTTGCCTCGCATCATCGAACCGCATCAATTCGATCCAATGATCGGCGCCCTGTTCCATGGTCCTCTGCGCTACCCTTTCACTCCTCGTCACCCCGCATTTTATTATCTCGTTCCCAAACTGCGCGAGATAGATGCTGAAATCCTGGCGGACATATTCCTGCTCGATATCTTCATAGCCTGTGAAATCCAGGCACGTGTAGACATGGGAGATATCTCTTTTGCGGCAAGCATAGCATTGCTGATAACCGCGATTGCGCTCTGGGCAGCTTTTCCACCCCTCATCATCGCTATAACCTATGCAATGCCTCGAGACCGAAAAACGGATGGATAAACAGCCCTGGAGAACCAAGTCCAGTGTCTCATCGTCTTTGCGGAAAACTATCCGGGGTTCCGGTGATGAATAGAATGACAGCAGATGCGCGAGCCCGTCCATGGCGATAAGATAGGATGCGCGATTGATATATCGGGAGAGGGTTGATTTCCGCAACAGGATATCCTACTCGTTCATAATCATTCATTCCCGTCCTTCCCGTGATTCAGAAATCGAATCCAGTATCCTGTTTATCTTCCTGTTTTTCGCCCTCAATGCATAATAGCTGATAGTCTCCCCGCCAGGGATCTCCCCGCCTGTGTCGCTGACAAGCGTGAAAGACTTGCCCTCGCCCCTTATCCTTCCCTGCCTCTGCTCATAGCTTTTCACCATCTCAGGGACGCAGTAGTTCACTACAACCTTCACCATCGGCAGATGGAGCCCCTCTTCGGCCGCGCTTGTAGCTACCAGGACCTTGTATTTCCCTGATTCGAATTCATCCCTGATACGCTCCTGCTCGCGCGATGTCATGCCCTTCTTCCCGACATATGCGCGGGCGAGTTTCTTTCCATCGAATACCCTGTCGTTGATTAGGGCTGTAAGCTTCCTTGCAAGCGCGCGGGTCTCCACAAAAACTATTGCCTGGTCGTCAGTGCCGGATAAGAGCTTTATCAGGAAATCGACCTTCGGGTGATCCTGCAATGCGGAGCACATGCTTTTGCACTCCATGAACAACGGGTCGTCGACTATCGCCTCTGATGCCAGTACCGGGATTTTCCGCTCGGCCTCCTTCTCTAGGGTTGAAGCGAAGTCCATGAAATCCTCAGTCCCGCACCGCTCTAGATAGAAGAAAGCGCGGCGCAGCTTCACGATGGATGCGTGTATCGAGCTTGCCTTGTATGCAGACTCGAGTTCCGGGTTGTTATAATACTTGATGGACCTCTCTTCCTCGATCATCTGGGCAATCGCAAGTTTCAGGGCCCCCATATCCCTGAAACGCGGGAATGGTTGGCTTTTATCGAGCATCTCTTCGAGCGGTTCTTTGTCATATTCGATTCCGGCTTCATCCATCTCGCCCATCAGTTCGCGGATCTTTTTCCTGGACATCTGGGCGAGCAACTTCAGCGCTTCGATCCGGGTCTCTTCAAGCTTGATGAACTTCGGAAGCACATCTGGTCTGACAAAATACCTGCTTATCTTATTTCTATCCCCCACGAGGAGGGCCCTGGTCTGGAACAGGTCCAGCAGGCGCTCCAGCGCCTCTTCGTTCTCTGCAGGCGATGCTGAAAGGCCTATGCAGGGAATTGGCTTCGCATGCCCCAAGCACGCCCTGGCGACGACCGCATATGCGTCCTGCTTCACAGCATGGTGCACTTCGTCGAAAATCGCAAGGCTGACTATTGACAGGTCCAAAAACTTCCTGCGGATATCGTTCGCGATCGTTTCGGGCGTCCCGATCACGAGGTCCGCATCCTCATAGAAAGCCGCGGGGTCCCTCTTCCGGTTCCGGGAATCGCCTGTCGCCACCGCGATCCGGACACGCGAGAGATCAAAACCGATTCCGGGCTTTCTTGCCTCATTTTCGTGCTGGGTATCCAGGTTTATCTTATCCGCGATCAGGAGCACCATGCCATTTTTCAATGCTTCGGCCGCGAGGTAGAACTCGATCTCCGTCTTTCCGGTCCCGGTCGGAAGCTTGATCAAGGCGTTTCCATTCTCCAGAGCAAAAAGGATCGCATCGGACTGGAAATCTCGGAGCCGATGCGCTCTCGGGTTTGAGAGGCGGGAGAAATCGTACGAGGATAAACGGGAATCCGGGGATGGTTCGGGTTGCGGGATTTGTTCGGGTTGCATGGGCGGGGGGGATTCGGCGGGTTGACCGGATGCGGGAAGCTGGTCCATCTGCGCCAGCGTCTTCAGGATTTT
>Ga0315268_10004036_pt1 | contig 16016 bp, 14 predicted proteins | sample C1_top_MG_FD_204535 | JGI IMG/M metagenome (GOLD analysis project Ga0315268, IMG submission 204535) | Sediment microbial communities from Yellowstone Lake, YNP, Wyoming, USA - C1_top | ecosystem: Environmental > Aquatic > Freshwater > Lake > Sediment | place: USA: Wyoming | collected 2017-08-01
CAATGTATCTCAGCCTCCGGAAAACAGGTTCTGATTATGTTCAGAAATGGCAGGCTATGGACAACATCACCGAGAGAGCTCGGTTTGATGACAAGGATTTTTCGGGGATCTTTTATGAGACTTTTTCTAATATCCATTTCACTGCCTCTGTCAAATTCTTGGCAATAAAATCGGCATATCCCGATTCTCTTGATTCTCCTGTCTGTACAAGGATACCTTTAGCGCCGACTGCCATTGCAAGAAGTATATCTGCTTCTTTGTCTCCAACGATATATGATTTCTTCAAATCAATCCTGTGTTCAGCCCTTGCCCTTAAAAGCATCTCTGGCTCTGGTTTCCTGCAAGGACAGTGATCATCAGGATGGTGGGGGCAGTAATAAAAATCGTCAAAACCGTATTTTTTTATAAATATATTATTAACCTCATTTACAAACTCCTCGTTAACTATTCCTCTTGCAATACCCGACTGGTTGGTAACACCGATAAGTTTGAAGCCTTTTTCTTTAAGAAGCCTCACATTATCAATTTCCGGGAAGATACCGAGGTCACCATATTTATTGATATAACCTGTGTCTCTGCATAACGTACCATCCCTGTCAAAAAATACAGCATGCTTGACTGGCAATATCTCCTTTATCCCGAAATAAACATCATCTGATATTATTGCATACATACATCTCATATCATTGTCTTTACAGGTGCGTTCAAAGCAAGGGCTGCATGGGAGGTCAGGGGTTATCACCACATTGCTATTTCTATTCGCCCCGGGTGGAGGACCTGTCAATTCAGGGTCTGTGGAACCAAATATTGCCACCAGAGGCGTTCCAACTGCATAAGCAATATGTAATGGACCCGAGTCGTTAGTAACAAAAACATCGCATTCTGAAATCAGCGAAATGAGTTCTCTGAGGGATGTCTTTCCTGCAAGATTAAGTACCCCCCCTTCTTGCCCCCCCTTACTAAGGGGGAGATGAGGGGGTGAAATCTCATTGATATGTTGTCTGTTTACAAAATATTCTATTTCCTGTGCAATATCTACCTCACTTCTGTTACCAAAAATCACTGCGCTCCCATCAGTATCTTTTATAAACCAGTTTGCAACCTCGGCAAACCGCTCAGGAAGCCATCTTTTGGATGAACCATATGTTGCTCCGGGATTAATTCCAAGGATTGGTCTTTTCATATCATGCAGGAATTTTCTTGCATGCAATCTTTCATCGAGTGTAAGGAATATAAAAGGGTCCGAGTATTCGGCGTTTATTCCTAACCGTTCAAGGAGTTTCAGATAATAATAAATCTGATGTACTTTCCCCTCATCTTTAGACACACGGACTGCGGTTGTCAGAAGAGTGCCTCTGCCATCCCTGTTATATCCTGCCCTTTCCTTTATGCCTGCAAGAAATGTAATTAGGGCAGCGTCAAATGCATTCTGGAACAGGATTGCACCACAGAAATTTTTTTTACTCAACATACTTGATAGTTTTATTTTACCTATAACGCCTTTATGTTCATTGCTATAAATAATTATTTCATCAATATCCGGATTATTCTCAAAAACGGGTGATACCCAGGGTTTTACAAGAAGGGAGATTTTTGCCTCCGGCATCTCCTTTCTTAATGCCCTTAATGCAGGCAGGGTCATAACAGCATCACCCACCCAGTTAACTCCTCTGACAAGGACTTTTTTACACGATCTGTCAAACATGTATTAGTTTAACCCAAATTGCAGAGACTTCTCAAAACATCATCGATCCAATTTAGAATAGTTTACTTGTCATTTGAAAACTCTATCGCTATAATCTGATTATGTACAAGAAAATCCTTGCCGCAGTCAATGAGTTTACAAATTCAGAGATAGCTGCACGTTATGCGATAGCACTTGCAAAGGCAAGCCGTGCAAAGCTTTCTTTAGTTTTTGTTGCAGAAGAGAAGATTGGTAGAGATGTATTTAAACATGCTGAGTCTGCCCTCGAGAGACTTTTTCTGGAAGCTAAAGATGATGGTGTTGATGTTGAGAATATTACAGAAAAGGGATATCCCCTGAAAAAAATTCAAGACATCGTAAAGAAAAACACTATAGATATTGTTTTTACAGCTACAAGAAGAGAAGATGTGAAGAAGAGATTTTTTTTAAAAACCCTTGCAAGAGAGCTTATGATAAAACTGTCATGCTCGATTGCAATGGTAAGAGTGGTAAGGATGGGAAGGGCGTTTCCCAAAAATATCCTTGTACCTATAAAAGGAAACATGACATACATCGAAGAAAGGGCATGCTTTGTTGCAAACCTTGCACAGGCTTTTCATTCAGCAGTAACCCTTTTTCATTTAACCAGACCTATTACGAGTTTTTTTCATGGGCATATATTTTTAACACCGGCCCAGAGAGAAAAACATGTTCCAAAGGATATGGAAAAATTTGGAGATTGTTTAAAAAGATATGAAATAGCACATGAGAAAAAAACCGAGCATGGAAGTATAGCAAGAGCTATAACCATCGAGGCTGCCCACAGAAGGAACGACCTTATTGTAATGGGAGCAAGTGATAGGAGTCTTTTAAGAAGCATTATTAGTGGTAATCCTGTAGAGACTGTCCTAAGGGAAACCCCGTGTAATCTGATAATACTGAGACCGAGACATGAGCATTAATGAAAATACAGAATCTCTCAATAGAAGAAGTTTTTAAAAGCCTTGTTACTTCTGAAAAAGGGCTCTCTGAAGAGGATGCCGGAAGACGACTTCATGAATATGGCCTGAATGAGATAAAAGAGTTAAGAAAAAGGCCTTTATATCTCAGACTGATTTCACAGTTTACCCACTTTTTAGCAATCCTTCTCTGGGTTGCTGCTACTATGAGTTTTATATCTGAATATCTGCATCCTGGTGAAGGTATGCTTACCCTTGGTATTGCAATTATCGTAGTAATTTTCATAAATGCAGTTTTTACATTTATTCAGGAATACCGTGCAGAAAAGGCTCTCGAAGCCCTGAAAAAGCTTCTGCCCTTTTATGTAAAGGTTTTGAGAGATGGAAAAGAAAGAGAGATTCAGGCACGAGAAGTTGTGCCTGGTGACATTATCATGCTTGCAGAGGGTGATAAGATACCCGGAGATGCAAGGTTTATAGAGACCTCGGAGTTGAAGGTTAATAATGCACCTCTTACAGGCGAGGCCGAACCGATGTTAAGGAACTGTGAACCATACAGGGGAGATTTATTAGAAAGCCCTAATATTGCCTTTGCAGGTACAACAGTTGTAAGCGGTTCCGGTAGAGCAGTAGTTTTTTCGACAGGAATGACTACGGAATTCGGTCGAATTGCTCATTTAACCAGTGCCGTTGAGGCAGGGCTCAGTCCGCTCCAGAAAGAGATTATAAAGGCAACAAGACTTGTAGCTGCAATAGCAGCAGCAGTGGGTATTTTCTTTTTTTCATTAGGCTTTGTAATCGGAAGGAGTTTTTGGAACAACTTTATCTTTGCTATTGGCATAACAGTAGCACTTATTCCTGAAGGTATGCTCCCGACAATGACTCTTTCTCTTGCCATGGGAAGCCAGAGAATGGCCAAAAGGAAGGCATTAATAAAAACACTTATGTCAGTAGAGACACTCGGGGCTGTAACAGTAATATGCACAGATAAGACAGGTACGCTCACACAGAATAAAATGGCTGTTACAAAAATATGGTTTGATGAAAAGGTAATTGATCTAAAAGATTTAAAAAAAGATAATTCGGCTGAATTATTGAGAATAGCCTATCTGTGTAATAATGCTCGCTTCATAGATGGACAATATAAAGGGGACCCAACTGAAGTTGCATTGCTTAAAGCTGCAAGGGAAACCATTGGAGATTTTGAGGCAGAACGAGTGCAGGAAATACCTTTTGACTCAGATAGAAAAAGAATGACTACGATAAATATAATACCCACCACCCCTACCTTTAAAAAGGGGGGCAAGGGGGGATTTGTTGTTTTTACAAAAGGTGCTATTGAGAGCGTACTTCCATTATGCGCTTACTTGCTGATTAATGGTGAAAAAGTTTCTATAGATAAAGATATTGAAAAACAGATTGTGGAAGCTAATCATTCCTTAATGGATATGGGCTTGAGGGTTCTCTCATTTGCATACAAAGAGATAGAAGACGGGGGGATGGAAAGGGAGGGGGTGAAATCCGATGACATCGAATCCGATATGGTCTTTACAGGGTTAATCGGTCTTGAAGATCCACCGAGGCCGGAAGTTCCGGAGGCAATCAGGAAATGTAATGATGCAGGTATAAAAGTAATAATGATAACCGGTGACGGGAGTAGAACTGCAGTTGCTATTGCAAGGGAAATAGGACTTGTCAAAGGAAATCCTGTTGTTATCGAAGGCCATGAATTCAATCAGATGAGCGATGAGGAACTGAGAAAAAAACTCTCAGAAAAAGAGGTCATATTTTCAAGAATGACACCCAAGCATAAGATGAGGGTTGTATCAATCTTAAAAGATGAAGGCGAGATAGTTGCCGTGACAGGTGATGGTGTGAATGATGCGCCTGCACTCAAGAAAGCAGATATTGGCATAGCAATGGGGATATCCGGTACCGATGTGGCTAAAGAGGCATCGGATATGATTATCCTTGATGACAACTTTGCAACTATTGTTAATGCGGTTGAGGAGGGAAGGGCGGTATATGAGAACATAAGGAAGTTTATAACATATATTTTTGCTTCAAATATACCAGAGGCAGTACCTTATCTTGCCTATATCCTGTTGAGAATTCCACTACCTCTGACCATAATCCAGATACTCGCTGTTGACCTTGGCACCGACATGCTGCCTGCACTTGCACTCGGTGCGGAGAAACCAACTCCCAGTATAATGAAACAGCCACCAAGAAAATTAAAAGAACGATTGTTAAACCTTCCATTAATTGTCAGATCATATCTATTCCTTGGTCCAATCGAAGCAGCTGCTTGTATGTTCGGATACTTCTATGTCCTTTATATTGGTGGCTGGACATGGGGCACAATGCTATCTTCAAATAATTTACTTTACCTTCAGGCAACAACTGCATGTCTTACAGCAATAATAATAACTCAGATAGGAAATGTCTTTGCATGTCGTTCATCAAGGGAATCTATATTCAGCATAGGATTTTTATCAAACAAGCTTATATTTACCGGTATTATGGTAGAACTTCTGTTACAAATATTTATTGTGTATCATCCATGGGGAAATAAGATTTTTAGAACTGCGCCGGTAGGACTAAATGTCTGGCTGATCCTTATACCATTCAGCATCGCACTACTTGTAGCAGAAGAAATGAGGAAAGTTTATGTGAGAAAATGGAGCAGGGCTTACTAAGGAGTTCATAAGTAAGAGCACGTTGCTTATGTTTCCGTCATTCCCGCAGTTCTTAAGCGGGAATCCAGTCTTTTCTTTGGTTTTCCCAGAATTCCCTGACCACCTGCGTTACATCAATCTTTAAATCTCTGGCCTGATTCTCTGCTATATTACGTTCCATATTTCTTAACAATATTGTTAAGTTTTAAGGAATGATATATTTTATAGGAAATTTTGTCAAATAACGAATACATCTCGAATCGTTAATAGACTGCTTGATATACCTGCAAAATACAAAACTAAGAAGAGGCGAAAAACAAGATTTTATTGAAGAAATATTTATAACGATATAGTTCAGTGGCGGCGTTTACGCAGTCCGCTGGAACGAGTTAGGCGAGCTTGACGTTGATTTAACCATTTTTTAAAAGATGCCTGACTCTCCCCCGATGGTTTGCCGGCCAACAGTCCTTCAACACTGATGTCCTCGTCAAGTTCTTCCCAATGGATACCGTGACCTCTACCTATTAATCTCCAGTTATTTCGTTCCTCAGCGGTAGCTTGTACTAAACGAGGAAACCATTCAAGAGGAACTGAAATTGTTCTTCCATTGCTTAAGTCTACGCTTAGAGTATCCTCTGTTACTCTCACATCTTCAGCATTTGGGAGCTTTTTCTCAACTGCCAAAATACTCATCCAATGCCTCCAATAATTTTAAATGATTTTCAATAATAATTTTATGGATTTTACTAATTTCTACTCTGCTAAATCCTCCGCTATTTTGTAATCTTACAGGATCAAGCCAGAATTTAGCAATTTTATCATCACGCTCAACATGGATGTGCTAAGGTTCGTCACGATCACCAGCATAAAAGAAAAACCTATATGGCCCAACGCTAAGTACTGTTGGCATTTATCATAATATCATATTTTTATTCGACTATCATTATCTTTTTATGCTTATGTCTGTCTCAAATATAGTTAATCTGAATGGGTTCAGTCAATCTTTTTTAAAATTAAAAATAACGCAAAAACTTGTGATATTGCATGGAAAAATTGTGTTGGAAAAGTATTAGACTACACTGTCTAATTTACTGAAGAATTACCAAGATTTCTCCCTCCGGTCGAAATGACATATGAACCTGTTTAGTACATGAAGGACTTCTCAGTTTTAAATCCTTTTAGTGGTCTTTTTATAGACATCTTTTCGGTTGATAATAGCTAATATCCATACTTCATTCTGGACGACCTTGTAGACCACCCTGTAATCGCCGACTCTCAGTTTCCAGTACCCCTTGAGACTTTTTCTGAACGGGTCTCCATAATGATGCGGGGATGTTGTGAGACGCTCCTGTATTGCCTTTTCGATACGCTTTTTCAGAGTTTCATTGAGTTTTGGGATGTCAAAATCTCGAACGTCCGGGTGATATCTTAGCTCAAAAGGCAAGGCTACCAGACCTCATCGTGCTTGAGGGCCTTCTTTCTGCTAAAGGTCTTTTCTCTGGTTTCAGCCAGTTGAGAAAGAGCAATATCTTCCTCTACTTCCAGTGCCTCTTTAACAAGGTCACGCACCTTTAAGGATAGGGAAACCCCATCTCGCTTGGCAAGACGTCCCACACTGTTATACAAAGGCCTTTCAAAGACAACATTGATTCTGGGATTTTTTGTTGGCATACAAATTCACCTCCTTAGTGATACACTTATGATACACTTCTGCTATTGCTTTTTCAAGTGCAAACATAAGTAATTCCTTCAATATCATTTAATGTTCAAGACATTCGATGCATTTGTGAATATCGAATTGTGTATTCCGAACTCTTTGAGGATGTTGTAATTGTTATCTAACGGGTTATCCTGCTCCTTTATATGATCAAGCATTTCATTGAGACTCATAGGACTTTTGAAAATATTTATATCTACTATAGGGATGGGGAAATCACTCCCGTAGAGGAATCTGCCCGGGCTTATAGTACCTTCGCTGATCTCTTTGTTTATCCTTTCTAGATAGGTTATCCTTGTAGGGGTACAAAAGGCCGAGATATCAGCATAGAGGTTCCATTTCTTTTTTTCTGAAATCCTGAACATCTTTATAAGCTCATCAAAATAGTCCTTATCGGCAGGCAAAATCCCTCCGAGATAGGGTGTTGCACAGTGTGCTGCAATAACCTTTAAGCCCATATCAAGGGCCCTTTTCAGTCTTCTTGGGTCATTGAATTTATTGGCGCTAAAATTTGATGTCGGGACCGCAAGCTCAGCGCCTGTATGGCATAAAAGGGGAACACCTTCCCTCGCAAGAATTTCATAGAAAGGGATGCATCTGTCATCCTTCGGGTCTACCTGCTGGCTTGATGGTATGAATTTAAAAAGGACTGCACCGTTGTCGATACACCTCTTTGTCTCATCTATCATCTCCTTTTTCTTCCTATAGGGGTGTACTGATGCACCGAAGAGCACCCGTTTATTGGTTCTTGCAATCTCGATGATATAATCATTGGGAGTTACAAGATGTGACTCTGACTCTATGCACTTGCCGTTTTTATATACACCGTCAAGGGCAAGCAGAACGGCGTAATCGGTCTTCTGAGAGTTATAAATCGCATTCAGTATAATCTCCTTTACCTTCTCATCCTTCAAATCGAAAGGCGAAGCCCTCAGGGCTATAAGCATGGCAGCAAAGGCAGGGCTGAAGATGAATTCATTAGACATCCTACACCCCGAACCAGAATCCCCGGGACCACCAATGTGTACATGGATATCAATGACCTTTAACATGTTACTGCCTCTATAAATGTGATACAAGTTTTAATACGGCTATCTCATGTGGGGCAAGCCCTATCCTTATTGCATGGCGTTTTCCTATTGCCCCCACAGCAAAGGTTAACTCAGGTTTCAGTAAATTTATCATCTTCTTCCCCCCTGGTGTTAAATTAGAATCCACTGTCACAAAATCGAATCTTGGACCGGAATCAAGATTCATGGCAACAAGTATTTCTGTATCATCGAGTATTCTGGAGTAAGATAGTGTGCACCTGCCATCAATTGGATAACCGAAATTCACACCATCACCAGATATCTCCCTGAAATACTGTCTTCCATACCGAAGGGCATGTTCCTTCCGCCTTATCTCTGCTATCCGTGAAATCTCTTTATAAAGGGAATTCTCAGGATTAAAGAAATGATGTCCTGTTGTATTGAATGCTCCCCACTTTCCGCCAAACATACATTCTCTGATATATTTATCATGATTCCCTCCTCCATCAAATCCCTGTTCTGTTCCATAATAGATACAAGGTATGCCTATGCTTGTGAGTAGATATCCAACTGCAAGAGCTGCCTGTCTTTGAAAGGGATTGTTATGGAGAAATCTTCCCCTAGGAGATCGGCCTATCTGGTCATGATTGTCTACAAACGTCACAAAATATTGACTCGCCTGACCATGGTCGCTGTAAAACTCTTTAAATCTTTCATATCTTGCCCTTAATTCACCGGGATTAACAAAGCCTTTTATAACCCCTTCAAGAACTCCCCACAAAGGGAAATCCAGTGCTGCATCGAGGGATGGAAAACGCTCATCAGTTCCCGGAATACGGGCATTGCGACCTATGTACTGGTCGATAAACCTGTCATCTCCGATAATCTCCCCGAATAGAAAAAAGTTTTTCTTCCCTATGCTCTGCGAATACTCCCTTATAGCGGAACAGAATATGGCTGTACTTGAATCTTCGATGTGTTTGACGGCGTCAAGCCTGTAGCCGTCGATATCCGCGACAGCTATCCAGTATTTGTAAACATCAATCAATGCCTTTAATACCTCACGGTTCGATGTGTCAAGCTCTTTGAGTGAGCAGAAATCGCCATCTCTTGCCTCAGGGAATGAGTCCCAATTCCTTATTTCTCCTTTTCTCCTATACCATTCAGGATTGTGAAATTCGACTGGCCAGACAGCATCATCAGGCCATTGAGTGCCGGTTGATGGATCTATTTCTCTCCAGAAACCGAAATCAAATCTTCTACCATCGGAATAGTAATAAGGATAACCACCAGGATATGACCAGTTATCACCAGTATGGTTGACGACAATATCAAGAATGACATACATTTTTCTTTTATGAGTCTCTTTCACAAGCTTCTGCAGGTCTTTGACTGTGCCGAATCTCGGGTCAATATCAAGAAAATTCTGTATCCCATAGCCATGATAAGTATTCAGCTCTTTACGGTTTTTGAATATTGGGCTGAGCCATAGGGCAGTGCAGCCAAGTCCTTTGATGTAATCAAGTTTTTCAGTAATCCCTTTTAAAGTCCCTCCCTGCCATTTCTCGCCCTCAGAATCGTCCCTTCCAGCAGGAGTTGTCTCAGGATTATATTGTGGTATATTTTCCTCTCCACTGTTGAACCTGTCAACAAGAAGAAAATAGATAAACTGATCCCTCCAATCGGAAGGGGAGGGGAAGACCTTGCTAATTGGCTTGAAATCTATTTCTGAAAGTTTTTTAGGTTGAGTCATAATTTTCTCCCTGCAAAGCAGGCAAAATGACACCTGTTTTTACTCATAAGAAACTCTGGACATTAAAACCTTATCTCACCTGTTTTATACTTAAGTCTATCGATTACAGTATTTCTCTATGATGCTGTCGCATACCTCCTTGGTTATCATTTATCTACCTTTATCTTCCTCTTGATCATCCTCATCGTAAATCTTTCTTTTACCCATATTTGAATAATCTTCACGTGCTCTATTTCCCAATAAGTTTTCGATGTATATATTGTCTTCAAGAGGAATTATGATCTGGGGATAAGTCTCATCAACTGAATCTCCAATCTTAAAGCTCACTATGCAGCCAGGTCTTAGACTTGTTTGTAAATAATTAACAGGTGCTTCCAGATATCCACATTTTTTATCAATTATTTGAATGTCTTTTGAGCGAATTTTCTCTGGTGCATATTTTTTGTAAAATGCAGAATCAGAGATGAGAATCTCACCAAGAGGCTTCATGCTTATTTTGGCTTTTTCAGAACCTGTCTTTGATATGTTACGCCAGTTCTTCTGCACCGAGGCCATATTACCCTCACCATCGAGACGAATAATAAGCTACGACCCCCATACCAGGATTCCTTTATACCGTCTTCCGAAACCGACATAGTAATCAGAGGTGAACTCTTCAAGGGGTTTCTCCGGTCCTTTTTTTTCATCAACCTTTGTCAAAACATTTTTTTACTTATTTCCTTTTTGTATTAATCGCTTTGCGATTTCAGTTTTATTAAGTCACAAACATGTTTCACTTTTAGTTTCTCACCGCTGTAACAACCACCTCCTCTTCTTCGCAAAGCAAAGAGTCGCCTAACTCGCTTAAGCGATACGTTTATTTCTTGCAGTTGCCTGACTTTCCAGTTGAGGTATTTGTGTATAACTGCCCGCTTTTAAATCTGCTCTAATCTTTTTTAGTAACTTCTTCCGCGAGAGTTTGTTCTCACATGCACGCATTTCTTTACAGAAATAATAGGTAAATGCTCCATGCCATGTTCCTTCAATCTTGGCGTCAGCACTTGTTTGGTCAGCACGGCAACCAGCCCACAAAATATGGTGTGTTATACCTTTCTCCAATAAAGATCTATAAAGACCTCGTGAGACACGTCCCTCAACTTTCTCGAATGCCTCAAGAGAAGGAGGGGGCATATACCTGGGTTTGCGGTCTAATAAAAGATCGATTGCCTTCAGCCCTGTGCCGCTGTGGCATGTATCAAGAAACACTTCTAATAAAACGTTTTTGGGTAACTGAATAAATAGATCGTGCAATTCATCATCAGTAATGATGTGATCTGGATCCCAGGCACTGCCATCCTGAATCTCAGATAGGTCGTGAGGGCAGAATGCCTCATCAGCTCTATCAGGTTCATCTCCGCTTATATCTGGCACTTGGGTACCATGGCTTGAAAAGCTGAAAACAAGATAATTATAATTTCCAGATATAGCACCATCTACCATAGATTTAAGATTTTCCATAATATTGGCTTTAGTAGCCTGCTTATCTGTGAGTGTCAAAATGTCGGCATCTGTAAAGCCGAGGAATTCCTTGAGAATGGACTTCATGTCATTTGCATCATTTACGCAGCCTTGAAGCGCTGCACCTGGATAATTCTTAAAATTATTAATTCCTACACACAATGCCTTCCTTGCCATTTTTTTTACCTCCTCTTTGCTAAGTAAAAGGTCACTAACTTTTCGAATCTACACCTTAAACACTCCTGTATCCACCCACTCCTTTTTTAATATTGACCAGAAGTCCTCGGCGAGGCCTTTCAGGACATATTCATAGGGAAGCCAGCCGTAGCCAGCGTCTCCCCAGCCAGTTCCCCATGAGTTTCTTATAAGGAGTGCTCCTGTTGTTTCAACCCCGCATTTACCCGTATTTTTGATCTTCATCTTGTCATCGTATCCAACTGCAACAATCGCATGCCCTCCCTCTATCTTTTCACCTTTACATGGATATGGAATCTTTCCCGTCTTATCAGCCTGAACAATAGAGCTATAAACTGTAAAACCGAACATGGAAGGATGTCCGGCAGCAAGATATGTCTTTATACGATTTAGTAGGACATCTGCGGATGTATTAGGGGGATCATGCCTATAATATTTTATTGTCTGGTAATTCTGTGCAAAGGCATAGCAGAAGGCAGATGGTTCCTTATCAAAATCTGCTATTTTATAGGGCCAATATTCCTCGGGCGGAACCCCGAAGAGTACAAGTGCACCCATGGTGCTCCTGAGAAATGCACCGGTATCACCCGTCCAGTGTAGAAGATTACGGGTTGCCTTGTAAAGAAATAGCCGTGAGGCGTCAATATGTTTTCCAAAGGCTCTTTTTTCATAGTATTCGACTATTCCAACACCAGCATGTGCTGTGCAGGAACCAAGAGAAAGCTGGTTTTCTATAGGCGAACACCATGACCTTAAATCAACTGATTCAGGAATCTTTACCCTTGCCTTTAAGATACCCGTTGGTGCGATAACCGTATTAACCTCTTCATGCTCCTCTGTGTAGTCCCTGAAATCAGGATAATCAGGGAGCCATCCCATCCCTAATCTTTCATTTGTATTGTTCATATTTCCTCCTTATAAGGTTGTTTTAAAAAATTAGTCAGTCTTTTTTAGTGTTGGTTATGGATTCCTGCCTCCGCAGGAATGACAACCTGGATAAAGCCATTTATGGGACGCTTCAATAGTTCCCATAGATGAACTTATGTTATGCATATCATATTAAGCAGGCAGATGTATACCCGATTTCGTCAAAAAAAATCCTAATTTCGTCAATTTTTTGGTCCAAGAATTCCTCGAAGCTTCGCTTTGGGTAAAAAAGAGACTGCAGGTTATTCATCCTTCAATTTTTTTAGGCGGGATACCGAATGATTTTTTGAAGGCTTCAGAAAAATACTTTTGGGTGTAGCCTACCTGTTCAGCTATATCGCTGATCCGCAGGTTTTTGTTTTTAAGGAGTTCTTTTGCCGTCTTGAGCCTTTTGTTAACGAGGTAATCCTTAAATGTATAGCCTGTGACGAGTTTAAAATAATGGCAGAAGTAAGTCCTGTTCATGCCGGCCTCTTTTATTATCCTGGAAATCTGCACATCAGATATATAGTTTTTATCAATATAATTTTTGGCTCTTATTATTCCATCTAAAATGTCTGAAGGTATTCCGTTCGCTGCGTTTTCAAATCTATCGTTCTGTGATTCGATAAATATAGCTTGTCTTCGCTCTGATCCCATGTGGCAAATCTTCATTAGAAGCTCCACTTTAGCCTTTATCTCGCCTTTATTAAAGGGTTTCTTTATGTAATCAATGGCCCCGAATCTAAATACCTTCTGACAAACCTCCTCAGTTCCATAGCCCGTAATTATAATTACAGGGATTGACGGGTGGCGTGTTTTTATTTCTTTCAGGACATCAAGACCACTCATATCAGGCAGCATATAGTCAAGAAGGACGATACCAATATCCTCAGAAAACATGCTGAGCCCGTCAGACGCAGTTGCAGCTAAAAGAACCCTGAGGGTGTCTTTAAAAATTATCCACAGCCTCTCCCTTGTTGCCTCACAATCTTCTATTATCAATAGACTTTTTTCTGCAGGTTTATTACTCTGCACCATTCCCTCTATAGAGATGTTTTTTGACAATTTTTATAAACTCGCGCAAATCAAATGGTTTTGCAATACAATCACTAAAACCAAGCTCAAGAAATTTTTTTCTGGTCCACTTCGTAGCAAAAGGTGAAAGGGCTATAACAGGTATGTCTTTTAAAGACGCATCGGATTTCATAATTTCGAATATCTTAAACTCATTCGAAGAAAGGCTGTCGATGGCCATAATGATGAGATGTGGTTTTTCACTCATTACAAGTCTGATACCATCAAGGGCGTTTCTTGCCTCGAGTGGCTCATACCCATTGAGACTGAGTATTTCACTGAAGAGCTTCAAATTCATCCTATCTTCTTCAATAATAAGTATCTTATATGGCATCTTCTACTCAGATATTCCTTAATAATCCTTATGGTTCGGAGTTACTTTTGATTCTTCTTATTTTTTATTTGTGATTTTTTTATCATTTCCCGATATTCACTTGGCGTTATACTATGTACTGCTCTGAACATTCGATCAAAATGTGTAACACTCCTGTAACCTACAAAACGGGCTATCTCTGCTATAGTTAAGTGAGGTTTTTTAAGCAGTGCAGCCGCATTCCTGATCCTGATGCTGTTCAGATATGATATGAAGCTCTGACCGAACCTTTTTTTAAATGCCTTAGAGAAATTAAATATGTTCATACATGCCATGCCTGCAACTTTATCAAGCGGCAGGTCTTTCATATATTTTTCCTCTAAATATGCTGCTACGCTATCCAATATAAATTCTTTTCTACTCTTGAAGCCTTCAAAATTTTTATTGTTTTCATTGGTAATGTCTTGATTTTTATTGTTTTTCTTTTCCCCGAGTATATCTGATAATCTCTTCCTGAGATATGCAAGTTTTAGTGGTTTTTTTATATAGTCTGCAACCTCTGTCCTGATTGCCCTCAGCATTACTTTTTCATTACTATAGGCAGTCATTATTATTGCGGGCAATAGCGGCTTGGCTTCTCTGATTGCTTTTAATACCTCAAATCCATCACCATCCGGAAGGACATAATCAATAAGGGCAAGGTCTATATGGTAATTGAATAGTTCGGCAGCCTCTGAATATCCCGATGCCTCCAATACACGATATTCCCTTTTAAGGACGTCTTTTATCATCTCCCTTACGACTGTGTCATCTTCTACCAGAAGGATGGTTTTCTTAGACATCAACTTTTTCCTTGATTAGATATTCTGATCATAAAACTCAAATTATACTTTTCCTGTTAGTTTTAGAAATATTGTAACAGATACCTTTTCAACATTTTTTGGTAATTCATCAACATTTTTTGGTAAAACGAATTTTTTTTGAAATGCAAAAAATGTAGGTCAGGAACGAAATTCTTTCTTATTTTTCAAATAGTTATAATGGATTTTCTGATTAGGATGACTTATCTATCAGGGATATCAGGGAATCGGCATCTTTATAGCCGGGGATAATACTGCCGTTAGGGAGGATGATTGCAGGTGTTCCTCTTATGCCGAGTTTTTCAGCAAGTTTTATGTTTTCATCCACTTCTGTGGTCTTACACTTTGGTTCCGGTAGGCTTTTTCTGTCAAAGCTGTCTTCAAGAAGTTGTAGAGACTTCTCACAGACTATTGCCATTGATTTTTCATATGCCGTTGGATGTAATTTTGTCAAGGGAAACATTTTTATATAAAAAGCGATATCTTTTCTTTTCTCTGAGATCTTTTTTATTTCCTGGTGGAGTTTTCCGCAATAGGGGCATTCCGGGTCAGTAAAAATAATCACTTTCTTTGATGCATTTTTCTCACCCATGACAAGAGCATCGTCAAGAGGAATCAGGGATACATCTACCTTATTAAGTTCGATTGACCTTTCTTGTGTTAAATTTGCCTTTGTTTTTAAATCTACAATGGAACCTGATACAAGGTACTTCTTTGAAGAGTCTATATAAACTATACCTTTCTGACCTTTTGATTCGACGGCAATTTCCCATAACCCTTTAACCGGAGCCGGACGTATTTCTATAATTTTTATATCAGGACCAATTTCTTTAAGTAAATTTATTGCATCTTCTTTTGTAATAATCTGCGCATTCTGCTCTTCTTCAGAAAAGACACAGGGTGCAATACTGATGGTTATAGCAGCAATTATAGAAAGAAAGATAATTGAGAATTTTCGCATATGCAAGTATATCATAAATCTATAGTAGAATCACAGAAAAATTTATTACTGTTACGGAAATATCATTTATGCACTATTTGTAAAAATCATTATTGCACATGCGGGAAACTATTTGTGGACATACTTTATAAAGGATTTCATAATAGAAATGGACATTTGTAAGTTCATAAAAGTCTCCTTTTCGTTATGCCAGCAGGTTCCCCGCTTACGACAAGCGGGGACAGGCTCCAGCGGGCATCCAGGGGTTTTCTGGATTTGGTTAAGAGATAGGTCATTACATTCCATTTTCAAATGGAATAATGTTAGAAAGGCTTATCTTGAGAAATAAGGAATTTTCATTTCGTTAAAACCTATCAGGAATGTGCTATAATTTTAAATCTATGGA
>Ga0315268_10004037_pt1 | contig 16015 bp, 18 predicted proteins | sample C1_top_MG_FD_204535 | JGI IMG/M metagenome (GOLD analysis project Ga0315268, IMG submission 204535) | Sediment microbial communities from Yellowstone Lake, YNP, Wyoming, USA - C1_top | ecosystem: Environmental > Aquatic > Freshwater > Lake > Sediment | place: USA: Wyoming | collected 2017-08-01
AATCCAGGTGGCCCGCTGGGGCAAGATCACGTCTTCACTCAGGCCCAGCACCCTGTCTTTCCAAATGTCGGCGGTAAGCGCCGCCGACAGGCTGGGAGAGGCTAATGGCAGTTCTATATTATCAATGGTCACGATAGTTGCGCCGCCCATCAGCGCGGTCGTGATTTTCTTTCTCCACTCGTCGTCATCGCGCGGCGCAGTCATCACCGCTGCCGTCCTGCCTGTGCCAATTTGCGAAACGCAATCAGATAACAAGCCCTTGCCGGTGCCTGCTTGTGGCGCATCAATCAACGCCAGTGGCGCATGGCCGGCGATTGCGGGTCTGACTATCGGTGTCAGGAGCAGCGCCAGCGCGTTAGCTCTCGACGTTTCATCAACAAAAGGGAATTCGCCAATCGTTTCATCGAGTAGGGCGCGTGCATTTTTGACATCGGCGGGGGTCGGTATGGTCGGTATCGTGTTGATGGTCAACCGTTCATCGGGCCAATAGATCAATCGTGTTGCCACGTCATAGCCGGCAGTGCTCAAAACGCTTCCATCGGCCCGAATGACAGGAGTTTCCACAATCGCATCGAGCGGCGGGAATTGCCAGTCTCCCAGCGCCAGAATGTCCAACGTAACGGATTCAGGCGGGGCGATATGCCGCAATCCATCCTCTTTGATTGCTCGCAGAAAATCAGCCACACGCGCCAGTCGGCCTCGGAGCATGGCGGGCGATAACGCCTCGATCATGGGTCGGTGCTTTTCGTCTGTCCGCACTCGACACAAGCCGCCCGCCCGAACAAAAACTACTGGCGGAGTGTTGGTGTCAATCAATGCCTGCATTGCCTCGCCAGTAATGTCACGCAACGGGCGATTTGTAACAAGGATGGCGGGCAAGTCGGATGACGCGGTATCGTCCTTCTTGATGTCCAGCCCCAGCGATCCAGCCGCCGCCCTCACCGCCGCGCATGTATCCCCGTCGTGCTCGTAGTGGCAAAAAATGTCAAACGCATCGTGAGAGTGCCCATCACTCATGGGGTCGTTTGCGTTGTGATGATAACTCTGCCCGTTGTCCAGCACGTATACGGTGACGTGCTCCCCGCCAGGGCGAATGTAGCCAGCGCCGCGCCTGTGATAGCCGTAATGCTCAAGGATTTGGTCAATCGGATGCGCCGTGTTATACGCATCAATGACGCTCGCCTGCCCGCCAGCGCCTTGACGGTTATTTGAGCTGGCTTGCGCGCGCTTGGCCTCCGCCTCAATCTGCTGGCGGGTCTTGGGATGTTCATCTAATTTGCGCGCGGCGTCAATCAGCGCGTCGGCTCGAGTTTGGGAGATTACGGGGATTGTGGTCAAGTCGCCTTCGATGACTTGATAGCGTTTGCCGCTGGGCTGGTGTAGGCTGGGCGCGACCTGAATGTATCCGCCCTCCCCCTTCGTTTCGATTGCCGCGCGCCTGCCCGATTCCTCTGCATCGTCGGGAACGTAGGCCAGTTTTTGGTTGCCGCCCAGTTCTGGACATCGAAAAATGATGTGATAGCCCTTGCCCGTCCTCTGTCGTACCAGTCCGTCAGCCAAATCGCCAACCAACGCGCGCCAGGCGTCATAGAATCGTGGTACATCAAAATCAATGGCGACTACTCCCCCCGAGGCTTTGCCACAGACAAGAGAAACGTTCGGAGTGTTGCCGTTCTCGAACCATCGGCGGAGTGTTGCGGCATCGGCAGGTTGTTGCTGATAGGGTTCCCATTTGCCGCTGGGCAACAAGTCGAACGCAGGGCGCTTGTCAGTAGCGTTTGTCGGGATGATAGAGCACCCAGCCGCCACGAGACTTTGCGCCGCTGCGAGCATGGTGTTATCTGGCATCACGCGGTTGCTCCTGTGGTTGTCAGGTCGGGCCTAATACCGCGCCTTATGAGAGAGCACCCGGCGTCCCAAATCCAGCCCAGCTTCACCGTCAAAAAATAGGCCGGCTCCACGTCGAGCGTGACGACGACTGGGTCGAAAAAGACTCCCAAGCCCTCTTCAGTGTCAATGTCAACTTGCTTGGGTGTGGTCAAGGCTTGGCTCCGTGTACTGGGGTTGAGTCAGCTCGGGCACGTCGGCGGCCTGCGCTGGGCCGGCCAGTTGCGCCGGCCAGGACAGAATCAAGCTGTACGCGCGCGCCAATTGCAGGTCGGCCCGGTCGCGTTGGTCAGTCGAGGGCAAGTGCGCGGTGATGCTAAACTGCGGTCGTGTACTGGCGTCCATCCGATACCTCGTGCCCTACCGCCGCCACTGGTTCTGGTTTATCAGTCGCCCCAACCACTAGCCTCAAATAAAGCTCCGCGCCTTCGCACACGATTGCGCTGGCCGACCGCCCCTCGCGCACGGCCTGAGTGTGGATCGCCAGGTCGAGGGCAACGGGAAACGAAATTCCTCGCGCAATCCATTCCCGACTATTCTGTCTCATGGTCCCTCCGCCGAAACAAAAAAAGGGCCACCCTGCACGCCTGCGGCGTACAGAATGGCCCCGAGATGGAACGGGTCAGTGATATGCAATTATTGCAACCAGCATACCATGAGACCTAGCGGCTGTCAAGTGTTTCACCTACGCAAGCGTACCCCAAAACACCTTAAAGATTTCCTACCGATAGCGGATCGCTCAAAATCATTTGCTCCGCCGCGCGTTTGCCTTGCTCGCCAAAGTGCATATACGAGTGCGTAGTTTCAACGTTTGTGTGTCCGGCCAGTTTGGAAACGACAAACAGCGTCGCCGGCCCGCCGTCAGTTTCAAAAAGCATTCTCATAATGAATCCGTGTCGTTGCGCGTGTGGATGCCCTTTCGACTTGTCCACTTTGGCCAAGTTCACGAGTGAGGCAAACCATTTTTGCACCGAGTCAACCGATAGTCGCCGCGCTTTGCTGTCGGTGTAGCACCCGACGAATAGCGGCGCATCGTAGGCGACTTGTCCGCAAGAGTCCGCATAGGTTTTGATGTCTTGATACGCTTTTTCCGAGATAGGCACCACTCTGTGATAGGCTCTTTTGCCGCTCACGGATAGGGCGGGCAGTTTACCATCGGCAGGAGCAATCAGATCACCGTGATTCAAGCTGATGACTTCCGAAACTCTCAAGCCATAAACCAAAGTCCACAGCAGCGCCAGATCACGACACGAGTGCTTTGTGTTGGGGATCGCATCGAACAATTTGCGCGTTTCAGAAGTGGTCAGAAACTCTGGCTCGCGGTTGCGCTCAGCTCGTGGGCTTTTCACATTGCGCGCGAAATCGAGCGGGATAAGCTCTTCCTGGTAGGCCCACTTGCTGAAACTGCGGATGCACTGAATTTGCCGGGCCACGCTGATCGGGGTGATACGCCTCTCAAGAGACTGGCGATAGCCTATAATGTCGGCTGCCGTTGTTTTTTCAATGTCCGCGCCGCGCTCAGCCTCAAGCCACGCGGCGAAGCGTTGCAGGATGTACCGCGCGTTGCGCTCAGTGTGAGGTGACTGTTGATTCTCGCAAAACAGGGTGACAGTGGTATACTCAGCCATCGTAACCTCCAGTCGTCGCTATGGCTATCGGATTTTGATAACGGTTGAGAATGCTAACTTGTCAACACACTGTCTATCATGTAAAACTATGGGGACAACGCGGCACGCTGCACGTCTACGCAAGTCAAGACTGGCCCCTGATATGCGGCGCGCTCTCCGGTCAGCGGACCTGGTGGGAACGAGCGGGCGAGGAAGCTGAGGGCAGTATACAAGGCTATCACGCCGTGCTCGCCCGCGTTGAAAAGCTGCTGCGCCAGCGCGGGACGTTGACCCGCAGCGAATTGCGCGCGTCCGGCCTCGGCCTGAACGAAGCCTACTTTTCGGCGTGGGGCGGCATTTTTGCGGCGTTAGTGCAACGCGGTTATGCCTGCCATGTTGACCAGGAGGGCAACGAGGGCCACTTTGCGCACCGCCGCTTTTGGCTGCCCGACTTGGAATGGAATCCACCCGTCTACGACGACGCCAACATCGAGATGACTCGCCGCTACCTCCGCACCTATGGCCCTGCGAGCGTTCAATACCTCATGTACTGGCGCGGCGCCAAATCAAACGATGCTCGCCGCTGGTTGGACACCTTGAAGGCCGAAACCGTCGAGGTGGATGTTAGCAGCCAAACGCTGCTAGCACTGCGCGCCGACTTGGATTGGCTCCACGAAAAACCGCCTGCGCGGAGCGACTGGCCCATCAAGCTGCTGTATCGCTTTGATCCATTGTTGCTAGGCATCAAAGACAAAAGCTGGATTGTGAACCCGCAGCACTACAAGCGCGTCTTTCGCACCGCCGGTCACATCGAAGGCGTCCTCATCGAGCACGGTCAAGCGGTTGCCACGTGGCGATATGACCGCAAGAATGGCGGGCTGGTCATCACGGTGCTGCCGTTTGGCAAACTCACTCGACGCGCCCAAACCGACGTGGAGAAAAACGCTCAAGGCGTAGCTGCTTTCTTTGGATTGCCCCTGGCTGATTTGATCCTCAGGCGTGAAACAGCATGACGAACCCACCGCTCGACGTTCCAGCCGCCTGGGAAAGGGTTGACCTGCCCACCGCTGGCGTCGTGATGGTCATCGGCGCACCCGACACAGGCAAGAGTGCGTTTGCACGATACCTTTACCGGCGACTATGCCACGCATCGCGTCGTGTGGCATTCCTCGACGGCGACCCAGGTCAAAGCACACTTGGCCCACCTTCAACGGTGACGCTTGCACTTGGCAAAAGCGGCGACGATTCCTTTCCACCGGCCGAGAAGAGCTGGCGGCGCTTTGTGCAGGCAATTTCGCCGCGCGGGCACATGCTGCCGTTGCTGGTGAGTGCTGCCAGGCTCATCCAACAGGTGCAGGAACAAGGCGCGCAAATCATCGTCTATGATACGACTGGTTTCGTTGACCCAATGCAAGGCGGCCTCAACTTAAAGCTCGCCAAGATCGAGTTGCTGCGCCCGACCAGCATCTTGGCTATTCAACGTGATCAAGAATTGGAGCCTTTACTCGTCGCGTTGCGCCGCCAGCGCAACCTTCGCCTCGTCGAACTGCGCCCATCCATCGCCATACGGCCGCGCGATGTTCAAACGCGCCAGGCGCACCGCGCGTCCCAGTTCGCACGCTACTTGGCCTCGTCGCAAACGGTGACCGTGGACTGGAGCCAATTGGCCGTCCTGCCTGCGCCGCGGTTTGCTTTTCATCAGCTCGTCGCACTGGAAGACCAAGACGGTTTCGCACTTGGACTGGGCAGCGTGCAATCCGCCGATATGCGGGCGAAACAAGTGACGTTGCTCACGCCACTCAGCCTGCTCGATAGAGTCCGGGCATTGCGCCTGGGAGATTTGACGCTCGATCCAAAAACATTTCGAGATCAACCATTGCGTGAAACGTGATGCGTGATACGTGATTTCGCGCGTCACGCAGCACGCATCACTCCAACACATTCTAGTTTGAAAACAAGGAGACCAAAATGGAATTCGCAGAACTGATCCAAAAGCGCTACAGTGTGAGGGCATACAAGCCCGATCCCGTCGAAGACGGCAAATTGCAGCAGGTGCTTGAAGCGGCAAGGCTTGCGCCGACGGCGGCCAACCGCCAGCCGTTCAAGTTCATTGTCATTCACACCGCCGAGCGAAAGGCCGAACTCAAGCGTATCTATCACCGCGAGTGGTTCTTGCAAGCGCCGCTCATCATCTGCGCGTGCGCCATGCCATCAGCGGCGTGGGTGCGCCGCGATAACAAAAACTATGCCGACGTGGATGTGACCATCGCGATGGATCACTTGATTCTGGCGGCGGCCAATCTGGGGCTGGGCTCCTGCTGGATCGCCGCGTTCGATCCGCAAGCCGCCCGCCAGCTATTGCGCCTGCCGAATGATGTCGAGCTGGTTGCACTCACGCCCCTGGGCTACCCGGCAGACCAACCCGGGCCAAAGGAACGCAAACCACTCTCGGAACTGGTGCGTTACGAACACTGGTAGAGCGACACGCAAGTGGCTGCGCCTCGTCGCGGACGCCCATGCTGCTCAATCGGACACGTGGACACAAGACGGCGCGAGCGTGCACTGCGTACGAGGCGGGAACAACAACGCCATCTATCGCGTCGAGGCAGAGGGGCAGTCGTGCGCTGTCAAGCTGTGCGTCCCTGACGAGCGTCGCCGCGCCATGCGCGAGTACGAATCGCTTCGTTGGCTGCATGAGGCAAACCTGGACATTGCGCCGGAGCCGCTCTGGTTGGATGAAAGTTGCGAGGTCGTGCCCTACCCCGTCGTCGCCTATCGTTGGCTGGACGGCCAACCGCTCGGCCCCTTGCTCACGGACGCGCAACTTGCCGCGCTGTTGGCGAGCGTTCAATTGATGCACAGCCTCGAGGCGGGTCAGACTTGCCGTCTTCCCAACACATGGTTCCACTGGTTTGATTTTCAGGCCTACCTGGCCGAGCTTGGCGAGCTGCTGCGGCAATATGGTCCGTGGCTGGAAACAGCCGATCCACAGGGACACGGCTTGCAGAGTCGCATGGCTCGACTCGTGGACGGTTACGCGAAGCTCGTTGCGGCTACGTCTGTCAACCCAGGCCGCGGGAACATCGCGCTACGGATTTGTCGCGCCGACACAAACCTGGCCAATGCCATCTGGAACGACGATGGCCGACTGCGATGGGTGGACTGGGAATACTCGGGCTGGGGCGACCCCGCCCTCGAACTGGCCGAGATGCGCTGGCACATTGCGATGGTAGGATTGACCGAGGGGCAACATATCTGGTTGCGCCAAAATTATCGCCGCCCTCCCGGCGATAGTGGTTTTGAGGAGCGTCGGGCAGACCCTTCGGGTTTCCAACTATGATACAATGACGGTAATCTCGATCAAGGATGAACTCGATAGATGGCTCAAGCGACTGGCGCAAGCTCCTCACCCACTGCCGGCACGTTTCAAACCGACAAAGCCATCGTCATCACCGCCGGTCATCTGATCCACGATATTTTCACCAGCTTTCTTTCGCCCCTCTTGCCGCTCATCATCGAGAAGCTCAGCCTCTCGCTGACGCTGGCCGGGACGCTCGCTTCACTGCAACAACTTCCTTCGCTGATCAACCCGCTGTTGGGACTGATGGCCGACCGGGGCAGTTTGCGCTGGCTTGTCATCCTCGCGCCGACCCTCACTGCCGTCATGATGAGCCTGATCGGAGTCGCGCCGAGCTATATCGCGCTCTGCATCTTGATCCTCGTTGCCGGGGTAAGCACCGCGCTCTGGCATACGCCCACGCCCGCCATGATGGCGCGCGTATCGGGACGCCAGATGGGTCAGGGCATGAGCTTTTTCATGCTCGGCGGATCGCTGGCTTATACCATTGGCCCGCTGCTGGCGGTCGAGGCCGTCTCATGGTGGGGACTCGAGGGCATCTGGCGGCTCATCCCACTCGCGGTGTGCGCGTCCGCATTGTTGTACTGGCGCACACGCGATATCGCCTTCGCTCAACCCGCCTCGCAAGCCAACAGCTCATTCGCCGAGTCTTGGAAGGAACTCAGGCGTGTGTTCTTGCCGCTGTCCGGCATCATCATCGCGCAGGGGTTTATGCTTGCCGCACTGTCCACTTTCCTGCCCACCCTGATGTCTTTGGAAGGAGCCAGCCTGTTGATGGCGGGCGGTGCTTTGTCCATCTACGAGATCGCTGGGGCAGCTGGCACGCTTACAAGTGGGACGATCAGCGATCGGATCGGTCGTCGCCGAGTGTTGGCGCTCGCCTTGCTCGCCGCGCCTGTGCTGATGCTGCTCTTCCTGGCCGTACGCGACTGGGGCAGGATTCTGACGCTCCTGGCAGTTGGATTCACGGCGCTTTCCACCACCCCAGTGATCATGGCGCTGGTGCAGGAATACAGCCGCGACCATCCCGCCACGGCCAACGGCATGTACTTTGCGCTCAACTTTGTGAGCAAGTCAGTCATCATCATCCTCGTCGGCATTGCCGCCGACCACATCGGATTGCGCGCGACTTTTCAATTGTGTGCGCTGATCGGGTTTGTGGGACTGCCGTTTGTTCTCCTGTTGCCAAAGCGAGTTCCTTCCCGATGAGATTCAACGCAGAGACGCCAAGTTTTATTTTGTCTTTTCGGAGAATTGAGCCTCTCTTGCGCCCTGCGCCCTCTTTGCGTACAATGGTCTCATGCAGACCAACCCGCTGAAAGCCATTTTCCACATATTACGCTGGACGCGCTCCAGCTATTTCCTGATGAGCGCATTTGCGGCGACGTTGCTCGTCATCATTGTCGTGTGGTGGCCGCTCGTCGTCGAAAACATCGGCTACCTTGACGAGTCCCGCGCCTGGTGGGAGCAAATGGATTGGCTTTTACTCGGCATCTTTGCCGCCATGTCACTCCTCATCACGGCGGGCGCGGACATCAGGGCGGATGCGCTCATCGTCCTTGTGGGCATGTTCGGTGGGCTGGCAATCGAAAGCTGGGGTACGCAGACCCGACTGTGGACATACTTTACCAATGAGCGACCGCCGCTGTGGATCATTCCGGCCTGGCCCATTGCCAGCCTGTCCATTGACCGGCTGACGCGGCTCTTGAATCGCCTGATTCCCCAGAGTACCGCCAAATTCCTGTTGGTCTACTGGTCACTCTTTGCCATGTTCTCCGCGCTGATGCTCGCCTTCGTCTGGCCGACCGCAGACAAGTCACTCACTCTGATGGCATTGACCTTATGCGCCTTGCTCATCTTCACGCCGACCGATCACCGTATCGCCGTGCTGACTTTTATTGCGGGCACCGGGCTGGGCTATTTTCTCGAACGATGGGGCACCACGCGCGAGTGTTGGACTTACTACACTCGTCAGACTCCGCCGTTTTTTGCCGTGCTGGCGCATGGAATGGCAGCAGTCGCTTTCTGGCGAGCAGGATTGCTCGTCAAACTATTACAGACCAGTTGGTTGCGCAAGCTTGCGCCCGCATGATGAAAGGTAGTAACGCATGATCCCATTGGACTCTGCTCGACGATTGAAAGCAGCCGGTCTGGCCTGGACCCCGGTCCTACACGATTTCTTCGCCATCCCCGGCAGGGGCATGGACGAGCGTGTGTTTGTCATCAGCGATGTGAGTGTTGACGTGGAGCTACTCAAGGACCAATCCATCGTCACCTTCAACGGGACTTCGGAGTGGGCGATGGATTACGAGATGATGTCTGAAGTGGTTTGGATGCCGACGGAGGAGCAGTTGCGTATTGCATTGGAGCGGCGACTCGCGCCCGGCTCACGCCCGGCGCTCAAGTTGATCCATGCCTCCGATGGCTACTGGTGCGAAATCGAGTATCGAGGTCAGTCGCTCGCCTTTCGAGGAACTGGCGCGAGCGAAGCATACGCAGAAGCGCTGCTGCACATCTTGGAGCAGACGCGATGAACAAGATTGCCTACAGTCTGGTCAACATCCCGGGGCGCGTGATCGGCGACGTGATGCGCTTTCGTGCTGTGAAGGACGAGACTAAAGTCAAGCTCACTTGGGAGAACAAGTCGTAGCATGGGCCAAATCAAGTCGGCCGGCGTTACAGCGCCGCGCTTGCCGTCAACCTTTTCCTCTCTGCGGCATCGCAACTTTCGGCTGTGGTTCATCGGGCAGACACTCTCGCTCGTGGGCACGTGGATGCAGTCCGTCGCGCAAGGTTGGCTGGTTTTCCAATTGACCGGCAGCGATCTTGCGTTGGGAGTGGTCTCGTTCATCGGCTCACTGCCCACGCTTTTTCTGATGCTGCCCGCCGGAGCGTTGGCCGATCGCATCCCTCGACGCCGAGTGCTGCTCGTCACGCAGACCGTCATGATGCTGCTCGCCTTCATTCTGGCGATTTTGGCCGCAGCTAGAGTGCTGCAAATCTGGCACATCGGCGTGCTGGCCGGTTGCCTCGGCATTGCCAACTCGTTCGATGCGCCTGCCCGGCAGGCCATGGCCGTCGAGATGGTCGAAGATCGCGCCGACCTGACGAACGCCATCGCGTTGAATTCGACGATCTTTAACTTGGCTCGCGTGGTCGGTCCGGCCATCGGCGGTGTGGTGCTGGCTGCCGTCGGCGCGGCGTGGTGTTTTACGCTCAATGGGTTGAGCTTCCTGGCGGTGCTCGTCGCCCTGCTGATGATGAGACTGCCCCAAGTGCACCAAGAAGTCCGCACCGATCCGATCACGCTCCAGGTGGCGGAAGGTATCAAGTACGTCTGGCAAACGCCGGTCGTGCGATCTGCGACGGCGATTGTAACGGTGGCGTCGCTCTTTGGCTTCTCGTATGCGGTTCTGCTGCCGGCTTTTGCAGTGGACGTGCTGCACGTCGGCGAAGCAGGATTGGGCGCGCTGAATACTGCCGTCGGCATTGGCGCACTTGTCGGTTCGCTGATCGTGGCTTCATTGACCCGGTTTCGCCGCAAGGGATTGCTGCTTGTCGGAGGCAGCATCTTGTTTCCGGCCGCGCTATTTATCTTTGCCTTCTCGCACTCGTTGTGGCTTTCGCTGGCCGCCTTGAGCGTGATCGGCGTGGCCTTTGTCACCCAGAACTCTATGGCCAACACGTTGATTCAAACCGTCGTCCCCGACAAGCTGCGCGGGCGCGTCATGGCGGTATACATGTTAATGTTTTTCGGCACGACTCCCTTTGCGTCATTGCAGGCCGGCGCTATCGCCCAGGCATTTGGCTCCGCAGCCGGCGTAGCCGTCGGAGCCGGAATCGCATTGGTGTTTGCTTTGAGTGTACTCATTTGGGTCCCTTCACTGCGAAGAGTGGAGTTTTAGCAGCGACGCAATCGTCTCTGCGCCATGAAAGGGGTGACCAACATGTTAGTCGTTCACGTTCACGTCCATGCCAGGCCCGAGTTTGTCGAAGCCTTCAAGCAGGCGACCGTCGAGAACGCGCGCAACAGCGTTCAAGAGCCGGGCATCGCGCGGTTCGATGTGATCCAGCAAACGGATGATCCGACGCGCTTTATCCTGGTCGAGGTATATCGCTCTCAGGAAGCAACCGTCAAGCACAAAGAGACGGCGCACTATGCCAAGTGGCGCGACGCCGTGGCCGATATGATGGCCCAGCCGCGCACTAGCGTCAAATTCTCCAACGTCTTTCCAGACGATACAGGCTGGTAGCAATCCATTTCGTACATGACCGCGGATGGCAGACCGCTGCTGATCATTGGCGGTCGGCGGTCTGTTGTCTGCGCACTTTGGAGGACAACACGATGCGATTCGAATTTGCCACTGCCACACGCATCATCTTTGGCCCGGGCACGCTCGATCAAGTCGGCGAGCTGGCAGTCGAGATGGGCAAACGCGCGCTCGTCGTGGCCGGCCGCACAGGCGCCCGCGAAGCGCCCGTGCTCGACGCGCTGGACACACAGGGAATCGCCAGTGTCATCTTTTCCGTCGCGGGTGAGCCGACCGTCGAATTGGTTCGACAAGGGACGCAGCGTGCACAAGAAGCCAACTGCGATTTCGTCATCGGCGTCGGCGGCGGAAGTGTGCTGGATACTGCCAAGGCCATCGCCGCGCTCATGACCAACTCGGGCGACTTGTTCGACTATCTCGAAGTCATCGGGCAAGGCCGGCCGCTCGGTAAACATTCCGCGCCTCTGATTGCTATCCCCACGACTGCCGGCACCGGAGCCGAAGTAACACGCAACGCAGTGTTGGCCTCGCCCGAACAGCATGTCAAAGTGAGCCTGCGCAGCCCGCTGATGCTGCCTCGCCTGGCGTTGGTTGACCCAGAACTCACTTACAGTCTGCCATCCCAGATCACAGCCAGCACTGGGCTGGATGCGCTTACGCAACTGATCGAACCGTTCGTTTCGGTACGGGCCAACCCACTGACGGATGCCATTTGCCGTGAAGGCATGCGTCGAGCGGCCCGCTCGCTGCTGCGTGCGTATGAACATGGCGACGACGCGGAAGCGCGTGAGGATATGACACTGGCTAGCCTGCTGGGCGGGCTGGCACTGGCGAATGCAGGACTGGGAGCCGTGCATGGGTTCGCGGGCGTGATCGGTGGAACGTTCGACGCGCCGCACGGAGCGATTTGCGCTTGGCTGTTGCCGCATGTGATGTCGGCTAACGTCCATGCGCTTGAAGAAAGGAACCCTGTCAGTGAGACGCTGCGCCGCTATGACGAACTCGCGCAAATCCTGACGGGAAAAGAAAACGCCATCGCTCAAGATGGCGTCAAGTGGGTGCGTGAACTGGTCGAGGCCCTGCAAATTCCTGCGCTTTCATCCTATGGATTGACGGCGCAAGACTTGCCGATGGTGGTGGTCAAGTCTGCTGTCGCAAGCAGCATGAAGAGCAACCCGATTCAGCTCACGTCCGATGAAATGCAAGAGATTCTTGGTCAGGCCCTATCGAGCTCGTGACGGCTAACCGAGTCGGTAAGCCAACACCAGCAGCACGACAAAGAGGACCGTCGCCACGACTTGCGAGAAGCCAAGGGCCTGCGGCTTGGCTCCCACTGCCGGACGGAATGTGCCGCGTAGGGCTTCGGCCAGCACGCCAATGTCGGCAAGAACCGGAATGCGGCCAAGGTGATACTGGCGACCAGATTGAAGCAGTGATAGAACACTGCGCGCTTCCCCCTCGCCCACTGGTCAGCCCGAGACGGCACTGCCGTCATGCGCCGCTGTTCCAGACGAAGATACACATACACGATCGCCGCCGCCGATTGACACCAACATAACAGCCACACCGCAAGCGCAGTCGAATCCAGGCGGCCCGTCGCCGCGTAATAGGCCGCGGGGGCAGCGAGCGCCAATGCGCCCGAGCCGGCCAGCTCGACCGTCATGTGCCGCTCGGCGCGGCGAGTGACCAGCCACAGTTGCCAGGCTAGCGGCGGCAAAGCCGGCAAAGCCAGCCAGAACAGCGCCGCTCGCCCTGCTGCAACCAGGGCTATCAGGGGCACAACCGCCAGTAAACCGTAGATGAACAGCCAGATCAGGGCTGGCTCAACATCATCGCGCGAACGGCGGCCACTCAACGCTTTGACGAGCATAATCATCGGTTGGCGTGCCAGGAACAATAACAGCACGCCCAAGAGTGTCCATAGGACAGCCCAACCCAATCTCCATGCCAGTCCCAGCCCAGCGGCAAAAGGTCCAAGCCACATAACCCAAGCGCCGTGTTCGGCGGGAATGGCATAGTGCTTGCGCAGCCAGGTTGGCGGGGCAGCACATAGGCAAAAATGCGCTTGCCGATGCAGAGTATTTACACGGCTAGATGAAAATAGGAAACTTGCATTCTTTGCAGTTTGAGAATTTGTGTCATTTGCCGGAGGGCGGCAAGCCGATGACGTTTTCGAGATTGGTCTGGCGCAAGGTCGCGCCGTCGAGGTTGGCGCCTTCGAGGTTAGCGCCGTGCAGATCGGCCTTCCAGAGATTTGCGTCGAGCAACGTCGCATTACGAAGGTCAGCACCCGCGAGTTTGGCTCCGGCGAGATATGCGCCCGTGAGGTTGGCCGAATCCAACTTGGCGCTCGTGAGATCAGTCATCCAGAGCGTAGCGTCAGTCAGATTGGTCGCGGATAGATCTGCTTCGGAGAGGACAGCGCCAGCCAGGTTGGCCATCACAAGCGTCACGCCGGAAAGGTCAACGCCGCGCAAGTCCGCGCCGCTGAGATTGGCGTGCGCCAGGTCAAGGATGCGCAGGTCAATATCGCTCAGGTCAACGCCGGCAAACACGCCCATCTCTTTGCTGCGGAGCAGGGCGGATATTTGCTCGAGTGTGGGTCGCTTGCGGGACAGCATAAGCACCTCGCGACAAGTGTACCACACCTGTCGCAGCCCGCAAGTTCGGACGATTGGATGCGCAGGGATGGCGCCAGGCCAGTTCCTGCGCAGGCGATCAACTGGTTTTGGTCACGCCCAAGCGCTGCTTCTCATCACTTGGCAGCCGGAGTGCCAGTGTGGCGCCGGTTGGTATATACCAGCAGCATGACGCCGACAATATCGAATAACCACTTCACAGCAAGCCTCCTCGCAGCTTATTTCCGCTGCCCAACATACAACTAGGCGGCGCACACGTCCTTCGATTTTATCCCCAGCTCAGGCTGCGTGTGCGCCGCTCAGGATACTCACATGGCGGTCAGCCTAGTAGCACGGATTCACGTTCCATCACGGGTGAGGTTGCGACACCTGGAAACAGGCCACGTCATATTGACTGACCGAGTTGGGATTCCCCGAATTCTGTGGCTGCTGTCCTGCATAGACGGTGCCGGCAACCCCATTTGGATTGAATGCCGAGCCGGAAGCACTGGCCGCATTGCCAGGCGTCATTTGGGCATTTGAGCTGCCGCATGACTGATTGGGTTGGCCCGCGTTACCTGTGCTATCCGCCAAGGCCGCGCTGGTTACACCGAGCGCCAACACCAACACGACCACGATCGCGACAACGACCCTGATTTGATGGGACATTCTAGTTCCTCCTTAGCTAAACACGCTTCTCAAATTGAGCTAGATCCAAAACTTTATCGGCAGGCGCATCGCCATATCACGCCTGCGCCTCTTGGGCTAGTTGTGAGCGCGGAATCTCGCAATCGTCACCACCTCCTCCGCACGCGAATTGATACGTACGACGGATACTCTCAGATTTGCGTATCAAGGAGCCAGATCATACTATTACTTACGATGCCGGGAGCATGATTGGATTTTACGCTGAGCCGTGAGGGCGTTATGGCATGGCCCACAGGCTGGACGGTATCGGCAATGATTGACACGCTCTGGCGCATCTGTTACAATGCCGCCATCGCAGGAAGGGAGAAGTAAATGGACAAGCGAGTGATTTACCTCGATCACGCGGCGACGACGCCCGTTGACCCGCGCGTCGTCGAGGCGATGCAGCCTTATTGGTCACAAGTATACGGCAACACATCTTCGATTCACTCGGTCGGTCGAGCGGCGCTCAGAGCACTGGATGAAGCACGTCAAACGGTCGCGGATGTATTGGGTTGTCATTCGACTGAGATCGTGTTTACCGGCTGCGGCACCGAAAGCGACAATCTGGCTGTGCGAGGCGCAGCCTGGCAATCGGCGGGCAAGGGCCACCTCATCACCACGCCGATTGAGCATCACGCCGTCGGCGCAACTGTCGAGCAGTTGCACGAGAGATTCGGTCACGAGATGACGCTCGCGTCCGTGGATGAATACGGACGCGTGAATCCGGACGACATCGCGCGCGCAATTCGCCCCAACACAGCGCTCATCAGCGTGATGTATGCCAACAACGAAGTCGGCACGATCCAGCCGCTTGCCGACATCGGCCAGATTGCAAAAGCCAAAGGCATATTGTTCCATACCGACGCCGTGCAAGCGGGCGGCGCATTCGATCTGAGCGTGGACAAATTGGGCGTGGACATGCTTGCCTTGAGTGCGCACAAGTTCTATGGGCCAAAGGGCGTGGGCGTGCTCTATCTTCGGCGCGGGACGCAACTCGTTCCCGCATTCACAGGCGGCGGTCACGAGCGGGGACGCAGACCAGGCACGGTGAATGTCGCCGAGATCGTTGGACTGGCGACCGCACTCAAGCTGGTGCAATCAAGCCGCGAAAGCGAGAACGCGCGGCTCATCCGATTGCGAGACAAGTTGATCGCAGGCGTGCTTGAACGTGTGCAGGACGTGCGCCTCACTGGTCATCCTACCGAGCGACTGCCTAACAGCGCCAGCTTTGCGTTCAAAGGCGTGGATGGCGAGAGCATCATGTTGGCGCTCGACCTGGAAGGGATTTGCGTCAGCACCGGCTCAGCCTGCACGACCGGCGAGACAGAGCCTTCGTTCGTGCTCAAGGCGATGGGCCTGCCGCGCGAGTGGGCCATCGGCAGTGTGCGGATGACGCTCGGCCACGCGACGACGGAGCAAGACATTGACCATGTGCTCGACGTGTTGCCGCACGTGGTCGCGCGATTGCGAGCGCACTAGCTCAAACCCGAAGGGTTCACCAGGCCCTTCGGGTTTTCTCGACTTGCGCAATAGAACATTAGTGCTATAATTGGAAGCATCATATACACTCCAGGCATTGCCTGG
>Ga0315268_10004038_pt1 | contig 16013 bp, 29 predicted proteins | sample C1_top_MG_FD_204535 | JGI IMG/M metagenome (GOLD analysis project Ga0315268, IMG submission 204535) | Sediment microbial communities from Yellowstone Lake, YNP, Wyoming, USA - C1_top | ecosystem: Environmental > Aquatic > Freshwater > Lake > Sediment | place: USA: Wyoming | collected 2017-08-01
CTCTGTTGGTCGTCTCCGAAGATAAGGGGCTCAGCAAGGCCGCGGGAAGCTTCCCCGGCGTGGAGGTCGTCAAGGTGGACGATTTGAGCATCATCCCCCTGGCCCCCGGAGGGAACGCGGGGCGCCTCACCGTGTGGACGAGATCATCGTTGGCCGCCCTTTCGAAGCGCTTTGAGGAGGTAGTGCTAAATGCAGCTTGAACGGGCGTTCAGCATCGTAAAGATGCCATATGTAACCGAGAAGACATTCAGGCTCATCGAGCAGGAGAACAAGATGGTCTTCCTGGTCAGCCCCGATGCCACCAAAGCCGCCGTCAAAGAAGCCGTAGAGACGGTCTACGGCGTCAAGGTCGTCAGGGTGAACATCATGTCGACCCGTAAGGGCAAGCAGGCCTTTGTGGAGATGTCGAAGGAGACGCCGGCTGCGGAGCTGGCTTCGAAGCTTGGAGTGCTTTAACTCAGTCGTGGTGATTGTGTTTGGGTAAACGCACGCTCGTAAGGCGCAGGGGAAAGGCGGGCCTCCAGTGGAGGGCCCCTCACAAGGGAAAGATCGCCCCCGTGGGCTATCCCCTCTTTGATCCCAGCGTGACGAAGGTCGGCTCCGTGCAAGACATACTGCACGAGAGGGGTAGGGGCGCTCCAGTCGCTAAGGTGCAGTTCGAAGACGGCCAAGTCAGGTACCTGCCCGCCACAAGCGGCCTCCACGTCGGCTCCCAGATTCAGATAGGCGCAGGTGCGACGCACGACGACGGCAACGTCCTGCCCATCGGAAAGGTGCTCGAGGGGACGGCCGTCTCCAACATTGAGAGGAGGTTCGGCGACGGCGGCAAGCTGGTCAGGACGGCCGGCACCTCCGCCATCGTGTTCTCCCAGACAGGACCCACGACCATAGTGCGCTTTCCATCTAGGAAGAGCGTGGAGCTTGATTCGCACTGCAGGGCCACCGTAGGCATCGTAGCAGGAGGCGGAAGGGGGGAGAAGCCCTTCCTTCGGGCTGGTGCTAGGTGGAGGTACATGAAGTCCAGAAACAAGAAGTATCCCACCATGAGAGGAATAGCCCAAGCCGCGGTCCATCACCCCTTCGGCGGCGGCAGGCACCAGCACCCCGGCAAATCCACTTCTACTTCGCGAAACGCTCCGCCCGGCAGGAAGGTTGGTCACATCGCCCCTAGGAGGACGGGCAGGGGCCGCCAGGCGAGGGTGCAGGCGGTGCAGCGACAATAGTTATATAGCCAAGGGGAAATGGTGAGGCAGCAAGTTGCCGAAGGAATTCCGCTACCGCGGCTACACCGCCGAAGAGCTTCAAGAGATGCCTCTAGAGCAGGTGCTGGCCCTTCTTCCCGCTAGAGCTCGGAGGAGCCTCAACAGGGAGCTCAGCCACGAAAAGAAGAGGCTCATCGAACGAGTGAGGGCGGCAGCCAGCGAAAGCAAGACGATAAAGACGCACGCCAGAGACATGGTCATCCTTCCCTTCATGGTGGGGTTGACCATCCACGTGTACAACGGAAAGGAATTCGTTCCCGTGGAGGTCAAACCTGAGATGATCGGCCACTTTTTAGGGGAGTACTCCAACCCGATCAAGAAGGTCGTCCACGGAACGCCCGGCATCGGCGCCAGCAGGAGCTCGCTCTACGTCCCGCTAAAGTAAAGTAATTCTATGCGTCCCCTTTCAGCTTGTCGGCCAAGGACACCATCTTCCCATCCTTCTCCACCCTTATTGTGGTTTCTATTCGGACGTCCAAGCCGAACTGGCGGAAGAGCCACAGCAATGCTCCACCTGAGATCCTGTCCTTTAGCCTGCCGCTCTTGATGAGCTCGGCCAGCTTCTCCTCGATGAGCTTGGTTTCGGTGGGGTACTGGCTTTCTGCGGCTTTCATCACTTCTTCTCCCCTGTCATACAGGAAGGCGGCGACGACTTCCCTGGGCGGCTTTTCGGCTGGCTTCGCTTGAGCCCTTGCCTGCATGGAAGCCTTCCTCTGAAGCTCCAGTAGCTTCCTCCTCATGATCAGGTCCACCGTTTCGTCTCTTTCCTCATTCATGTAAAGCTACCTCGGTGCTGGGGGCTCCTCTTAGCCCCTCGTGGGTTGCGCTTATTAGCTTGTCTGTCCAAAGCGGAGTCGTTGGGCAGACCAGATAAAGGCACGTGGGTGGCGCTTCCTAGCACCCTCCTCATGGAGGACCGAGACCTCCGTGACAAGACCCTGAAGCTGGGGTTGATCGCGAGGGCCCTGGGGATATACGGGGTGGAGAAGGTATTCATATTCAGGGACCCCGCGGAGGACGAAGTGGACGATACGTCGCTCATCGTGGAGATACTGAGGTACATAGAGACGCCTCAGTACCTTCGCAAGAAGCTTTACCCGATCAAGCCACGCCTTGCCTACGTGGGGCTCCTCCCGCCCCTCAGGATCCCTTCACACAAGCCCAATTTGGGGATGGCAGGCTTGAAGGACGGGGAGATCAGGGAAGCCGTAGTGGGGGAGTTTCGGGGTGACTTGGTCGCCGACGTCGGCGTGCAGGCCCCCCTGCCCTTCGACGGCTCGGCGAAGGCGGGTTCGCGCGTCACCGTGATAATACATCGGCGCGGCAGGGACCTGAGCTGCTCGCAGGTCGACAGGTCTCAGGTCTCCGATTACTGGGGCTTCGAAGTGAGCGAACAGCGCAAGCTGGAGCCTCTGCTCGTCGACGGCAGGGTGGGGCTGGCCGTAGCCACAAGCCGCAGGGGCACGCCCGTCCAGGACGTGTGGTCGGCCTTCTCTTCGGCCGTCAAGGCCGCCGGCAAGGTCCTCTTGGTCTTCGGCGCCCCCAAGAGGGGCCTGCTTGAGATGTACCATGAAGAGCTCCTGCAGAGGGACTGCGACTTCATCCTGAACACGATCCCTGACCAGAAGACGGAAACGGTGAGGACGGAAGAAGCACTGATGGCTACATTGGCCGTCGTCAGCATCGCCCGTCGGGTCTGACGCGGCCGTTCTCGTTAGTTTGCAGGAATCGGAAAGTATTTATCTAATACTGCTAGGGCGAGTTATGCGCGCGGTGCGAAGTAATGCCGCATTTCGGATATTCATTTGCTCGGTACAACCCTGCCGTCCACGTCAGGGCTAGCGCGAGAGAGGTGGACGTCAGCCACAAGACCGCCCGGGAAGTCTGCAAATCCATCGTGGGCATGACGATACCTCAAGCGCGTTCCTTTCTCGAGGACGTCATCGCGTTCAAGCGCGCCGTTGCCTTCAGGAGGTTCAAGCTGAAGAGCGGCCACAGGAGCGAGCTGCAGGGCTTCGCTGCTGGCGGCTATCCTGTCAAGGCTGCCGCCGAAGTCCTCAAGGTTTTGGAGAACCTCCAAAGCAACGCAGAATTCAGAGGTCTTAACCCCGATAGGATGAAGATCCTCCACGCGGCCGCTCATGCTGGCCGCAGGATCCCTGGCTTCGTTCCCAGGGCCTTCGGACGCTCCAGCCCCAGCATGAAGACGCTCGTTCACATCGAGCTCGTGGGTACGGAGGTCGCGTAGAACCTTGGTGAGCGCCGGCCTCTTGCTCAAGAAGTCGTATTCCGTCGCCGAAGTCGATGAATTCCTGGAAAGGAGGCTGGCCGAGGCAGGCTATGCCGGCATGGAGATGGAAAAGCTCCCCCTTGGATTCAGGATCAACGTCTCAGTGGTCAAGCCGGGCCTGGTCATAGGAAGGAAGGGCATGGGAATCAGGGACCTTACCGAGCTGCTGGCCTCCAAGTTCAAGCTGGACAACCTGAGCATAAACGTCGTCGAAGTTACGAACCCCGACCTGAGTCCCCGCGTCGTGGCGGCCCGCATCGCCTCCATGGCTCAGAGGGGCATGGCTTTCAGGAGGGCGGTCCTCGTTTCCATGGCCAACGTCATGAAAGCCGGGGCGATGGGGTGCGAAATAGTGGTCAGAGGCAAGCTGAGAAGCGAAAGGGCCCATTTCGAGAGACACATCCAAGGCATCGTGCCAAAGAGCGGTCACGACAAGGACGTCATAGTCGCCAAGGCCGTCACAGACGTGCTTCTCAAGATGGGCCTTTATGGCATACAGGTCCGCATAGCTTATCAGGACGCCACGCCGCCCGAGTTCGAGGAAGTCAAGCCTCGTGCGCCCTCGGAGGCACAGGCGCCTACAACGGAGGTAACGGGGAATGCCGGCTCCTAAGGCCAAATCTTACAGGGGAATGAGTTTGGAAGACCTGCAGGACAGGCTTGCAGAATACAGGCGCGAACTCCTGAGGTTGCAGACCCTATCCTCCAGGGGGACTCTGGCGAAGGAATCTGGCAAGATCCGTGCCGTCCGAAGGAACATCGCAATAATCAAGACAGTGCTGGCCGAGAAGGGTGTCAAGTCTTGAACATCAGCTCCGCCATCAGTCAGCACGTCGTGCTGGGCAGCACGGTCGAGGTAGTGGGGGGCCAGCCACAATATAGGGGCCTCCATGGAACCATTTGCAACGAATCAAAGAACATGCTCTGGTTGTCGTCCTGCGGGACCATCAAGGGCGTCCCCAAACGCTCAAACGCTTTTCTTGTGAACGGCTCCTTTTTTGTTTCCGGCGATCTTTTGGTCGGTCGTTTTTTCGATAGGTTGGTGAAATGACGGTGAGAAACGTGGGAATTCAGGGAGTGAAAGCTCCCACAAAGACCTGCGACGATGTGAACTGTCCGTGGCACGGCACCATTTCAGTGCGCGGCCGCGTCCTGCAGGGGAAAGCCGTGAGCCTGAAGGCTAAGGGGCTTGCAGTCATCGAAAGGGAGTACTTCCAGTACGTCAGGAAGTACAACAGGTACGAGAAGAGGAGAAGCAGGATACACGCTCACATCCCGGAGTGCATCCCGTTGAAGGAGGGAGACGACGTCGTCTTGGCCGAATGCCGCCCCATCTCGAAGACGGTTTCCTTCATAGTAGTGGGTAGGTCGGGTGTATAGTGTAGGGATGTCCACCAAGTCCAGAGCGGTTTCAGCTAAGGGAGTGGAAGAGTTCAAGCCCTACATCACTAGGGCCATCCCCATCAACGCAGTGATCAACTGCGCCGACAACACGGGCGCGAAGACCTTGCGGGTCGTCCAAGTCGCTGGGTTCAAGGGGAGGCTTTCTAGGACCCCAGCCGCCGGTGTGGGTGACCTTATAACCGTGGTGGCGAAGAAGGGCCCGCCGGAGCTGAAGAAGCAGATAATGCAGGCCGTAATCGTGCGTCAAAAGTATCCCATCAACAGGCTGAGCGGCGTCAGGATCACATTCGAAGACAACGCGGCCGTAATTATGACTCCAGAGGGGGAACTCAAGGGCACGGACATCAGGGGGCCCGTAGCCTCCGAGGCTGCCGAGAGATGGGCGAGGATCGCCAACGTGGCGCCCATGATCGTTTAGAGGTGGGGAAGCAGGTTGAAGGATTACTCTTCTCAGCCCAGGAAAGTGCGAGGCGCCGTCAGGGTTCGGTCCAAGGGCGCAAACAGCAGCGCACTTTCGAGCACCCTCTCAAGGGACCTGAAGGAGAAACATTCGACCAATCATCTGGGCCTCCGCAAGGGAGACACAGTCAAGATAATGAGAGGCGATTTCAAGGGCATCGAAGGCAAAGTCCTCAAGACGTTCACCAGAACCGGGCGAATAACGGTCGAGGGCGTCACCAGGGAGAAGCTCAAGGGTGGCAGTGTCCCCGTCAAGATCCACGCCTCCAAGGTGATGCTGACGAACTTGAACTTGGACGACAAAGTGCGGAGGAAGAAGCTGGAGAAGTAGGTTGATAGTATATGGCTCGAAAAGGCGGTTCAACTAAGACGAAGAGGTCGGCGGCGCCCGCTTTCTACGCCGTCCCCCGTAAGAAGCATCCACTAATAACCACGCCCGAAGCCGGCCCTCACGGCAAAGCCGTCTGTTACGACCCCATCACGCTACTGAGGGACATCATCAAGGCCGTCAAGACGAAGAAGGAAGCGGAGTACGCAGTGAAGCTGGGAAGGCTACTGGTCGACGGCGTGCCCAGGCGAAGCATTCACTACCCCATCGGGCTTATGGACGTCGTGGAGCTAGCGGGGACTGACCAGTGTTACAGGATGCTCCCGGTAAAGGGCAGAACGGTCAGCCCGGTGGCCGTAACGTCTGACGAAAAGGGCAAGAAGCTCTGTCAGGTCCGTTTCAAGGGCACCACCAGGAAGAACAGGGTCCAACTAGGCACTCACGACGGCCGCACTTTCCTGGTGGATGACGGCTCAAAGTACTCCATCGGTGACGCCCTGGTGGTCGAACTGCCCTCCAACAGGATCTTGGACTTGGTGCCCATGAAGAAGGGCACGCTTGGCCTCGTCATCAGGGGCACCAAACAGGGCTTCATCGGTGAAATAAGGGAAGTGCTGAAGGGAAGTTTTTCTGTCCCTCCCAGCGTAAGGCTGGCGCTCGGCGACTCGGAGGTCGTCCTCCCCAAGGAGTTCGTCATACCCGTGGGGGTCAAGGCTCCCGTCATCGCCGTTCCAAGGAGGGCTGAATGATAGATGGCCGAAGCAGCCCCGACCACGACCCCGATTCAAGCCGCAAATCCAGCCGCCAAAGTGGTCCTCTCAAAGGTCGTCCTCAACATAGCCACGGGCAAGTCCGGGGAGCAGCTGGAAAAGGCCGCCAAGGTCCTTGAGACGCTGACCGAACAGAAGCCTAGCCAACGCAAGGCGAAGAAGACGGTCAGGGACTTCGGCATACACAAAGGTGAGCCCATAGCGGTGGTGGTGACAATGCGCAAGGAGAAGGCCGTCTCCGTCCTCAAGAACCTGCTTCAAGCTAGGAACAACGTGCTCAGCGCCTCGTCCTTTGACGACATGGGCAACGTATCCTTCGGGATAAAGGAACACATCGAAATACCCGGCGTCCGCTATGACCCGGCTATCGGCATCTTTGGCATGGACGTCTGCGTCTCTCTGGGGAAACATGGTTTAAGGGTAAGCTCCCGGAGGCGCGCCCGGGGCGACGTGAACATCAAACAGCGCGTTACGAAGGAGGAAGCCATCTCCTTCTTTCGGACCGTGCTCAACGCGGAGGTTCGGTGATCAAGGTATATGCCTAAGGAGAGACACGGGAAGCCCAGGAAGTTCGGAAAGGGTGCTCGCCCGTGCCGCCGCTGCGGCCAGTACGGGCCCGTCATACAGAAATACGGCCTTCTGCTCTGCCGCCAGTGCTTTAGAGAGGTCGCCCCCAAGATGGGCTTCAAGAAATTCGAGTGAGGTGTGAAATTTGCCAGCCATTAACATCCTCGCCAACCTTTTCTCCACCATGTACAACAACGAGCTTCGCAACAAGAAAGAATGCTTGGTGATACCAGCATCCAAGTTGGCTCAGGAGGTGCTTCGCGTAATGCAGAAGGCCAAGTACATCGGCGAGTTCGAGTATATTGACGACGGCATTACGGGCAAGCTGCGGGTTCAGCTCCTCGGCCGCATCAACAAATGCGGCGTCATCACGCCCAGGTACCCCGTCAGGGCCGACGCTTTTTATGAATGGGAAAGGCGATTCCTGCCGGCCGTCAACGTGGGCATACTGGTGGTCTCCACCAGCCAAGGAGTGATGAGCCACACGGAAGCAATTCAGAAGGGCCTGGGAGGCAGGCTGCTAGGTTTCGTCTACTGAGGTGATGATGGAAGACGCCTAAGAATAAAGAAGTCGTGAACCTGCCCATACCTCAGGGCGTATCGGCCCAGCTGGTCGGGAGCGTGCTCAGGGTGAAGGGCCCCAAGGGCGAGGTTTCCCGCGACTTCTCAAAGGTCCCATTAGGCATAAGCGTAAGTGGCAGGGAGGTCGTGCTTGAGGCATTCGGGAGCAGGCGCCAAGACCATGCGGTGTTAAACACTTGCAAGAGTCACCTCGACAACATGTTCGTGGGCGTCACCAAAGGCTTCGAATACAGGCTCAAGGTTGTCTACGCCCATTTCCCCATCACCGTCAAGATAAAGGGCGGCGAAGTCCACATCGAGAACTTTTATGGCGAAAGGTTCCCACGCATAGCCAAGATCGTTGGCCTCCAGACCAAGGTGACTGTTGAGGGGGACGACGTGGTGGTGACTGGCCCGAGCATCGACGAAGTGAGCCAGACGGCGGCTAACATCGAGTCCGCCACCAAGGTCAAGGAACGCGACGCTCGCGTATTCTTGGACGGAGTGTATATCTATGAGCGAAAGAAGTGAAGGTAAAGACGTGAATGAGCTGCTCGAAATGAGGGCTAAAATGGCCCGCCGGCGGCCCAAGTTCGTCCGCCAAGAGAGCTGGAAGTACGACAAGCTGAAGCCCAACTGGCGCAAGCCGAAGGGCATCGACAACAAGATGAGGCTCCAGCAAGCTGGCTTCCCCCCGCTCGTCAAGGTGGGTTATCGGACGCCCAAGCCGGCGAGGGGGCTTCATCCATCGGGCTACTTGGAGAAGCTGGTGCACAACCCCAAGGAGCTGGAGGGGATCGACCCCAAGGTCTACGCCATCAGGATAGCCAGCACGGTGGGCGCCAGGAAGAGGGTCGAGATCAAGGTCCGGGCGCAGCAGCTTGGCCTGAAGATACTGAACGCTAGGAGGATTGGGAAGGCTGAACAACAGCAAGAAAAGGGTAGCAGCTGACATCCTCAAAGTGGGCGTCAATCGCGTCCGCTTCGACACAGAACAGCTGGACAGGATTGAGGACGCCGTCACCAGAGACGACTTGCGCCGCCTGATTCATAGTGGCGCCATCTGGGCGGAGCAGTCCAAGGGAATCTCCAGAGGCCGGAAGGACCTCCTCAAGAAGAAAAAGAGGCTAAGAGGCAGGGGACCAGGCTCCAAGAAAGGGGCGCGGACGACGAGGACTCCCCGGAAGGAGCGCTGGATGGCCCAAGTGAGAGTCCTGCGGGGCTATCTCAAGCACCTCAAGAAGAGGGGTGAGCTGCCTCCAGACCAGCTTAAGCTCCTGTACAAGAAGGTCAAGGGCGGAGAGATTAGGTCGATGCGTAGAATGAAGGAACTCATAACTGAATCGAGGTCCAGGTGATAGATAGAAATTGGTCAAACACAGGGAACGAATCGCTGTCTTCAGGAGACGCCGAGAGGGCAAGACCAACTACCGAAGGAGAAAGAGCGCCGTCATCTCCAAGCGTCCTCTATTGAACGTCTTTGTATCCGGCAAGAACACCTCGCTTCAAATCGTGCAGCCCAAGCCAGCGGGCGACGTCGTCCTCTGCTCTGCCCATTCGAGAGAGCTGGTGGAGCGGGGTTGGAAGGCCTCCAGGCGCAGCATCCCTGCGGCCTACCTCACGGGACTGTTGATGGGGGCCAGGGCCAAATCGTCGGGCGTGAAGGACGCCATACTTTACACAAACGTAAGGGCGTATCACTCAGGAGGGAGGGTGGCTTCCGCCGTCAAGGGCGTGGTTGACGCGGGCTTCAAGCTCACTGTGGGCAAAGAGACCTTTCCGGGCGAAGACAGGATTTCGGGGAAACATATAGCCTCCTACGCCGCTCAGCTTAAGGAGACGGATCCCGCGAGATACCAGACGAGGTTCTCTGGCCTGCTCAAGGCAGGCGTCACGCCCGAAGACCTCCCCGCGCACTTCGAAGAAGTCAAGGCGAGCATATTGAAGGTGAAAGTCAAGAAATGAATAGAAGCCGCAGATCACGATGGCCTCGTGAAGACAGGGAGGCGCCTCCTTGGACGCCGAAGACCAAGCTGGGCGTCTCGGTGGCCGAAGGCAAGACCGCCTCTCTGATGGAGATATTCGAAAACGGGTGGAAGATCAAGGAGCCGGAAATAGTCCGTACGCTCCTTCCCAACCTTAAGACCTACGTCGTTGGCGTGGGCATCGTGCAGAAGCAGACGGACGCCGGAGAGCTGACCAGGTTCAGGGCTGTAGTGGCCGTGGGGGACGAATCGGGCTGGTTCGGCGTCGGTCACGCCAAGGCCGCGCAGATGCGCTTGGCCATCGACAAGGCCACAGGTGTGGCCCTCCTTAACATCATCCCCGTCGTGCAGGGATGCGGCAGCTGGGAGTGCCGATGCGGTACGCCCCATTCCGTCCCGTTCAGGCTAGAGGGGAAGAGCGGCAGCGTCTCCGTCGTCGTGATTCCAGGACCCCGGGGGCTGGGGCTGGTGGCTGGAGAGACGTTGAAGAACCTACTCGGCCTGGCTGGCATCAAGGACGCTTGGACTCAGACTTTCGGCAACACTAGCACGGTGAGCTCCATCAGCAGCGCCCTCTACGATGCCTTCTTAGGCATGTATAAGCTGCTCAACATATAGGGAGAGGGAAAAAGAGCTTTGTCACCTTTGCTGGTTGTCAGGTTGCGGGGCACCGTCAACATGTACCGTAATGTTGCCGCCTCCTTGGAGAGGCTGAACCTGCTCCAGAGGTACGCCGCCACGATCGTCCCGGACACTCCCGACTATGTGGGGCTGCTTCACAAGTCGTCCCCCTTTGTGGCGTGGAGCCGCGCGGACAAGGACCTGATATCTAAGCTTCTTAAGGCACGTGGCCATCTGGCCGGCTCCAAGCCCATCAGTGACGAGTGGCTGAAGGCCAACGGGTTCAAAGACATCGACGACCTTGCCGCCAAGATTGCGGACGGCTCCGTTGACTTCCGCCATTTGAAGGGGCTCAAGCCCTTCTTCAGGCTGCACCCGCCCCTCAAGGGCTTCGGCCGGGACACCAACAAGCACTACAGGGCTGGGGGCGTGCTCGCTGAGAACCCCGAGCTGCCGAAGCTCGTCGAGCGAATGATTTAAGAACATGGCGATAAGGTGTTTGTTGAATGCCCACTAGGCTTCGCAAGAACAGGCGAATGCGCGGGACAAGGACGGTCGGCTACGGCCAGATAGGGCAGCACCGGCGCCGCAAAGGCGGGACCGGCAAGGCGGGGCGTCATAAGTTCAAGTGGAGCTGGGTCACAACCTACGATCCCGACTACTTCGGCGTCCACGGCTTCAGGCCGCCCCACCCCAACACTACTCGGACGTGGATCAGCGTGGGAGACCTCGAATCTCTTCACACAAAGCTGGTGGAAAAGGGCGCGACAGAAGAGGAGCAGGGCATACCCCTCCTCAACTTGACGAAGCTGGGCATCGGGAAGCTGCTGGGAAGCGGCAGCGTCAGCACCGCTTTCAATGTGGTCGTGCCGAAGTTCACGGCTCGAGCCAAGGTCAAGATAGAAAGCGTCGGTGGAAAGGTTCAGGAGGCTTAGCTGAGGTTTGGTACTGGCAGACGCCATAAAGGGCGCTGCCTCCATCCTGCCGGAGGTCCCAAAACCAACAAGGCAGCCGTCTCTTACTGAGAAATTCATTTGGACGGCCATAGCCCTTGTGATGTTCCTCGTCATGTCGGAGATACCTCTTTACGGAATCAAGAGCCTGGGCCAAGTCGGGGACCCCACGGCCCTCCGCGTCATCTTCGCCTCAACCCAGGGCTCTCTGATGGAGCTGGGCATCGGCCCCATCGTCACGGCGGGCCTCATCTCCCAGCTGCTTGTGGGTTCGGAGCTCATTCATTTGGACTTCTCTAAACCCGAGGACCGCTCCGTCTTCTCAGCTTTCAACAAGGTCTTCACCTTCCTCTTTATCATCGGCGAGGCGGCCCTCTACGTCTTCAGCGGCTACCTCGGCACCGGCCTCTCCTTCATCACCACAGTCATCGTGATAGCCCAACTCATCGGTGCCAGCGTGGTCGTCTTCCTGCTGGACCAGATGGTGCAGAAAGGGTGGGGCATAGGGAGCGGCATCAGCCTCTTCATCATGGCGGGCGTCGCCCTGAGGGTCATGCTTGACCTCTTCAGCCCGTTGGCCGCCCCCGAATACTACGGCTTCTTCCCCTTCCTCGCCAACGCCACCATCCACGGTGACTACTCCAGCCTCCTTTACAGGGGCAACTTCCCCAGCCTGATCGCTCTCGTGGCCACATTGGCCGTGATGCTTCTCATCGTGTATTTGGAGGGCGTCAGGATAGAGGTGCCGGTCACATCGCAGAAGTACAAGGGCTTCGCAGGCGTCTACCCCATCAAGCTCCTGTACGTTTCAAACATCCCCGTCATCCTCGTGGGCGCCCTTATCGCTAACCTCCAGTTCTTCTCACTCATACTCTACACTAGGTTCAACCCCACGGGCACCAGCTGGATCATCAACGCCCTGGCCAACTACATCCCAGGCAATCAGACGCTGGGCCAGACGCAGCCTCAGCTAGTGGGGGGCCTGCTCTACTATATCTCTTCCCCCAGGTCCCTGACCTTGGTCGCCTCAGACCCGCTCAGGGTGATCACCTACATAGCCTTCTGGGTGCTCTTCAGCGTCCTCTTCGCCAAGCTTTGGGTCGAGCTCGGAGGCATGTCGGCTGAGAAAGCGGCCAAGAGCCTCTTGGACGCCCAGGTGCAGGTTCCGGGCTTCAGGAGCACCACGTCCACCGTTAAGGTCGTCCTGCAGAAGTACATCCCCGCCGTCACCGTCTTGGGCGGCATCATCGTGGGCCTCCTAGCGTCAGTCTCGGACCTGCTCAACGTCTTCGGGTCAGGCATAGGTCTGTTGCTAATGATAGATATCATACTGCAATACTACCAGATGCTGTTGAAGGAGCAGGTGGAGAGCCTGATGCCTAGGCTGGGTGGCCTCATTGCCCGATAGTCAGAGGATCGTCGTGGCTGGACTGCCCGGCGTAGGCAAGACCACCGTCGTCACCAAGGCCGTCGAGGAGCTCAGGCGCCGAGGGCGTGACGCCGTCGTCGTGACCTTGGGGTCCTTCATGTTCGAGGAGGCGAAGAAGATGGGCGTCTCCGAAAGGGACGGCATGAGGAAGCTCCCCGTCAGCCAGCAGAGGTCCCTACAGCTCAAGGCGGCCGAACGAATCTCCAAGCTCGAGAACGAATTCGTGTTCATCGATACCCATTTCCTCGTCAGGGCGCCCGAAGGCTACTTCCCCGGCCTCCCTCTAGACGTCCTCCAAATGCTTCGACCGGCGCTGCTTGTCATGATACAGGCCCCCGTCGAAGACATCCTCGACCGAAGGATGAGGGACTCCAGCCGCCGCAGGGACGAAGAGGACAAGGATCAAGTTCAAGAAGAGCTGGACCTGTCTAAGCAGTTCCTTGTGGCTGCTGCAGCCGATACGGGGGCTACGATGACAATAGTTAATAACAGGGAGAACCGCTCGGACGAAGCAGTCAGGGACTTGCTGAGGTCGCTCAGGGTCCCGGTTTAGCTTGGCTTGGAGTAGATTACGCCCATGGTGCTCGAGTGGTATCAGTCAATTCCGACGATAACATTCATAGTCCTGGCCATAACCGTCGTCATGAACACTATTTCCAACTACGTCATCAAGATGAAGGTGGACATCAAGGCCGAGAAGGCCGTCAGGAGCGAATACAACGCGATCATGAGGGAGTATAGGGAGGCCATTTCTTCGAAGGACGAGGCCCGCATAGAGAAGGTCAAGAAGAAGCAGAAGGTCATTCAAGAGCGCATGATGAAGCAGTCTTCGGCCAGAATGAAATCGACCCTCTACTTCCTGCTTCCGTTCAGCGCCGTATGGCTCATCCTCGGCTGGCTCGTGGGCCTCAACGCCCCCACCGCCATTTCCCCTTACGCTTTCGACTTTTACATAGTGAAGGCCGTGGACCCATCCGGTCCCTTCTACACCATGAGCCTCTTCACTTGGTACTTCATCGTTTCATTCCTCACACAGACCGTCATATCTAGGCTTATGGGCACCAACGTGTAGGTCGGCCTCTCATGCATACCATCGTCATTTCCGGGCCGCCCGCGGTGGGGAAGACGACGGTGGCTAAAATCTTGGCGACTCGTCTCCCCCTCAAATACGTCTCCGGCGGCGACATGTTGAAGGAGCTGGCTGCAGAGCAGGGTTACGACGTGGAGGGAGAGGATTGGTGGGACACCCCTTCGGGCAGGCGCTTCCTCAAGGAGCGCAGCGAGAATTCAAGGTACGATTTGGAAGTGGACAAACGTTTGGAGAAGCTGGCTCAGAAGGGCGGCTACGTCATAACGAGCTACGCCCTCCCTTGGATAAGCCCGGCCGGCATAAGGGTCTGGCTCAAGGGCTCCAAGGCCGTTAGGGCGGCGCGCATGGCCCGTCGCGACGGCCTCTCTATCGAGGAGGCCACCAAGATCGTGGAGCTCAGGGACAGGGAGAACGCCCAGCTTTACCGTCAGCTTTATGGTTACGAATTCGACAGAGACCTCTCGGTCTTTCACTTGGTCGTTGATACGGAGATGATCGAGGCCGAAAAGGTGAGCGAAGTCATCAAGCTCTACGCCGAGCTGCTCCCGTAAGGTGCCCCCGATTGAACGCTCTCCGTGACGAAATCTTCAGGGACCTCGAAGTCGTGGGCGAAGACTCGGAGGGCCAATACGGCTACTTTCCGGACCAGCGGCCGCTTCAAGTCCTCCTTAACAACTGCATCATCCCCTTGGACAAGCCAGCGGGCCAAACCACCCATCAGGTGGTCGCTTGGGTGCGCCAGCTTCTCAAGGCAGAGAGGGCGGGCCACAGCGGGACGCTCGACCCGCCTGCCACGGGCCTCCTCCCCATAGCCCTGGGCGACGCAACGAAGGCGTTATCGACCCTACTCGTAGGCCCCAAACAGTACTTCGCCGTCATGAGGCTGCACAGCCCTGTGGGCGAGGCCGAACTCTCCGAAATCATCTCACAGTTCAAGGGCGATATTTACCAAAGGCCCCCTGAGAGGTCCGCCGTAAAGAGGGTGAGGAGGGTGCGCACCATCTATGAGCTGGAGATGGTGGAAAGAGAAGGCAACTTGGTCCTCCTCCGCACCCTATGCCAGGCTGGAACATACGTTCGCAAGCTTGTCTATGACATGGGCGAGGTCCTGGGCGTTGGGGCTTCGCTCATCGAGTTACGCAGGACGCGTGTGAGCGACCTCACCGAGGAAAAAGGAATGACTAGGCTTCACGAGCTCGCCTTCGCCTCGGCCCTCCAGAAGGAAAAGGGAGACGAGGACATGCTTCGTCACCTGGTCTGGCCCATCGAGAAGGCTCTGACTCACATCAAGGCGGTGGCAGTTAAGGATACAGCTGTGGATGCCCTGTGTCACGGCGCGACCCTCACGGTCCCTGGAGTTGCCCGCATTCCTCGTCACCTCAACAGGGGGGACTTGGTGGCGATCTACACCCAGAAGGGTGAAGTCGTCGCCTTGGCTACGGCCAAGATGAATCGCGACGAACTGATGGATGCGGAAAGAGGAGTGGCCTTCGTCCCCAACAGGGTCATCATGGCTGCCGGGACCTACCCCAAGGCTTGGAAGACTTCCGCCTCAGCTCACATCGAGTCGCCGTAGCTGGCTCGCACGTCCAGGGCCTTTCGGGCATGCTTTTTAACTCGTGAACTTCAACCCATGGTCTGAGCCGGGGTACCCTAGCCTGGTAGGGGGCAGATTCGATTCGAAGGAGAAGCCCATGCCTGGAGCCCCGCGGGTCAGAAAGCCTGTGGCCTGCAAGGGCCTCGAGGGTTCAAATCCCTCTCCCGGCGCCATTACACCAGTATAGCCTTATCTTTGCTCGCCTCTATACTATGATTGCGTATAACTTGGTCGACAAGAAAAACAAGCTGAGGGGGAGGGCCATCTACGTCTTCCTGGCGAAGACCGGCCTTTGAAGGAACGAGCTCGTCTCCCTCAACGTCGCCGACGTCGACTGGGCGGAGGGCTCCATCACCTTCCAGAGGAAGAAGTTCAAGAAGAGGAGCAGGAGGATGGTGTTCTTTGACGACGAATGCGCCAGGGCCCTGAGCACCTGCGACATTATCGGCCCCCTGCGTAGGTTCCTATGTCTTCGGTGAGCACGTACTTCACGTAGAAATTTAGAGAGCCGGCGGCCGACGCAAGGGAGCGAAGATACGTGTCCTTCACGGTCTCTCCCTTCCTTCGCGACGTGGCCAGGGCGATGAGATAGAAAGGATGGCCCGAAACCAGATGGTAGGCTTCCTTGGCCTCCCCCTCGCTTGCTGAAGGATCGTTCATCTTGAACAGCTCCTTGGATGGCCCTTCGTCCAGGTAG
>Ga0315268_10004039_pt1 | contig 16012 bp, 10 predicted proteins | sample C1_top_MG_FD_204535 | JGI IMG/M metagenome (GOLD analysis project Ga0315268, IMG submission 204535) | Sediment microbial communities from Yellowstone Lake, YNP, Wyoming, USA - C1_top | ecosystem: Environmental > Aquatic > Freshwater > Lake > Sediment | place: USA: Wyoming | collected 2017-08-01
TTTGTCGAAGCTGTCGCACGTGGGTCCGACGACTGCACAGATCTCCATCTCGCCTTGCTTGAACGCGCTGAAGTTCGGGATCCAATGATCGTACACCACGCCGGAGAACGTCTGGTACACGCCGTCGTTGATGTGGTAGAACACCTTGCCGTCTCGGCGCGCCTTGCCGATTATTTCCGAGACGAGCGTGGCGGCGGTGGCGACGATAAACCGACCAGGCTCGGCGAGAATCTCGACGTCCTGTGGAAAGAGCCGCTCGATTTCTGAATTCAAGATGGCGGCGAGTTTTTCAAACTGGGGTACCTGTGCGTCGTACGGGACTGGGAATCCGCCGCCGATATCCACCAGATTCAGGCCGAATCCCCGCGCGCGGGCATCGTGGAAAATTTCTGCAGCGATCGCCAAGGCCGCAGTGTAGTTGTCGAAGTTGGTGCACTGGCTCCCCACGTGGAAGCTGATTCCCTCCACTTTCAGTCCCATATCGAACGCCTGCTGGATCAGGCTTCGGGCATCGCCCGGCTCCATCCCAAACTTCGTGCTCATCTCCACCTGCGAGCCGGTATCCGGAACCTTCACCCTCACGACGAGGCCGGCCGTGTCGCAATACTGCTTTATTTTCTTTAGCTCGGCGCTGTTGTCGTAGGTCACCAGGGGCTTGTATTGCTTTGTCTTGATCAGTGCAGCCCGCTCCTTGATGGTGTTGGAGAAGATGATCTTGTCCCAGACAAAGTACTTCTTCTCCTTCCTCTCAAAATGCCTGATGTACTGGTACACCTGCATGAATTCGTTATACGAGGCCACGTCGAAACTTGACCCTTCCTTGAACAACGTCTCGATGATCTCCTGCGTCGGATTCGCCTTTACGGCGTAATAGCACTGAACCCGGGGGAGGTGCTTCTTGAAGGTCCGATAGTTCTCCCGAATCTTCTCGTGATCGAGCACGAACAGCGGCGTGCCGTGCTGCTCGACCAGCAGCAGGAGCTCATCCTTTCGATTCAACGTTTTGTTCATCGATTCGATCATATTCACGTCCATTCCGGCAGTTTGCTAGGGATTTGGCTCTTCGGGTTTGGAGTACTTCCGTCAGGCCGGGAGCTTCTTCATCAGACCCTTGAGTTCCTCGACCTCTTTGTTGTTCTCAAAGTACGATGTGATGAGCTTTTCCCGCAGCTCCTCTCCACGATCGTATAATCGTTTCAACTTCTTGGGCTTGGTCGTCTGCAGCACGTACGCTGCGAGGAGCGGAAAGGCCACTGTCACGTCGACGTAGGCCGTCACCGTCTCCTCCAGTTTCGTGGGGTCGATCTTCCCCCAGCTGGCAGCTTCGCTTGGAGGCGCGCCGGAGAGTCCGCCGGTGTCGGGGCGTGCGTCTGTAATGTTGATGTCGTAGTCCTGACCGGCTTCGGGGATCATGAGCACCTCCTGTATCTGGGGCTCGGTCTGGAGGAGGAAGTTTTTGGGGCTGCCGCCACCGATCAAGAGAACGCCGGTTTTCCCGTTCTCATATTTCTTTGCGTTCAGGATGATGGCGGTGGAGTCGTTGACGTCGATGCTGGGATTGATCTTGAGCTTAAAGTAGTCCCTCAGGCCTGATGCGTCTGCCAGGAGCTCCAGTCCGGCCACGTTCATGCCAATGGTGGAATCGCCGGGTGACGAAGTGAAGACCGGGATGCCGTTCCGATAGGCGGCCGCGAGCACACTGACTTCCCCCAGGTTATTCCTCTGTTCGTACTCATTGATCACTTTCCCCAGATGATGGTAGTATTCCCGGGTTCCCATCTCCTTCTGGAATTCCGGCCGCAGCATTATCCTTCGAAGGATGCGATCGGTGGCCATGAGAACGTCTTCATAGTCGAAGAGGATATCATAGATCCTCGTGACGCCTTTGTCTCGCAAATCGGCATCGTCAACATTGTGGCTGCCGCGAAAAAGGGGCATGTCGAACGCGAAGTGCAGGTCGTGATACATGTTGGCACCGGTGGAGACGAGCCAATCAATGTACCCATGATTCATGAGCGGAATGATCGTCGATCGCCCCAGGCCGGCGGGGATCAGGGCGCCCGCGATGCTGACTCCAATTGTCACGTTCTCCGGCGAATACTTGTCTCGCATCAGCTGGCACGCGGCTCTCAGCCGGCCCCCGTTGTAGGCGTCCATGTTGTCGATGACGGCTGCTATGTCGCTCTGGCTGGAAATCGGCTGCGGGAGCACGCGCTTGCCGGACAAATACTGATGCTTGCTCGTGTGCTCTTTTCTCATGTGTTCCATCTTGTGACCTTTGCTTTTCAACGAATTCAATTGAGATTGGACTGGTTCTCGACAGTGCTGGGGGCAAATTTTCGCTATCAGTTCGCGGCAATTTAGGAGAGAAAGAGCTCAGACGCAAGAAATGATATCAGCAAAAGCAGCGAACCATCGGTCTGAAGTTGGACTTCCACAGGGCACGGTGACGGCGAGTCGCGAGCATGTCCAGGGAGACTGGAACGCTCTTCCCCGTGAAGGCATTCCGCCGCGCTGAGAATTGATTCGCCGGCGGTCCCATAGTTTGTTGAGCAAGGAGACTGATCGCCGGTACAAGACAAGCCCCCGTTGATCGGGGGCTTGCATGTTCCGGAAATTCGACACAGACGCGTGTTAGCCTGGCCTCCAGAGTTTACTTCCCGGCTGGGGGGACCGGTGGTGGAATGGGATTCTCGATCGGCGGAAGCGACTGGAGGTAGGCGAAGATGGCCTTGAGGTCATCGTCCGTCATCTGGCCGATCGTCTGCCACGGCATCGGCGGCAAAATATCTCGCGACATCCCCATGAACTTCCCCTTTCGGAGCGTCTGGATGAACATCTCCTCCGTCCACCCGCCGATTCCCGTCTTCATATCCGGAGTGAGATTGTATGCAAAACTTACTCCCCACGGACCGGCCCAGGCCGTAAGGTCATTCGTTGCCAGTGCCCCCCACTGGGTCGGGCCGAGAACATCCTTCGGTATCGGCGGCAGCGGCGAACCTGCCGGATGACCGGAGAGCAACCTTGTCGTGTCTGGGATTGGACCGGCGGGTGTGAAAATTTTTGGCGAATGGCAGTCGTTACAACCCCCTGCCATCACGAGATACTTCCCTCGTTCGACCAGCGTCGGCCCCGTGCTCTTAGACGTGCACGCGGGAATCATCAGGCCCACAGCGATCAACAGGACCAGGGAAAGAGCGATTGAACCTTTCTGCGGATGCATGACTACCCCCTTTTTGAATGGTGGTATGTGAGTTATTATGAGTTGTCCGTTCTGGCGGGCGAATCCCAGGCGTCCGTCCACAACCGAAGGTGGTTGAACGTGAAATACTACGGCTGAGGGTCTTGCAGAATCGTCGAGTCCGCAACGGTTAAGGTGTCTCCTCGATGGAGCTTTACAGGCTGGATCCGGTTCGCCCGAAGAGCGTTCGGGAATTGATAAGGCTAACCGTGAAGGCGGCTAAAGAGTTCCGGAAAGATCCGCCGGGAATTGGGGGAAATTTTCTACTCGTATCTCAGCGCTTGAGTCGGGTTCGCGACCGCTGCCTTCACCGTCCGGTAGCCGACGCTCAGCCATCCCAGCAGCAGTGCAAGGAGTCCGCCGACGAGGAACGGCCATACGGTGATATCAATGCGATAGGCGAAATCACGGAGCCAGAGTGACATGAAATAGTATGCCGCCGGCCAGGCGAGCAGGTTCGCCAGGACGACCCACCGCAGAAAATCTCTGGAGAGGAGGCCGGTAATGCTCGCGACCGACGCCCCGAATACTTTGCGCACGCCAATCTCTTTCGTACGCTCCTCCGTCGCGAAGGATGCAAGACTCAGCAGACCCATCAAAGCGATCCAGATCGCCAGCCCCGAGAAGGCAAGAAAGAGCGTCTCGAACCGCTTCTCAGCACGGTAGAGATGATCAAACGCCTCATCCAGAAACCAATAGGAGAATGGGGTTGACGGAACAATCCTTTGCCACACGGCCTGAATGGCGCTCATTGTGCTGGCAGTGGTTGCTCCGTTCAGCTTGACCGAGAGATTGCTAAATTGCCCGACCTCCGGACGACGGGTGATAATCAACGGCAGGATCGGGCTGTGGAGCGTCGCGAAGTTGAAATCCTTTACGACACCGATCACCGTGTGGACGCCGTCGCGTCGGATGGTCTTTCCGATGGGATTCTGCCAACCGAGCGTTCGGGCCAGAGTCTGATTGATCAGATAGGCCGACTTGTCGGAAGCAAAATCGGGAGAGAATGCCCGCCCGTGTGCCATCTCGATCTTGAACGTCTTGAGGAAGTCGTCATCCACGTCGAGTACATGGATCATCATTACTGCGTTGTGACCTTCCGGGAAGTATCCATTGCTCGTAAAGCCGCTGATCGGCACATCCGACGAAGCTGACGCGCCAAGTACTCCCGGCAGGCGCACGATCTCTTCTTTGAGAAGGTCGACCTTCGACCTTGCCGCGTCGCCGATCATGGGCAGCACGACGATGTTCTCTCTGTTGAAGCCAAGCTTTTGGTCCTTCAGATAGCTGAGCTGGCTCGCGACGATCACCGCGCAGACGATCAGTGCGATCGAGACTGCAAACTGCAACGTGATCAGGACACTTCGCAGCCTCGCCCGTGATCCTGACGCTAGGGGGCCGCTCTTCAGTGTCTGAGCGGTGCGCAAGGAGGAGAGGTAGAAAGCAGGATAGCTGCCGGCGAGCAATCCCACAACGGCGATGATTGCGAGGACATTTAAGACCGTCGTGAGGCGAAAGGCGCTCCAGGCTTCGATAGTATCCCCAAGCAGTTGTTTGTACAGAGGAAATGCGAGCTCCACCAGAAAGAGGGCCACGAGCGACGCGAAGAACGTCAGCAACAGCGATTCGGTGAGGAACTGTCTTATGAGCATGGGTCTGTCGGCGCCGAGCACCTTGCGCACACCGATTTCCTTCGCACGCCTCGCCGACCGGGCAGTGGTCAGGTTGACGAAGTTCACGCATGCGATTCCAAGGATGAAGAGCGCGACAAGCGCAAAGGTGTAGATGTTTGCCCGGACTGCAGCGGAACCCTCGTCGTACCGCAGATGAATATCACGGAGGGGCTGCAGGTATGGATCGAAGCGTAGGCCGACCGACGATACTTGCTCATTGAGATACTCCCACATGAATGCCGGAAATTTCTTGTTGACATCGTCCGGGCGGGTGTTCGGCCGTAGCTGCACGTAGGCGACATACTGATTGCCCCCGCTCCAGCCGAGGAACATATTCGGCTGACGGTAGAGCGTCGAGAATGAGGCGAGTGCCCGGAAGTGAATGTGCGAATTGGCGGGTGGATCCTGAACAACGCCTGTCACGTGAAACGATTCACCGCCATCGACCCTCACGATCTTCCCCAAGGGATTCTCGGCGCCGAACAACGTGAGCGCCAATTCGGGTGTCAGAACAATAGAATACGGGTCCCTCAGGGCTTGCTGCGGGTTTCCTGCAACGAGCGGGAAGGTGAAGATATCGAAAAACGTGGAGTCCGTGTATACAATTCCATCCACCTTAAACGACTGTGCCCCTGACGACACGTACGCGACCACAGGATTCCGCAGTCGAACATAGTTTCGCACCTCCGGCATGTCCTTCATCATCGCCGGTCCAAGGGGAGCGACGAATTCCGGCCCGTCGTACTCGACGTTTCCCTCCTTCTTCGCGATAACGGATACGCGGTATACGCTTGCTGCGTTCTTCTGAAAGTCGTCGTAGCTCATCTCAAACTCGATGTAGGAGAGGATGAGGAGCGTGGCGGCGATCCCCACAGCCAAGCCGAGGATGTTCGTTGCGGTATACCCTTTGTACCTCAGCAGGGTCCTGTAGGCGATCTTAAAGTAGTTTGTGAACATCGAAGTGTCACTTCCTATATTCTTGTTCAGACTTCAGCAAGTCTCTCCCCCGGAGCGGGATCTTCGCATTGAGGTACTATTCGTATCTCAATGCTTCGATCCCAAAGGGATTTCGGCATGTCAAGATCACTCATATCGAAGCGCTTCAACCGGATTGGCGATCGCGGCCTTCGTCGCCTGGTAGCCCACCGCCAACAGTGCGATGAGAAGCGCAGCGCCTCCTGTAAGCAGAAAAGTCCCAAGACCGATGCTGACCCTGTACGCGAAGTCCTGAAGCCACTGGTTCATAACGTAGTACCCCGCCGGCCAGGCGAGGAGACTTGCCAGGGCCACCAGCGTAATGTATTCACGGATCAACAAGCCGATGATGCTGGGAACGCTTGCGCCGAGAACCTTCCGCACACCAATTTCCTTCGTCCGTCTCTCGGCGGTGAATGCGGCTAGACTCAGGAGGCCTGTACACGCCAGGAGGATTGCTATCGCTGTGAAAGAGCCGAAGACCTGCTCCAGTTGTCTGTCGGACCCGTAATACCGGTCGAAGTTGTCGCTCATGAACGTGAAGGTGAACGGATTGTTCGGATCGAATTCGCGCCAGATGTTCTGCATACCCGTGACCACAGTCGAAATACGAGATCCATCGATGCGCGCCAAGAGGTAGTTCATCCAAGGCCAGAGGTGGAGCACGAGCGGTTCGATCCTGCTGTGAAGCGAAACGAAATTGAAATCTCGCACAACACCGATGACATGTCCCTTCTTGCCCCCGAGCAACTCAAACGACTTGCCAATGGCATCTTCGGGGTTCTTCCAACCCAGCTGTCTCACTGCTTGTTCATTAAGGATGAAGGCCTCGGCAGAATCACTCGGAGAAGCGATAGAAAAATCCCGACCGGCCACCAATTTCAGATTCAACGTCTTGACAAAGCCTTGATCGACCCACAACATCGACATTGTGCCGACGTCCGTTATCCCCGGCGCACGGAACCGGGCTCTTCCCACCGGCCCCCCCGGTAAGAGCGCTGCGGCTCCCACCTGGAGAACTCCAGGATCCTGCAGTAACCGATGTTTCAAGGGTTCAGGATTTTGGCGAAGACTCTGATCACGTATCGGGAGAACGACGATCTGATCCTTATCGAAGCCCAGTTGCTTGTTTTGCATGAATCTGAGCTGATCGTACACAACCCAGGTCCCGATCATCAGCGTGACGGTAAGAGCAAATTGGATGACCACCATGCCTTTTCGGAGGAGCACTCGGCTTGAGCCGGCTTTGGAATATCCCTTCAGGCTGTCGGTAGGTTTGAGGGAGGACAGCAGAAAAGCCGGGTGGCCACCGGCGAGTAAGCCAATGAAGAAGACAATCCCGATCGGGCTGAGCCACGTACCCCAGGCGGAAGCATTGGTACTGGTGATGTCCCTACCGACGACCGCGTCGAGGAGGGGGAGGCTGGCCTCAACCAGTGCGGTAGCTACCGCCAGCGCAATAAGAGTCGAAAGAATAGCTTCACACAGAAACTGCTGCACGAGCTGTTTCCTGCTGGCCCCGACGATTTTTCTGACCCCAATCTCTTTCGATCGAATTACGAGCCGAGCGGTCGTCAAGTTCGCGGAATTGACGCTCGCGACCATGAGGACAACGAAGGCAACGACGGAAAGCAGATAGACGTAGTGTATGTCGGCCGAAGCAGTGAGTCCATAATCTTGGAAGGAATACAGATGGATTCGATCCAGCGGTTGAAGGTGGAGCTTCCTCAGAGGGCTATTCTCACCGAGATACCTGCTGATGAATCCGGGCAGTTGGGCATTGACAGCTTTCGTCGAGGAATGCTCTGCAAGAAGGAGGTAGATCTGGCAGGTGTTGTTTTGCCGGTTACTGATGAAATCCTTGCCCAACCAGTTGGTGAGGGTGGAGAAGGAGACAAGGAAGTCCGGCCGGAGCGTCGAGTTCGACGGAAAGTCTCTCACGACCCCTGTGACCTCGAGGCTCAGGGTATTGTTGACGCTGAGCGTCCTGCCGAGGGGATCCGTCTCCCCGAAGTATTTTCCAGCAATCTCCTCTGTGATGACGACAGTGTTCGGTTTCTCCAGAGCCGTTTTCAAGTCCCCCCGGAGCAACGGTATGGTGAATACGCGGAACACGCTTGGATCTGCGAAGAAGAGTCGCCTCTCATAGAACCGCTTATCGCCGCTGCCCACGAGGGGGATCGGGTTGTCGATGCTCAGAAAGCGCACAGCTTGCGTGATCTGCGGGAAATCGTTCACGAGGGCCGCGGCCAGCGGAGGGGGCATGGTCAGATCGAGACTGATTCCCTCCGCGGCCTTCCGCTCGGCAACCAATCGATAGATTCGATCGTGGTTCTGGTTGTACCGGTCAAATGATAGCTCGTCCTGGACGTAGAGAAGGATGAGGATGCAGCACGCCATCCCGACCGCAAGGCCGCCGATAACAAGAAAAGAATAGCCTTTGTGTCTCAACAGATTGCGGAGAGCGATCTTGAGGTAATTGAGCAGCATCTCAGTCTCAGTTGGTTCCTAGGAATTGAGCCATCAGGCAAATGTGAGGATGATTCGACGACCCGAACTTCTATTCCAACATTCCATCATTCCGTCTTCTACACTTATACACGGAGCTGCTCTTTGATGTTCTCCGTCACCACGTGTCCGTCAAATAGGTGGATGATCCGGTGCGCATACTCGGCGTCGTGGGCGGAGTGGGTCACCATGACAATGGAGGTACCCCGTTCGTTCAGGTCGGAGAGAAGCTTCATCACCTCGGTGCCGTTGGCGGAATCGAGGTTGCCCGTCGGTTCGTCGGCTAGGATCAGCTTCGGCTTGGCCACGAACGCCCGGGCGACCGCCACACGCTGTTGCTGGCCACCCGAAAGCTGTTGGGGGAAGTGGTTCTTCCTGTGCATGATGGCCATCTGTTCCAGGACTTCGTTCACGCGCTTCTCTCGCTCCGCAGAAGGAGTTCCCAGATAGAAGAGAGGAAGCTCGACATTCTCAAAGACCGTCAGTTCGTCGATCAGGTTGAAGCTCTGGAAGACGAAGCCGAGGTTCGCCTTGCGCATATTGGCCCGCTGCCGCTCGCTGAATTTCGAAACCTCCTGGCCCAGAAAGTTGTACTCGCCGTCATCCGGATTATCCAGCAGGCCGAGGATGTTCAGCAGTGTAGACTTGCCGCAGCCTGAAGGCCCCATGACAGCCACGAACTCACCCTGCTGAATGTCGAGGTTAACGTTGTTCAGGGCCGTTGTCTCGACTTCGTCCGTCCTGTATACGCGTTTGAGGTTCCTCGTTTTGATCATGCCTGTTCTCCTACTCTTCGTGATGTGTTGGTGTTCCATGGTTCTGGCCTGGATTCGCTCTTGAGAAGGTGGCGGCGAGCAATCTCGCTTTTCTCCAGATCTGCTCTTCCCGGAAATCGCTCATCCTGAGCGGTGCCGTCGTCAATGTTTGAGGACCAGTTTGTCGATGTCGTCGAAGTTATCGTACGAGGAGGTGATGACCTGCTCGCCGGGGCTGAGGCCCTCGAGCACCTCGAACATCTGCGGGTTCTGTCGCCCGAGCTTGATTGCGCGCTTCACGGCGTAATCACCGGAAGGATCGACGACGTAGACCCACTGGCCGCCGGTTTTTTGATAAAACCCACCTCGAGGAAGCAGCAGCGCCTCCGAGAGATCACCCAGCTCCAGCCGTATCTGCAGTGTCTGTCCACGCCGAATCCCGTTCGGGGCCTGCCCAGCGAAGAAGAGGTCGACTTGAAACCGCCCGTTGGTTACCTCCGGATAGACTTTCTTGATGATGAGCTCGTAGGTCGTGTCGTTCAAGTCAAACTCGCCCGTCTGACCGATGTTGACGCGTGAGATGTAAAACTCGTCGATATCTGCTCTGACCTTGAAACTCTCCAGCGCGTCGACCTGTCCCAGCCGCTGGCCGGGCGACTTCGATGCGCCGATCTCCGCGTTCAAAGAGGTGAGTTGTCCGGTGATCGGTGCACGGACGGTCAGGTTGTCGACACTCTGCTTCAGCATGTCCAGGTTCTGATCCAGACGCCGGATGGATGATTCGATCTGGCTGAGTTGGCTGATGCGCAAAAGGGAGTCTTGCCTGAAATTGTCACGCGCCAGGGTGAGTTTCTTTTGCCAGTAGGAATAGTCATTCCGCGTCCGAATAAAGTCCTCGGGCGCGATGAGTTTCTTCTCGGCGAGGACGGAATCCCGGACGTACGACAGCGTCGACTGTCGCATCGAATTTTCTACGTCGGCAAGCTGGCTTCGAATCGCGATGGAATTCTGCTCAATCGCGAGCCTCCGGTTCTCGGCATTGTTGATCTGTTCGTACGCGAGCGCTTCGCGATACATGACGTCGAGCTGAAAGTTCGAATTGGTCAGCCGAAGAATCGGATCTCCTTTCTTGACGAACGAGCCCGCCTCGATGAAGATCGTCTCCACCCGCCCCCCCTCGACCGCGTCGAGAAAGAACGTCTCCAGGGGAAGGAGAGTACCATTGACGGGGATGAACTCCTGAAACGGCCCCCGCGTCACGGTCGAAATCGTAAGGCGGTCAGCCTCGACGTTCAACCGCGAGCTCCTATCCCGCAGGACGAAGCTATAGAGAACGAAGACCAGAAACGCGGCGGCGATGGCGACGGCGGCGATCTTCTTCGGCGGCCAACGCCTCTTCTCGATCTTTCTGTCCATCCCGACTTGCGACAGAGAATTAGACTCTGTTACTCTGTCTCCGGTTGGCGGCTGCTCCATGACTCTGTTGACCGTTGTGGGGGGTTCCGCTTGCTCCTTTCAAGCATCAGGCCAGCACGAATGGCCCTTTTCCTTCGAAAATCCGCACATAGCTTTGGATAAGTGTCCGATTTCATTACATTGGAGTGTCCGAAAACGGACACTCCCGAACCGGCCCTCTGCCTGACTCCAGGAGGAAGCGGCCTTTTCCTGAGGTGGCACATCGTTGGATACCACGAGATAGCATGACCTATGGCCACCAAGAAACTCGGCAAGATCCTGATCATCGATGACGACCCGGACGTGCTCCTCGCGGCACACTTGCTCTTGAAGCAGCACGCCGCGATGATCCGAGTGGAGAAGAATCCGAACGCCATCCCATCGATTCTGGGAAGTGAGGCCTTCGATGTGATCCTCCTCGATATGAACTTCGCGAAGGACGTGAGCAGCGGCAAGGAGGGATTCCATTGGCTGGAGAAGATTCTTGAGATGGATCCAGAGGCAGTGGTGGTCCTGATCACTGCCTATGGCGATGTGGAGATGGCGGTCCAGGCCATCAAGGCAGGTGCAACGGATTTCGTCTTGAAGCCGTGGCAGAACGAGAAGCTGCTCGCGACATTGTCCGCTGCAATGACCATCCGGGACTCGCGACGCGAGGTCGTCAACCTTCGTTCACGGCAGCGACAGCTCAGCTCCGACATCGACCGACCCTTCAAGGGCTTTGTGGGAGAGAGTCCGGGGATGAAGGGTGTCTTCACGACCATCCAGAAGGTCGCGATGACGGATGCAAACGTGCTCATCCTCGGCGAGAACGGGACGGGGAAGGAACTGGTTGCCCGCGAGCTCCACCGCCAGTCGCAACGGGCAGATGAAGTCTTCATCTCCGTGGATCTTGGGTCGTTGCACGCGGGGCTGTTCGAGAGTGAGCTCTTCGGCCACGTCAAAGGTGCCTTCACGGATGCGCGGGAGGATCGCGCGGGACGCTTCGAAATCGCCTCGGGCGGAACGCTCTTCCTTGACGAGGTGGGGAACTTGCCGTACGCCTTGCAAGGGAAGATCTTGACCGTCCTGCAAAACCGCGAGGTGATCCGACTCGGCTCGAACAAGTCCATCCCGTTCGACGTCCGGCTGATCTCGGCGAGCAACATGCCGCTCCGCGAGATGGTCGCCAAGGCGATCTTCAGGCAGGACTTGCTGTACCGGATCAACACCGTCGAGATTCAACTCCCGCCGCTGCGCGAGCGGCAGGAAGACATCCCCCTGCTCATCAATCATTTCCTCGCTCTCTACAGCGGGAAGTACAACAAACCTCTCAAGCAGGTCCCCGCGGCCACGTTGAAGCGGCTGGAACGATACGACTGGCCCGGGAACGTGCGCGAGCTGCAGCACGCCGTCGAGCGCGCGGTCATTATGAGCGAGGCCGACGCGCTTCAATTCCAGGATTTCTTCCTGACGACGAGTGAGAGAGTGCTCGAAGGGGGTGTGGCTGACGGGCTAAAGCTCGAAGAGGTGGAGAAGGCGGCGATCCGAAAGGCCATCAGCAAGCACGGCGGAAACATCAGTGAGGCGGCACGGGAGCTGGGGTTGACCCGCGCAGCCCTCTATCGCAGATTAGAGAAATATGGGCTTTAGAAACTTCCGGCTGATCGTGGTCATCCGCGTCGTGCTCATCAGCCTGACGCTCTTCCTGCTTTTCTATCTGGGCTTGCAGACGTCATTCTACGCGAGCGCAGCGGTCCTCGCACTTGTTCTGATTGCCCAGATCTACTCTCTGATCAAATACGTCGAGCGAACCAACAACGACCTGGTGCGCTTCCTTTCGTCGATCCGATATGCCGATTTCACGCAGTCATTCAGCGCTCGGGGGCGCGGCCGGTCCTTCGGGGAATTGAGCGCGGCCATCTCGGAGGTGATGAACGATTTCCGCCGGGTGCGGGCGGAGAAGGAGGAGCAATTCCAATACCTCCAGACCGTCGTTCAGCATATCGGAGTGGGATTGGTCGTCTTTCGGCAGGACGGCGAGGTCGAGCTCGTGAACACCGCAGCAAAGCGGCTGCTCAACGTCAATCATCTCACGAACATCAAAGAACTCTCCGCCGTCAGTCCTGCCCTTGTGGATACCCTGTTTGCTATCAAACCCGGGGAGAAAACGCTCTTCACCCTCGAGCATCGCTCTGAGACGACCCAGCTTGCGATCCACGCAACCTCCTTCCGGTTGCGTGAACGGTACACCACGCTCGTCTCCCTGCAGAACATTCGAAGCGAACTTGAGGAGAAAGAGATGGAAGCCTGGCAGAAGCTGATCCGTGTCCTTACCCACGAGATCATGAACTCCATCACGCCGATCTCCTCGCTCGCCTCCACGGCGGACGACCTCTTGAAGCCGGATGAGGGGGGACCAACGATGTCGTCGGAGGCATTGACTGACGTGCGGGGAGCCATTCAAACGATCAAGAAAAGGAGTCAGGGACTGCTTCACTTCGTGGATGCGTACCGCAACCTGACGCGCGTCCCTCGCCCGAAGTTCAAAATCTGCCGGATTTCAGACCTGTTCGCCCAGGCCGAGAAATTGGTGAAAACGCACACCTCGGGAAGCGTCGTTCAATTCCGCTCTTCCGTTGATCCGGAGAGCCTAGAGCTCACGGCGGACCCCGAGTTGATCGAGCAGGTGCTGATCAATCTGCTGCTCAATGCCCTGCACGCGGTGCACGACCAGCCGAATGGGGAGATCAGAATGGAGGCAAGTCTGGACGATCGAGGGCGGGTGATTGTGGAAGTGATCGACAACGGGCCGGGGATTTCGGAAGAGGCGCGCGAGAAGATCTTCGTCCCCTTCTTCACCACAAAGCAAGAAGGATCAGGCATCGGTCTCAGCCTGTCCAAAGAAATCATGCGCCTCCACAAGGGAAGCATTCAGTTCCAGTCGGACCCTGGCAAACGGACGGTCTTCCGGCTGACGTTCTAGCAGGCTGTTGAAAACCTGATCGGACGGCAGGTCAGATATTTATGTCTGACCGCTTTCAGCGTTGCTTTCGGGCAAGGAGTGGTCCTCGCCCGCCCGGTTTCACCTCTTTCTCATCATCTTGCTACAAATGCAGTCTGCCTGCCGAGCTTGGAATCTCGTTTTGCCACTATGAGGCATAGAGTCATTCCTGCGAAAGCAGGAATCCAGAAGATGGCCTGTGTCTGGACTCCCGCTTCCGCGGGAGTGACAATTAGGGTGGCTATTCAGCAGTTATCTATTGAACTCTAAAGGGGATTGAAGCCTCCATGCGCTCCCATTTGAATTGCAGGACCCCCTCGCGCTCTCGCGAAGAGATCTCGAACGTGAATCGCTCGACGGGATTTTTCAGGCGGGTCACTTTGAGGGGAATGCGGGCAAGATCTTTGGTTTGGTCGTAGACGGTTCCCCACTGCCCGTGTTGGCCATTGATGATGAGCATCCAGGTGTTCTCAGATGGAAGCGTAAATAGGGAGTAGGTGCCCGCGGGGACCTTCGTCGTTCCAGATACAAGCTCCTTGTCGGTGATGAGCTGTGTGGCTGCGTTCGCGCCGGTGCGCCACACCTCGTTCCAGGGGACAACCTTGCCGAAGATCGTCCGCCCGCGCATAGAAGGCCGTCCGTAGTCGATCATAATATGAGCGCCGTTGACGGTGGCGCGCACGGTATCCCGGGGTGAGAGCGCTCCAAACGCGTGTCCAGTGCTCTCGCGCTCGGCAAAGGACCTTCCCACCGCCTGCAGATTGATTCTCGAAACGCGTTGCACAACGAATTTGTCGGTGGTCGCGGTCATATCAAACCTGTCCAGCCGTCCGTTCTTCCCTATTTTCGCATACAGAGGTCCGAAATCCCTGTCCGGGTTCGCTAGCTCCAGGGAGCCGGGTGAAGATCCCCGGACCTCATAGCGGAAAATCCGTCTCCCCGAGAGGACGGCAAATTCTCTGGTGCCGCCGAATCTTTGATAGGATACGTGGAATCGCTCCAAGATGCCCTGCGGCCCGAATGTCGCCTGGTAGGTACGAACGGTGGTTTGAGGGGATCGTGCAATGCTGGTGCCCTGCAGCTCACGTGCGTCCATCGTGTATTGCTCGACTGCGATCGTGTCCCGGCCGAGCTTGGCCAAGAAGGAGCCGGTCTCGCTCATCTGCGCAGTTGCAGCGGACCACGCGATTCCCACGATGACGGCAAGAAGGGGGAGGGATCGTTTCATTGCAGGGCCTTTCGTTCGAGAAGGAGATGAGTTGTCTGGACAGATCATTGCCATGCCAACACCATCTGTTTGGGAGAAGGTTCCGCCGACGCGTGATCTCCACGAGAATGAAGCTGCTTCACGCCACGGACCAGTCTCCCTGATGATCTAAGCGGAGAACAACGTTCCCTGTGCCGGAATCATCCTGAGAATCCCGCTCTTCTTTGGAGGATCGAGTGGACAGTTACGTTAATTCTTGTGTTTTGGCAAACATCCTAGCTCGTTTCGGGTCCCTGACAAGCATCTGTCTGTGCCTTGACGTGCGACGCAACACGATTAAGCAACGAATGCGTCGGTTACTTTCTTCGCCCCTCCGAAGTCCCGCTCTTGGATCCCGCAATCAGGCGGGATCCTGGAAAGCGGGAAAAGTAACCAAAGTCCCGTTGTACGGGATGCCGCCTCATCTGTACTGGGTGATTGTGGCGGCAAAGGGAGGCCGAAATCGTAACCCGCGTCGTTATGCCCCAACGCACAGGCCGAAATTCCGGTGCGGAGAGACTTCTGCAAGCTTTGCAGATTTGTGGAGTTGCACCGGAATTGAACCCGCGGGGTTATTCCCCAACCGCACACCGCCGACGATTTCGGTAGCTCTGGGCATCGAAATACCTCTGGCCCATCATTAACCCGAGCCCCGGAAATCGATGGCGGTCCGGGTGGGCAGCTTGTCCACGTGCGTTTACCTGCCCGCCTCGGTCGGTCGATGAAGGCAGGCGGCCGATCAAACGCCGATTGCTTCAATCCCGCTCAACGTAACAGGCATGCCGAGCCGGAGCGTATTTTGGATCTCTGCGGCCTTGTCCGTCGCGCGCATCAGTTCGAGTATCTGACTCTGGCTCGCGTAGGCAGCGACCTTGGCCCGATAGGACACATTCCTCGCGGGCTCACCCTCGCCTCCAAATTCACCCTCCACCTCGACCTCCACACTCTTCACCTTGAGGCCTTTCTTTGCAGCCTCCCGATACACGTCATTGCAGTAGCAGGTGGCCAACGCAAGGAACAAGAGCTCGCCGCCGTTCGCGCTCGAGCCGAATCCGGTGGATTTCGGCGGTATGGCGATGGAATGGGCGACCTCGTTTGTTCTCAAGGTAACCTGATGATTCGATTCGCTATTCTGCACGCGAGCGCTGATCTTCATCGAGGATCTCCTTCAGCATT
>Ga0315268_10004040_pt1 | contig 16008 bp, 13 predicted proteins | sample C1_top_MG_FD_204535 | JGI IMG/M metagenome (GOLD analysis project Ga0315268, IMG submission 204535) | Sediment microbial communities from Yellowstone Lake, YNP, Wyoming, USA - C1_top | ecosystem: Environmental > Aquatic > Freshwater > Lake > Sediment | place: USA: Wyoming | collected 2017-08-01
TGGCCACGTGGGAGCACGATCGAAATAACAGCTTGAAAAAGATTGACTGGCAGTTTACAACTTCGGAAGCGCGGATCAAGCTGACGCGCCTTTATCCGAAGCTGTAAGTGTTACATGGTACTAGTGTCTGATTGCACAAGTCTTGCTATATTCGGCCGGTCTTTGACGCGGCTGGCTTTGTCGCCAATCCTCGCCATAGAACGGCTATGGCTGCGGTTGCCTTCGCGCCATCCGCGCCAAATCCTCGGCCTCGATATTGACGCAGACTTATGCAATTAGACACCACTCTGCGCATCAACGAAATTTTCTACTCCCTGCAGGGCGAAACCAGCCGTGCCGGCTTGCCCACGACCTTCGTTCGCCTGACGGGCTGCCCGTTGCGCTGTACCTACTGTGACACCAGCTACGCGTTCCAGGAGGGAGAAACGCTTTCCTTGGCGGAAGTTCTCGACAAGGTGGCGCAATTTAAAACCCGCTACGTCACAGTGACCGGCGGAGAACCCCTGGCCCAGAAGAACTGTCTGCCTCTGTTGCGGCAGCTTTGCGATGCAGGTTATTCGGTTTCTCTGGAAACCAGCGGGGCGCTGGATATTTCAAAAGTCGACCCGCGTGTTTCAAAAATCCTGGATATCAAGACGCCGGCTTCGGGCGAGGCGAAAAAAAACCGTTGGGAAAACCTGGCATGCCTTACACCGCAGGACGAGGTGAAATTCGTGCTATGCGGCGAGGAGGATTACGTCTGGGCGAAACAGGTGCTCAATCAGAAGCATGTCGCCGAACGCTGTCAGGTTTTGTTTTCGGTCGCCCAAGGCCAGCTTGAACCAACTACGCTGGCGGGGTGGATACTGCGCGACAATCTGCCGGTGCGGCTGCAAATCCAATTGCACAAGCTGCTCTGGGGCGAGGGGCGCGGTAAGTAACAGTCCTGAGTCTGGTAGGGTGGGCACGTTTTTGTGCCCACGCGGAAATAACCTTCGCTGACCGCGTGGGCACAAAAACGTGCCCACCCTACTCCCTCTGCACTCAGCCCTCGGCAATCCGTTTCGCAATGTGGGCCAGCGCCTCGTCAACCTGGTCGATGAGAATCAGGCACAGGTCGCCGGGTTCGAGACGTGCCAGGGCGGTGTCGATGGCCAGGAATTCGCCGCGGATTTCCTCAATCGCAGTGGCGCGCCCGGCATTCGTCAAACCCTGCTGGAGGAGGGCCAGCACTTCGCCGTCGGCGCGGCCACGCTGGCACTGATCCTGGTACAGGATAAGCTCGTCGAAGGCATCCCCCAGTATCTGGGCCTGATGGCTGATATCGATATCGCGCCGGTCCCCCGCGCCGCTGATCACGACAATCCGGCGCTTCGCCGGCATATGGTCGATGGCGCGCACGAGAGCCAGGATTGCATCGGGGTTGTGTCCGTAGTCGGCGATCAGGGTGGCGCCATGGTAGGTGAAGAGGTTGAACCGGCCAGGCGCGGTCTGGACATCGTTGATGAAGGTGGCGAGCCCCGTGCGGATGGTTTCCCAGTCAAGTCCCAAGGCCCAGGCAGCTGCCGTGGCGGCCATCACGTTCTCAACCTGGAAGCCGATCGTGCCGTTCCGGGTGATGGGAATCTCCGCTAAGGGGAACCGCTGTTCCAGGCTGCCATCGGCCGCCACGATCGCATCGCCGTCGACATACACCACGTGCTGACCCCGTGCACGGTGGGTGGCCATGACCGGGTGCTGGTGGTCGCTGCTGAAGAACGTGACTGAACCTGGACAGGCATCGGCCATTCTAGCCACTATCGGGTCAGCCGCGTTGAGAACCGCGACCCCGTCAGGCGCGACGTTTTCGACGACGACCCGCTTCACAACGGCCAAGTCCTCGACCGTGCTGATGAAACCGAGACCCAGGTGATCACCCGAACCTATGTTGGTGACAACCGCCACGTTGCAGCGATCGAACGCAAGCCCCTCGCGTAGAACGCCGCCGCGCGCGGTCTCGAGCACGGCGGCGTCAACGTCGGGATGGAGCAGCACGGTTCGGGCGCTCTTGGGGCCGCTGCAGTCCCCGGTATCGATGCGGCGGCGCTCGATGTAGACGCCGTCCGAGTTGGTCATGCCTACGCGCCGGCCGCCAAGGCTAAGGCAGTGGGCGATCAAGCGCACGGTCGTGGTTTTGCCGTTTGTTCCGGCCACGGCCACCACCGGGATGCGGCCATCGTCACCCTCGGCGAACAGGGTGGAGACGATCGCCTCACCCACCGCGCGCCCCTTGCCAAACGAGGGATGGAGATGCATGCGCAATCCAGGCGCGGCGTTGACCTCAACGATGCCGCCTCCCTGCTCCTCAAGGGGTTTGTGCACGCTGTCGCACACAAAGTCGACACCGCAGATGTCGAGCCCGATCATATGCGCGGCTGCCACAGCGCGTGCGGCCAGCTCCGGGTGTACATCATCGGTCACATCGGTTGCCGTGCCGCCGGTGCTCAGGTTGGCGTTGTTCCGCAGGACGACGCGCGCGCCCTTCGGGGGCACCGAGTCGGCGGTAAAACCCTGTAGGGCCAGCCTTGCAATGGCGATGTCGTCGAAGTGTATTTTCGTGAGGGAGGTCGCGTGCCCCTCCCCGCGGCGGGGGTCGCTGTTGACCTGGTCGACGAGTTCACGAACGGTATGGATGTCGTCTCCGATCACATGCGGCGGGTCGCGGCGCGCCGCGGCGACAAGCTTGTTCCCGACCACGAGCAGGCGGTGATCATGGCCGGGGATGAAGCGCTCGACCATGACCTTGGAGCTGATTTCGGCAGCCGCAGCGAAGGCCACCATGAAATGATCACGGGCGACGATATTGACGGTCACCCCCTTCCCTTGGTGGCCGTCCCGCGGCTTGACCACCACCGGAAGTCCGATTTCACACGCGGCCGCCCAGGCGTCCTCAGCATCCGACGCCGACCGGCCAACGGGCACCGGCACCCCGGCCGCATCGAGCAGCATCTTGGTGAGTTCCTTGTCCTGTGCGATGGACTCTGCAATCGCGCTGGTGCGATCGGTTTCCGCGGCCTGGATACGTCGCTGGCGGCTGCCCCAGCCGAACTGGACGAGGCTGCCGTCCGTCAGGCGCCGATAGGGGATTCCGCGCGCCACCGCTGCCTGGACGATGGCGCCGGTGCTCGGGCCCAGGCGCACATCCTCGTCAAGCTCGCGCAGACGGGCCAGTGCATCGGCGAGATCGAACGGCGTATCCTCGAGAGCTGCGCGGCAAAGCGCCTCTGAGAGTTCGAGCGCGAGCCGGCCGACCGCCTCCTCGCTGTATTCGACGATGACCTGATACAGGCCGGATTCAACAGTCGGTGCCGTGAGGCTGAATGTGACAGGGCATCCTGCATGCGCCTGGAGCCCGAGTGCGGCGAATTCCAGGGCATGTGCCATGGAAATGGTATCTTCATGCCCCTCCGGTTGCATGGTGCCAATTTCAGGGAACCGTGCCCGAAGCCGAACCTCGAAGCCGGGTATGTCACCAATAGAGCGCTCCGCCCCGGTGCAGGACGCAATGGCTTCAATAGCCGTATGCCGGCTCCAGAGGTTGGGGCCGCGCAGTGCGCGGATACGTGATACTTCCATGAACTTGTTCCCTGTATTAGCCGGACGTCTTCGCGACCGTGTATTAGATGCCGCTTTCCTGTTGTTGACCGATGCGCTGGCGCACCAGGTCAAGCGTCGGTCCCGTGCTTCCTTCGTCGGACTGCAGAACCAGGAGCTCACCAGGTTGGACACGCGCGAGCGCCGCCTCGATCGCTGTCTGGTGATCCGGATGATCCACGATCTCAATGACGCGCCCTCCTTTTGCCATGCCCTGGCGCAAGAGAGCGCGCGCTTCTCCGACGGGACGCGCGCTCACGACCGTGGCATCATCGTACAGGGTCACGTGGTCAAACGCGCCCCCCAGCAGCTCGCCCTGGCGCAGCAAGTCGACGTCGCGGCGGTCGGCGCCCGCGGCGTAGACTATGCTGCGATAGTCGGCAGGGCACTGGTCGAGCGCTGTGATGAGCGCCTCAAGGGCCGAGGCGTTATGTGCGTCGTCAACCACAACCGTAGCGCCTTTAAGCTCGAACAAGTCGAACCGCCCCGGGGCATCTGCCTGGCCCACGTCGAAGGTCTCGATCCCCGCGCGGATCACGTCATGGGAAATGCCGAGCGCCCAGGCCGCGCCCGTCGCGGCCAGGATGTTTTCGATCTGGAAGGCAACCCTCCCGGCGCGCGTCAGCGGAATCGCCGCCACCTCTGCGAGCGGGGCTTCGCCCTTGCCCGTGGCCAGCACCACGTGCCCGTCGCGAACAAACACCGCGCGGCCGCCCTGTGCACGGTGTTCGGTGATGGTCGGGAGTTCCGGATCGAGGCCAAAGAAGATCACGTCGCCGTCACAAAGCGATGCCATTCCGGCCACCAGCGGGTCGCGGGCGTTGAGCACTGCCGCCCCGTCGGGGAGCACCACGTCAACCAGGGTGCGCATGACGTCGACCATCTTCTCGGGCGACTCAATGTAGTACTCTCCGAGGTGATCGGCCTGATCAATATTCGTTACCACCGCCACCTGGCAACGGTCGTAGGCGAGTCCCTCGCTCAGGATAGTGCGGCTGCCGGTCTCGAAGACCGCTGCCTCGACTGCACGGTTCACCAGTACCTTGCGGGCAGCTGCCCACGTGGCGCGATCGCCTTTCTCGGCCAGCCGTCGATCGAGATAGAGCCCGTCGCTGCAGGTGAGCCCGGCATGCTTGCCGCTGAGGTGGAGCAGCCATGCCACGAGCCGTGCGACCACGGTCTTTCCGTTCGTTCCGGTAATGCCGACGATAGGGATGCGGCCGTTTTCTCCCGCGGGAAAAAGGCTGTCGACGATTGCGCGGCCAACGGGGCGCGGCTCCCCCGAAGCCGGCTTGAGGTGCATGAGCAGGCCGGGACCTGCGTTTACTTCGACGATTGCACCGCGCTGTTCATCGAGCGGACGCGATATATCCTCGGCAACCAGATCGACCCCCGCGATATCGAGCCCCACCACGCGGGCGGCAAGCGAAACGATGCCTGCGACGCTCGGGTGGACGAGATCGGTGACGTCGAAGGCGACGTTGCCGTTGCGCTGAATCAGAACCTGCTTGCCTTCGGGTGGAATCGAGTCGGGCGTGTAGCCCTGGCGCACGAGCTCTAGCCTGACCGCCGGGTCCTCGTCCAGAAGTATCCGGTTGAGCGGATAATCCTCGGTGGTGCCGCGCCGCGGGTCTGTATTGAGCTGGCTGTCGACGAGTTCGGCGATCGTGGAGCAGCCGTCGCCTACCACCGTCGCCGACTCGCCGCGAGCCGCCGCCACCAGGCGTCCGCCCACGACCAGCAGCCGGTGTTCGTTGCCACGCACGAAGCGCTCGACGATGACCTCGCTGCCCTCATCGAGCGCCAGTTTGTAGGCGGCCTCGACCTCGTCGCGCGTCATCAGCTCGGTGGATACGCCGCGCCCGTGGTTACCGTCAGACGGTTTGACGACGACCGGAACGCCGATCTCTTCTGCGGCCTCCCACGCGTCGTCCGGGCTGTCGACCAGCCGCCCCTCGGGAACCGGCACGCCGCAAGCCTGCAGCAGGCTCTTGGTCAGATCCTTGTCGCTCGAGATGTTCTCGGCGATGGCGCTGGTCTGGTCGGTCTCGGCTGTCCAGATGCGGCGGCTGCGGGCGCCGTATCCCAGTTGCACCAGGTTGCCTTCGGTCAGCCGGATCGACGGTATGTGCCGCTCAGTGGCTGCGTCGACAATGCATGCCGTGCTGGGGCCGAGGCAAAGGGAATCGGCCATGGCACGGAGTCGCTCGACCGTGGACGGCACATCGAAAGGCCTATCCTCGATCGCCGCCATGACCAGATCGCGGGCGGCATACAGGCAGGCGCGGCTCACCTGTTCGTGCCGTGACCGCACGACAACCTTGTATACCCCTCGCGTCGAGGTCTCGCGCGCCTTGCCAAAGCCAGTCTTCATGCCGGCCAGATTCTGCAGCTCAAGCGTAACGTGTTCGAGGATGTGGCCTGGCCAAGTCCCTTCCCGCACCCGTTGCAGGAATCCCCCTCGCTCGCCGACGCCGCACCGGTGTTCGATCAGCGCGGGCAGCCATGACGACAGGCGTTCGTAGAAACCGGGTATGGTATTGGAAGGCGAATCCTCCAGGTCTCCGATGTCGACCCACGCTTCAAGAGCCGGGCGATACGTCCATATATTCGGCCCGCGCAGAGACATGAGCTGGAGAAATTCAATGTTTTTCTTTGCCATAAAAAATACTTAAAAGCCTCTCGGTGGATTCCAGGTCATTGACGAGCCAAACGACGCAGCCGCCGCGCTCTTTGGCGAACCCGGAGGGATAAAGCGATTTGAGCACATTGCGTTGTTGCTCGCAACAGGCCGGGAAATAAACAGCGGCGCACCCGGGGCATGGCACTGTGCTTGAAACGTTCTGTGACATGACCTGGAATCTGCTGGAATGGATATAAATTTGAGGAGTGTCGAAGGCAATTTAATTAACAGGCGAATCATCTTAAGATGAACGCAGCATGCGGTCATCAGTTTACCGGAAAGTGAAAAATTTCTTGTAAGCAGTCGGGTGGCTGATGCTGTACTCTTGCGTTCAGGGCAAGTAAACTCCGCCGCGAAGTAAGCGAGGCCCCCCAGTGCAAAGACCGAGGTATAATTGCGAAAACCGAAGCGGTTTGACATTCAAGTCCCGCTTCTAAGTACCCTGTTTATGGACACAGCAACCCGCTCCACCAAAATATTGGCAAGCATATATAGTCACCGCGAGTTCCCCGAATCCCGGCTTTTCTCGCCTGCTGTTGCCGCTTCAGCGGCTTGTAACGGCGGGGATGCCCTTTACGGCGACAGCCCGGGGCCGGAACCCTTTTGCCGTCTTGCATGGCAGGGTTTCAGCTCGGAGTGCGTTTTATGATGAAAACCGAAACCTTCCTTTCAGTCGCAGCAGGCAAGTCCTTGCCAGATATCTGGCGTGCCGAATTGGAACCGCAACTGGCTGACGAAGAGGAAGTTCTGGCGTGGCTGGAGGTGGACCTCGATGCGCGGCTTCATTTTACCCGGTGCCTGGTGGTAGTCACCAACCATCGGCTGTTGGCCAAGGGTATCGAAGAACCGGCGTGGCGTGATTGGACTTACGGAAAAGGGCTCGTTCTCCAGCGCCACGATCATGCCGGCGTGGGCATCCTCGAACTGCATGACAACGAGGCCCGCCTCGCCTGCTGGCGTTATACCCTGGGCCGCAACACGGCGGCTATGCGGCTGGCCGACCATTTCGAACAGCAACTCGCCGGCTTTGTTGCAGGACATCCCGTCAGCCGCCAGATAGAAGCAATCTGTCCCAACTGCAAGGCGCCGCTGCTGCCGGGTCAGGAAGAATGCCCCATCTGCACCAAGGAAATCCATACCCCGCCCTCAACCTGGACGCTTTTCCGTTTGTGGCGCTTTGCCAAACCTTACAGCGGACAGTTGCTTGCCGGCTTTCTGCTGACGCTGGCGTCCACAGCCGCCACGCTGGTGCCGCCTTACCTGACCATGCCCCTGATGGACAAGGTGCTGATTCCCTACCAGAACGGCGCACCCATCGATTATGGCATGGTGACGCTCTTGCTCGCGGGGCTACTGGGATCCGCCCTGCTGGCGTGGAGTCTTGGCTGGGCGCGCACCTATATCCTCGCACTGGTCAGCGAGCGCATCGGAGCTGACCTTCGTACTACCACCTACGATCATTTGCTGCGACTCTCCCTGGAGTATTTCGGCGGCAAGCGCACTGGCGACCTGATGACCCGCGTCGGTTCCGAGACCGACCGCATCTGTGTCTTCCTGTCGCTGCATCTGCTGGACTTCGCCACTGACGTGCTGATGATCATCATGACCGCGGCGATATTGTTCTCGATCAACCCCTGGCTGGCGCTCGTAACGCTGATCCCGTTGCCCTTCATCGCCTGGATGATCCATGTGGTGCGCGACAAGCTGCGCACCGGTTTTGAAAAGATTGACCGCGTCTGGTCGGAAGTCACCAACGTGCTGGCCGACACCATCCCCGGCATTCGCGTGGTCAAGGCCTTTGCGCAGGAAAAACGCGAAGCGGCGCGCTTCCGTGAGGCCAACCGGCATAACCTGGTCGTCAATGACCGGCTAAATAAAATCTGGTCCCTGTTCACCCCGACCGTATCCCTGCTGACTGAAATTGGTTTGCTCGTGGTATGGGCCTTCGGCATCTGGCAGGTATCGCGCAATGAGATCACGGTGGGCGTGCTGGTGGGCTTCCTGGCCTACATCAGCCGTTTCTATACACGGCTCGACTCCATGAGCCGCATCGTCTCGGTGACGCAAAAGGCGGCCGCCGGCGCAAAACGCATTTTTGACATCCTCGACCACGTCTCCAGTGTTCCCGAACCAGCCAGTCCTGTTCACCTTGAACAGGTGCGGGGAGGAATCGAGTTGCGCAATGTGGGGTTCCGCTACGGCAACCGCTCGGTCACCCGGGGCGTCGACCTCACGATCGTTCCCGGCGAGATGATCGGCCTGGTGGGCCACAGCGGATCGGGCAAGAGTACCCTGGTCAATCTGATTTGCCGCTTCTATGATGTATCCGAGGGCTCGATACGTCTCGACGGGGTAGATATCCGCTCCCTTCCCGTGTCCGAATACAGGCGCAACATCGGCCTGGTGCTGCAGGAACCCTTTCTGTTCTTTGGCACGATTGCGGAAAACATCGCCTATGGCAAACCGAACGCCACCCGGGGGGAAATTGTTGCCGCTGCCCGCGCGGCACACGCCCACGAATTCATTCTGCGCCTGCCGCAGGGATACGACTCCCTGGTTGGCGAGCGCGGCCAATCCTTGTCGGGCGGTGAACGCCAGCGCATCTCGATAGCACGTGCACTGCTCATCGATCCGCGCATTCTGATTCTCGACGAAGCCACCTCCTCGGTCGACTCAACCACCGAGAAGGAAATCCAGAAAGCCCTCGATAATCTGGTCCAGGGGCGAACCACCATTGCCATTGCACACCGACTTTCCACCTTGCGTCGCGCCGACCGGCTGGTGGTGCTCGATCGCGGGCAGATCGTCGAGGTGGGCAACCACGATGAGCTGATGGCACGCGAGGGCGCCTACTTCCGCCTCTACCAGGCACAGGCGCGCAACGTGGATACCGACATGGACGACAGCCGAAACCGAGGGGAGCGCTGCATGAGAAAGCTCACGACCGATGCCAATGCCTGACTTCCAACTGAAACGCAATCCCTTCGGCAGGCTGGTTTTTGCCGGCGCTGACGGCAAGGTACATGAGGGGGTAGTGCCCGTGCATGCTTTTCCCATCACGGCCCCCGCAGAGGGTATTGCGCTGGTGACTGCCGACGGGCACGAACTCGTCTGGATCGACCGTCTAAGGGATTTGCCCGACGACACGCGCATCCTCCTGGAAGAGGAACTGGCGCACCGGGAGTTCATGCCGGAAATTCGCCATATCCACGGCGTTTCCAGTTTTGCCACGCCCAGTGTATGGGAGGTGGAAACCGACCGTGGCCACACTACATTCGTGCTCAAGGGGGAAGATGATATCCGCCGGCTTTCTCCTTCTACCCTGCTTATTGCCGATAGCTACGGCATCCATTTCTTGATACGCGATATACATACGCTGGATAAGACCAGCCGCAAGCTGCTGGATCGCTTCCTGTAGCTTGACCCACGGGGAAAAACCATACTGTGGCTTTATAAATTTTTTCTGTTCCGGACAATAGCGAAGAATTGATCTTTGCCTAGGAGCCTGTCGGATTTGCAGCCGATTTCCTTTAAGTCCGAAAGGCTCCTAGCCAAGGGAAACCCGCGAACATGAGGGGAGTGGGCGAAAGCGCAAATAAAAAAAGGCAGGGTTGCCCCTGCCTTTTTTTATTTCACGCTGGAATTACTTGGCAGCAGGAGCGGCTTCCATTGCAGCTTCAGCTTTCTTGGCTTTCTTGGCTTTCTTGTGCTTGGCTTTTTTGGCTGGCTTGGCGGCTTCAGCTTTAGGCGCTTCGGCAGCAGCAGGAGCAGCAGGAGCAGCAGCGTCAGCAGCTACAGCGGAGAAAGTGACGGCGGCAAAAGCAGCGGCGATCAGGGCGGACAAAAGTTTGCTCATTTTATTTCCTTTAATTTAACTAGTTAAGTTTTAAATTCAAGCGACACGGGGAGCCGCGCCACTTCCAATAACGACCGATCCGGGGCGTGGTTGACAGTGACATCGAAATTATTCGATTATTTTTATGCGAACGTGGTTTCACGCCAATTTCCCGGTGCCAGACCGTCAAGATTCCAGTCGCCGATACGGCAGCGAATCAGGCGCAGGGTGGGGAATCCGATCTTGGCCGTCATGCGTCGCACCTGCCTGTTCTTGCCTTCCTGGATGACAAGCTCGATCCAGGTGGTGGGAATGTGCATGCGGAAGCGGATAGGCGGTGTGCGCGGCCACAGTCCAGCGGGCTCTTCGATGACGCGCGCATGGGCAGGGCGAGTGATGAAGTCACCCAGGTCTACGCCACGGCGCAGTTGCTCCAAGGCGGCCTCGTCGGGAACGCCTTCTACCTGTGCCCAGTAGGTTTTGGCTAATTTATGGCGGGGGTGACTAATGCGGTGTTGCAATGCGCCATCATCGGTTAAAATAAGCAGCCCTTCGCTGTCGGTGTCCAGGCGTCCCGCCGGATAGATCCCGGGCAGCGGAATGAAATCTTTCAGCGTGGCATGCTTGCCATCGCTGCTGAATTGGGTAATGACGCCGTAAGGCTTGTTGAACAGGATGAGGCGGCTCATGAAGACATTATATAGGACCAGCCTGGAGCAAACATGACGCAAAAATATCAAGTGCCGCAGCAAGGCAATAAAATCACGGTGAATGCCGATTCCACCCTGAATGTGCCGGACAATCCGATCATTCCTTTTATCGAGGGCGATGGAACGGGCGTGGACATTACCCCGGTCATGCGCAAAGTGGTGGATGCCGCCGTGGATAAGGTTTATGGCGGCAAGCGCAAGATTGCCTGGATGGAGATTTATGCGGGCGAGAAAGCCACCAAGGTCTACGATCCCGATACCTGGCTGCCGGATGAAACGGTGCAGGCGCTGAGAGAGTATGTGGTGTCGATCAAGGGACCGCTGACCACGCCGGTATCGGGTGGCATTCGCTCGCTCAATGTGGCGCTGCGCCAGATGCTCGATCTCTATGTTTGCCTGCGGCCGGTGCGCTATTTCCAGGGCGTGCCAAGCCCGGTGAAAGAACCGGAAAAAACCGACATGGTGATCTTCCGCGAGAATACCGAAGACATTTATGCCGGCATTGAGTGGGAAGCCAATTCGGAAGGCGCGAAGAAAGTGATCGCCTTCCTGCAGAACGAAATGGGCATCAAGAAAATCCGTTTCCCCGAGTCCTCGGCCATCGGCGTCAAGCCGGTATCCATCGAAGGGTCCGAGCGGCTGGTGCGCAGGGCGATCCAGTACGCCATCGATAACAAGCGTAAGTCGGTTACCCTGGTTCACAAGGGCAACATAATGAAGTTCACCGAGGGCGGCTTCAAGAAATGGGGCTACGAACTGGCGCAACGCGAATTCGGTGCGCAGTTGCTGGATGGCGGACCGTGGATGAAGTTGCCTGACGGCATCGTGATCAAGGACGTGATCGCCGACGCCTTCCTGCAGCAGATTCTGCTGCGTCCCGACGAGTATGACGTGGTCGCTACCCTTAATCTCAACGGCGACTATATTTCAGACGCCCTGGCGGCCCAGGTGGGCGGCATCGGCATTGCGCCGGGCGCCAATCTTTCCGACAGCGTGGCGATGTTCGAAGCAACCCACGGCACCGCACCGAAGTATGCCGGCAAGGATTACGTCAATCCCGGTTCGATTATCCTGTCAGCCGAAATGATGCTGCGCCACATGGGGTGGATCGAGGCGGCGGATCTGATCATCAAGGCCATGGAACAAGCGATTGCGGCTAAAAAAGTGACTTACGACTTCGCCCGCCTGATGCCCGGGGCGACCCAGATTTCCTGCTCGGCCTTTGGTCAGGCGATGATAGAACGGATGTAGTGAGCTAGCCGGGTTCGGAAGGCGGTGTTACGCCGGCGCTTCGCAGCAGCATGATCAATTCTTCGCCTATCACCCCCAACTCGCTGCGGAGGGTTTCCAGCCGTTCAAGCAGAATGGCGGCCTGACCGGATTGCAGGCCGATTTGAATGTCGGGATTGGCGGGCTCCATCATGTCTTTCTTCTGCCTGACAGTATGCGGAATCGCAAAAGGCATTAATTAATTATTAGCATGTTGTTTTGAGAATGCCAGTAGAGAACGCCGGCTTATGGTGCTCGCGTCTCGTGAAAAGCTTGCAGTTGCGGGTGATTTTGGCATGAAATATGCAGTATTTCTGTCGTAATTATTCAAATAAATTATGGTGATAAACTAGAATCATTAGAAAATGCTTTTACATTTTTCAAGGAAATGGTTTACACTGGACTCTGAATTTTTCAATCCTGATTTCTGGGGAGGAAGCATGCAATTACACTGGATAGCGGGATGTGCCCTTTGGATGGCGTCGGCAGCAATAGCCGGCGAGACTGGATCGGCGCAAATCCAAGCGCAGACTCAGACCGATCGGGCTGCGGGCATTGCCCTCCAAGCCGAGTCCCGGATCGGGAGCGATGAGGTGTCTACCTCCTTACGCAATTCCGGACTCAATCTGCGTTCTTCGTCGGCGATGGTGGTGGATCAGAAAACCGGTCGTACGCTGCTCGCCAAGAACACCGATGCGCTCATGCCGATCGCCTCCATCACCAAACTGATGACGGCAATGGTGGTGCTGGATGCGGAACTGCCGCTTGAAGAGAAAATTTCCATCGGCAAGGAGGACATGGATTCTCTGAAAGGCACACATTCCCGCTTGAAAGTGGGTACAACGCTCAGCCGCCACTTGGCCCTGCAACTGGCGTTGATGTCTTCCGAGAACCGCGCTGCCGCTGCCCTGGCCCGTGCCTATCCGGGCGGACTTCAGGCCTTTGTCGGCGCCATGAACCGCAAGGCGGTCAGCCTCGGCATGGCGCATACCCACTTTGTCGATTCCACCGGCCTCAACAGCAATAATGCGTCAACAGCCCAGGATCTGGTCAAGATGGTGAACGCCGCCTATACGTATCCGCTGATCCGCGAGATCACCACAACGGGTTCCTATGATGTAGCCATGCGCGGTGGACCGCGACGTGTCCAGTTCAAGAACACCAATCAGCTGGTAAGGAACAAATCCTGGGATATCGGTGTTTCCAAAACCGGTTTTATTAACGAGGCTGGCCATTGCCTGGTGATGCAGGCGAACATCGCCAATCAGCCCATGGTTATCGTACTGCTCGACTCATGGGGCAAACTATCGCGCATCGGCGATGCCCAGCGCATCAAGAAGTGGATGGAAAGCAGCCGTGGCGCCAAGCACCGCACGGCGATCCTCAGCACACCAGGAAATGGATGGAAAGCAGCCGTGGCGCTGAGTGCCGCTTCGGGTAGTTGAACCTCGCCCAAGCCTAAAAAAGCCCGGCGGAACTGCCGGGCTTTTTTATTCCTCGACCAGAAGGTCGAGCTTTCTTGCCAGCCACTTGGTGGTTGTGGCCTGGATCAGGATAGTCATTAATATGGCGATGAAGGTGACGGAAGCGATGATCTGCGCGCCCGGCGCTTTCATGCCCAGGAGCAGGCCGGCGAGCGCGCCTGGAATCACGCCGGTTTCGCGCGTCCAGCACATGAACAGCATTTCCTTGAAACTCCACTTGGCACGGCGGTCTGGCAGGGCGCACAGGAACACCGTGACCGGCCGTGCTACCAGCATGAAAATCGTCACCACCGCGACGCCGCCGATCAGGTATTTGTTCATCAGGGCGAAATCCACCTGCGAGCCGAGCAGGATGAAGATGAACATGCGCATGATCAGCGCGGTGGTCATGATAAAGTCTTCGAGTATGGTCTCGTCGTGGTGGACGCGCCTGAAACCGAGTGATTCCTGGTTGCCCAGCATGATGCCGAAGACGAACACCGCCATAAAGCCGCTGGAATGCAGCCCGTCCGCGCTCATGTAGGCCCCGATCACAGCCATCAAAGTCACTACTGGTGCATATTCGGCAAGAAAACCAAACCTTTCGTGCGAAATCATGAAAGCGGCCAGATAACCCAATACCCCCCCGATGACGATGCCGAGCACCGATTGTTTTATCAGGTCCATGACCGCGTCGCCGGGCGAAAATTCGCCCGCCCCCATCGCCACGCCCAGGACGGCGAAGGTGACGATTGCACCCATCGCGTCGTTGAAGGCCGATTCGCTCATAACGGTCTGTGCCACGCGTTCCTTGATCCTGATTTGCTTGAACACCGGCACCAGGGTGGCCGGGTCCGTGGAGGCGAGTGTGGCGCCCAGCAGAAGCGCCACGATGAAGGGAACGCCGAGGATGTAATAAGCGGCCGCGCCGGTAATGGCGGCGCTGATCAGCACCCCGATGGTGGCAATGACGACAACGGTGATCCACACCTCCTTGAGCACTTTAAGGCGAATGGATGCCCCGCCGTCAAACAGGATATAGCTGGAGCCGAAGATCAGAATCAGCTGGTTGACCGCCGAATCCGTCTTGATATCCACTAGTCCGAGCATGCCGGGCCCGAGCAGCATGCCGATCAGGAGGAACACAACCACGTCGGGCACTCTCGCCAAACGCGCCAGCAGGCCTGAGAGCGTGCCCACGGCAAGCAGGATGCCGAATACCAGAAGGGTATGCTTGGCCAACTCGAGTGATGCGGAGGCTTCCATTTTTAATTTTTTAACCCGGATGTTTCATAAATTCGCGTGATACCCGTAAAGGGCATCCCCGCCGGGAGCGGCAGTAAAACTGCTCGCTCCGGCGAGATGGTCGCGCAGGATTTTGGTTGATAGGGAAGTTTTGTGAAGGAGCGGCGTAGTTATTCATACGCCCGACCGTCTCGCCGTGGTCGCCGCTTTGCGGCGGGAACCCGGCGGGGACACTCTTTGCGGGTGAACAAAAGCTTTCCTATCAAGCAAAAGACCAGCGAGGGCGCGCGTCAATTTATGAAACATCCGGGTTAACTCACCTATATGATAAATCATTGCAAGCTTAGGCCGAATTTTAACTGACTACAAGCTTCAGTGCGCATCGAGATTCTCTGCACTGGCAGCCAATTCCTCCCGTGTGTTGAGGTTGAGAAACGCCTGTGCATCACTGAACGCGACCTCGACGCGATTCAGCTGCGCCTGCCATTCTCCTACGCGGCGACCGCCCCGGTCGAGGAAATTTTCCAGGCCGGGTAGGAGTGTCCGCCGGCACAGGCAAATCGCGCGGTGAACCTGCCCATCCACAACCGGGATGGCGATGTCAGCGCCGCTCTCCTCCAGTGCACCAAGCAAGCTCTCAACCAGGTTGTCGGGCAGAAAAGGGGTGTCGCACGGGACGCACAGCAGCAGGGGATGGGCAGCCTCGGCCATGGCACTGCACAGTCCGGCAAGGGGCCCTTGAAAATCGGGTGTAGCGTCGGGCAGAACCTGGTAGCCGAATTGCCGGTATCGTTCGAGATTGCGATTGGCGCTGATCAGGATTTCATCCGCCTGCGCAGAGATGCGTTCCAGCACCCGGGCGACGAGGGGGCGGCCGTTCAGCAGCGTCAAGCCCTTGTCGGCGCCCCCCATGCGTTTTGCCTGCCCGCCGGCGAGAATGACTGCACTGAGCTTTGATCGTTTGGTCGGCAATTTGCTTATCCATTAAATGATTCGCTGGAAGAGTGTTGATGTTAGCAATTCCCTCTCTCTTCGCCTAGTTGACACGTGCGTGATATGTGCTAAGGCGTCGTTAAATAATAACATGTACGTTTACGTAGTGTTTGGCGTAATGGTGTAATTCCATTCGCCATGAAAGTCATCACGAGCCAGGCGAATGGATGCGAATTCCTCGTCGGAGACCTTGATGCC
>Ga0315268_10004041_pt1 | contig 16006 bp, 18 predicted proteins | sample C1_top_MG_FD_204535 | JGI IMG/M metagenome (GOLD analysis project Ga0315268, IMG submission 204535) | Sediment microbial communities from Yellowstone Lake, YNP, Wyoming, USA - C1_top | ecosystem: Environmental > Aquatic > Freshwater > Lake > Sediment | place: USA: Wyoming | collected 2017-08-01
GCTCAGCACGTCGCTCGTGCGGCGCTTCGATTCCATCTATCTTGAAGATTTGCATCTCCGGGGCCTGGTCCAAAACCACCGCCTGGCCCGTTCCTTGTCGGACGCCTCGATTGGCACCGCGATCCGCCTGATTGAAGCCAAAGCGGAGGCGTCCGGCGTCTCGGTCGTGACAATCGACCGATGGTTCCCGAGTAGCAAAACCTGTTCGGCCTGTGGACATCTGTTGGACGCGCTCCCGTTGAGTGAGCGCCGATGGACCTGTCCCCAGTGCGGGACGGACCATGACCGCGATGTCAACGCGGCCAAGAATATCTTGGCGGTCGGGCAGACCGTCACTGTGCGTGGAGGCGGTGTAAGAGCCGTCCGACCGTCGGGTCGGAAGGCCGGTCGCCTGCGAAGCGTGAACCACTCTAGGACGAAGCATCGTGTTTCCTCTTAGGAGTCTCCGGCCTTTAGGCCGGAGAGGATGTCAAGTATGAGTCAGCATCTCTTTCGGACCACGCACCAGCACCGCCCGGTGCTCATCACGATGGGATGGGACCGCCCGTTGCAATATGTATTTCTCACGGTGAATCGCCTCGACCCTGCCGAAGACGGCCGAGAATCCGACTATCTCTATACCAACTTGGACGACGAGACGACCGAGCCCTCCTCTCTTGAATACTACTGCGCACAGCTCACCCGACTCGGTCTCGAAATTCCTCCCAGCATGAGGCACGCCGTGGCGGACGACGAGGCGCAAAACGTCGGAAACAAACAAGTGGAATATCACGCCGACGGATCCTGTCGGGTCCTGTACCGCGAGACGGACTAACGCCACGACGGCAGAGACGGCCCGACACACACGTAGTTCTGCAGTCATCAACAGACACCCCACCCTTCCGAGCCTCAATTATGTCCTCACGTCGAACCGTCGTCCGCTACACCGCCTGCCCAAACTGCAGCCAGTGGAGTATCGGCGTCCAAGCCAACGGGCGTATCGTCCGACATTCGATGGGATGCGGATCCGTTGAAACGGTTGGTCCGGGGACCCGACGGCCATTGTGGAGAACCACGATCTGTGCAGGGTCGGGCACGCTCGTCAACTAATTGCTCTATCATAACTCCATGCCAACGCTGACTGAATCAATCTGCATTGTGGATTTCTGCGGCTTTTTCTCCCCAGGGCACTTCCCGTGATCCTACTGGGCGGATTGGGACGGAGAATTTCTCCTCTTTGGAGGAGAATGGGCAGAGATTCCAGATATGCCCAGCACAACAAAACCCACCGAAGAACATCCCTACGCGTGGGCTCGACAACACGGCAGTGATCTCTAACTCATCGAGGCAGCCACACCATGTCTTACTTTCGACTGCCACAGACCACACAGGAACGCCGCGCCAACCAAGATCTACTCGCCCGGCCAGCGCGCGGCCCTCACCAGCTGCCTCATAGTTGGGACGATATCTCTGTCACCGCCCGAAAGAGTCGCAATTGGAAACGCTTCCGAAAACCAAATACCGACAGATCATTGATCACGCGGCCTCTCGCTAATCCCCTCCTGACGCTATCAAACCCATCGACAGCCGGCACCGCGAGATTCCCATGCCAAGGACCACCGTGATGCATGCAGACTTTTCCCCATTTCGCCGCAGGGACCCCAAATTCTTTCTCGCCCTCAACGCCATTCGACAACAGGCTGAAGAGTTGCGCCATCGATTCCGCACCCAATATGGCACCCAAGAGGACGCCAATGCTGCCGCGATCCAGCTTCCTCCGCCAACTCAAGCCGATCAATCTCGAGCCCACCCGCGTGCTCGGGCGAGGCCACCAGAACTTCGATGGCATCATTGCCCAGTATCCGATGTTGGCCTTGACGCTCATCGAACCAAACCTTGCTACAGCCATTCAACAGGTCCACGCCAAAATGATCAAAGATCGGGAGTACCTCACCCAACTGAAGACGTGAGCCACCACATTAACGCGGGGGACATGATTCCACCGGTTGTCTGCCCTTATCCTGTCTTCTCTCCCGCATGAAGGAGCTCAGTCTTATGGATGAACTCGTCAAAAGTGTCAGCATCGACAATATGCTCAACCAGCGACAAGCCGTTGACGATTTACTCCAACGTGCCCGGCTCCTCTTACTGGAAGCCGAGACGCTGGCCGATGCCGCCCATCTCGGATCGATTCGAGATTTATTCAGCCCTCGCCGGCATCATCCCTACGACATCAACGTTCTGGATGACGACGGACATCGCCAGGCCATGCATATTCTCGATGGGCCTGCGTGGGTCTATCTCATGAATGAATCAGGCAATCGGACCTTCATGGACCGGACGGCCCGCCAAAAATGGGATGACCAAATCGCCAAAGGGGAGTACCCCGCCTTCACAAAGGAGACGGTAACGGCGACTTTCGGGACCCTTCATCTGAGCCGTGAAGAGATGTTCGAACGAGGGGTGATTGAAACCTTCCGACGCTTATCCTGGGACTACAAAACCAATCAACCATTCAAATTTGGAAAACGGATCATTGTCCAATACCTCGCGAATGAGTGGGGGAGTCTCAATTATCGCGCCTTAGATGAACTCGAAGATCTCCATCGCGTCTTCTGTATTCTCGACGGGCACAAAGAACCGGATCATCGAGATGGGATCGCCAGCCAAATGCAAACCGCCTGTGCGAACAACGACACACAGTGGACCGGTCCCTACTTCGCCATCAAATGGTATAAAAAAGGCACTGGGCATGTGACGTTCCTTCGATCAGAACTCGTCACCCGTATGAACCAACTCCTCGCCAAGCGTTATCCGAATGCTCTCGCCTATGGCTAAGTAATTCAGATCGAAGCGCCGCGGGCGCCAGCCTTTCGCATACGCCTCAGGCCAATGGGAATAAGCCCATACACATCCCCTTGAACCGCCCCACTTCAACGTCCACCGCATTCCTCCTTATGCTTCCCTTCACATGAGGTCTCAGATGTCTCACGCCATCACCACACCATCTATCAGCTTGTACTATCAACAAGGCAGCTCGGACAAAGAGTACCACGTTCAAATTACAGCAGTTGATGACCTCTATCTCGTAAACTTTCAATACGGTCGTCGAGGCTCCAGCCTCACGAGCGGATCGAAAACCAGTCGCCCCGTACCCTTCGACCAGGCCACAAAGATCTTTACCAAACTGATTCTGGAGAAAAAGGCAAAGGGCTACACCGAAGGAGCCACCGGGGTCCCCTATCAAGACAGCAGCAAGAGTGGCCGCGTGACCGGCATGCTCCCCCAGCTCTTGAACCCGCTCGATGAATCACGACTCGACGAATTCCTGGCCAATGGCAGCTACGCGCAAGAGAAAAAGAATGGACGCCTCCTCCAGTTGAAGAGGGAAGGCGAACGGATCACCGGCGCCAACAAACTCGGTCTCTCGATCGCACTTCCCGACCCCATCGTGCACGCGGTCCAGGCGTTGCCGTGCGACGACCTCGCCCTCGTCGGGGAATGGATCGGTACGACCCTGCACTGCTTCGATCTCACGCGCTATGACCGAGACGTCATGCGGCAACCCTATGCCACCCGCTACCACACCTTAGCCCCACTGATCGAGGCGTCCTCGCATCGCGCTGTCCAACTCATCACCGCCGCCACAACCCCGAAGGCAAAACGCGCGCTCTACGAACGACTGAGGACTGAACATGCCGAAGGAATCGTTTTCAAAGACCCCTTGGCCCCCTACACACCCGGGCGGCCGAACAGCGGCGGGCCACAATGGAAATTGAAATTCAAATCCTCGAGCACGTTCATCGTCAAGAAGCACAACCTCAAACGCAGCGTCGAAATGCAACTCCTCGATTCCCAGGGAATCTTCGTCTCTTCCGGAAACGTCAGTATCCCGCCCAATAAAAGCATCCCACCGATCCATAGCCTGATTGAGGTCGAATATCTCTACGCCATCAACGGCAGTCATCACCTGCATCAACCGGTCTACCTGGGGCCCCGGGACGACGTCGACCGCGGAGACTGCCGGCTCACACAGCTCAAGTATCAGCCGCTCACTGATGGCGACCCCGATGATGATGCGTAGGGGTCTAACCCAGGCCTCGCCACCCCACACACGAAAGCCGATACATGCCACAAGTTATCCTTACGACTGCCACGGATTGAGGCCATCGAACACTGGCCACTTCGAACCGCGTGGAACCCCCAGTAAGGGTACCGGCCGGTCCCGATCCTCGCCACCACCGACGAAACAACCAGATAGAAAGATGAGGTGTCATGCGCACTCCATCGCTGACGAAACACACCGCCAAGCGAAAACCCCGGCACCTCTCCACCATCGCTGACCGTGCACACATTGAGACAGCCGTACGCTTACTCGCGGAGTGCCAACTGCTCTTACGATCGGGAAGCGCCCATCGGGCAGCGAATGCGGTTGGGACCTGCCGGAAGTTGGCCTTCACGGAACTCCAACACTGCCAACAGCGCCTCTACCGACAGATGCACGCCGATCTGCCGTATGTCACTATAGGGAGAGGGGCGCCCCCTCGTGGCTGCTGAATCCAAACTGCTTGGACACAGCAGCCAGATCGGATCACGCCCTTCAATCCGCATGAATGGAACTGCTATGTTGAAATGCGATTTGTGCTCCGATCCCCATCCCATCGCCCGCTATCACACCCGTTCCTTTGGGATTACCACGAACGAGGATGTGTTTCCTGACACGCCAATTCACCTCATTGACGATGTCCCCTATGTGGCCACCGACGATATCCATCCTGTTCGCGGAACGGGCCATCTCGTCGATCCGGACTGGCTCGCCTGCGAGCCGTGTGCCAATCTGATTGACCAGCAGAATCTCGACGGACTCATCGCCCACTGCCTGGCTAATTTTCGCATCTCCCACCCACTTCCACCTGATATGACCGAGGCAGACCTCGCAGACTTCTGCCGCTACTGGTACACCGCGTTCTTTCAGAACCTTCTCAGCACACGCTTGCCCCTCTAACCCCTGATTCAGACGGCCCGCGTCGCGGGCACCTCCTCTCCCCGCAGCCCTACACACACGACTTAATGCACCAAGGGAGCGCACATGGGAGGTCCACGACGCGTTCATCTCTTCGCGGAATCTATCGCCGAGTTCATCCCTTGATCCGCCCACATGGCCGACGTCGCCGACGGCCGAGGCATCCTCCAAGCCGCTCTCCGAGAACGAGGCTTTTCGCACGTGACCTCCTGGGATCGTCGGCGTCGTTCCCCTTACGACCGACATGGCCATCGTTGTGGCTGGTTTCGGCATGACACGCCGGACCAATACGACGCAGTCGTGGCGATGCATCCGGATGAGGGCACCGATCACGCGATCCTCTATGCCGAGCGTCACCACATTCCGGCCATCATCTGCCCCTGTTGCGTGAGACCCAGTGCACAACCGGTTTGGGAGCCGACCAAATGCTACCTCGGGTCTCCGCATCTCGAACGAATGGCCCGCACCGTCTCGCTCCACGTCCGATGGGATCGGCTCCCCATGAACGGGCGCAACGACATGATGATTCTGACTCTTAATCAGCGGGCCGTAGGTTCAACCCCTACACGGCCCACCAAACCTCGCTTGCGCGTGCCGGCGGCTATTCGGGCGCAGCCCCTCTGTATTGTCGCCGCCGGATAAACACCTCCAGTGGGTTTCTCCCCACCAAACCAAACTTCGTTCGTGCCGTTCGCCTAGATATCAGGGAGAACGGATACACCCCTCCAGTAGACCTGTCCTTTCATCAGAGACTGCACTTCATTCGTGTCGCCGTGTTCGATACGGTGGCGTGAACGAATTCCGCTCTGCCCTTCGTGCACTGACTGTCCGGCATCGCTTTCGCCTTCCGTTCCATCGCCCATCGGACCTTTGCTAAATCGAACCAAGACATGCACACAGCCACTGTACGGGGATCTCCCCTTTGCGATAGGCCTGCTGGTTCGACCAGGATACTGGTATTGCACTAGGATCTTGAGCCCGGACTGACACCTTTTTCTGTCCTCCAATGTGTCGCGTCCTGGCGATTCTTACTGCGGAGCCATGGAACGTTTCGTTATGATGACCTCTATGTCACCCGACGGGCGAGATTTTACACCGGCCACCTGGCTCCGCAATCCACATGTCATGACCGTGTTCCCAGGCCGTTGGCCTCGCCGAGCGCTCCTTGCCGGAGTCCCGACCGAATCGCGGCTCTTCACCACCGAGCCGCACACCCAGTTACTCGGCTTCTGCCACTGGCAGCCACACCGCACCGCATGCCAGACCGTGGTCCTCGTGCACGGCCTTGAAGGCTGTAGCGAGTCACACTATATGCGCGGCATCGCCGCGAAAGCCTATCGCGCGGGATTTAACGTCATCCGGATGAACCAGCGAACCTGTGGCGGGACCGAACACCTGACGCCAACGCTCTACAACAGCGGCTTGAGTCAGGACTATCGAGCCGTCGTCCATGAATTGGCGCGCGTGGATGGATTAGCTCGCATCTGGCTTGTCGGTTATTCGTTGGGAGGGAATCTCGTCCTGAAAGCAGCCGGAGAAGCCGGTTCGTCAGACGCGGTGTTGGCCGGCGCGATCGCAGTCTGCCCGACTATCGATCCGACGCAATGCGCCAAAGCCTTGGAAGCACCTCGGAACTGGCTCTATCACCATCATTTCTTAACCCAGCTCAAACGGCGCATGCGACGGAAAGCGGTGCTCTTTCCTGGCAAGTGGAATCTCACCGGACTTGACCGCGTTCGCAGCCTCAGCGAATTCGACGACTGCTACACAGCCCCGGACGGGGGGTACGCCAGTGGCGCCGACTACTATGATCGCTCAGGCGCATGCCGTGTGCTCGATGCCATCGCCGTCCCCACCCTCATCATCACCGCACAAGATGATCCCTTCATTCCCTACTCCATGTTTACGGTGCCGCTGATTCAGCGCCACCCGAAGATTCGGGTGATTGCGCCTCGCCACGGGGGCCATTGCGGGTTCTTTCACTGGGCACACAACGGAGAAGATCCCTACTGGGCAGAGAATCGGATTGTGGACTTTCTTCAAGAATGTGCGGAGAACCGGCTGGTGCATGCGTAGACGGAGGCAACTGGGTGCCAGTTGAACCAGATAATACTGATCAAGCTCTGTGGGAAGTGGCCTATAACAAGCAGTGATCGCGCAGTGTCCATATACTTCGTGTCGTTCCTCTACTCCTGATTCCTGCCATACTAAAGCTATCTCCTTCTGGCATGCAGCGATACTACCTTCCCTTGCTTTGACGACTGGCATTACGGGTGTCAGCAACCTATATTGCCAGTCTTGTGCTGAGGCTCAGCGGGGAGCAGGCTGGCCCGTGAGTGGAAGCCAAAGACACCATAAGCCCCTGGCTGAGTCACGCAGCTTCGGCACACTCCCCCCAATCAATACAAGCATTTCACAGTTCCCCCGCCTTGTGGGTTGATCGTCCCCCTCCTAGCATACGCCTCCCCGCGAAGCCCCTATGCCTAGCGTCCCGCGTCCCTACCGGCGCTTCCCTCTCCAATGCTTCGTCATATACAACGCGGGACCTTGATCGAAACTCATTCCTCTCATCCTTTTAGCCGAGCGCTTTCGCTCAAGTCGCACAGTGCGAAAACGCTCGGTCTGCTGCGCAGGGACCTCGTAAATCTGTAAGCGGAGGTGCTTCTATTTGCCTATTGGACGATGTCTATTGAGAATCGATGTGTCGCGTCGAAACTCTTACAAGAGGCCTACAACTTGCGTTCTTCTCCCCGTCTCGCTCTTTCTAACAGGAGATGTATGCAGGTTGAGTTTGAACGCTTCGATCCCGAACGCTTCTCATTTCGTGATACCCCCGTACTGGTGATTGAAAAGTTTTGGACGGATGAGGAAAGGCAGCATTTTCAGCATGCCATGCACCGAGCGGCTTGGAAATCACTACGCGAGATGCGTTACCTGTGTGAGACGTTTCCAGATTGTGGCAATTGGCTGAAGGCTGACATGGCGCAGGCGGAAGCGAGGGTCTTGCTCGACCGCCTGGCTCTTCTCTGCATCAGGCGTTATGTAGAATCCTTTCCAAACATCGCACGGCGACATATGAATTTTAACTATTATTCATATGGGGCGGGCGATTGTCTGTTGACCCACGATGATACCGCGCAAGCTGGCGATTCAGTGGCCCAGACCGAGGGCTCCTCTCCGTTACGGCGCCTCGCAGTGGTGACCTATCTCCACGATGAATGGCAGCCCGATTGGGGTGGTGAACTGATCATTTATCGTTCAATACCCGGTCAACAAGCACGATCGGATCTCGCCATCACCCATTGTATTGCCCCCAAGCCGGGATCACTCGTCCTGTTCACCGTACCTCGGTTCCATCGAGTCTGTCGCGTTGATCCAGTAAGTGGAGATCATAAACGTCTCTCTATTGCAGGATGGTTTATGACTGAACATGAAGTCCATCTCTAGGCAGCCAATGCGCTAGTAAAAACCTCGTCAGTCTTTCAGTCTTGATGAGCCAAGATTCTGGAACAGAAGACCATCTTGGGGAGCAATGACAGGGTCAGCTACAACTGCTTTTGACATTGTTCGCCGAGCACAAACTGCGACACCTGCACACATGCGCAGAACGCATCCGCACAGACCGCGCGGTGCATATCCGCCCGAGTCTTTCTGAGGAGAGTTGTCGGAAGTCGACGCAGGGGGTGAGCAAAGGTCAGGTCCGAGGCATCCGGTAACTAAACGGAGGTGTCGTGATGTCTCAGCAAAAACGTATCACAGATCGAATCCTCGCACAGATCCAATGTACTCCTGACTGTGAGTTGGAGGCCCTCGTGAGCAGCCTTCCTGAACTCGCTTGGCAGGACATCTTCCTCGAAGTCGATCGATTGAGTCGAACAGGTCAGGTGCGGCTCACAAGGGGCAGCGGGACGAATCGTTTGAGGCTGTCTTTAACAGAGTGGAAAGATGGTCCCGAGGGACAGAATTGAACTGACGACACCAGCCTTTAGGGCATCATGAAAATGAGCCATGGCGCCGGCCGGTGAAGAGCATGGCGTGAAGAACTATACAGGCCAGAGCCTCACAGTACTCGTGTTCGTGGCGCCGAATCCGGCGTGATCGCCCGTTACTCTTCTATGATCTTTTTGAGGCGCCGATCCAAGGCAAACCTGGTGAGGCCGAGATACCTGGCGGCAGTCGTTTTATTGTAGTCCGACAACCGAAGCACTTCCTGAATGATCGCATGCTCGATATCGGCCAGGGATTGTTTCCCTAGTTTCGATTCGATCCTGAGCATGCGTTCTTCTCCCTCCACGAGGGTCACCGCCACTGATTCCGGTCTCTTTCGAAGTTCGGCAGGAAGGTTGTCCACTGTCAGCATCTTGCCATGGCAGAAGATCATGGCCCGTTCGATGATGTTGTGCAGCTCACGAATGTTCCCTGGATACGCATACTCCCGCAACAGCGTCATGGCATCCGGCTCGATATCGACGACGTCTTTCCCGAACTCCTTGCCGTATCGAATGACCGCCCTTCGGCATAAGGGATCAATATCCTCTACTCGTTTCCGTAACGGGGGCAGCTCGAAGGAGACCACGTTTAAACGGAAATAGAGATCTTCCCGAAAGCGCCCTTCGGCCACCGATTTTTTGAGGTCACGATTGGTCGCGGCGATGAGCCGAAAATCCACCCCGATATCATCTGTTCCCCCAAGACGTCGAATGGTGCGCTCTTGAATCACCCGCAACAGCTTGGCTTGCAGTGTCAGATCCAAGTCACCGATTTCATCGAGGAACAAACTCCCGCCTTCCGCTTTTTCGAGCAACCCGATCTTTCGCTGGACCGCCCCGGTGAAGGCCCCACGTTCAAAACCAAATAATTCGCTCTCGAACAGCTCTCGTGGGAGGGCGGTGCAGTTCACGCCGATAAAAGGACCTGAGGCACGCGCCCCATTGTGATGCAGGAGACGCGCAAGATACTCTTTTCCCGTTCCTGTCTCGCCCAGGAGCAGCACGGATGATTTTGGATTCGAAGTCACATCTCGGACTTGGGACAGCATGTGTTGCATGGCCGGACTGTGTGCTTCCAAGCTGGAGAACGCATATTGACTGTCATGATGCTCGGTCTCCACTGCAAGACGTCGGCGTAGGCTCAAGAGATCGATCGCACGATCGAGCACCGGCTCCATCGCATCCAGCTCGACGGTTTTGATGAGGAAATCATAGGCCCCGAGCTTCATGGCATCGACCGCGTCTTGAACGGTGCCATAGGCCGTGAGCAAGATGACCAGGGTGGGGGGGGCCAGCGGACGGAGCTTTCTGAGGGTATTCAGTCCGCTGAGACCCGGCATCTTGAGGTCGAGAAGGATCAGATCCGGAATCTCTTGCGGCAGCGCAGCCAGCAGAGCCTCGCCCGACGCAAATCCGACAACCCGATGTTGTTTTCGAGTCAGGCGTTTGATGATCGCGTTGCGGATTGCCGGTTCATCATCGGTTACGAAGATGGTCAGTTGCATGCGTTATCCCTCGACGAATTGTAGTTCCTGGCGGAGCGGGAGCCAGATTCTGATGCTCGTCCCTTTCCCGACTTCGCTGGTGATCTGGATGTCGCCCCCATGACTCTCGATGATATTACGACAGATAGCCAGCCCCAACCCCGTTCCCTGCTGCTTCCCTCTCGTAAAAAATGGCTCGAACACGTGCGCTAATGCGTCATCGGGAATCCCGACTCCGTAATCCGTTACCGTGACCACCATGCCGGCATTCTGGCCGCGGGGGAGTTCGAAGGCGGTTACGTCAATGGCTGTTCCATCATGGGAGGCGTCGATCGCGTTGTGAAAGATATTCAAGAGCACTTGCTCGATTTGGTCATGATCGGCATGGAGCCCTGTCATCGTGGGAGGGAGGGAACGTGTGACAGCAAGGTGCTTGGCGGTCAGGGTCGAATCGAGTAACTTGACGACCTCATCGACAAGATCGCTCAAAGGGCACAGCACCGGAGCAAGTTCCCGTGGGCGAGCATAATCGATGATTTGATTGACGATGCGATCCAGTCGTTTGGTCTCTTTCAAAATCATTTCCAAGTCGGCATGCCGCGGGTCCGACACGTCAAATTCATCCAGCAAGAGAAACGCGTTGGAACCGATTCCCACCAGTGGATTCCTGATTTCATGGGCAATTCCAGCCGCCATCTGGCCCAGCGTTGCCAGCCGCTCGGCTCGACTGAGGCGTGTCTGCATCTGATCCAGAGCCGTGATGTCGATATTGAATCCGATATAGATCGCAGGTTGGGTTGTCCCATGCTCGAGGGGAATTCGGCGGCTCAATACCTTCCGCACCGTACCATTTACATGAAGAAAGCGAAAAACTGTCTCGCACGGTTGGGTGTTCGCCACCGCATGGGCAAACTCAGACAACACACGTTCTCGATCTTCCGGATGAATCCACTGACGAAACGTAGCCGGATGGGTGACGTGATCCGGATCAAGCCCGGCGAGGGTTTGGTTGTAGCGGTTGCTGAACGTAATCTCCATTCCCTTGGTCGTAAAGATGCCGAAGGGGGCATTGTCCACCAGTCCTCGATACTTAGATTCCGATGCGGATAGATTGTCATTGAGGACACGGAGGGCCGCCTCTGAATCCTCGACCTGATCGAAGTGACTCTGAATCTGAACGCCCATCTGGTGCATCACCCTGGTCAGATACCCAATCTCATCCCTTCGCGCAAGCACTGGGATGCCTGAGAGAGACCCCGTAGGCGAGGCTCCGACCGCTTGGGCCAAGTTGACCAGCGGGACGGTGATTGAGCGGGCGATCAGATATAACGTGGAGGCCAGGAGCCCCAGTGTGAGAATCCCTCCGACTAATATCACCATGAGTGTGGCAGTCAGGTCATGACTCAATTGACCCAGCCTCGTCACCACTCGTTGCTGTTCGAGCTGGTCAAACGTTACCATCAACTCTCGAATCCTGACCATGATCGTCCGGCCGTGTCCTTCTTCGATGTACTGGAGCGCCCTCTCACGATGCCCTTCCTTGGCCGCATCGATGAGTTCTATTTTCTCATTGATGAGTTGCTTCACCAGCGACTGAACTTCCAAGAAATGCGAGCGGTGGGGGACATCATCAGAGATCACCCTGGTGAGTTCCTCTCCCAGGGAAAAAATGCCTTCTTGCGCCGTGCGAAAGGGTTGAAGATAGGGGCTCTGGAGCGTCAACACATATCCACGAAAACTCGTTTCGAGATCGACGATCAGCCCCATGTACTGGGCTGCAGATTTCTGTACCAGGTATAAACTGTTGAGCTGCTCTTCATCTCGCGCGACTGTTTGGACGCGTTCATACGTCACGGCGCTGAGCAGAATTAAGGCAGTCAGTGGGATGAAGGAAACCAGCAGCAGCTTCCGTCCGATCGGAAGATCGTTGAACAGGCGAGACAGATACTCCAGCATGGACTCTCCAGAATGGTCCGAGTATCCTAAAGTTGAGACGGCAGATTGTCAAAATGAGGAACTCGTGCCTATCTGACACGCTGCGATCAGCAACTGCCATTGCCTCGATCGGCTAGAATCGCCAGAAGAAGGACAGTTGTATTCGGTGATTCTCGGCATTGGCCCCATCCGCATAGGTGGTGCGAACCCAGTTGGTCATCAGAGCCGCTCGAATTTCCTGGGTGAAATCGTGGAACACATACGCATAGTAGGTGGAATCGCGGACATAGATACTCTGCGACGTTCGCACCGCCCCGCCGCAGAACGACGCACTCACCGTACAGGTCATTTCACTGGCGTTGGAGGAGTAGATCGTCCCGTAGCCGCCGCCGACCCATGTCTTTCCCTGATCGGGGAGATAGTACGTCGCATGCACCATCATCGAGGTCGTGCGAATCGCTTCGAACTTGCCGGTCTGACTGCTCACAGCAGCGAGACCATTATCGATGTTGGTCTGACCGAAGGCATCGCCGCCAAAGCCACTGCTCGTGGATGAATATCCGCACACCGGGTTGCAGACTCCCCAACTCAATCCGTTAAACATGTCAGAAATCCCAGCGCCCGTGACACCTTCCATCACGACGTGCGCCGTATTGCCCATCTCTCCATCTCGTGATGGAAGCACAGGAACAAATAAACTGGTGGACACTCCCCAGCCAGTCACGTACGTCTGACTGCTCAGATTTGGCTGCCCGCCAGACGAATTTGTCGGGCCTCCAGAGTTTGCTTCGAGCCTTCGACCGACTCCGCTGACTTGGAAGCTCAGCGGTTTGAGCGCAATATCGCCTGTCGAAGAACCGGTATACGGTGCTTGCAGGCCGTAATGTGCGACCTGAACCCCCGCAACAAACGAGGGCAGGGTACCAGTGGCCTGTGGCGGCCGTTCCACGGAGAAGACGGGAGTCAGGGTCAGCGTGTCCGTGAGAGTGAGCCTCTTAGACAGGCTGGCCTGAATCCATCGATTAAACATATTTGCCGGAGTTGCCGCGACCGACAATTGCCCCCTCGAATATTCAGACATGAATCCAAACCGCGACCAATCCTGTCCGATTTTTACATCGACCGCTGGGCTTTCCACCAGGAAGTACAGCTGAAAAATGCGCGGGTCCGGGTTGGTCTGAAACGTCAAACTGGACACTCCGGGGCTGCCAACCGCCGGTTGGTTCCCCAAAAAATCGATCGCTCCATAAAAGCGGCTCTTGATGTCACCCCGCTCTGGGGCTCGCACATCAAGTGTAATCCGGCTGCTCTGTAGGCTGGTAAAAAACTGGCTGTTTGCCCCTCCTACCGTATTGCTATGCAACACCGGACGATTGCCGATGATTTCCGCAAAGCTTTGCGTATTGTCCCCGACGAAATCGATTTCGGCGAAGCCTCCCAGTTTGACTTGTAGTCCGTTCTTCGTGATCGCAGTCTCCTGCTTCATGCGTTGTTCCTCTTCGATCTTCGCACGTTGTTCCTCTTGGACGGCTTGGTCATACTCCTCTTGCGTGATGATATTTTTGTCCAGCAGGAGTCGTAGCGTGCGGTGTTCGTCACCCCCCGCGAAACTGGGTTGAGTAAAGAACCCCGCCCTTCCGGGCGGGGCTTTCTAGAACATCTTTAACTGCTCCGCTTGACGCTTCTTGGCTTCATGAAACCGGATATACTTCTTGATCACGTCGGCGGTTACTTTATCGCCAACCGTGCGCGCAAAATATCCATCTTCCCAAAACTCCCCACCCCACAACTGCTTGCGCACCTCGGGAAATCCCGCCCGAATCTCCCGCGCACTGACCGCCTTCAACAGCCCCACCACCTGCCCAATCGAGTACTTCGGCGGAAAACTCAGAAACACATGCACATGGTCTTTGTCCACTTCCAACTCTTCGATCTCAAACCCGTGATGCGCCGCTATCTCCAGAAATAATTCTCGTACGCGCTCCCGTACCGCTCCTTGCAACACCCACTTGCGGTACTTGGGAGCCCACACCAGATGATAGCTGGTGTCGTAGACACAGTGGCTGGCACGCCGAATTGCCATGCCCCCACTTTACAAGATTGGTGCTGCCTCTGGCAGCAGGCCTTTTTCCTCCCCGCCCTGCCGGGCGGGGCATCCAAAGGCGATTTTTCGTGAACAAGAGCACGGTGACCAGCGCAACCATTCCCGCTAGAGCCTGTCCCACAGTGATCCGACCCCGGCATGCAACCGTATTCATTTTCCCTCCGCCGATTTGACTTGTGCTTGATATGAATGAAGAGGGGTAGAGCAAGGACAATGCCGTCCGAGAACGGCGACGGGGAAAGCAAAACCACTTGTCCGGTGTGGGATCAAGGTTGGAATCGCGCGAATCCGCACAGCCCGCACTGTGCGAAATATCAAGAGAAGGGGGCTGGCAGGAAAGTGTGTCGCGCGTGACGCGCCGAGGAATCTCCCTATATGCCTACCGCAGTTGGGCAGTTACGCCTCGCGCAGCACGCGGCATAGGACTCGTATCAAGACGGACTAAGTTTTGCAGAGTTGCCGAGAGAAGTTCTTCTTGTGGGGGTCGGGAACAAGGATGGCCGGTCATATGACTTCCGTCATGACGCAAGACATTGAGGACGCCGTCCATCGCTTTGTGTCGCAGCGTCGCAGGCTGACCTTCACTGTACTCTCGCACGCATTTCCTCAGTGCACATGGCAGATGCTGTTCCAGGTGCTGCACCACCTACAGGAGAAAGACCTCGTGGTTCTGACTCCTCTTCTGTGGGATTACGAGATCTGTGCTCAGGAAGAAATGGTGCAAACCGACGGAAGGACCACGTGAACGAACAGTGGTCTCGCTCTAAAGTCACTGGGAGAGATCGATAGCAAAGACCGTTGAAACAGTCAGTGGTGTAGACGAGACACTCACGGAGAGGCGGTTATGCACTGCGCACGATGCAACGGGTTTGTGGTGCCGGAGCGGATCTCAGATTCCCATGGTGTGACCGAACGATTCGAAGCTGTGCGCTGCCTAAACTGCGGCAATATCGAGGATGCCATGATCCTGGCCAATCGGAATCACCCGATACGCCGTCTGCCGTCAAAGGTACCACGACTCCCAGTCGCCGGCTGCTCCTTTGATCGTATGGTCGATTCCGCGATGTTGCCGAAACGCAGTGACCTGCCCCACATAAACGGGTCCAGATCCTATGTTAGTGTCGGCCTGAGCAAGCGCGAGCCAGCCTAACGGCCTGTCTACAAAACCCTGTCAGATTGTGAGGAGCTAAGTCGGTGTTACATCAAGAGGTCAACGGAGGGCGCAGACATGGTCATAAATCAGATCGTTTTCGGACACGAGAGAGAAATAATGACCTTGCCTGCGACCCGGTAAACGAGGACACAACTCAAGCCTCAAACTTTAGCTGTTTCCCCATGACCTGGACGTTGCAAACGGCGTATACTGGACATGTCGAGTGAGCCACCATGATCAGAGTGGAGTCTTGATCATGAGACACATCCCAACCACAGCCTCGTCCTCACCAAGCAGTCCTCTTTCTCTCTCATCCACTTCGGCAGCGACCTCCGTCGG
>Ga0315268_10004042_pt1 | contig 16002 bp, 18 predicted proteins | sample C1_top_MG_FD_204535 | JGI IMG/M metagenome (GOLD analysis project Ga0315268, IMG submission 204535) | Sediment microbial communities from Yellowstone Lake, YNP, Wyoming, USA - C1_top | ecosystem: Environmental > Aquatic > Freshwater > Lake > Sediment | place: USA: Wyoming | collected 2017-08-01
TTTTTCTGGAGCCCGGCCGTGTGGCAAGTCGCGTGCTTTCGCGATAGGGTGAGGGCAGTGGTGTGGGGCGGCGCCGGAGTCGGATTCTCCCACCGCGCCGCATCCCAAGGATCGTGAGGCTCGGATGAGAAGGCTTCGAGGCCGTCCCCTTCTGGACAGGCCTTTCCTGGCTTGCCGCGGACTTTTTGCGCGGATTGTTCTCCTAGGGCTTTTCCTTATCCCGGCAAGCTTCGCGGCTCCTGCCCCGCAGGCCGGGAAAGGGACTGCGGCGGCGCAATTTGAGGAGCTGAACCGTCGCGCCGCGGCCGCCATGGCCGCCAACGATTTTGCCCAGGCGATTCCGGCACTGGAAGAGATTGCGAAGCTGCGCCCGCGTTCGGCGGAAGCGCACGCCAACCTGGGGCTGGCCTATTATTCCACCGGCCAGTTCGACAAAGCCTTGTCGAGCTTTCGACGGGCGGTAAGGCTTGACCCGCAACTCCCCCACGCGCAAAGCTTTCTGGCCATGAGCCTGGCGGAGACCGGAAATTTCAAGGAAAGCGGGCCGCTTCTGGACAAGGCCTTCGCGACGGACTCTGACAAAGAGATCAAGAAGATGTTGGGCGTCCATCTCGAGCAGGTGCACATGGCGCTGCGGCAGCCGCTGCGGGCCGCCGAGACCGTCCAAAGCTTGCTCCGGCTCTACCCCGATGACCCGGACGTTCTCTATATCGCCGGCAAGCTCTATTTCCAGCTTTCCTCGCAACTCGTCGGCCGCCTCGTGGAGGTTGCCCCGGACTCCTACCGGACCCGTCAGCTCATGGGCGAGTTGCTGGAGGCCAACAAGCAATACGGGCCGGCGGCGGAACAGTACCGCAAGGCCATCGCCCTGGAGCCGAATGCTCCCGGGCTGCATTACCGCCTGGGTCTGATGCTGACCCGCTCGTCCAATGAGCCGGCGGCTTGGGAAGAAGCGCGGCAAGCGTTTCTGGCGGAGTTGAACATCGATCCCGCGCACGCCCGGTGTTACGTGGAATTGGCCGGAATGCTCCGCAAGAAGGGACAGTTGGACGAAGCGGAGAAGCTCTTGAACACCGGCCTGAGCATCAATGCCGACCTGCCCGAGGCGCAGGTGGAGCTGGGGAGAATTCAGGTGGCCCGCGGCCAACTCCCCGAAGCGCTCGCGCACTTCCAGGAGGCGGTCCGGCTGGCCCCCACCAGCGATGTGGCCCACTTTGAATTGTTCCGGCTTTACGGACGCCTCGGGCAGGTGAAGGAAGCCGCCGCCGAAAAGGTTCTCTACGACAAGCTTCACGCCGAGCGCTTGCGGCAATCGGAGAACGTCTTGATGCGGCTGGACCGCACGGGAGAAACCGCCGGAGAGGAGCCCTCTCCATCCGATCCCTGAGCGGCTCGCGCGTTGCCCTCGTGAAGAGCCGCGAGCATTCCGAGGTGGGAACGTGCCGGCACACTTCGAAACACTTATTCCCGAGCAGGCTCTCGGGTGGCGAAAAACTAGGGCCAAGCCTTGGCGCCTTGAGAGGTGGCTTGCGCGCCTCGCGCCTGTCGTGAGGATCTTGGCCACCCTCGTACTGGCGGGGGCCTTGGCAGGAGTGGCGCGCGCGCAAGAGACCCGGCTGGTGGGACAGGTTCGCGAGGCCGCCGGCGATACGGAGACGGGCGGGGCCACGGTGATGGTCTACAATTCTCATGAGCTGCTCGCGGACCGCACCGTGACCGATACCAAAGGGCAGTTTTACTTCATGAGCCTTGCTCCCGACTACTACACGATCGTGGTGAGCAAGCCGGGGTACTATACGGTCGAGATGCACGTGAACGTGTCCACGGCGGTACGCGAGACGTACGTGACCGTGTTCATCACTCCGGAGGCCGTCCTCCCGGGGGGAAAAGGCAGTCAACAGGTCTCCGCGGCCGAACTCGCTCTTCCTGCCAGGACGCGCCGCCTCCTCGAAAAGGGCAAGGCCGCGCTCCGGAAGCAGAAATACCCCGCCGCCATCCTGTCCCTGAAAGCCGTCACGGAAGCCGAACCGCGCTTTGCTCTGGGCTTTGAGGTGCTGGGCGTGGCTTACCTGCGCGCGGGAAATTCCCGCGACGCGGAAGCGGCGTTTAAACAAGCTCTATATTTGGACCCCAAGCGGTCGGAGTCCTTTTTTCAGTTGGGACTGCTCCACTACCAGCGGAACCAGCTTGACGAGAGCGAGAAATACCTCACCCAGGGTCTGACCCTGGACCCGAGCTCCCTGTTCGGGCACTATCAGCAGGGGCTCACTCTTTTCGCCCTCGAGAAATATGAAGGCAGCGCGAAGGAATTCCAACACGCCCTGGAGCTGGCCCCGTCCTTTTCCGAGGCTCACGTGCGCCTGGCCAATGTTTATCTTCGTCAGCAGAATCCCTCGAAGGCCCTTGCGGAATTTGAGCACTATCTGCAGGACGCTCCCAAGGGAGGATTCGCCCCCCGCGTTCGCGAGGTGGTGCGCCAGATGCGCGCCACCGGCGTTCAACCGCCCTCCTGATCCGCACCCGGGTGACGCGAGGCCCGGCGCCCGTTGGCGGGATTCACGGCAGCTTCTTCCTTCCTGACCAGGTTCTGCGCGAACAGAATGATGCCGTGCGGCGTGCGAACTCGCGCGCGGCGAGCGGGTGCTATCATAAGGTGTGTCATTGGTTCGGGCGGAAAGGCTCGGCATGTTGAGAACTCTTGTCCTGGCGCTTGGCCTGGTGGCGTTTCCAGCCGGGAATCTCGCTCCGGCGCAACTTCCTGCGCGGCAGACCCTCCAGCAGCTCTCGGAGCAGGCGCGGCGCGCCCAGCGCGAAGGGCAGAGCGAAGAGGCCCTTCGCCTCTACCTGCGGGCGCTCGAGGTGAATCCCGAGTGGGCGGACGGCTGGCGAAATGCGGGGATGCTTCTGGCCGACCGCCGGGATTACCCGCGGGCGGCCATCGCCCTCGAGAACGCTGTGAAGGTGGAACCCCAGGATGGCGCCGCATGGGCGCTGCTGGGATTGGTGGAGTATGAGCAGGGCCGTTACGACGACGCTTACCGCGATATTCAGCGCGGCCGCGCGCTGGGAGTGCAGAATGCGGACCTTGAGAACATCGCCCTCTACCATGCCGCGCTGGTCATGATCCGGAAGGGCGAATTCGAAGTCGCCTTGAGCCTCTTGCGGCGCCTGGCGCGCACCAATGTGGACGATCCCGACGTCGCCGTGGCCTTCGGCCTCGCCGCCCTGCGCATCCCCACTGTGCCGGATAAACTGGAGGCGAGCCTGAGGGATCGGGTGTCTCGAGTCGGCCAGATCGAGTACCAGGCCGTCCACGCGACGGTCCCGGAGACCCTCCAGGCCTACCAGCAGCTCCTGGCGCAGTTCCCCCAGGCTCCGGGCCTCCACTACGCGTTCGGGAATTACCTGATGAATCAGGCCCACTACGAGGAAGGCGTGGCGGAAATGCAGAAGGAACTGGAGCTCAACCCGGGCGACGACATGGCGAAACTGCAAATCGCCATGACCTACCTGAAACTCAGCCAGCCGGAAAAGGCGCTGCCTTTTGCCGAAGACGCCGTCCGGTTGCGCCCCGACCTTTTTGCCTCGCATTATGCCCTGGGCTGGACGTTGTACCGCTTGGGGCAGAACGAACGCGCAATCGCGGAGCTCGAGAAGTCCGTAAAGCTTGAGCCGAATAACGCTCGCACCCACTTTGCGCTTTCGCAGGCCTATCTGCGCGCGCACCGGAAAGCCGACGCGGAACGGGAGCGCGCGATTTTCGCCGGGATGAAACAGTCCGAGCCGCTACCCCCGGGAGCGACGGCGCGCGAGTACACCGCCCCTCCCGCCGGCAACCTGCCTGGCCCACCCCCGCGTTGACCCTTTGAAGCGTTCATCAACGGGCCGCCCCCGGAAGATCGTGGTGCGGGCTGGCGCTGCGCTTTAGCTCGGCGCGTCGGAAGGTGCACGGGAGAATTGCAGACCTGAAGCCGTGCTCCAGCCAGTGTGGGGAATGGAGGGCCCGATTCGATAAGAAACCGGAGAAACGTTCAGCTTCCGAGGTCCTTTTCTTGACATTCCAGGCATCGTAAAATAGGATGGATTATTTTCCCTCTCAGGGATGAAGGCCGCAGGGTGGCCTGCGGCGGGTGAGCTCTCCCTCGGGGCCGGGCAAGTTGCTTTGAGTTGCTATGTTTGAGGCACTCCAAGACCGCTTCCAGCGTGTGCTCAAGAACCTGCGCATCCAGGGTGTCTTGAATGAAGAGGTGGTGGACGCAACCCTGCGCGAGGTGCGCCTGGCGCTGCTCGACGCGGACGTCAACCTGAAGGTCGTCAAGGACTTGCTCGACCGCGTGCGCGTCAAGGCGCTGGGCGAGGAGGTGCGCGCCAGCCTCTCCCCGGCCCAGGAAGTGATCCGCATCGTTCGCGACGAGCTGCTGGGCATCCTGGGTCAGGACGCCTCGCTGCTGACCTTTACGCGCGAGTATCCGACCGTCTTCCTGCTGGTCGGGCTGCAGGGTTCGGGCAAGACGACGACGGCGGGCAAGCTGGCGCTGTGGCTGGCGGGGCGGAAGAAGCGGCCCCTGCTGGTCTCCACCGACGTTTACCGCCCCGCGGCGCGCGAGCAACTGGCGGTCATCGCCAAGGCCATCGGCATCCCCATTTTCCCGGGTGAGGGGATGAATTCCCCCCTCGACCTGGCGATGGCGGCGCGCAAGGATGCCGCCGACCGCGGCCACGACATCCTGATTGTCGATACCGCCGGGCGTCTGCACATCGACGAACAATTGATGCAGGAAGTGAGCGACCTGCGCACACGCCTGCGGCCGAGCGAGGTGCTGCTGGTGGCCGACGGCATGATCGGCCAGGACGCCGTGCGCAGCGCCCAGGAGTTCCACGAGCGTCTGGGGACGACGGGGGTGATCCTCACCAAACTCGACGGCGATGCGCGCGGCGGCGCGGCGCTCTCCATCCACCACGTCACCGGGCAGCCCATCAAGTTCATCGGCGTGGGCGAGAAGTACGACGCCCTCGAGGTCTTTTACCCCGACCGCATCGTCTCGCGCATCCTGGGCATGGGCGACATCCTCTCCCTGATCGAGAAGGCCGAGGAGAAGATCGACAAGCAGAAGGCGCTCGACGTCCATCGCAAGCTGCAGACCGACACCTTCACGCTCGCGGACTTCCGCGACCAGCTTCGGCAGATGCGCAACCTCGGCCCCATGGACCAGATGCTGGGGATGCTGCCCAAGGTCGGCATCTTCAAAGATGCCGCCAAGGCTAAAGTGGACGAGAAGGAGCTGGTCCACATCGAGGCAATTATTGATTCGATGACTGCCCAGGAACGCCGAAATCATGAGATGATAAATGGGAAGCGCCGGAAGCGCATCGCCAAAGGCAGCGGCACTTCGGTTCAGCAGGTGAACCAGGTGTTGAAGCAGTACTTTCAGATGCGGAAGATGATGAAGTCTTTCAGCCAGAGCCTGCTGGGCAAGGGGTTCAGCCGGCTGAAGCTTCCGGTGGGGTCGGGAGGCGCCGGCGCCTGAGGGGCCGGCGAAAGGCCCCTCGAGCCCGACTCGAGGGTTTCAATTTCCGGGGGCGGGGCCGGCAGGAATCGGCTCTCCCCCTGCTGAGACTAAGGGGGGAAGATTGCTGAGGATTCGTTTAGCACGCACGGGAGCGAAGAAGCAGAGTAGCTATCGCATTGTGGTCATCGACCGGGAGAGGGCCCGGGACGGACGGTTCGTGGAAATCGTGGGTCACTACAACCCGCGCCGCCATCCCCCCGAGCTGGTTATCAAGCGCGAGCGCGTGGACTTCTGGCTCGCCCACGGGGCCCAGCCTTCCGAGACGGTTCGGAGCTTCCTCAAGAAGGCGCCGGAAACCAAGAGCTAAGCTTCGCTCAGCTTCGAGTTCAACTGCGGCGGCAACCATGGCCCATACGCGGTGAAGTTATACGGTTTCACGCACTCTTTCCCGTAGAGCGTTCCGGGACGACGAGGTTGCGAGGAGGGGCCACATGAAGGAGCTCATCGAAGCGATCGCGAAGGCATTGGTCGATAATCCCGACCAGGTTGCGGTGCGGGCCGTGGAAGGCGAGCAGGTCACCGTGCTCGAACTTCGCGTGCACCAATCCGACCTGGGCAAGGTCATCGGCAAGCAGGGGCGTACGGCCCGCTCAATCCGCACCATTCTCAACGCTGCGGGGATGAAACTGAAGAAGCGGTTCACACTGGAAATCCTCGAGTAGGGGCGTGCGGGGAATCGCTCGCCGTCGCGGGCGCGAGGCTGGGAGAACTTGCCAGAGAGCGGACTTGATCGTTTCTTGGCCATCGCGCGCATCGCCCGGCCGCAGGGGCGACGAGGGGAAGTCGTAGCGGATCTCCTGACCGATTTTCCCGCGCGCTTCCGCGAACTCGCCGTGGTGTTCGTGGAGCAGCCGGGACAGCCCCCCGAGGCCCTGGCGCTCGAGCGCTCCTGGCCGCACAAGGGCCGGATCGTGTTGAAGTTGGCGGGCGTGGATTCCATCGAAAGCGCTTCCCGCCTCCGCGGACGGCTGGTTCTGATCCCGCGCGAGCAGCGTGTGGCGCTTGCGGCCCACCAGTATTACCTCTGGGAACTTCGCGGCTGCCGTGTCGTGCGGGAACAAGACGGGGTCGAGAAGGTCGTGGGCACGGTCGGGGAGGTGGAGTCCACAGGCGGGGTGGACGTGCTCCACGTCTCAACCCCACGGGGTGAAGTCCTGGTGCCCCTGGCCCAGGCCATCTGCACCCGGATTGACCCGGCGGCAAAGACGATCGTCATCAATCCACCCGAAGATCTGCTGGAGTTGAACGAATAGGAACCAGGGATTCCGGGACACAGGGAAGGGCTCAGGTTTGAGGACTCCCAGCGCCCAGAACCCAGAACCTAGTACCCAGTACGATGCAATTCGACATCATCACCATCTTCCCGGACTTCTTCCGGAGCATCCTCGAGCACGGCTTGCTGAAGCGCGCGCTCGCGGGCGGCCAGGCGGACATCCGTGTGCACGATTTGCGCGACTACACGGACGACCGCCATCGGACCGTGGACGACCGCCCGTTTGGAGGCGGCCCGGGGATGGTCTTCAAGCCGGAGCCCCTCTTCCGCGCTGTGGAAGCGCTGAAAGCGGAGTCACCCGGCGGCGACGTTGCGGTCCTCCTGCTTTCTCCGGCCGGACGCTTGTTGACGCAATCGGTGGCCGAAGGGCTTTCGCGGCATGCGCGCCTCATGCTGATCTGCGGGCGATACGAAGGCGTGGATGAGCGTGTGGCGGAACATCTGGCCAGCGACGAGATTTCCATCGGCGACTATGTACTGAGCGGAGGAGAGCTTCCCGCCGCCGTGGTGATGGAAAGCGTCGTGCGCCTGCTGCCCGGAGTGCTGGGGAACGAGGAGTCGGCGGTGCAGGACTCCTTCGCCGCGGGCGGGCCCGCCGTGAGCGCGGGGGGTCCGGGGCTGCTGGATTGCCCGCACTACACGCGCCCCGCGGAGTTTCAGGGGTGGAAGGTGCCGGAGGTTCTGCTCTCCGGGAACCACGAGCAGATTCGCCAGTGGCGGCGGCACCGGGCTCTGGAAAAAACCTGGCGGCGCCGGCCCGAAATGCTCGAGAACTTTCCCTTGTCCGAGGAAGATCGCCACTGGCTCGAGGCGCTGAAACGCGCGTGTGAGGATAGCGTACCGGGCGCTGTAGCGGCGGTCTCTGACCGCCGGAGGCCTTGACAATCGACACGCGGCGATGGGGACATCGCCGCTACAGTAGGAGCGGGTGGCGGCGACACGGTGCCGCCGCGTAAATTCAAGTTTGGAGAAGAGCCATCATGAACGTGCTGGAAAAAGTTGAACAGATGCAGATGAAGAAAGACCTGCCGGCATTCCGCTCGGGCGATACGGTGCGCGTCCACGTGAAAATCAAGGAAGGCGACAAGGAACGCATCCAGGTGTTCGAGGGAACGGTGATTGGCCTGCGCCGGGCGCGCAACCACTCCACCTTTACGGTCCGCAAGATTTCCTTCGGCCACGGGGTGGAGCGCATCTTCCCGCTGCACTCGCCCGTCATCGACAAGATTGAGGTGGTCCGCTCCGGCCGCGTGCGCCGCGCCAAGCTCTACTACCTGCGCAAGCTCAAGGGCAAGGCCGCGCGCCTGCGCACCGTCCAGACCGAGCAGTAAGGGTAGCCCTTCCGTAGAGACGGCCCGGGGGGCCGTCTCCCTGCCTTTCGCCAACGGCGCTGCCCAAGCGCCGTGAATTGACAACGGGATTCTTCTATCCCGGGATTGGCGGCCGCGCCTCACGCGGCACGAAAGTTGAAGAGTGCTTTCGCCAGGGGTGTTCCCCGCACCTCGATCCGCCGCAAGTCGCGTGTTCCGATTCCCAATTCTTCCGCCAGCTTCAGCGTGCTGTCGCAGGTCTCAAACGGAGCCTTGCCTCGGTCGGCCATGGGATCGAACCCCATGATAGCCGTGGCAACCGCGTCCGTGGCCACGCAATTCATGCCCGCGATCAGCACGCCCGGGCGGACGGGCCGCGTCCCTTTGACCCAGTAGCCTTCGCCCCCCGCCATGCTCTCGATTCCATCAAGAATCGCCAGATGGAGGGGCCGCGCCGCGACCAGGTCCACGGTCACACGCGGCACGCGATAGCCCGGGTCGCGGGGAGAGGCCGGATCGTTCTCGCTGGGCGCGCTCTTCGAAGGCTGCCGCTTGCCTTCGTGAAGCATCCCGCGCGCGCCGCCGGGCTTCTCGCTGGGCTCGTCAACTCCCGCCCCTTCGCCGTAAATCGTGCAGGGAGGAATGCCGAAGCTGTTCTTCATCGAGAGCGTGACGCCGGCGGTGGCGTGCTCTTTGAGCTTGGCGAAAGAAACGTACACATCGCAGTCCACGTAAGAGTGGTTCACATCGTAGGCCCGGAAGAGCAGCCCTCCGCCCGGGACCTCGAGGCGCGAATACTTCTTCCCCTGACCCAGGAAGTTGGTGTTCTCGAATTCCACGTGGGGCGCCGCGCCGAGGAAGTCGCGAGGCTGCCAGCGTGCTCGAAGCATGAACTCTTCCAGCGGCTGTGCCGTCCCCCCCGCGCTCTCGAGCAGCCGGATGCGCTGCGCTCCCGCCCGGCCCAGCAGGTGCACCGTGGCGCCAATGACCTGCGGATGAACCCAGGAGCTCAGCTCCACCGGCTTGCCGCCCAGGCGGTCCGTGGGGCTGCCGGTCAAGTTGAGTTTGACCGCCACGGTCTTCCCCTTGACCAGGCGTTCCAGCCCGCCCAACTGGTCGAACATCGTTTGCAGCGTGGTCAGGACCTCCGGGCCGTAGGCCGGACACTTCGCCAGCGCCACCGGAGCCGTGGGCGCCTCGCCCCCCAGAAACAGCCGGGGAGGTGAGAGCCACGAGGCCGCTGCCGCTGCACCGGCGATTTGAATGAATTGCCTGCGGGTATATTGGGTTTTCATTGTTGCACCCCGATGTGGACTTCCCAGGCTGAATACAACGAAATGGGCCGTAAGTCAAATGGGGGACCAGCTTCCAGCAGCTTTCAGTGGTCAACTCTCAGCTTCCAGCGTGAGGGGATGGTGCTGAGGGCTGATTGTGGACCCCTGAATGCCGATAGGCGATGGCGGCGCGTTATGGTATAACTCTTTCGACTTAAGATGCCCCGACCGCGCGACCCGAAGGATTTCAACTGCACGCGGCGACTCGAGGCGCAGGCTTTGCGCCGCGGGTGGTGCAGGGTCGCCGGATGTGACGAAGCGGGGCGTGGTGCCCTCCTCGGGCCACTCTATGCCGCGGCGGTCGTTCTCGATCCCGACCGGCCCATCCCGGGCCTGGATGACTCCAAGAAGCTTTCCCCCCACGAACGCCAGGAGTTCGACGCGGAGATTCGCGAGAAGGCCGTGGTGTTCCAGGTGGTGGCGGTGACCGCTGCCGAGGTGGACGAGTTAAACGTTTACGAGGCGTCGCGCCAGGCCATGCTCCGCGCCCTGCGCGCGATCGCCCCGCCACCCGATTTTGTTCTGACCGATGCCATGCCGCTGGCCCGCGGCAACCGCGACGGCGAATTCACCATCCCTCACCGCGCCATCATCCATGGCGACGCGCGCTGCGCCTCGATCGCCGCGGCTTCGATCCTCGCCAAGGTTTCCCGCGACCGCCACATGCTGGAGCTGGACCGCACCTATCCCCAGTACGGGCTCGCCCGCAACAAGGGCTATGGCACGCGCGACCACCTGGAAGCGCTCGCGCGCTTTGGCCCCTGCTCCGAGTACCGGCGCTCCTACCAACCCGTGAAGGACTGCCTGCTGCCGCTTTTCCCGTTTGGTGTATCCGCTTAAAGCGCGGGCACGGTGCTATACTCCTCGTCACGCTCCCTCGCTCGAGGAGAAGTATGTCTTATTTGCTAATCAAGGGTGGGCACGTCCTCTCGCCGGAAGATGGGTTGGACGCCGAGCTCGACGTGCTGATTGAGGACGGAACGATTCGCCAGATCGCGCCGAACCTCGCGGCGGCTGCGGACGAGACCCTCGAAGCGCGCGGGCAGGTGGTGGCGCCGGGCCTCGTGGACATTCACGTTCACCTGCGCGAGCCGGGCGGAGAGGCTTCGGAGACGCTGGAGACGGGTTTGGCGGCGGCGGTGGCGGGCGGCTTCACCGCCGTCTGCCCGATGCCCAACACGAAACCCATCATCGACCGCCCGGAGCTGGTCCGCGCGACGGTGGAGAAAGCCCAGCGCCTGGGCCTGGCGCGCGTGTTTCCTATCGCCGCCGTCTCCATGGGGAGCCAGGGCGAGTCGCTGACGGATTTCGAAGCGCTGCTGGGCGCGGGTGCCGTGGCCTTCTCCGATGACGGACGTCCGGTGAAGACGGCGGGCCTGATGCGCCGCGCGCTCGAGAAAACCCGTGCGCTGAGCGTTGCCGTCAGCGACCATTGCGAGGAGCCCAGCTTGAGTTCGGGCGGCCACCTCAACCAGGGCCCGGCGGCCGAGCGCCTGGGCATCAAAGGCATTCCTAACTGCGCCGAAGACGTTTGCGTGGCCCGCGACCTGATTCTGGCGGAGGCCATGGGCGGCCGCGTGCACATCGCGCACCTTTCCACCGCGGGGTCACTCGAGCTGGTGCGCGCCGCCAAGCGCCGAGGCGTGCGCGTCACCTGCGAGGTCACGCCGCACCACTTCACCCTCACCGACGAGGCCGTGGCCTGGTCCGGGACGAACGCCAAGATGAATCCCCCGCTGCGCAGCGCTGCGGACGTTGAAGCGCTTCTGGCAGGCATCGCCGATGGCACGGTGGACGCCATCGCCACCGACCACGCCCCGCACGGGCCCGAGGTCAAGGCGAAGTCGTTCGTCGAGGCGCCCTTCGGCATCACGGGCCTCGAGACCGCACTGGGCCTCGCGCTCACGCAACTCGTCCACACCGGCAAGATCTCGCTGTGGCACCTGGTCTCGCTGATGAGCTCGAACCCGGCTCGCATCATCAATCCGTCAGCTGACGGACCGCTCGGCCGCTTGCAGGCCGGCAGTCCGGCGGATGTGACCGTGTTCGATCCCAATCTCGAGTGGACCTACCAGGTTGCCCAATCCCGCTCCAAGAGTCGCAATTCCCCCTTCGACGGCTGGAAATTGAAAGGCGCTCCCACCGCCACGATCGTCGCCGGGAAAATCGTGTACCGGCGTGCGTAGAGGTGTCAGGTACCAGGTGCCAGGTTCCGGGTGTTGGGTCTGATACCTGATACCTGTTCTACTTGGTTCGGCTGCCGGGTTTGACGGCGGGGGTGCCGGACTTGCAGAGAGGGCATTCGGTGGGATTGTAGTTCTGGATGGTCAGGGTCAGCAACGCCGCCTTGGGGAGACCGAGGTCGGCCGCTCCCCCACTGCGATCGATCAACGCACCGACGCCCACGACTTTGCCTCCTGCCTGCTCCACGCACCGCATGGTCTCGCGCGTTGAGAGGCCGGTGGTGATGACATCCTCCACCACAATCGTGGGCTCGCCGGGAGCGAAGCTGAAGCCGCGGCGCAGGGTCATGGCGCCTTCGTGCCGCTCCGTGAAGAGCGCGCGGACACCCAGCGCGCGCGCCACTTCGTGCGCCACCAGGATGCCACCCAGCGCGGGCGCGGCCACCGCCTGCGCGTTCAGGTGACGCAGCTTGGCGGCGATTTCCGAGCATAACTGCTCCGCCACGCGCGGATGCTGCAGCACCAGCGCGCACTGGATGTAGCGATCACTGTGCAGGCCCGAGGAAAGAACGAAGTGGCCCTCGAGCAGGGCCGAGTGTTCACGAAAGATCTTGAGGATTTCGTTTTCGGTCATGATAAGGCGAGATGTCCTTGGTATGAGCTTGCCGCCCCTGATAGGAATTAGACTTCAGGCACAGATAATCCACGGCAGATCTTTTTCGCCAGTTGATTCGGAATCTCGGTGTGACGGGGAACCGCCTCGACTTGGCCCGTTCGGGGGTTGCACCACAAAGAATGCGATCGGCCTTCACGTTTGAGATAGCAGCCGTGCTTCCGCAGGTGCCTCAACAAGGCCTCCTGCTTCATCGCACCACAACCACGTCTTTGATGGCGTCCGCAGGTACTCCGCGCAAGGCGTCTTGGCGACGGTCTTCGAGGATCAAGGCGATGGCCTCGGCGAGGTTCTGACGACATTCTTCAATGGTGCGGCCTTGCCCGTTGGCCCCAGGGACCTCAGGGGAATAGGCGATGTACCATTCTCCCTCCCGCTCGATGATGGCCGTAAACTCGTTGTGCATCACACACCCTCGCTCGCCCTAGTTTACACCCATTCCAGGAGTGAGCGCCTTTCCCATCTCCGCCGCAATCGCCTCCGCGGCTGCGGCGGGGTCGGGCGCCTCGATGATGGGCCTTCCCACCACCAGGTAATCGGCGCCGGCGCGGATGGCGGCTTCGGGCGTGGCGATTCGCGCCTGATCGCCGGCCGCGGCATGGGCCGGGCGGACTCCCGGCGTCACGATGACGAAGCTGGGGCCGCACGCTTTGCGGAGGGCGGCGATTTCGCGCGGCGAGGCGACCACGCCGTCGAGACCCGATTGTTGCGCCAGCCGCGCTAGGCGCACGACGACCTCTTCCGGTGTTCCGGGGATTCCCAATACCTCCAGGTCCGGACGTTCCAGGCTGGTGAGTACGGTGACGGCGAGCACCAGGGGTTTTGCAGGCCCGCCGACGGAGCGCGCGCCTTCGAGCGCCGCCTGCATCATTTTGCGCCCGCCGGAGGCGTGCACGTTCAGCATGCGCACGCCGAGCTGGGCCGCCTCGCGCGCCGCGGCGCGCACGGTGTTCGGGATGTCGTGGAATTTCAGGTCGAGGAAGACCTTCTCGCCGGAGGCGGCGAGATACCTCGCCAGCACCGGACCTTCCGCGGTAAAGAGTTCCGAGCCGACTTTGTAGAGGCCCACGCGCCCGCGCAGCTTTTCGGCCATGTGCAGCGCGGCGTCGGCGGTGGGGAGGTCCAGGGCCACAATCAGCTTATCTTTTGAGGTCATGGGGCTGCGCCGAAATCACCCGGAAGCTCTTAGGGTGGCCGGCACCTTGATTGTAGTGAATCGTCGCGGAAAGTTGAACCGGAAAGTTCCGGGGCGTTATGGCGTTTTGACGGTGGAGGCCGGTTGCGGCGGGCGGGCGGCGGGAAACATCCTTTGAAATTCTTCCGACTGCTTGCGCAGTTCCAGCCAATCGAAGAAGAGGTCGGGAATCTCCAGCCAGACCCGGAACCAGTTGGCGATTTCGCGTTTCTCTTTGCGTTTTTCCGGGTTGACGCGCGGGTTCGCGGCCAGGCTTTCGGCGCGCAGCTTGCCTTTCAGCGCGAGCGTGCGCGCCAGGCTCGTCCCAATGCGGTCCATGGCCTCGCGATATTCGCGATAGACGGTGTCGAGTTTCCGAATGGAATCTTCCGTACTCTCGAAGTCGTGGAAATGCAGCAGGCCTTTCAGCCGGCCGGCGTGGTGGTCGTCCATGGCGGGGTCGAGGAAGCGGTCGTTATACTCCACGCGCTTTCCCGCGGCGCGCAACACCGCGGCGATATAGGACGGCGAGGGACGAAAGCGATCCCCGAGCCTGCGGCGAAGTTCCTGCTGGAGGGCGCGGATCTCCGCGGCCGCGGCCTTCTCGAATCCTCTCGACTCATACACTTCAAGGATGATCTGTTTTTGGGTGGGCCTTCGATGGTTGTTTCCGACCATGGCTCTCCCCAGGGTGCGACCGTGGCGAAGGGGTCCTGCGAGGACTCGGGTTCTCCGCTGCCGCCGGATGGAGCGCTGCCAAGGCTCTTCGATATCGTGCCACGTTGCGCTGATGTTCCGCAAGGGTTCTGGCGAAGATATGCCCGCCATGATTGTTGGCGACAAAGTAGAGCACGCTCCCCGGGGCGGGCTGGAGCGCCGCGCGGAGGGAGGCTTCGCCCGGGCTGGCGATGGGTCCGGGCGGCAGGCCCGCGTAGCGATAGGTATTGTAGGGCGAGTCCATCTGCAGTTCGCTGATGGTAATCGGCCCGGGAGGGCGGCCCTCGAGCCGCGCCGCGTAGATCACCGTGGGGTCGCACTGCAGGGGCATGCCCTTTTCCAGTCGCCGCGCGAAGACGCCCGCCACTACCGGGCGCTCCGCGGGATCGGGGGTTTCCTTTTCGACCAGCGAGGCGAGGGTGACGACGTCGTGCAGCGAGGCGTGCGAGGCTTCGAGGTCGGCCCGGAGCTTTGTCTCGAGCACGTGACGAAAGCGCGCCAGCATCGCCGCCGCAGCGCTCGCCGCGCTCACGCCCCGCGGAAGCCGGTAGGTATCGGGAAAGAGGTAGCCCTCGAGCGACGGCGCCTGAGGATCGAGGTCGCGGATGGGGCCGGCCTGCGCGGTGACGCGGAGGAAGTCGTCGGGAGGGACGCCCAGTTGCTGGTGCAGGATGCGCGCGATGTCGAAGCGGTCGGAGCCCTCGGGAATGACCGCGGGATGCAAGTAGACCTCTCCGAGAATCAGTTTGTGGTAAATGTCCAGGGGACGCTCGGGGCGATCGAAGAGGTATTCGCCGGCCTTGAGATGATGCCGGGGGCGTCCCAGATAGTAGCGGACCAGGAAGGGGAAGCGATGCGCCAGCACGCCGCGCTCCACCAGCAGGCTCGCCACTTCGGGCGCGTGCATCCCCGGCGGAATCTCCAGAACGAGGTGGGCGGCAGAGGCCTTGTAGGGCCGGACCAGCTCCAGCCCGACCCAGGCGGCGCCCACCGCCAGCGCCAGCGTCACGACGAGGATCAGCAAGGGCCGCCTCACACTGGCCCCTCCTCCCCGCGCGCGGCCTGGTACGCGTGGTAATCGAGGTAACTCTGCAGAAGCAGGACCGCCGCTACGCGGTCCACGGCGCGCCGGCGCTTTTCAATCCCCATGCCCGACTCGCGGAGCATGCGGCTCGCCTCGACGCTCGTCAGGCGCTCGTCCCAGAGTTCCACGGGACACGCGAGCCGCCGGCGGAGTTTTTCCGCGAATGCCGCGGCGCGCTGCGACATCGCGGTTGCCTGTCCCGCCTGACCGATAGGGTTTCCCACGATCACGCGTCCGGCGGAATACTCTTCGACGAAGTCCTGAATCTTGCGCAGGTCGTCATCGATCCGGGTCCGCGCGAGCGTGGGCAGGCCCTGCGCCGTGATTCCCAGGGCATCGGACACCGCCAGGCCCATCCGTTTCGTTCCAAAGTCGATGGCAAGAATGCGCGCGGGAATGTTGATTCACCTCAGCCGGGAACCGTCGCGGAGGTGCGTGCGGATTTCCGCGGCGCCAGGACTCCCTTGCTCATCATACAACGGTCGGGTGCGCGGAAGGAACGCAGGAGGCCCGCGCGGCACTGTCAACGGGTCGTGTTGAAAATGGCGAAGGCATCTCCGGTTAAGCATGCTCGGCTCCCAGCAAGTAGAGCCCCAGAGCACGCTCGGAATGCTCGGGGCTGACGAAGCCGGGGAAGCGGCCCAGGAAGCGCCGCAGGTTGCGGAAGAAGCCCTCCGCCAAGTT
>Ga0315268_10004043_pt1 | contig 15999 bp, 15 predicted proteins | sample C1_top_MG_FD_204535 | JGI IMG/M metagenome (GOLD analysis project Ga0315268, IMG submission 204535) | Sediment microbial communities from Yellowstone Lake, YNP, Wyoming, USA - C1_top | ecosystem: Environmental > Aquatic > Freshwater > Lake > Sediment | place: USA: Wyoming | collected 2017-08-01
TGCTTTAGAAACACCAATGGCAGCTATCGATTATGATTTTAAACATCAGGGCGAAGGTTGTTGCGTAATCAAAACGATAGCAAGACAGGCACACATACTACCTCTAGAACAAGGATCCGCTGAGTCATTATTTGTATTATCACAGAGGATTAGCGGTTCATTGGATACGCAGCATATATGCCAAAATCCGCTTTTGGATGGTTATCAAATAGATAGGCCAACAGACGATTCTTCTATGACGAAGGCTCAAGAATCAGATAAATATAGATTGAGTATGATTCGAGACATGTATTGCGATGCGCCTGGCGGTGATGGCCCTCGGGGCGGTATTCACTTTGATCCGAGTCAAAACCGGAGTTGGGCTCACTGAAGTTACTGTCTCATTAAACTTGATTCGATATTCAACTCTTCTGCCCTTTAAACGAAAACGGAGCAGCAACCTGCCAAAGACAGCAACCTGTCAAGATAAAGGGCTGCTTGGAAAGGGGGGTTCCAGTCCAGTTGATGATAGGTTCGAATTCGAACAGTTTCTGAACCAGTTCCAGGACGCGCTGAACTGTCTTCTACAAAAGAAACGTCAAGAACGCAAAATTCCCGACATTTTTATTAAACTTTGCCGAGTAACTGGATCATGATAAAAACCGCCGTTATATCGCTGCTGTTTGTCTTATTGGGACTGATGTTCTTTTTTTCACTCGCGCTTGCAGCTCCTGCCTATGGTGCCCAGAAGGTCAGGGTGATAGCGCACACGGATGAAGAGGTCTCGCAGGCCGTAGCCAAAGGATGCGAAGTGGTGCGCACGACAAAGGGCCTCACCGCGCTCGTCTGCCAGGAACCGATCGCAACCGCGCTCAACCTTTCCGAGGACGTAATGATGTACGCGATAGATGCCGGAGCGAACACCCAGATAGGCGCTAATTCAGTGCAAGCCGCAGGCAACGTTGGAACCGGAAGGAAGATCGTAATCCTGGATACCGGCTACAACTACAACCATCCAGAGCTTCGATCGAGTTATCTCGGGGGCAAAGACTTCGTTAACGGTGATAACGATCCCATGGATGACAATGGCCATGGGAGCCACGTGGCCGGCCTGATAACCGCGGACGGCATAGACCCAAAGGCCAAAGGGGTATCGCCAGGAGCAGGGATACTTGCCGGGAAGGTCCTCGCCGCAAATGGCGGAGGCTATTTCAGTGACATCGTCGCCGCGATATACTGGGCTGTGGATGGACCCGATGGCGTTTACGGCACAGCGGATGACCCGAACCCTGATGCCATAAGTATGAGCCTCGGCTCATCGAAACCCTATGTCTACAAGGCATACTGCGATAGCGCTCTGCCGGACCTGACAAACGCCATCAGGTACGCGGTGGATCGCGGTGTCGTCGTCGTGGTTGCTGCCGGGAACCAGGGGGCCAGCGGTGTCTCGATCCCTGGCTGCATAAGCTATTCGACTACCGTGGCCGCCGTCGATTCCAAGGACAAGGTCGCGAGCTGGTCGAGCAAGGGCAAGGCGGTGGATATCGCATCGCCGGGTGTAAACCTTTACTCAGCCTGGCTGGGCTCAGGATACGCGACCGCCAGCGGTACGAGCATGGCCACCCCAGTCGTGAGCGGCACAGTCGCCCTCATTAAGGCGGCGCACCCAAGCTACACAGTGGCGCAGGTGCAGAATGCACTATTCAAGACGGCCAAGGACCTGGGCGCTCGTGGTCAGGACTCGAGCTATGGCTGGGGCCGCCTGGATGCCGCCAAGGCAGTGAATTATACCGGCTGATTTTCTTCCGGTTCCAGGCAACTTTCGTCATCCGCCGTCATCCGTTCCGATAGTCTTTAAACCCATACACTGGCATAATCGGCCTTAAGCGTGATGCTATGGCCACACTGGTAGAGGAGATGCTAAAATGCCTTGAGATCCGCGAGGTCAAAGCGCTCTTGGCGCACGAGCAGGTTCTTTCCTATAACCTCAAGAGGCTCAAGGAATCCATGCTGAACATAGGCCACCTCGTTGATCCCCTTGTGATCGATAAAAAAACCGGCGTTGTCCTGGATGGCAACCACCGCCTGAAAGTTCTCGAGATAATAGAATGCCCCTATGCAGTCTGCCAGACAGTGGATTATTCCAGCTCCGACATACAGGTCGGTACCTGGTACCCATCCGTTTCCCTCCCTGTCGAAAAGATTTTCCATCTCGATGCGATAAAGCACGAAAAGGTGGACTATAAACTCGGCAAGAAAGCCGTTGAAGACCTGAAGGCGCCATTCCTGCTCTATACCAAAAAAGAGGGCTGCCACCTCCTCAATCCCGGCAGCTACAAGCTGAAGGAAATGATAGAGGAGCAGAATTACATCCTCTCGCTGCTTGAGAAAGGCAGTGTTGATTATATCCCCGATGAGGAAGTCGAACGCATGGCCGAACTGGGCCAGGCGCTGTTCATCCGCCGGGCGTACACGAAGGAAGAGGTAGTAAAAACAGCTCAGGCGCACTCGCCGCTTCCCCCGAAATCCACGCGTCATCTGATACCGGGCCGCATTATCCGCCTGAACATGAAGCTCGGCTGGCTAAACAGCTCGCCGGAAGAGGCAAAGAAAGCGCTGGATGACATGCTCAAGGTGCGCGCCTACAGCGGCAATGTGAGGAAATATTACGAACCGGTAATAGTCATCTACTGATCCGGATAGGCCCGTCACCGGGAAAATGGATCGAAGATCATCGGATTGTTGAAGAAGTCCTCCTTTTTTAGCGGAGCCTTGCGCTTGAGGGCGTCATCAATCAGCTGCCTGTCGAAGCCGACTATTATCCTGCCATTTATCTCGAGCACCGGCACGGCCGTCTGCCCGCTTTTCATGACCATCTCCTGCGCCCTTTTCCTGTCCGTGGAGACGTCATAGTCCTCGAATTTCACTCCTTTGCTTTCCAGGTATCCCTTGGCCATGGTGCAATAGGGACATGCCGATGTGGAGTAAACGAGTACGGTTGCCTGTTTCGAGTCCGCTGGCTCTCCTCTTTGGTTTTTGACTTCCATGAATTTTAATTTGAGAGTCCTGTTTTTATCGCTTTTCGTTCTGATAACTCTGCCATAGTATAATGTCCTGATCGATTAGCGAATGGTGATTTCTATGACGACACTTTTAGCCCCAGGCCCGGTTCCGGTTTTGAAAGAGATTTCCGAAGCCCAGTGCAGGGAAATGATAAGCCATCGAAGCGAGGATTTTTCCGCGCTCTACGGGGATCTGGTCCCCCGGCTGCGCACCTACTTCGCAGCCGAAGAAGCATACGTGATAACCGGCTCCGGCGCGCTAGGCCTTGAAACGCTGGTGCTGAACCTTTGTGAAAAAAACGACAAGGTCGTCTGTTTTCCGAACGGCGAATTCGGCGGCCATCTGGTCACCACGGTGAAGACCTATGCCGATGCCAAACCCCAGGAACTGGAAGGCGGCAAAGGCTGGAACCTGGAGCGGGCAAAGGCGGCCATTGACGAAAGCAACGCCCGGGTGCTCGCCATGGTCTATAACGAGACCGGCTACGGTGTCCGGAACCACATCAAGGAGATCTGCCAGTATGCAAAATCAAAGGGCATGCTCACCATAATCGACGGCATATCTGCCTGGCCCGGGACCGAATTCAACCTGAAGGACTTTCCCGTGGACGGATTTGTCACCGGCAGCCAGAAGGGCATCGCAGCTCCACCCGGCATGGCCCTCATCGGCCTGAGCAAAGAGGCGGTCGAGCGCTTCAGCAAACGGGACTACATACCAAGCTACTACATGGATCTGCGCAGGCACAAGAAAAGATACGAAAAGGACAAACAGACACCGAACACGCCTGCGATCACGCTGTTCTGGGCGCTCCAGAAGGCGTTCGATGTGCTGGATGCCAAGGGCGGATTGCCGGCTGCGGTGAAGCGCCATTCCGAGGCGGCAGCCTACACACGCAGGCGCCTGAATGACCTGGGTTTTGACATGATAGCCGAAAAGGGCTTCGAGTCCAATACGGTTACGGGTTTCGTGTGCAAAAGTCCCGAGCAGGCCAAAACCATAAAATCAAAACTCGCAACCGAATACCAGATAAAAATCGTGGGCGCGCGCGGCGTCTATCTTAACAACGGGCTCCGCATCGCCCACATGGGCAACTTCGAGATGAAGGACATAATGGCATGTCTGGACGGGATCGAGAAAATAATTAAATAGGATGCGGTATCATAGTTAGCCCGCAAGGTGTACTGATGGAGAGCAATCTCAACAAGCTCGTCTCCCTCTCATTCGACGAAGACCCAGGCGTTAGAAAAAAGGCAGCTAACTCCCTCGGGGAGATGGACGATCCGGCAGCTATTTTTGCCCTGGTGGAGCTCAGCTTCGACAAGGACCCTTCAGTCAGGGAAATCGCCCAGACCCACCTCGAGAAAAAGAAGCAGTCCCAGGAAGAGGTCATGTCCTTTGCCGAGATATTCGCAAGCGCCGCACCTGCTGAAAAAACAGACCAGGCCCCGGTCCCATCCACACCCATGGATGCAAAGGAAAAGATGCTCCGTCCCATAACCCAAATCTTCGAGAAACGACTCGGCAAGGAGAAGGCCGATGCTGTGAAGAGCAAGATGATGCCGACTATCGAGAAGATCTATCTCAAGACCGTTCATGACAAGCAGGAGGGCAGGAAAGCAGACGAGGAAAGCGGCAGGAGCGCCATGCAGGAATTCCTTACGAGCTACCTTGAGGTAATCTCCGGCATCGAGCATATCGGTGACGGACCAACGCCCCTTCCACAGCAGCGGCCCCATCGCGGCGCCCCGCGTCATCCCCCTGCCGAGCCTCCGAAAGAGGAACCTGCGCAGGAACCCCCCGTGCTGCCTCAGCCGCCTGAAGCAAAACCGGCGATTCCGGCACACCGGCCAGAGCTCAAGCAGGAGCCGGGCCAGACCGACCTGGCAAAGGAACTGGGCGGACAACTGGAAGTGGTCGGAAAACAGACGCAGGTGGATACCGTCTCCTCGGAACTCGCCACCATCGAATCACAGGAATTCAGCGAGATGCGCGAGGAGGAGGGCATCGAACGTCTGCCTGATACGTTCTTCAAGAAAGCCTACGAGACCATGATGCTCTCCGGTGGCGATGAAAAGGTCATGAAGAGCGAGATGAACCGCATGATCCTGGAGGCGACCCGCGAGATCGGCCTCGCATTCCGTTTTGCCAAGAAGCGTTTCAAGGAGACCCGCATAACCAACATAACCAAGATCAAAGACGGCATGAGAAACATAAACAGCGATCCGCTCGTGGTGCGGGGTGTGGAGAACATCACCTACCAGAAGAGCAAGAAACAAACCGCAACGCTCACCAAGGTGCTTGTGAACGACGACGCGGGTAACGAGGGCATGATCTACCTGCCCGATGACAGGGGTGCGCTGGTGAAACCGGGATCGCGCATAAAGCTCGTGCGCTGCATGGCCAAGACGTTCGACTTCTCGGGCGAGACTGCGCTCACCCTCGGCAAGAAGGGGAATGTTTATATTGTTTTGTAGCCATACTTTCTGAATATAGTGTCAATTCTACGGTTTTTGTTGTATCTGGTGTAATCATGGATTTCACAAAATACGAGATCGCGCGCCTTATCGGGGCAAGGGCATTGCAGCTTTCTATGGGTGCCCCGCCAATGATAAAGGTCAAAAACGAGATGATGAGCTTTATCCAGATAGCCGAGGAGGAGCTGGATAAAAACCTGATCCCGCTCGTTGTCGTCCGCACCCCCCTGGAGAATGCCTGAGGGCAAAGCGAGAATAATCTAGTTGCTTGAATCAACCAGAACTGTTTAGCGGCAGCCCTTCCACGAGTTCCATCCCATAGCCTTCGCCGCTTGTTTTCAGCACTATCCGTTTCTCCACGTCTATCCATTCGTACTGTATGCCGCCGTCGGTCGAGTTCTCCAAAACAACGAACGCCTGGCGTCCGCGGTAGCTTTCGTTCCGCAACACCCTGAATTGGGCGCTGGAAACCTCCTTCAGGATGCCGCCCATGGACACGTACATGGACGCGTTCCACTGCCATCCTTCGCGCAGGGCAAGCATCCACGGTTTGAAAAATATCACCGTCGGCTTCTCGAATGTGGAATTGTAGCCTTTGCTGTCCGTGCCATCCTCCAGAAGGCAGACGTCTGCCTTAATCGTCGTTTCCTCCAGGTGTATGCCTGTGCATTCCCTGCTTTGATAAACAGTGTAGGTGAGGTTGGCCTCGCTTTCGTTGAACCTATAGGTGTAGGTGTAGCTTTCTCCCGGCTGCATCTGCAGCTTCATGTTCTTGGTGATGGGTTCTTCCCTGAGCACCATGGAGGATTTGTCAAGTGCGGGCTTGAATGTGAATGCTGAAAAAACCAGCATGGCAGCCAGCACCACCACCGTTGCGATCACCACGCTTTTCGTCGAAATGTCAGACATCTGTCAGTTACCTCGTTTTCCTGCCTCTCACTGCCCCTTGGCTATCTGGCCGAACCGCGCGTAAGGCTTATCCGTCCGGGTCTTCAACGTCTCGAAAACCACCTGTGATATCCTCATGCCGGCATGGATCCTGATGGGGAAGGGCGACAGGTTTACTATTTCCAGCACCTGGCGGTTGTCGCTGCCGGGCTGCACCAAAGCGCTGGTGGTGTGGATTATCACGCCCATCCTTGCATACCTGCTTCTTCCCTCCAGCCTTCCCATGATGTTGTTCGGAAGCGTCAGCTTCTCGACAGTCTTGCCAAGGCACAGCTCTCCCGGTTTCAGCGTTATCTCGCTGCTTTTCTTCAGCTCGAAGGCCTCGCGGAAATCCGTTTCCTTAAGATCGACAACCTGTCTTGAATATTCATCCTTGAAAAAATACCATTCCTCGCTGAGGGTGAGATCCACGCTCGCCGGCCCTATCTGGTCCTGCTGCAGCGGTGTGATCTTCAGCTTCTTCTCCTTCAGCAGCCGTTTGATGTCCTTATCCGAGAGAATCATAGGCTGATATTCTGGGCGGATGTTTAAATAATTCGCGGCACGCAGCCAGCCGTACGGCTGATATCCCTCCACTTTCTACCTCGCCCACCCACTTTATAAATATATGCGGACATTATAGCTTATCAAATACCACATTAATATGACGATAGGGTGGGTGATGGAAAATGAGCGAACGAAAGGTCAAAATCGATTTGAAAAGCAGGCTTGGTCGTGGCAAACCACAGGAATCCGACCAATCAAAAGTTTCTTCTACTGCTGCGCCGCTGTTGGGTGCTGCACTGCCCCCCGGTCACATCGCTTCTCTAGGCGATCGCATGACCCAGAAAGGCCCGGCAGGCGGGCCGGCACAGGCAGCGGAAAACAAACGCATCGCAGCACTTCAGAAACAGCTCCGCAACTTCAAGATCGCCACCGGCGGACTCGCGCTTTTGGCAGTTGTTGGCACTGGCGTTGCTTTCGCATCCCTTCGGCATTCCGATAAGCAAAGCATCCCTGCTGCTTCCGCGTCTCTGGCCAATCCGATCATCAGTCCTATCCACACCGAGAAGGACAAGTATTCTGTTCTGATGGTTCCGAAATCCGAGACTGCGCAACTTATCTGCGGACACAGCGCGGTTATAGGTTTTAACCTGGAGAGGGATCCACTAAGAAAACCGCCCGTTAAACCAACCTATGAGAGCGATGAGGTGGTTGTTTATTCGGTCCTGACCCGTACTGCTGAAGAATGCGCGGTTCAGATGCGGCTGAGGCGCGACCTCTGGCTCACCGGGCGGGAACCGCTTCCGGAAGGACTCGAGGCCAGGAAAGTCGATAATGTCAAGGAAGGCGCTTTCAATGTATCTGCCCTTTCTCCCGCGTCGATCCCTGCGGCTGCAATGTCATCCCGCATCTCAGACGCATTCTCCCGTATCTATACGGCAGAGGCTAATTTCAACGACGAACGGATGGCCGCTTCACGAAATTCCCGGAGCGCCCTGACAAACGAGGCCAGGGCAGCAATAATCGGTGCGGCCCACGTCGAGAGGCTTGTAGCCGTTGTTCCAAGCCAATGCGGGGCGAGCATCTACTGCGGCGCCTATGGTCCGACCATTCTTGTCGAGGCTGACGTTGTCATGAAAGGGACTGTTAAACCATTGCCCGAATCAAGGCCGTTGATCCAGGCCTCCATGATCGTCGCTACGAACCACAACTGCGAAGTCAAGATGCGCTGCGATAAGAACGATCTGCCCACCGGCGAATCCGCCTGGCACCTGAACGGCGGTGGCGTGCTTGAGCAGGGCGGGGTGCTTCCGGGAGAGACCGGAGTGCCGGTGAGGGTTTTCATGCCTTCGTCCATCCACACCGACTACATGGTGGCTAGGATGGTGAGGATGGGCCACTCGAACTGGTGACGATCCGCATTTTTTATCTCTTTATATTTCTTTTTCAACATTTTATTCTCCATGGATGATCCTTTTCTTTCGCTCGCTGAATCCATCATCAGGAAGCGGAGCCTGTTGCGGGAAAAGGCCCAATCCCTGAGATCGTCCCAGGGTTCGCAGCTCGTCTCGCAGGTAAACCGGCAGCCGATCTCCATCTCCGCATGCGCTGTGGATGGCGGACTGTTCTCCCACCGTCTCCACGGGACCGATCTCGTTTCCGTGCGTTCGGTCGGCGTTCATTTCACCTACTCCGATTCGAAACTCGTTTCGTTCGATTATTCCCCATCAAGGCGCGTCGAGCCGTCCCTGGAATTCCACGACGGTCTGGATGAGCATGAGGCAAACCTGTTCCGCTCCCTCGTGCGCCTGAAGAGCGAACTTTCCTGCGCCCTGACCATTACTGAGAAATTCTCGCCCCAGCTTCTACTCCTCGATGGCTCGCTCTGGACCGTCCCTTCCGATCGCCCATCTTCCGACAGCGCGCTCGCACCGCTTTACGGCGAAGTGATCCCGCTCTACAAAAAACTCTACTCGCTCTGCGATTCGGACAAGGCGGATTCAAAAGAGGAGAAAAAGACGCAGCTCTGCGGCATAATAAAGGATTCGCGTTCGAGGAAACTCGCAAAGGATCTGGGTTTCGATTGTTCCGATACTGTGCTGTGCGACCATCTGCTCGAAGCCGGCGAGCGCACTTCCGAGCTGCCCTATTTTGATGAAAAGCAGAAGGAGCCCGAAGGCTACTGGGAACGGCTGAAGGTTTTCTATCTAAAGCCATCCGATCACGATCTCCCCCTTCGCGTTGAATTTCTGCATTCGGCCATTGGCATCGACCAGGTCGCATCGCTCATCCTTTCCCTGTCCTCCATCAGCGAGAGTTTTGCCTATCCGGCGATCCTGATCGAGGCGGACATGCGGGCGGCCATGGATGCGCAGGAGATCGAACACATCCAGAACCGGCTCTCATCGCTCCAAATCCGGCCGCTGAGAAGGAATGCGAGGCCGTTCCGGTAATCTAATCGCAATAAAAACAATTCGCAGCATAGATATTATGGGTGAGGGGCAGGCAGCTCACGCTGGTTTTCGGTTCCGGGTTCCCGGTTCCGTAACGAGTGAGGAAGTTCTGCCCTCTGCGAGAAGTTCTTCCTTTAAGGGGAGGGAGGCGGAACAGAAACGATACCCAAAGGCGCAAGCCGGCGGGATGAAACGATCGCCTCTAACTTCGATGACAGAGCAAGTAGTATTTGCTACGCTTAGTCCAATGCTGCCAATAAACTGAAGGCAGACTATGTCCCTCACCCACTTTCTGTTTCCTGTTTCCAGTTCCGAGTTTCCTGATGGGCGCTCACTCCGCTGCATTTATCTGGACTTTTGCATTTATAGAACTACGACGTGACATGTGAATTGTGACATACCCATGCACGCCGTAATTCCTGAAGAAATTTTTAGCAAACTGGATTTTTTAACCGATGTTTTTACGAAGGCGCAGCTCAAGGACTGCCTTTTGCTCATATTCAGCATCTGCCTTTCGCCGACGAAGACAGTTAGTGGCATGGCAGGCTGGCTTGAGGGCATCAACCAAAGCACCCTCAACAGGTTCTTGACGCAGTATTCCTGGAACGCCAAGGACCTCTTCGATGGATACCATAAGCAGATCAAAGAGAACGTCGTAGGCAAGGTTGTCCGGCTCATAATCGATGACTCGAAAATTGCCAAGAGCGGAGAAAATATCGAAAGAGTAGGAAGAGAATATGATCACTGCAAGAAACTGAGCATCCTTTGCTTCTCCATCGTCTTTTCGGTTGTGAAGATTGACGGTTTCGAGTTGCCTCTGCCGTTTGCTGCCGAAGCTTGCAGGAAAAAGCAGGGGAAAAAGAAGAGGAAGAAGTCGAAGATAACCATCGCAATGAAGATGATTTCAGAGTTTGCCCAGCTTGCAGAGAAAGCAGCCAAGAGGATAATCCTCTTCGACAGCTGGTACTGTGCCGCCAAGCTCATCAAGTCAGTTCCAAACGATGTTTATTGGGTTACGAGGTTGAAATTCAAACTCAGTCGCCTTGTGCGGCAAAACGACTGCTGGCTCCCTATCTGGAAATTCTGCCGAGGCGTGAACTCCTGGAAATTCAGAGAGGTGAGGATCAACGGTCGCTCATTTTGGGTATACGCCGAGAAGCTTGAGATACATGGAATCGAAGAAGTGACCGTGGTCATCTCAAAGCTCAAGAGACATTCCAGAAAATATCTGGTCTTCATTAGCAATCTCGACGATGCCAAAGAAATATTAGAGGAATACGACGGGAGATGGAACATCGAGACTTTCTTCAGGACTGCGAAGCAGAACCTGGGGATTGGAGATGTCCAGATGAGAAAGTACCTCGGAAACCGTCGTTATTGGTCCGTGGTGCTTCTTGCCTACTCTTTGATCTCTCGTTTGCAGCAGTCATGGAAAAAGACTTGCAGGACAGCAGGGGAAGTGCTGAATAAGCTCCGAGGGCTGCTGCAAAATGCTGCAACGGATTACGGGATGAGTTTGGGCAGGTTTACCCATGCCTACGTCTGTGAAAAAATTGCAAAACTATAGAATCCTTTCTTTACAATCATTTGTATCTATGAAAAATAACCAAAAAAAGAGAGAGCAGAAAAATCACGATTCAAAGGACAAAGATGAATCACCTCTCGGCCGTTATAGGTCTTTGGCGGTCTGTTGTTTGGGCCTAGTCGCGAAAATCGAGAAGAAGTCCATAAAGGAGCTGCCACAACCCCTGCTCGACTCGCTCGGCGTCTCCTTATCCACGGATAAGATGCACTGTACGACCTTGAAGGTGAAGGTGCCGGATGCTTTGAAGAACGGGGGGCTCGAACAGCGCATAGGAGAACTCGAGTCTTTTCTGGCGAAGCATCAGGATCATATCCCACCCCAGACAGGCTTCTCCAGGCGCAAACGTTCTTTCAAAAATCTGTGGCCAAAGCGGAGGAAAGAGTTGGAAGCGAAAAGGCGGGCTGAGGGAAATGAGATCACAACTAACATGGATCTGTTGGCTGAGGACACCGCAGACCCCTGTTGAAACAATAAAACACCATCATTGCAGAATAGGTCTGCGGCCCATCCCCCATACTTTAAATCTTTCACTCAGAAAAAGCTGGTCATGCCATCTGATCTTGATAAAGAGGCGCTCGAGCTCCACCAGAGGCTTCGGGGCAAGCTATCCATAGGCGGCAAGGCGAAGATAAAGACCATCCGCGATCTCGCCCTGCTCTATACGCCCGGAGTGGCGAAGCCATGCCTCGAGATCGCCAGGGACAAATCGCTTGTCTACGATCTCACCATGAAGGGAAATACGGTCGCCATCGTGTCGGACGGCTCGCGGGTGCTCGGGCTCGGAGACATCGGACCGGAAGCCGCGCTCCCTGTGATGGAAGGCAAGGCGCTCATCATGCAACAGTTCGCCGGTATCGATGCATTCCCGATCTGCCTGGACACGAAGAACGAAGAGGAGATCATCCGCATCGTGAAGGCGATATCACCTGGTTTCGGGGCCATAAACCTCGAGGACATCTCCACGCCGAAGGTGTTCAGGATCGAGCGGCGGCTTACGGACGAGCTCGGCATCCCGGTTTTCCATGATGACCAGCATGGCACGGCCATGGTAACGTTGGCAGGATTGTACAACGCGCTAAAAGTAATCGGCAGGGGAGATGACAAAGCGCTCGACACGGTACGTATCGGGATAGTTGGCGCGGGAAGCGCAGGATCGGCGATCGCAAAGCTCCTCAACGCGGCAGGTTTCAATGACATCGTCGTATTCGACAGCAAAGGCGCCATCTCGCTCGCAAGGAATGATCTTGACGAATTCAAAAAAGAGCTCGCCCGGTTCAACTCATCCAACTTCACCGGCCCGCTCGCTCAATTCGATCGGGCGGACGTGATCGTATCGGCGGCTTCACCCGGGGCGATCCCCATAGAGACGATCAAAGCGATGAACAAACCGAACATCGTCTTCGCGCTCGCAAACCCTATCCCGGAACTATCGCTTGAGGAAGCGAAAGAGCTCGGAATCGACATCTTCGGAACAGGTAGGAGCGATTATCCCAACCAGATAAACAACTCGCTATGTTTCCCTGGATTCCTCAGAGCTCTGCTCGACCTGCGGGTGAAGAGGATCACCATGGAGATGAAGATCGCTGCGGCGAAGGGCATCGCTGAGACGGTGAAGAATCCGACAAAGGAGAGGGTTGTGCCGGATGTCTTCGATAAAAAAGTAGTGAAGAACATCTTCAAGAGAGTGAAGGAAACGGTCTGAGTTTTATTATCCGAATTGTCCCCCCTGACAAGGTCATCTGAAGCCGCCACCGCCGGAAAATCCGCCGCCGCTGAAGCCGCCACCGCCTCCCATGCTCCAGCCGCCTGAAGAGAAGGAGGAGAAACCGCCGAAGCTCGATCCGCCGGACCTGCCGCCGCTTCCTCCCCAGTCGCCATACTTCGAAACCGAAGAGGCATATATGGCCGAAGAAGCGAAGGAATAGCTCGATAGCCTTAGATCGTCGAAGCGGCTTATCCTATCCGCCAGGATCGTATCCAGTTCGGAGAGATGGTCCTTCACCCTGTCTGCCGCACCGAGCGCGGTGGCGTAGACGAGTATGTTCTCCCAGATGACGACCGAAGACGGAGGGTATTCCTTGATCCTGCTGGACCTGACCGCCCTCTCAAAGGCCTTCCAGCGCTCGTAATCATCCTCGGATCCTTTTGGTGGCTGCGGCGCCATGAATCTGAAAAGCACATAGGCGACGGCGCCCAGGTCAGCGACAAGCCCAAGGGAAAAGGCGATGGCGTTGAGACTGTTGCCCATGGAAAGGTGGTATTTGAGAAAATAAACCTGAGGAGAGAGAAAACTGATGAACAGAAAGAACAGAAACGAACCGACGATAGCTGCGAGCGCGGTTCTCAGGGATCTGTCTTCGCAGGCGGTATGAAGCCCTTTACCCATCGGCACCAGCTGGATCTCGTCCCTGAATTTTTTCAATTTCTTTTCTATGTTAGTGGCGCGGGCGGCGCGGGCGCTCCTCAGGTTTTTGAGGTCTTTGGCATATTGGTCGAGATCCACCTCTTTTTTATCATTATCGAAGATGAGCTCGACAACCGCACGCTCGTGGGGCTTGAGGCCTTCCTCCTTCCTGAGAAGCAGGATTGTGCGTTCCCTCTTGATGCGTGCGGCTTCTTCGCCGGGTTTTTCCAGCTCGACCATGTCGATATTGCCGCGTTTCACAAGATCGAGTATGGTGGCCGCCAGCAGATCCTTTTCCGGCAGCTCGTTTCTCACGAGCGCTGTGACCGCCACGGGAGAGGAGTTCGACGGGGGCAGGAGGTTCTCAGGATATTTGAGGCCGTCCCGGTTTTTCAGGAAGAGAAGGCACAGGACCGCAAGTGGAATGAAAATGATGGCCAGATAAAGATCAAGGGGCGCGGGCTTTTCAGGGGCGATGAATTCTATGGAGTCGGGCGATCGCCGCTCCTCTTTGAGAATGGCCATGGCGGACTGAGGCACAACAAGAAGGTCATTGCCGGTGGCGTTTATCGATTCGCGCGCGAAAAGATAGCACCCTCCGACATAATTGCCGCTGGGAACGTTATCCAGGGTCGTGACGATGGTCAGGTCATCGATGTATGTATTACCGAGCTTGGCAGAGTATATCTGGTAATGCATGTTCTTCCCGCGGCTCGCTTCAGGCAGGGTCATCCTTGCCTCCAATAAGCCGGCCTGGACCGGCCAGTTGGCGCCGAAATGCTCATAGCAGATGCGGGCATAATCATCCCACAACTCGACCCGCTGGCGCAGGGTGTAGTTCAACTCAATGATGTTGTCTCCGTGATAGGTCCGTTTCCAGACGATTTCGGCGTTGTCTCCGTTCAGCTGCTTGTAGAAGTCCACGGCCTGCCCGTTCACCGTCACGGAATCGATGATGATGCTGTCGAGGGTGTCATAGTCTTCCCTCCTGATGGACCGATAACCCTCCTCATACACCTGGTCAAGATTGAATTGGATGACCTCATGTACGTCCAGATCGCCGTCGGAGAGTACGGTGGCATTCGTATAATACCTGATCTCGCCACTTGGGCAGGGCTTACGCTGATTTTCAACCCCAACCTCATTTGACAGTTGAGCTTCAGCGCCAGATTTGAAGCTCGATCTGGCCGTATTTTTTCAGAAAATCACCAAAAAGAGCCACCAGTTCAGCAGAAAAATTAGTGATCACCTCCATTTTGAACCAGCCTTTCGGGTAGATCACCGAAACTGTCAAATTGTTCAGGTATTTTTTGAGGACTTTTAGATTCTTTACGACAGGCGATTTTGCAAAAAATTGTGTCAAATTCACAAGAGCATTTGTGAGGAAAACAAGCAGCACATAGCCGATAACGGCATCATCCGACCAGTGCCTGATTGGCCTCATCTCAGCGCCTTCCTTCAGATCCCTGATAAATTTCTCAACGACATCTTTTTCCCTGTAAAGCCGCAGGATTTCCGAGGCATCGAGATCCAGACTGGATTCAAGGATGAAGAAGCCCTCAATCCCGGTGATGTATGGGTTCTCAAACTTTCCAAGCGTTTTTTGCAGCTTTCCCTCGGAGATTATCCACCCCTTTTCGTAGACATGCCTGCCAAGCTCCTTGCCAGCAAGCACTTTCTTCTCCAAAGAAGTGCCTTTCTCAAGTTCTCTCTCGAATTTTCTCTTCTTCTTTGCAAGCTGGTCGTCAGCAAGTTTCTGGGAGAAGAAGATGTATTGGAATTCGTCGTCCTTTTCCCTCTTGACGCAGAAGATCACAGAATCATCCTTCTCTATCTTTTCCTGATCTGCTGCCCTGAAAAATGCGACTGCCTCCTTATACGGTCCGACTTTCTTGCCCCTGAGCGTTAGATAATTGAAGCCGAGCTTTAGGATTGCTATCTTGTTCTTCTTCGTATTTCCGCCGCAGTCAAAAACAAGAAGGGACCCTAGAATCAGTATCCGAGTGCATAACCTCAGCATCTTCTTCATATGCTTCCTGTCGTTGATATTTCCTTTCTGAATCGTCAGTGCCGTCGGAATTCTATTGGCTCCAATGCTTATGCCGTAGGTAATCTGAGGCTTCCCTGGCTGATGATCACGGGAGTACCCAAGTTTTGCCAGGTTGCAATCGTTTCCCTCGAAGTAGCTGGATGAAAAGTCTACATTCTGGATTTTATCGTCCAGTTTGTTTTCCTTGACCCATTTCTGATATCTATCGATGATAAACTGGCTATTTTCTCCAAGACGTTCAAGAGTCCTGTTTAGCGTCCTGTCTGAGATCCCTTTCCTGAAACCAAGCAGTGAAAGCTTTTCCATCGGCATAAAATCAAGAAGACGATGGATTGCCACGGATTCCTCAAGCTTGTTCACCATGAGAAGCTTGACCGCTGGGATGAAATCCCTGGCCCTGCCGCCGATGCTACCAAAAACAGTTTTGAAAAAACCCGTCTGGACGTCAGCTTTATCAATCAAAGCGATGCTACCTATACTGAAGGTTACGTTTTGCCTTTTCATGTCGATCAAACTGATTAGGCAGACGTAATCTTTATGCTAATCTGGCGAAGTCAGGT
>Ga0315268_10004044_pt1 | contig 15998 bp, 17 predicted proteins | sample C1_top_MG_FD_204535 | JGI IMG/M metagenome (GOLD analysis project Ga0315268, IMG submission 204535) | Sediment microbial communities from Yellowstone Lake, YNP, Wyoming, USA - C1_top | ecosystem: Environmental > Aquatic > Freshwater > Lake > Sediment | place: USA: Wyoming | collected 2017-08-01
CTACCTGGCGGAATTTTGTTACCGTTTTAACCGCCGCTTTTGGGAACCCCAAATGTTTAACCGGATGCTTCATGCTTGCCTCAATTCAACTACCATCACATTCTCGGAGCTAAGGACATAAGCGTTAACATTATTCCCTTCTATCCCCGGCCTGGGCGCATAACGGTGGCACCTTCCATAATTCCCCTCGATCTCGGGAGCATCCCAATATCTACAATTCTTGCAGAGGCCGACTCTTTTCATGGTTCACCCCCCTTTGTTTCTTAGCATTTGGACTTTCCTCTAGCAGCTATTTCCGACCTATCTCTGTCACAGCTTCGCTCCTGCTTGGGAACGCCCCTGGGCGCCAAGCTCCGCTTGGCAACATCAACTCTCTGCCGCAATGTTAACTTTCTATAAGTAAGGGCAGCCTTTTCACCCAAACGGCGTCGGGGGGGATGGGTCCGGTGACGAGTCCACCTCCCCTCTCGCCTAGAGCCATGAATTGAGTCAAATTTCTCCCCTTTTCTGGAACCCTCTGCCTCACCTGATAAACTCAAGACGCCAGGATGGCGCCAGGACAAATGCTTCGCCGGGTTTCCCCCTTATCTCCGCTTTGCAGAAAAAGTTCAATTTTACCGGTACAGGCATCTCCCTTGGAAAGTTATCTAATTGATATTTCATTGATATTGATTATATCTCCCCTCGGCTCCAGGCGCGACAAACCGGCACCAAAGCGGCACAAAAGCGGTACACAGGTGGGAGGAAATGCAGCCAAAACGACATAATAGCGGGAAAAAAGCAAAAACATGCGCATCGCCTCCGAATTTACCCGGATTATTAGCGGAACATGAAACCAAGGGAAAAATTCAAATTCATCCCTTTTCCCGGGAAAAAGGTTTTATCAGTTCCGATAAGAACATCACGTTCTCTTTCGCCCCGTATCGATACTCCAGGGTCAGCTTCCGGTCCATGGTGCGGTACTGGATGGCCTCGGCCACAAAGGCCGGGGCGATGTCCGCCGCCCCCTCCAGGTCGGCGATGGTCCGGGCGATCTTCAGAATCCGGGTATAGGCCCGGGCGCTCAAACCCAACCTCTCCATGGCCGCCTCCAGCAGCCGCTGCGCCTCCGGCCCCAGCACACAGTGTTCCTTCACCAGCCGGGTGTTCATGTGGGCGTTGGCAAAAGTGCTCCGGCTCCGGGCAAAGCGCCGCTGCTGGATTTCCCGGGCCCCCAGCACCCGGGCCCGGAGCTCCCGGGAGCCCTCCCCGTCCTCCCTCCCCGCCAGGTCCTGAAACTTCACCGCGGGCACCTGCACCTGGATGTCGATGCGGTCTAACAAAGGCCCGGAGATGCGGGCCCGGTAGCGGCTGATCTGGGGCGGCGTGCAACTGCAGGGCCGCCGCAGGTCGCCGTAGTAGCCGCAGGGACAGGGGTTCATGGCCGCCACCAGCATGAAGCGGCCCGGGTAAGTCAGCGAGGTGGCCGCCCGGGAGATGGTCACCCGCCCTTCCTCCAGGGGCTGGCGCAGCACCTCTAAAGTGGGCCGCTTGAACTCCGGCAACTCGTCCAGGAAGAGCACCCCGTGGTGGGCCAGGCTCACCTCCCCGGGCCGGGGGGTGGGCCCCCCGCCGATGAGCCCCGCGTCGGAGATGGTGTGGTGGGGCGACCGGAAGGGCCGGGCCGTGAGCAGGGCCTGCCCCCGCGGCAGCCGCCCCATGATGCTGTACACCCGGGAGACGTCCAGGGCCTCCTCAAAGGTCAGGGGCGGCAGCACCCCGGGGAGCCTGCGGGCCAGCATGGTCTTGCCCGCGCCCGGCGGCCCCACCATGAGGACGTTGTGCCCCCCGGCCGCGGCCACCAAGAGCGCCCTCTTCACCGGCTCCTGGCCCTTGACCTCCCGGAAATCCAGGTCCTCCGCCGCCTCCAGCGCCTCCGCCTCTCCGGGGGCCACGGCCTGAGGTAACGCCTCCCGGCCGCTCAAAAACTCCACCACCTGGGCCAGGGTCTCCCCGGCGTAGGCGCTGAGCCCCGGCACCACCCCGGCCTCCCGGGCGTTGTCCCGGGGGATGATGAGGGTGAGGCCCGCGTCCCGGGTGACCAGGGCCATGGACAGCACCCCCCGGGTGGGCTTGAGGCGCCCGTCCAGGGACAACTCCCCGAAAATCAGGTAGTTCTCCAGGGCCTCCTGGGGCACCACTCCCTGGGCGCACAAAATCCCCAGGGCCGCGGGCAGGTCGAAGCCGGTGCCCTCCTTGCGCACGTCCGCGGGGGCCAGATTGAGGGTGATGCGGTTGCCGGGGAATTTGTAGCCGGAGTTTTTCAGGGCCGCCCGGACCCGGTCCTTGCTCTCTTTCACCGCGGCTTCCGGCAGGCCCACGGTGGTGAAGGCCGGCAGACCCGGGGCCAGGTCCACCTCCACCTCCACCAGGAAGGCATCCACCCCCAGGAGGGCGCCGCTTTTGACCCGGGCCAACATCCCTCTCCCCCTCGGGAAAACCCGGCCCCGGCCCCCTTGCCCGAACCTTGTGGCTCCTAATGAACTCTCGTCAGGAAGGGTAAAAACGTGCCGCCGGCCAGGGCCACTACCAGCAGGATAAGGATCAATGCCGCGTAGAGGTTTTCTTTGCGCAAAATGGAGCGTTGGCTACCTAAGTAAATGTCAGCATAGGGCAACATCTTCCGGGTGTCGTAAAATACCAGAAAAACCCAGAGACCTACCAAGGCCACCTTATCCAGGTAAAAAGCCGTTTCCCTTACTTTGAAAGAAATAACGACGTTAGTTACCAACAATATAGTAATAAAAAAAATCAAAAAGCGTTCCAGAAAGATTAAGGGCCAGTACCAGGCAGTCTTGCTCTCCAGATATTTACTGAGCCTTTTGTGGCGGTCGTACACCCAAACGGGGTCCGCGCCTTCCACCTTGAAGCTGATGGCATAGCGGCTGAAGTCCACCAGGATGTTCTTGTCCAGGCGGCCCTCATTATCCCAGCCCTCGATCCAGAAGGACATGTCGCTGAGCTGGCGGCCCAATCCCGGCCGGGCCAGTAATTCGTTTAGGGAATAGTCAAAGACCCGGGCCTCTCCCAGGCTGGTGGAGATGCGAAAACACCGGTCTATCTCCGCCTTGCTGAAGGTCTCCTGAATGATCCCCGTGAGCTCACCCAGGTCCCGGGCGTCCAGGGAGCACGGCTTGAGCTTGCCGCTCCTTTCGTATCTTTTCTCTAATACCGGCATCATCCCTCTGGTGCGTCTAAAAGTGGTACCCGGGCGCGGCATGGTTTTGAGGGCGACCAAACTGCGCCGCGGACGCCCTCCCGGCCGCCGGCCTTCAACCTCCCCCGGACCGGCCGCGGAGCAAACCAGTCGAAATCTAACTTACCTTGCCTTCCTCCAGCAGGTCTTCCAGGCTGTGGTTGGAAAAACCGTAACACAAGGTGGGTCGGGACACGGGCATTTGCCGGGGGCTCTGCACCGGTTTGGGGTGTTTCCCCGGTTTCATGGGTTCCGCCGGAGTGGCCACCGGAGATTTGCTGCGAATGAAACCGCAGCGCAAGCCAAAGATATCGAAGATCGTGCCGTTGTCGAACCAGCCCAACTGTTTGCCGTTCCAGCCGAAGACCTTATCGTCATGGAGATAGGCCACGGCCCGGCCGTCCCAGGTATAGACGGTCTCTCCATCCTCGCCGATATAGGCCACCGGCCTGGCGTTCTTGTTAAAGAGGGTGACTTCCATGCCTCCGCCCTTCCTTTTCCGGCCGCCTTTTCCCTCAGGAATCGGGCTCATTGCCTGGCGCGCGCCTCATGCTCGATTTTCATGCAGCGGTTCATGACCACCTGAAGGCCGTGCTCCCGGGCACGGCGGGCGGCTTCTTCGTGCTCCAGGCCCAGTTGCATCCACACCACCCGGGCCTTGACGCGGATGGCCTCCTCCACCAGGGCCGGAATGGCCTCGGCCTTGCGAAAAATATCCACCACGTCGATAGGAAACGGGATGTCCTTAAGGCTGGGGTAGCACTGCTCTCCCAGGACCTGGGAACAGGCGGGATTGACGGGGACGATGCGGTAGCCGTGTTCCTGCAGGTAGCAGGCCACCTGGTGGCTGGGGCGGCCGGGGTCCGGTGACAGGCCCACCACCGCCACCACCCGGCAGCCCCGGAGGATGGCGGCGATCTCTTCCGGGCCGGCACCCGGCCCGTGGCCGGGCTGCTGTTTCACTCCCTCGGCCTCCTTCACCTTCTCCCCTAAGAAGCCCCCCTGAAGCCGACGGTTGCCTCAAAATGTCAGGGAAGGGCTCTCCGTCGCCGCCTGTTCCTTGAGCGGCAAGGCGTCCTCAAACTTCAAGACCGTTTTGAGGTACTGATAGGCGAATTTCAGGAGCTCCACGTCGTCGTCATAGATGCGTTCCAGGGTCTCCTCGTCCACCTGGAAAAGCTGCAGGAACCGGCTCTTGAAGACAAAGCGCCGGAACTGGTCCAGGTCGTACATGACCATGTAGAACAGGTTCTTGGACCGGTCCTCCAGCACCGGCTGCCCCTGGGGGTCCCGGCGCAGCATCATGGCCTTCCACTCCCGGTTCATGTCGTCGTAGTGGTCGAAACCCTGGTCCTGGGCCCAGGACTCCACGGTCCACTCCGCGTCCGCCTCCCAGCCTTTGCAATGCTCTTCCTTGATGTAGAAGTAAAACTCGTCCAGGCCCTGCTCAGTGACCAGGGACCCCTGACCGATGGGATAGTAGCGGCAGGTGGCCGGCCGGTCGCGGTACACCTGGCAGCCGCTCACCGGCTGGACAAAGGGGCAGCGCCCCCCAAACCTGGCCATGTCCATGAGGACCAGGGGCAGCCCGGATTTGTCGTGTTCGTCCCGCCGGGTATAGGTGCTGAGGAACTCCCCGGAAGTGATGCCCAGGCGCTCCTTCAGGCGCAGGATGTCATACGGGGTGAGGATGATGGTGGTCTTGCCGCAACAGGCGGTGAAGCAGGGTACGCCCGGATGGCAGCGGAATTTGAAGCGGCTTTTCAAAGACAGCCGCACCGGCTGCACCGCCCCCATGTTCAAATCAACCATACTCTACTCCTTTAAAACTTTTTGCCGATTTTGTCTATTTTATCAGAAATCTCCCCGCGTTCGCTTAAATAAAATTCCGGGCAGGCCAAGTATCCCGGGCTGAGCAAGAAAAAGGCGGCCTCGCGGCCGCCTTTCAGGCAACTAGTCTAACCCCTAAAGATTACTGAGGAATGAGCATCCAGCCCAGGCTGCAACGGGGGGCGTAAGCCAAGCCGGTGGGATCTCCAATTAGTTTTGGCGTCCCCAACCGGATTTGAACCGGTGTCGCCGGCGTGAAAGGCCGGTGTCCTGGACCAGGCTAGACGATGGGGACCCTGGTGGGCCGTGTTGGATTCGAACCAACGACTCTCTGCTTAAAAGGCAGATACTCTACCGACTGAGTTAACGGCCCAGACGCTAACATTTAACCCGCCGCAGCCAGGATTGTCAAGGGAATCGGTGCTGGCAGGCCCCTCCCGGCCGGCCGGAAGACGGGCCAGGAGGGATAGGCGGGCTCCCTGACTCCAGCCTTGTCCAGCCTTGCAGCCTTAGCAAAGCCTCAAGGGAGCAGGGGGGTAAGTGGGGAGGTAAGTGGGGGAAAGCGAAGGGGAAAAGGGCCCAGGGGCTGCTTTCGCCTTTTCCCCTCTTTCCCTTTTTCCCCACTCTTGGCCCCCGCTTCCGCACTTGCCGCCTGGGGCCTCATCCGTGGGGCGGGCCCCAGAGCAGGTATTCCAGGGGATACTCGAAGGTGAGCCAGGGGTTCTTCTCCTCCAGGTCCTTGAGCTGCTGCTGCAGGCCTGCCGCCCGGGCCTGGAGTTCCGGGTCTTCCGGGTTGTCTTTCAGCGCCGCCTCGGTCTTCTGCAACGCCAGGCGCAGTCCCAGGTGGACGTTTTCCAGGGGCTGGTCTTTGCGGCGGAAGATTTGATATTCCAGCACCTCCCCGGCGTCGTCAAAGAACCACATGGTCATGGCGCTGGCCCCCCTAGCGGTATTTCTTCAATAGATACCATATGCGGCGCGATTAAGCATTCCTTAAGGCCTCCAGGACCTGCCGGAGGATCATCGCCTGGGTCTCTTCCGGCGGGCCGGAGGCGTCCACGGCGTGGATGCCGGGGCCGGTGAGGGAAGCATAGATGGCGGCCACCCGCTCGAGATAAGCCCGCCCTTCAGTGACCTGCCGGGCGCGGTCGCCGCTTCCGGCCAGGCGCTTCAGGGCCAGGGGCACCGGCACGGTGAGGATGAAGGCCAGGTCCGGCCGGGGGGCAAAGGCTTCGTTGGCCGCCAGGATGCGGGCCGGGGCCAGGCCCAGGGCCCCTTGGTAGGCTACCGAGGAATAGTAGTAGCGGTCGCTGATGACCACCTTCCCCGCAGCCAGCGCGGGGTTAATCACCTGCTCCACGTGTTCCCGGCGGTCGGCCAGGAACAGGTTAAGTTCTTCTTCCGGGCTGAGGCGGGGTCCGGGCCCCCTCAGGTAGTCCCTAAGCCGCCGTCCCAGGGGGCCGTCAGTGGGCTCCCCGGTGAGGACCACCTCCAGACCCCGGGCCTTCAGGGCTGCGGCCAGAAGTCGGGTCTGGGTGGACTTGCCCGAGCCGTCCACCCCCTCCAGGACGATGAGGCGACCGCGGGCCATCACCTGGGGGCGCTACCACACCTCGGGGAAAGCCACATTGTCATAGAGGTATTCCACTTTTTCCTTGTGGCTCAGCTCCACTTGCGCCATCTTCTCCAGGAAGGTCTTAATTTCCCCCGGCGGCTGCAGGCCGGCCAGGGTCTGGTAGAAGCGGTGGGAGCCTTCTTCCCGTTTCATGGCCATGACCAGGGCCTCCTTGGGGGCCATCTCCTCGCTGAACGCGGGGGCCTCCAGCATCTCCGCCAAGTGGACGTTGTGGGCCTGGCCCGCCAGCTTGCAGCCCTGAGGGGTCAGGCAGCTTTTCAGGAAGGCCTTGTGGCCCAGCTCCTCCTGGGCCAAGTACTCGAAGGTCTCCTTAGTTTCCTTATGGGTCACGACTTTGGCCATGCGGCGGTAAAACTCGTGGGACAGCTCTTCCTGGGCGATGGCGTTCTTGATGATGGCTTCCAGCTCGTCAGGCATCTTTTCTCCCTTGGGGTAATGGGCCCGCAAACAAAGGGCCATAAGAACCCGGGCAGGCTTTGGGCCTGCCCGAGTTTGCCTCATTTGGCTTTGATTTCAATGGCCTTGGGCTTGACCTTCTCCTTCTTGGGACAGGTAATGGTCAAGACCCCCTGCTTGTAGGAGGCCTCAATCTTGTCCGCGTCCACTGCCGCAGGCAGCTTCAGGGAGCGGGAAAAGGAGCCGTAGCTGCGCTCCACCAGATGGTAGTTTTCCTTTTTCTCTTCCCGCTCCGACTTTTTCTCCCCCTTGACGGTGAGGACGTCGCCGGTGAGGGAAATGTCAATGTCCTTGGCCTCCAGCCCCGGGACTTCGGCTTTGATGGTTACCTTATCCGGAGTTTCGGCCACGTCCACGGCGGGGACCCATTCCATCTCCGCGGGGCGCAGCAGGCGCCGCCCCGGGCCGAAGAAGTCGTCCCACAGGCGGTCCATCTCCCGGCGCAGCCGGGACACTTCCCGAAAAGGTTTCCATGCCATCAGCTCATTGGCCATAACTTATCCTCCCAAAGTCACGTCGTCAATGTAGTTAAAAACGGGTCCCAGGACGGGGATTACGTCCTAAGGTATTCATTTCACAGTTAATAAATAGGTCCTGCCTGGGCCCCTGTCAACTCTCCCATCGGGAAAATTGTGGGAGATTGTGCTTGAAATCCGCGGCGGATAGTGGTAGTAAAAGATGACGCCGCCGGGGCCGACCCTATGCGCCAAAGTATCGGACACTTGCAGGCTAACCTCCTTTGAAAAGGAGGTTTTTTTTTGCCGGGGCGCGGGGCCGGGCCGAAGGCGGTGGACCGGGAGCTCTTAACACCCCGGTCGGAGAGGACGCACATGGAATTCCGGCGCAAGGATTTGCTGGGCATCGCGGACCTGGAGGCCGGGGAAATCCGGCACATCCTGGACACCGCCTCCTCCCTCAAGGAGATCTCCACTCGCCCCATCAAGAAGGTGCCCACCCTCCGGGGCAAGACGGTGGTCACCATGTTTTACGAACCCAGCACCCGCACCCGCATGTCCTTTGAGATCGCGGCCAAGAGGCTCTCCGCCGACACCCTGAACCTGACGGTGGCCGCGTCCAGCGCGGTGAAGGGCGAAACCCTGGCCGACACCGCCGCCAACCTCCAGGCCATGCAACCGGACTTGCTGGTGATCCGCCACCAGGCCAGCGGCGCGCCCCATTACCTGGCCCGGCGCCTCAAGTGCGGCGTCATCAACGCCGGGGACGGCATCCACGAGCACCCCACCCAGGCGCTCCTGGACCTCCTCACCGTGGAGGAGGCCAAGGGCACCCTGGCCGGGCTGAAGGTGGCCATCATCGGCGACATCGCCCACTCCCGGGTGGCCCGCTCCGACATCCACGCCTTCACCAAAATGGGCTCGGAAGTGACGGTGGCCGGGCCGGCCACCATGCTGCCGCCGTATCTCGAGACCCTGGGGGTCAGGACCACCTGCTCCCTGGAGGAGGCGGTCACCGGGGCCGACGTCATCATGATGCTCCGGCTGCAGCTGGAGCGCATGGGGCAGATGTTCCTCTCCACCCTCAGGGAGTACAGTGTCAATTTCGGCCTGGCCCCCCGGCACCTGGCCCTGGCCCAAGACGACGTCATCATCATGCACCCCGGGCCCATGAACCGGGGGGTGGAGATTTCCCCGGAGGTGGCCGACGGCGCGCACTCCGTCATCCTGGAGCAGGTGACCAACGGCGTGGCGGTGCGCATGGCCCTGCTCTATCTCTTGATCGGAGGGGAGAAAGAAGGGTGAGCCTGCTTATTTCTGGCGGAACGGTGGTGGACCCGGCGCAGGGCCTGGAAGAGGCGCGGGACCTCCTGATCGACAACGGTAAGATTGCGGCTTTGGAGCCTCCCGGGGCCATTCCCGGGGAGGGGCGCCGGCTCCTTGACGCCCGGGGCCTGGTAGTGACGCCGGGCCTCATCGACATGCACGTGCACCTCCGGGAGCCGGGGGAGGAATACAAGGAGACCATCGAGAGCGGCGCCCGGGCCGCGGTCAAAGGGGGCTTCACCGCGGTGGCGTGCATGCCCAACACCCAGCCGGTCAACGACACCGCCTCCGTCACCAGGTTTATCCTGGACCAGGCGGCCCGGGCCGGCCTGGCCCGGGTTTATCCCGTGGCCGCGGTGTCCGTGGGCTCCGAGGGGCAGGCCCTGAGCGAATACGGCGACCTCAAGGCCGCGGGCGCGGTGGCACTCTCCGACGACGGCCGGCCGGTGATGAACCCCCTGCTCATGCGCCGGGCCCTGGAATACGCTAAGACCTTTGGCCTCCCCATCATCTCCCACTGCGAAGACCTGGACCTCCGGGCCGACGGGGTGATGCACGAAGGCCTCGTGTCCCTGGAGCTGGGACTGTGGGGCATCCCCGCGGCAGCCGAAGAAGTCATGGTTTTTCGGGACATCAACCTGGCCTACCTGACGGGCGCCCGGCTGCACATCGCCCACGTGAGCACCTTCGGCAGCGTGCAGATCATCCGCTGGGCCAAGTCGGTGGGGATCGAGGTCACCGCGGAGACTGCGCCCCACTATTTCAGCCTCACCGATGAGGCGGTCCGGGGCTACGACACCAACGCCAAGGTGAACCCGTCCCTGCGCACCGCAGAAGACGTGGCCGCCATCAAGGAGGGCCTGGCCGACGGCACCCTGGACGCCATTGCCAGCGACCACGCGCCCCACAGCAGCCTCGAGAAGGACGTGGAATTCGGGGCCGCGGCCTTCGGCCTCATCGGCCTGGAAACCTCCCTGGGGCTTAGCCTCAAGTTGGTTCATGACAATGTGCTTACCTTATCCCAACTGGTTGCCCAAATGAGCACCAACCCGGCCCGCATCCTGGGGGTGCCGGGAGGCACACTGAAGCCGGGCAGCCCCGCAGACGTGACCCTCCTGGACCTCAACCGGGAGTGGCAAGTGGACGTCACTACCTTTGCCTCCAAATCCCGCAACTGCCCCTTCAACGGCTGGACCTTGCAAGGCCGGGCGGTGATGACTATCGTGGGGGGGAAGGTAGTGAGCAGTGAGCAGTAAGCAGTCAGGGAGGGGTCAGTTATCGCAGGCGATTAAAAATGTCGCCGCAGGCTTTAGCCTGCGTTAAATGTGGGGCGGGCATTGCCCGCCAATCCCCTTAAAGACGGTGGGCGATGCCCACCCCTATATTCCTGCGTCCCTCTCTCGAAACTCAAAACTCGAAACTTAGAGGTTGACATGCCCAGCCAGGTGTTTTTCATGGATCTGCGGGCTTCGGCCAAGGAGCCCAATTTCCAGAAGTTTCAGAAGCTCCTGAAGACGGTGGATTTAAAGGGCATCGTGCAACGCCGGAAAAAGCGCCCCCTGGTGGCAGTGAAGCTCCATTTCGGCGAAAAGGGCAACACTTCTTTCATCCGCCCCATCTACGTGCGCCAGGTGGTGGACGCCCTCTGGGAGGCCGGGGGCCGGCCCTTTTTGACTGATGCCAACACCGTGTACGTGGGCACCCGGGCCGAAGCGGTGAGCCATCTGACCACGGCCATTGAGAACGGCTTCGCCTACGCGGTGGTCAGGGCCCCCCTCATCATCGCCGACGGCCTCACCGGCAAGGCGGAAGTGGAGGTGAAGATCAATCAGGAGCAGTTTAAAACCGTCTACCTGGCCGAGGCCCTGGTGGAGGCCGACTCCCTGGTGGTGCTCTCCCACTTCAAGCTGCACGAGCTTTCCGGCTTCGGCGGGGCTCTCAAAAACGTGGGCATGGGGGGCGCCTCCCGGCGGGGCAAGCTGGCCCAGCACTCCAACATTTCCCCCAAGGTGACGGCCAAAAAGTGCACCGGCTGCGGCGAGTGCGTCGAGCACTGCGCCCAGGAGGCCATCGGCCTCAACCTGGAGACCAAGAAGGCGGTCATCGACCCGGCCAAGTGCGTGGGCTGCGCCGAGTGCATCCTGGTGTGCCCCTACGGCAACATCCAGATCCAGTGGAACGAATCCATCCCGGTTTTCCTGAAGAAGATGATGGAATATGCTTACGGACATCTCAAAGACAAGAAAGGCCGGGCGGTGTTTGTCAATTTTATCACCCAGGTGTCCCCGGCCTGCGACTGTTACGGCCACAACGACGCGGCTATTGTCAGCGACCTCGGCATCCTGGCCTCCCGGGACCCGGTGGCCCTGGACCAGGCCTGCGCGGACCTGGTGAACCAGGCTAAGGGCCTGCCCGGCTCGGCCCTGAAGAAGAAAAGCGCCGGGACGGACAAGTTCAAGGACATCTACCCCCAGGTGGACTGGCCCATTCAACTGGAGTACGCCGAGCAATTAGGCCTGGGCACCCGGGAGTATGAGTTGGTGAAGGTGTAGATATTCCAAAAGGATTTCCCCATGCAGCCCATCGGCCCCCTGATGATCGAGCACCGCCTCATCGAGCGCCTGATCGCTCTCATGGGCCAGGAGCTCAACCGCATTAAAGATAATGTGGCCGTGGACCCCGAGTTCGCGTTCGTGGACCCAGTGTTTATCGACATCGCGGTGGACTTCATCAAGACCTACGCGGACCGGTGCCACCACGGCAAGGAAGAGGGCATCCTCTTCAAGTCCCTGGCCGATAAGCCCCTGTCCCCGGAGCACCGGCAAATTATGGAGGACCTTATCCGGGAGCACGCCTGGGCCCGGGAGACCACCGCCAAACTCCTCAAGGCCAAGGAGAACTACCTGTTGGAGAAGGCCGGGGCCCTGAATGAAGTGCTGGAGAACCTGGGCCGGCTGGTGGAGTTCTACCCCGGGCACATTGAGAAGGAGGACCGGCACTTTTTTATCCCGGCCATGGCTTACCTGACGGAGGCGGAGAAGGCCGAGATGCTGCGGCAGATGGCGGACTTTGACCAGAAGCTGATTCACGAAAAGTACCGGCAGGTGGTGGAGAGCATCGAGCAGCGCCGGGCCTGCCGGATTTAGGGGTCAGGGGGGGCACTTAGAAAATCAGTCTGACAGTAGGGGGCCGGTGGCCGGCACGGAGGCCGGCGCTGGCTCGTTAACCCCTCCCCTGGTGGGAGGGGGTTGGGGGGAGGGGGAATTATCGTTTCACCGTGAAAGGCGGGCCGGGATAGATGGACACTTTTGCCGGCCACCCCGGCGGGCCTTCATTTTTCTCCAGCCGCTCCTTGACCCAGGCCACCAGTTGGGCGAAAGTCGCGGCCCACCCGGGCGTGTGGTCCTCGCCGGTCAGGAGGTGGGCCAGCTCATGGCACAGGGTGGTGAGACGGCACCCCGGCGGGTAGAAGACGATGGCCTTCTTTCCGTGGTCGGCCTCCGCGGTCACTACTGAGGCCTCTTTGCGGAACTTGGCGGGGTCCGGGTCCTGCACCAGGGGCACGGGCTCCCGGGCGAAGGCCCGGCAGATGAGGTCGCTCCAGGCCCGGAGTTCCTGAAAGTCACGGGGCCGCAGGAGTTCCCAGTCGTAGCCGCGGCACCCGTCGCACCACACCAGGCCGTCGCATACCAACTCGCCGTGTCTGGCCGCGTCCAGGACCTTGCCGCACTGGGGGCACTTCATGGAATTTCCCACCTTGCCTCGGATTACTCCGATTTTACCCCCAAAAACGCAAACATGCCACCTTAGCCTCCCCGGAGAGGCCTGAGTTGTCATTCTGAGGGAGCGAAGTGACTGAAGAATCTCCCAAAAGAGATTCTTCGCTTCGCTCAGAATGACAAACCTGATATGTTTGTTAAGGAAAGCAGGCCGCAGGAAATTTTTCAGTTAGTCTGACCCTAAGGCTATGCCTGGCAAAGTCTATTTGGTGGGAGCCGGCCCCGGGGACCCGGGGCTGATCACGGTCAAGGGCCTGAAAGTGCTGCGGGAGGCCCAGTTGGTGGTCTATGACCAGCTGGCCAGCCCGGAGCTGCTCCAGGAAGCCCCGGCGGACGCCGAAGTCATTTACGTGGGCAAAAAGGCCGGGGCCCACGCCCTGCCCCAGGCGGACATCAACGCCCTCCTGGTCCAAAAGGCCCAAGCCGGCCTGACCGTGGTGCGCCTCAAGGGGGGCGACCCCTTTGTCTTCGGCCGGGGAGGGGAGGAGGCGGAAGCCCTGGCCCGGGCGGGCGTCCCCTTCGAAGTGGTCCCCGGGGTCACCGCGGCGGTGGCCGTGCCCGCCTACGCCGGCATCCCCGTGACCCACCGGGCCCACACCACCCTGGTGACCTTCGTCACCGGCCACGAGGACCCCGGCAAGGAGACCAGCACCATCCCCTGGGAGGCCCTGGGGGCCAACCCCGGCACCCTGGTCTTCCTCATGGGGGTGAAGAATTTGCCGGACATCTGCCGCCGGCTGACGGACGCGGGGCGTCCACCGGAAACCCCGGCCGCGGTCATCGAACAGGGCACGACGCTGGACCAGCGCACGGTCATGGGCACGCTGGCGGACATCGCCGGCAAGGCCCAGGCCGTGGCAGTCAAACCCCCGGCGGTGCTGGTGGTGGGCGGGGTAGCGGCCTTGCATGACCGCCTGAACTGGTGGGAGAGCCGGCCCCTGTATGGCAAAACCGTGCTGGTGACCCGCTCCCGGGCCCAGGCCTCCAGTCTGGTGGCGCTCTTGGCCGCGGCCGGGGCCCGCTGTCTGGAGGTGCCCACCATTGAGGTGGGCCCGCCGGACGACTTTGGCCCACTGGATCTGGCGCTGCAAGACCTGTCCCGGTTTCAGTGGCTCATCTTCACCAGCGTCAACGGGGTGGCGGCCTTTATGACCCGCCTGTTCAGCCAGGGGCGGGACGTCCGGGCCCTGGGCGGGGTGAAGATCGCCGCTATCGGTCCGGCCACGGCCCAGGCCGTGGAGGCTTACGGCCTCAAGGCCGACGTGGTGCCGCCCGCGTTCAAGGCCGAAGTGCTGCTCCATGCCCTATCGTCCCAGGTCACTCCCGGCATCCGCATGCTGCTGGCCCGGGCCCAGATGGCCCGGGAGGTGCTGCCTCAAGGCCTGGTGCGGTTGGGCGCCGAAGTCACGGTGGCCCCGGTCTATAAAACCCAAGCCCCCCGGGAAATCCCTCCGGCGGCCGCAGCCGCCTTGCAGGAAGGCCGGGTGGATCTCCTCACCTTCACCAGTTCCGCCACGGTGCATAATTTTGCCAACCTGGTGGGGAAAGAACGCTTCCGGCAACTGGCCGCGCCCGCGGTGGTGGCCGCCATCGGTCCCATCACCGCGGCGACGCTGGCGGAATACGGCCTCACCGCCCAGATCCAACCCCAGGACTACACCATCCCCGCCCTGGCCGCGGCAATAGTGGCTTACTACGAGAAGAGAGGCCGGTAGCGGCGGGCCTCCGTGCCCGCCGGCACCCTTAGCCCCTTACCCCAGCAACCTTTTCCTGCAGATACTTTACCGCGTTCTTGAAGATGGCCAGGCCCTGGCCCTCCGGGTCGGGGTAGGGCAGGCCCCGGCGGCGGTAAGTTTCCTTGGCATGGGTCCAGGCGGGGTGCTGGGTGGCGAAGATGTGGGCTTCCGGGTGGGGCATGAGGCCCAGGACCCGGCCGGTGGCGTCGGTGATGCCGGCGATATCCAGAGCCGAGCCGTTGGGGTTATGGGGAAACTGGCCGCCCGCGGGTTCGCCCCGGGGGGTGGCGTATTTGAGGGCGATCTGGCCCCCGGCTTCTATGTCTTTCAGCACTTCCCGCGAGGCAAAAAACTTGCCTTCCCCGTGGCGGATGGGGAGCTCCAGGCGGTCCAGGCCCCGGGTGAAGACGCAGTGGGAAGGAATGGTCTTGAGGTGCACCCAGGCGTCCCGGAAGTTGCCGCAGTCGTTGGGAATCAGGGCGGTGAGGCGCTCCCCCGGGCGGTCCGCCAAGCCGGGCAGCAGCCCCAGGTTCACCAGCACCTGGAAGCCGTTGCAGATGCCGATACACAGGCGGCCCGCGGCGATGAATTCTTGTAAGGCCGCGCCCAAGGCCAGGCGCAGGCGCAGGGCCAGGATGACGCCGGCACCGTGGTCGTCCCCCCAACTGAAGCCGCCGGGTACCGCCAGGAGGTGGTAGTCCCAAAGGAGGGCGGGGTTTTCCAGGAGGTCGGTGGTGTGCACCCGGACGGCCTCGGCCCCGGCCAGGTTCAGGGCAAACTGGGTCTCATAGTCGCAGTTGAGGCCGTAGCCGTAGAGCACCAAAGCCTTGGGCTTTGCTGCTCTGTTTTCTGTTTTCGGTTTTCGGTCTTCGGTGGTCAAAATATCATGAGGAATCATGTCAACTCGTTCCCAAGCTCCCGCTTGGGAACGGCGTTTTTAGCCCAAGCTCTGCTTGGGCACCTTTTTATTGGTGATCAGTGATTATCGTTTTTGAAAAATATTACCTAATTAACTAACGAAGCTTATCTGCAGTCTTATTTATTTTCTTAATTTTATCTCCTTCAATATAAACTTGATAAAGTATTTTATTTTTGTTATTCACACATTTCAATCCTATTCTTGGAGGGTCGAAACTATCGTCATACACTGCAGCGATAGTCTTTAATTCTGGACATCCATATTGTTTTAACAAGTTATCGTATATTTCAAACTCACCAGGAGAAAGATACCTCATTCCTCCAGCATAAATTGGCGAGGACAAAAATAGCATAGCAATAAATATTAATAGTAAGAAATTGCTTATTCTGACCATTTTATTATTCTCCTTATTAACAAGCTATCCAGCCTGTTCCGCATCGGCGAGACGCCTGTGCCCCCTAAATAATGCTTAAAGGGGGTAGGGAGGGGGATTGGGGGAGGGCGGGGGACTGGTCGTCCCCCGACCCGCCCCCCAATCTCGCTCGCCCCCCGGCGGCTGGCCGGCCGTTTTGGGTTTGTTGGGGTCGGGGTTTTTTTCTTGGATGCGCTGCGTGGGTGCCGCCCGT
>Ga0315268_10004045_pt1 | contig 15997 bp, 15 predicted proteins | sample C1_top_MG_FD_204535 | JGI IMG/M metagenome (GOLD analysis project Ga0315268, IMG submission 204535) | Sediment microbial communities from Yellowstone Lake, YNP, Wyoming, USA - C1_top | ecosystem: Environmental > Aquatic > Freshwater > Lake > Sediment | place: USA: Wyoming | collected 2017-08-01
GGGAGATCGGCACCAGCGCCGGCCCCGGCGCCCGCGCGCCGCTGCCTGAGCCGGGTCCGCTGTACGGGCATTTCGTGCTGCCGTTGCGAACCGATATCACGCAAACGCAATATATTGTTTGCATCCTGGCCTTTTTTTGCTAAAAAGCGATCGCTTAATTGCGCAATCGCAACAAAAGCAGGAGGGAACGGGCCATGATGCAGAAGATCGAGCTGACCAGCGGGCAGCGGGAGGTCTTTGCCGAACCGACGCCAATGGGGTTGATCGGTCTGGCCATCGGCTGCGCCGCGCTGCTGCCGGTGGCGCTCGGGCTGAGCCTGACGCCGGCCGCGCTGAAGACCGCAGCCATGTTCTGCCTGCTGTTCGGCGGCGGATGCCAGCTGTGTGCCGGCATCATGAACCTGGTCAACAAGAACATGCTGGGCGGCACGCTGTTCCTCGCGTTCGCCTTCAACTGGGGCATGAACTGGTGGTCGCTCGACGCCATCGCCAACGGCACCATTCCCGACGCCAACGTGCTGTTCGCGGTCGACGCGACGTTCTTGCTGATCTTCGTCGTGCTGACCTACGGCTTTGGTTTCTTCAGCAAGCTGCTCTTCTTCTTCTTGCTCGACATCGACCTGCTCGAGGTGGCCAAGCTGGTCAAGCACTTTGCCGCGCCCGGCAGCGCGCTGTTCAACGCCTGCAACCTGGCGGTGGCGCTGTTGACGCTCGGGCTGCTGCTGATCGCGCTCTACATCGCCTTCGCCATGCTGATGAACCCGACCATTGGCAGGCCGCTGTTCAAAGTGGCCGGGCCGATGTTCAAGGCCGCGCCCAAGCCGGCGTTCGACTTCACGGTTCGGCAGCAGCTGTTCGACGCGCTCTACCAGAACTGGCGCGAGCACGCCTTTGCCTCGATGTCGCTCGACGATCTCAAGCAGCAGACCCAGGCCAAGGTCGGCGGCCGCAATATTCTGCCCGACCTGTTCTACCTGCAGGAGATCGGCGCGCTGTCGCTCGCGGCCAATGGCACGCCGACCGAACCCAAGGCGGCGCGGTTGACGGCGGCGGGCATCGATCTGTACGAACAGCTGGTGCTCAAGAAGTACGAGCAGGGCGCGCTGACGCCGTAATTCGACGCGCGACTATTTGGCTTCTGGCGCCGGCGCTTGCGCCTTCGCGCGGCCATCGTTGATCGCCGTGGCAAACTTTTGCATGGCCTGGCATTGCATCACGTCCGATTTCTCGTATTTCTTGGCGACCGCCAGCAACTCGTCGAACGCCGGGTCGCGGAAGCCGGTCTTGCGAAAATCGTCGCTGCTGAGCGCATTCTGGTAGCGTTTGATCGCCTCGAAGCAAGCCTGCTCGGCTTCCTTGTCCGTACACGCACCGATCGTCACGACCAGTCCGCACAGCACGAGTAGCGTCCTCATCGCTGTTCTCCGCAGCCCACCGCGGGCCATGTGCGCACTCATAGCACAGGTTGTTGAGCAATCCGATTCGCAGCAAAAAATGCAGTGATGGCAAATAGTTATCCTTGTGACGAGGAACACCTTCAAGATCGACAACTCGGGTGGGAGCTTTCCCGATAATGAGGTCGTTACACCCACCATGAGGGGTCTCAATGCATAACCAGCCGCTCAATTGGGTCGACCTGCTAGGACGTGTCCACGATAACGCACTGCTGCTCGATCAACTGACCCGGATCGATGCGCAGTACCGCCTGGCCTTCGAAGGTATCTGTGCCGTGCTGCTCGAGACTGGCTTCACCCTGCCCGAGGCGCAGGAAATCTACACCCTGTTGCGCGTCTGATCTCGTTCTCCAACAGCTGGAGCGCTACGCGCCCTTGGCCGCAGTCGAAGGCTTTTCTTCTTCGAACCGACAGCCGTCGAACCACAGCTCGGCCCACGAGGGCGCCATGGCGCGCAGCTTGGCCAGCGCCAGGTGCAAGCGCAGCGAACCCTGCATCTCGCGCAGCAGCACCAGCACGCCGTCGCTCGATTGCTCGAGGTCAGCAGTCTCCTTGCCCAGCCCGACGAAGTTGGAGGCCGGCGCCTCGCCCGGCCGGCCGGGTCCGCGCACCCCGTCCAGCAGCTCGTACGAGGCGCGGCCCGAGTCGCTGATCAGCAGCACGGTCGCGTTCTGATCGCGCGCCACGGCGCGCGCCGACACCGCCAGGTTGGCCACGCGGTCGCGCATCTCCTCGCGCACCTCGCCTGCGATCTGCTGCACCGAATCGACCACCACCAGCATGCGGTCGGCCTTGTGCAGCTCGCGCAGGGCGCGGCACAGCGGCTCGAGCTCGCGGTAGCTGAAGCCGCGCGCCGAGCCCGTGGCAAAATGGAACGGCGTGCTGACCAGCTCCTGCGCCACCTTGCCGGCGCTCTTGACCACCCACTCCTGCTCCTCGTTCTTGCCGACGAACAGCGCGCCCCACGGCCGCTTGCCGAGCAGGCCGAGCACGCGCGCGGTCAGCTCGATCTCGCCCATGTCGAGGCCGATGTAGACCACCGGCACGTTGTCCTTGGCCGCGTAGAGCGCGGCCTGCAGCGCCCACTGGGTGCGACCGGTACCGGCGTTGCCGACCAGCACGTAGACGCCCGGCCACCAGCCACCGCCGATCCGCCGGCAGACGTTGGACCAGGGCAGTGCGATCGGCTTGTCGATGCCGGTGGCGCGGCTCTCCAGTGCGCTCAGCGCCTTGGGCACCAGATCGCCCAACGTGCGCGGCATGCGCACCGGCCGCGTGGCCTCGATCATCTCGGTCTGGCTCGGGTCGAACTGCAAAGCTCGGCCGTCGCTGCCGGAATTGCTATCGGGAGTCATCAGGTCACCTCGCTGCAATTTGCCCACGCTACACTGTTCCCGGCTGCTCGAAAAGGAGCGCGAAGGTTGCGCGGTGCGTTCCGCGATCGCTATGGTGTGCCCATGACTCGTCAAATTGCGCTCTCTTCGATCGCGATCGCCTGGCTGACCGTGCTGGCGGCTTGCCCGGGCCGCGAGCAGCACGACCCACCGCCCAACCTGTGCGGTAATGGCAAGGTCGACCCCGGCGAGCAGTGCGATGGTGCCGAGCTCGATCAGTGGACCTGCTACGAGGCCGGCTTCGACGCCGGCGACATCCGGTGCAACGCCGACTGCACCCTCGACACCAGCGTCTGCATCAGCGATCCCTGCTGGGGCTACCCGTGCGGCGAAACCGGCTTCGATCCTGGCGACGTGGCCATGAACATCTCCTTCCAGAGCGCCAACGAGGCGGCGCGTGCGCTGGACGGCGGCGACGACGAGCTCTCGTTCGGCGACCTGTACCTGCAGAACGAAGCGCACGGCGGCACCTTGCGCGGCGTGATGTTCTTCGTGGGCGCTGGCTGGTGCCCGGTTTGCGCCAGCGAGGCGCCGCACCTGCAGGCGCTGTACGAGGCGGTGCGCGACCAGGGCATCCTGCTGGTCGGCGTGGTGTCCGAGGACGACAATGGTCGACCGGCCACTCTCGCGGTCGCCGAGGCCTACGGCGCGCGCTACGGCTGGACGTTCCCGACGGTGGCCGGCACCCCGCCGCTGGCCTACTGGCCCGATGGCGATTACTCCGGCGCGCTGCCGTTCCACCTGTTCGTCGACGCGCGCGACATGCGGCTGTACGGCCGCGCGATCGCCGCCCTGGCCAACAAGGCCGCCCGGTTCGCGCTCGACGACCTAGCCGCCGGTCCCGTCTACGGCACCGATGGCACGCGCACCATCGATTTCGACTGCGCACCCGGGTCGAGCGACGCCGAGCCCAACGGCTACGATCACCCGATCGCGGGCAGCAGCCGGCCTTTCAATTTGTCCGGCGTGCTTTGCCCGCCCGCGATCCAGGACGACCTGCTGGTCGACGAGGACGTGGTCGACCTGGGCACCCTGCAGGCGGGGACGATCATCGACGTGCTGATGACGCGGCCGGCCGGTTCACCGACCTACCCGATATTCTCGCTCGTCGCCGGCGATGACTCGGGCTGGCTGCAGTGGGGGCCAGGCCTGCTCGACGCAGCGCAGGCCGGCCGGCAATGGATCATCCCCGCCACTGCCCGGTACTTCTTGTCGGCCATGGACGGCCGCCTCCTGTCGGCATGGTACTACGGCGACAGCGATTGGCCGACGGCCGAACAGGAGTGCTGCGAGGGAGGCCCCAACTACACCTACGCGCTGGCGATCAGCTCATTCAACCTGGCCGCCAACGAGCCCGCGCTGGCCGTGGGCGAGACGCGCAGCGCCACCCTCGACACGCGCAACCTGCGGGTGTTTCCGTTCGACGCCAGCGCGACCGTCAGCCACACCTTCTTGCTCGAGACCGACAGCGCGTTCCTCGACCCCTTCCTGACGCTGTACGACCCGGCCACGGCGAGCGTCATCGCAATCAACGACGACGCGAGCAGCGACACCTACAACTCGAGCATCACCTGGACCGCGACCACCAGCCAGACCGTCTGGCTGGTGCCCAGCTACTATTCGGTCTACGTGCGCGGTACCACACCCGGCTTCCGGCTCACCGCCCAGTAGTCGCACGCACCACGGGGGATCGTTCATGCGGCAAAGGCTGATCGCACTGCTGACAGCCGCTGCGCTGGCCTGCGCTGGCGCAGCTTGCTCCTCGACCAAGTCCAGCGTCGTCGACGAGGGCGAGAGTGCCGCGCCGTCGCTGCTGATCGTCAATGGCCGCGTCTTCGGCGCGGTGGGTGCCGATGCGGTGCTGATTGCGGGTCATCACATCCGCGCCGTGGGCTCGACCGAGCGACTGGCCGTGCTGGCACCCGCCGACATCCTGCGGCTCGACGCTCGCGGCGGTTGGATCGTGCCCGGCTTCAACGACGCCCACAGCCACCTGCGTTCGGGTGGCCAGGCGCTGGGCGAGCTCTCGCTCGATGGCATGACGACGCTGGACCAGGTGCTGGCCGCGGTCAAAAGCTATGCGACGACACATCCGACGCGACCCTGGTTGACCGGCCGCGGCTGGCTCTACGACATCGTGCCGCAAGGCAGCTTTCCGACGCGGCAGCAACTCGACGCCGTGGTCGCCGACCGGCCGGTGGTGCTCGAGGCCTACGATGGCCACTCGGTGTGGGCCAACAGCCAGGCACTCAAGCTGGCTCAGATCGATGCGCGCAGCGTTGACCCGGCCGACGGCAAGATCGTGCGCGACGCCGACGGCAAGACCCCGGCCGGCACCCTGCTCGAAAATGCCGGCGCGCCTCTGTATGACGCCATGCCAGAACCTGACCGGGCCACCCAGCGTGCGATCCTGCAGGCCGCGCTCGAGCACTATCTCAAGCTCGGCATCACCTCGGTCGAGGACTTCGAGCACGATCCGATCGCGTTCGAGCTCTATGCCGAGCTGGCCAGCCAGAGCGCGCTGCCGATCCGGGTCAGTGTCTCGCTGCCGATCGAGGGCAACCTCGACACCTATGAGCTGCTGCGCCAGAAATACGCCACGCCGTTCTTGCGCTTTGGCCACGTCAAGGGCTTTGTCGACGGTGTGGTCGAGTCGAAGACCGCATACATGGTTTCGCCCTATGACTTCTCGGGCGAGCGCGGCAAGCCGCTGATCCCGCCCGACCGGTTGTTCGCGCTGGTGGCGGCGGCGCACCAGCGCAACTTCAGGGTCGCCTTGCACTGCGTCGGCGACGGCGCAGTGCGGCTGGCGCTCGATGCCTATGAGCGGGCGCAAGCCAGCAAGCACAAACCGACGCTGCGCCACCGTATCGAGCACATCGAGGTGGTCCACCCCGACGACGTTCCGCGCTTTGCCGCGCTCGACGTGATCGCGTCGATGATGCCGTACCACGCCAATCCCGGCGGCGCTGATCCGGACGCCGGCGTCTGGTCGCAGAACCTGGGCCGCGATCGGCTGCGCCATTCGTTTGCCTGGCACGATCTGCTGCAGGCCGGCGCCGTGTTGGCGTTCGGTTCGGACTGGCCGGTGATGTCGGCCGACCCGCTGTGGGGGCTGGCCGTGGCGACGACGCGCCAGGATGAGCGCGGTTTCCCGCCGGGCGGCTGGAACGCGCAGCAGGCGATCAGCGCGAGCGCAGCGCTGTCCGCCTACACCCTTGGCTCGGCCATCTCGATCAACCGACAGCACGAGCTGGGACGGCTGGCGCCAGGCATGCTGGCCGACGTGGTGGTGCTGGCACCCGAGGTCGACATCGAAAAGCCAAGCACGCTGTGGCGCGGCGAGCGCGTGGCTGCGGTCATCGTCGACGGTCAGCTGCGGCTGGGGCCGACGACCCGCTCGGGGACGCTGCCGGCGACGACGACGACGCAGCCGGCAAGCGCACCGGTTCGGTAAGGCGCACCACGTACAGCGCGTCGAACGCGATCGCGGCGAGCGGCTCGATGGTGACCTGATCGCCAGGCTTGGCGTGGATCACGTGCACTGCGCTGCCGTCATTGCAGTGGACCAGCCCGGTGTGCCAGGTGCCGTACTTCGCCTGGCCGTGCTCGAACAGCGGCTTGTCCGCATCGAGGTTGTAGCCGTCGAGCAGGAAGAAGAGCACGTCACCGCGCCGCAGCAGTGTATGGTCGACGTCGTCGCGCAGCACCCCCGCCAGGCCAGCGACCGGCTGGCCCAGCTCACCGCGCTGGATCGAGACGCTCGGCAGCACCGAGTAGCGGGTCCAGGCACGACCCAGCACGGTCTCGTAAGAAAAAAAGATCAGCGACTGGCAGTCGATGCCGCCCGGGCAGCGCACACGCCGCTTGCCCTCGCGGCAGCCTGGTCTGCCAGCGCGACCGCCAAACACGTACGGCTGGCCAAGATAAGTCTCGGCCGCGCGCATGATCTGCTCGGCTGACGTCGTCGGCGCAGCGCTGGCGCAGGTGGCGGCCGGCTTACTCGCCGGCGCGCTGGCGACCGAGGTCGGCGCCGCATGCGGGAGCAGAGCGAGGATGACGACGGGCCAGCCCACTCAGGCGCTCAGCCGCACCTGCGTCGTGGCCGCGGGCGCGATCTGGTTGACCGGCATCTCGAAGCCCTTGTTGCGGTAGAGCCGCTTGACGAACAGCCGGTAGGTCAGGTTGCCCACGAAGGCGACCGGGAACATCAGGCCGCTCGAGATGGTGCGGCGCACGATGTTGGGCAGCTTGAAGGTCTCGCGGTAGGCCCAGCGAAAGCCCTCGTACAGCTCGGCCGGGCTCATGCCCAGTGGCCTGAACACGACGTGCATGGTGTCGTAGTCGCCCCAGTCGTAGCTGAGGATGCGGTTCTCGCCCTGCAGCCGCGTGAACAGCCGCGAGCCAGGATAGGGCGTGTAGATCGAGTAGCGCGGGATGTCGATGTGCAGCTCCTGCACCCGTTGCACGGTGCGCGCAAAAACATCGGGCCCGTCCTCGTCGAAGCCGAAGACGAAGCAGCCCTGCACGACGATGCCGGCGTGGTGCATCCGGGTCATCAACTCCTCGTAGCTCTGCTGCTTGTTGAACGCCTTGGCGATGCGGTTGAGCGACTCCTGGTTGACCGACTCGAAGCCGAACAGCAAGAAGCGGCAGCCGCTCTTGGCCAGCAGGTCGAGCAGCTCGGGATCCTGCATGTTCTCGGTCGTGGCCAGCGTGCCCCAGATCTTCTTCAGCGGCGCGATCGCGGTCAGCAGCTCTTTGGCATACTCGGTGTCGTCGAACGGACTGACGTCGTTCATGCAAAAACGCTTGGACGGCACCGCCTTGATGTCGCGCACCACGTCGGCGATCGGCCGCTTCTGCAACCGGGGCCAGATCGCGGGCACCGTGCAGAAGTCGCACTTGTGGATGCAGCCGCGCGTGGCCGGCACCGTGTACGGCAGGTTGTAGCGCAGGTTGTCCTGCAGATCCCAGCGCGGGGTCGGAATACCTGGATAAAATTCTTCGAGGCTGGGCGGCTCGTTGTACTCGCTGCGCAGGCGACCGGCCTTGAAATCCTGCACCAGCTGCGGCCAGGTGCGCTCGGCCATGCCGACCACGATGCAGTCCGCGAACTGACGCGCCTCGTCGGGCAAGAGCGTGACGTGGATGCCGCCCAGCACGACCGGTATCTGGCGGCGCCGGAAGTGATCGGCCAGCGCATAGGCGCGGCGCGCGGTGCCGGTCAGCACGCTGATGCCGACCAGGTCGACCTCGGCGTCGAGCGGAACGCGCTGCACGCTCTCGTCGATCAGCCGGTACTCGACGTCGGGATCGCTGCTGGCCAGCGCGGCCAGCGTGGTCAAGGTCACCGGCGCCTCGCGCATCGAGCGGGTGAGCGGTCCGATGTACAACTTGTGCATGGCCGCGTCGGCCATGATGAGCATGATGCGGATCGGTTTGGCCACCAGCACCCCTACTGCAGCTTGCGCTCGATGAATGACTCGGCCTTTTGCCGCCACTCCGAGCCGGCCGGCGACTTCTTGACGATCCGCTGCATGATGCGCTTTGCCTTGTCGAGCTGTTCGGCCTTGTACGCCTCGACGCCGTCCGCGTAGAGCTGGCGCGCCTCGTTGTCGGACAGGCCGCTCGCCTCGACCGGTTCGGGGGCCGGCGTCGGCCGCGTCTCGCGCACCGGGCGCGTCTTCTTTTTCTTCGGCTGCTTGACCGGTTGCCGTTTCTCGACCTCTTTTGGCTTCTCGACCTCTTTCGGTTTCTCGGGCTCGACCGGCGGCGCGTTCGCCGCCGCTGCGGCTGCCGCGGCCTTGGCTTTCTCGATCTCCTGCTGCAGCGCCTTGGCGCCAGCATGGTTGCCGTCGATGATCAGCGCCTTCTCGGCCAGCGGCTCGGCCTGCGCGATGCGGCCGGCCTTGAGCTCGTTGCGGCCACGCGCCACCAGGTCGTCGACCTCGGCGCGGTCGATCACCTTGCGCAGCTCGTCCGCATCCTTGGCGCGCGCCGTGTCCCTGGGCACGCCCTCGAGCGCGTGCCGGGCCTCGGCAAAATTGCCCTGCTTGAGCAGATCCTGAGCGCGCGCATACTGCTTGCTGGCCTGTGCGATGCGGTCGGTCAGCACGAGCTGCTTCTGGGCCTCGACGTTGTCGGGCTGCCGCGCCAGCGCCTCCTCGAACGCCTTGCGCGCACCGTCGACGTCGTCCTGCAACAGCGCCTGCATCCCCTGCATCACGAACTGCCGCGCCTGGTCGGCGCGCGAGCTCTTGACCTGGGTCAGGTAAAAAATCAGGGTCGCCAGCCCGAGCAGCACGATGATCAGGCCGCCGCCGGCCAGCATCCAGCCGGTCGAGCCAAAGCGCGGCGGTTGGCCCAGTCCGGCCAGCTCGTCCAGCCCGCCGTCGTCGAGCGCCGACGAGCCATAGGCGCGCATCTGCGGCTGCACCGGATGCCGCTGCGGCGGCGGCAACTCGACCCCGCGTTGCTGGTGACGAGGCTGCGCGCGTGCCTCGAACTCCTTGAGCTCGGACAGCAGCGTCTCGGTCTCGGGCCACAGGTCCTTGGGCTTGGGCGACGGCCGCGGCGGCACCACCGAGATCTCGCGCCGCGATGGCCGCGCGCCGCCCAGCGGCGTGAAGGTGAGCGCCGAGTTGCCGATCTCGATGCGGTCGCCTGCCTTGAGCGTGGCCTGCTGGATGCGCTTGCCGTTGATGCGCGTGCCGTTGCCCGAGCCGAGGTCGACCACCATCACCTCGCCACGATGCACGCGGATCTCGACGTGTTGCCGGCTGGCCGCAATGTCCTTGAGCACGAAGTGGTTGTCGCGACCACGGCCGATACCAAACACCCCTTCGGTCAACGTCAGCCCGAGCCCCTCCTCCGGGCCGGCCACACAGGTCAGCACGCCGACCGGCGAGGGACCGTCCGCGGCGGGCGCCTCGATCAGCGCCGAGCCATCATCGCCTGCCAATCGCGCGTGCGCCGGCGGCGAGCTACGGCGCGGTGCCCCGTGGCCGCCACCGCCGCCGCCACCACCGCGCCGCGGCTGGCGAACCATCCGCTCGGCGCCATGTGGCGCGATGTCGATCTCGGCCGCGTCCTCGCCGTTGTCGCGCTCGTCGTCGGGGACCACGGTGCGCGGCAGGTGCGAGCTGCGCGAGTTCTGGCCCCACGCCGGCTCGTCGTCGCGATCGACTTCGGGCTCGGCGCGCATACCGCGGCCGTTGCCGGGCGCTTGTCGCGCCGGCCGTCGACCGGGCTGCTGGCTGGGCTTGCGCTTGTTCATTCCTGGCCTGCCTACCTCACACCTTTCCCTTGCCACCAACCGTAGAAACGTGCCGCGTTGCACACCTGTCTACGGTTGTGGGTACACGTGCCCACAACGCTGCCGCCGCAGACCCGACGGCCCTCGATCAAAGTATAGGGTGTATGACCCGGCTGATCAATAAACCGTTCTCGGCACAAGGGGTTAGCGATGGACCTGGACCGCATCAGGACGGGCCGCGCGCGCGCAGCGCTACTTGAAGCGCGCCTCCTGACCGCGGATCAGGCGGCCCAGGTTCTCGCGATGGCGCGCCACGATCAGGGCGGCGATGATCGCCTCGCTCACCAACAGCCACCAGCCGGCATAGAACAGGCCGGTCGCAACCAGCGTGGTGAGCAACAGCGTCATCGACCCGAGCGACGAGATGCGCAGCGCGGCGAAGATGGCCACATAGCAGGCAGCGCCGATCGCTGCGGCGATCGGGGTCAGCGCGACAAAGGCGCCGAGCCCGGTGGCCACGCCCTTGCCGCCCTTGAAGCGGAGATAGATCGGAAAGCAGTGACCAACCACTGCTGCCAGCGCCACCCCGCCCAGCCACGGACCGTCGATGCCGAGCGCGCGCGCGCCGAGCACAGGCGCCAGCCCCTTGAGTGCATCGAGCAGCAGCGTGATGGCGCCCAGCTTCTTGCCGGCCACGCGCACCACGTTGGTGGCGCCGATGTTGCCCGAGCCGGCCGCCCGCACATCGGTGCCAACGAACAACCGGGTCACGATCAGACCAAACGGGATGGCGCCGACGAGATAGGCAGCGCCGAGCGCGCCGAGCGCCAGCACCAGGCTGCCCGTCCCCGCCACTGCCACCGTCTGCGAATCCATCGGCGTCCTCGTGGGCTCCAGATGAAGGTCTATGCCGGGGCGCTGTCGTTGTCCAGCGGCCGCCTTGATTGGCGCGCGCGCCGCGCCCGGGATAGATTGCTGGGCAGGAGGAGCGGGTGAACGTCAAGGCGATCGCGCGCGGGGTGCTCCGTTACGCCGCGCTGGGCGTGATCATCGCGCTGCTTGCGCTGGCCATCCTCAATGGCGGCAGCGGCCTGCCCAAGGGCACGCGGGCGCCGCCGATCGTCGGCCAGCGGCTGGATGGCGCGGCCATCTCGAGCACCGGCTTTGACGGCAAACCGGCCGTGATCAACTTCTGGGCCACCTGGTGCCCGCCCTGCCTGGGCGAGCTGCCCGAGTTCGAGCGCGCCTACAAGGCGTTTGGCGATCGCGTCGCCTTTATCGGGCTGGCCGTCGAATCGGGCAGCCGGGCCGACGTGGCCGACGTGGTGCAGCGCTTTGGCCTGAGCTACCCGATCGCGCTGCCGCACCCCGAGGTGCAGCACGCCTACCGGGTGACCAGCTACCCGACCACGATCATCATCGCTCCCGACGGCACCGTGGTGCACAGCCACGCCGGCGCCATCGACTTCGAGCTGCTGGCGCGAGAACTTGCGCCGTGGCTCGGCCCAGGCCAGAGTTAGGGCGTGCGCGCATTTCTCGTCGAGATCGATGAACTGATCGCACCGTTTGGCGAACCGGCGCGCCAGGCCAGCATCGGCGGCGTGGCGCTCGCGCTGTTCACCGCCGACAACCTGCGCCGTCTGGGACTGACCAGCAACCAGGTGCGCAGCCTCGACCAGATCCCGGCCAGCGACGGGCCGCTGCTGGTCTTGCACGACGACCTGTTCGTCACCCGGCGCGCGCTGCGCAGCTTTCTCAAGCGCGCCCGCCAGCACGGCGGCGCGCTGCGGCTGGCGTTGCCGGACAGCCTGCTCATGCAGCGCTACCACCCGCTGCAACGGCTCGAGCGCGACAGCCAGGGGCGCTGGCTGTTCGACGCCTGGTATCTCGACGCAGCCGCGATCGCCGCCGCTGGCAGCGTGGCGGCGGCGGTCAAGGCTGCCCAGCCGCTGGAGCCCGAGTACAAGGAGCAGCGGTTCAAGGTGGCGGTGCCGCGCCACATCGTGGGCCACGCTGGCTACGAGCACCCGGTGACGACGACGATCGCGCTGCGCATCCGCCACTGGGTGCACGTGCTGTGGGCCAATAACCTGCTGCCGCAGACACGCCTGGTCGAGCGCATCACTGAACAACCATTGGGGACGCTGTGGCGTTTGCTTGGCAGCGCCGGGCTGAGCCGCCACGCAATCAAGCAGCGCGCGTTGCGCCGCTTTAACTATTGTGGCCGCAATTGCCGCATCCACCCGACCGCGCGGCTCGAATACTCGGTGCTCGGCGACAACGTCCAGGTCGGCGCTTTCGCGCTGGTGCGTGGCTCGCTGATCGGCAGCAACACCGTGATCGAGGAGCGCTGCGACATCGCCCATTCGACCATCGGCCCGGACAACTTTGTCTCGCGCAACAGCGTGCTGATCATGTGCGCCAGTTACGACGACGCCGATGTCTGTGTCGACGGCATGCAGTTTGCGCTGTGCGGCCGGCGCAGCGCGCTGACGTCGTTCGTGCGACCGCTCGACATGAACTACCGGGCGCCGGTCAGCGTGCTCGACGACGGCCAGCCGGTCGAGTTGCCCGGCCACCTGCTGGGTCCCTGCTTCGGCCACGACACGTTCGTCGGTCCCGACATCACGATCCGGCCGGGACGCGTCATCCCCAACGGCACCGTGTTGCTGCCGCCGCCCGAACAGTCGCTCAGCCGCGTGCCTGCCGATTGGCCGGCCGGTCAACCCGGAGTGGTGCGCGACGGCGTGCTGCAGCCGCTGGCTGCGCGCGGCAAAGGCTGAACACGGCCGCGCCCGAACCGCGGCCGCGTGCCAGGTGCACCAATGCACCGATCTTTGCTAAGCTTGGTCGACAGCGAGGGACGACCAGATGCGCATCTTTCATGGAATGTTGGGTCTGCTGCTCTTTACCAGCTGCATCTCGGTGCCACCGGCCGAGGACCCGCCGATCAACGCGCGCAAGGCGACGGCCGTGGTCGACAGCAACGGCCGCCGGATCGAAGGCGGCAACCTGGTGATCGAGATCCCGGCCGGCGCCCTGGACGAGAGCGAGCGCATCACGGTCACCATTGACTCGGTCCGCGGCGCTCCCGGCCGCCACCTGGGCGATGCCTACCTGGTCAGCCCCGAGGGCCAGACCTTCAACCTGCCGGTCAAGATCACCTACCAGTACAAGGAGCCGTATGTCGCCAACGTCGTCGACCTGAACGCGTTGTTCATGGGCGTGGCCGTGGGCGCCAGCTGGCAGCCGCTGGCCGCGCAGAATCACGACCAGGCCAACATGACAGTCGCCGGCGAGGTCACCCACTTTTCGACCTTTGGGCTGGTCGACCCCAATGCGGCGCTCGACGCCGGCGTGCCCACCGACGCCGCCGGCCACGATCTGACCGGCAACGACGCTGGGCCGCGCGATCACAATGTGGCCGATGCCAATCGGGTCGACGCCGCAGTCAACAATTCGCTCCTCGTGCGGCTGAGCTGGACCAACAAGACCGACATCGACCTGCACTTGCTGACCGGGAACGGGCTCGAATTCTCCCCGACCGGCGACTGCATGTTCTCCAACTGCACGGTCGCTGGCGCTTCGCTCGACTGGCCCCCCACCGGGGCGGTCGGCGATCCACTGCTTGACGACGTCATGGACGGGACGCTGGGGCCCGAGAAAATCGTCATCGCGCAACCCGCCGACGCCAACCTGATCGTCGGCGTCCATGGCTACACGTCCGGAAGTGGCGGCGGCGCCTTCCCGACCGCCTTCACGGTCACGGTCTTTCGCGGCAGCGCGCAGATCCTGACCACCAGCAGCCAGCTTCCGCTGTGCAACGATTTTCGCTACGTCGCGGACATCGCCGTGACCGGCAGCGGTGCCAGCGTGAACGCGACCGCGCGCAGCGACGGCGCGTTTGTCGCGCCGAGTGGGCACGCCAGCTGTCCGTGACCGCGCGGGCGTTGCCGGCGCAGCGCACGGCAGCGGAGAGAGCATGAGCCGCACCCTCGATCACATCGGCATTGTCGTCGACGATCTGGAAAAGGCGCTGGCGTTCTGGGAGCAAGCGCTCGGCCTGACCTGCCAGCAGATCGAGGATCTGCCCGAGCGTGGTCTGCGCGTGGCCATGCTGCCGGTCGGCAGCACCCGCATCGAGTTGCTGGCGTCGACCCGGCCGGACTCGGAGATCGCCGGTTATATCGCCAAGCGCGGACCCGGCATGCACCACCTGTGTCTGAACAGCGAAGACGTCGACGCCGAGCTGGCGGGCCTGGCCGCTGCCGGCGTGCAGCTGGTCGACGAGCGCGGCCGCGCCGGTGCTGGCGATTGCCGCGTCGGTTTCGTGCACCCGCGCGGCAGCGGCGGCGTGCTGCTCGAGCTGAGCCAGCGTAAAGTGGGCTGATCGTGGGTATGCTGCTTGGGTGAATGCCGTCGAGGTCCCCTCGACGACCCTGGGAAGTCCCTGACGAGGGACGGCAGAGGGTCTGGCCGACAGACCCTACCAATCTCCATAGTAGCGGCGCGCGACCTTGTATGCCAACATGCCGCCGCTGCGGGTTTTTTACCCGCACGAGGCCGACACACTGCGATGACCAAACAGGTCCGCCAGATCCAGCCCCGGCTCGAGGCGCTCTCCTACCCGGCGCTCGAGGTGTTGCACGTGCTGGAGCCGGCGGTCGGTCGCATCATTGGCACCGCGGTGCTCAAGTTCGCCTGCGCCAAGGCGGACATCGATCCGTCCAGCCTGATGTACGGCGACATCCCGCAGCTGATCGGATCGATCGAGCAATCGCTCGCCTTGTACGAGCGCTCGTCCGAAATCAGCGAGGTACTGCGGCGACTGGCCACGGTTGCCGACGAGCGGAGGGTCAAGCCGTGAGTGAGCTGGTCTTCGGCATCGACTTCGGCACGACATTCAGCACCATCGCTGCCTGCGACGGCAGCAGCCCCCCGCGCGTGGTCGAGGGTGCAGGTGGCGATCGGGTGACCCCATCGGTCGTTTACTTCGACCAGGCCGGCAACCGGATCGTCGGCGAGCACGCCATCAGCCGCGGTGTGCTCGAACCCGACCGTACCATCACCGGTGTCAAGCGCCTGATCGGGCGCGCCTTCGACACCCGGGTCGTGCAGGACTTTCTCAAGACGGTCCCGTATGCGATCGAGGCCGACGAGCAGCGTTACTGCGTGGTGTGCATCGGAGACCGCCGGCATCCACCAGGAGAGATCGCGACCGCGATCTTCTCGGAGCTGCGCGATCGGGCCAAGCTGGCCACCGGTGCCGCGGTGATCACCGCGGTGGTCACCGCGCCCGCGCACTTCGGCGCCGCCGAGCGGCGCGCCATCCACGCCGCTGCCACCCGTGCCGAGATCGATGTGCTGCGCATCTTGACCGAGCCGACTGCCGCCAGCGTCGCCTATGGCGCGCGGGCCAAGGCTGGCGAGCGGGTGATGATCTTCGACCTGGGCGGCGGCACCCTCGACGTCACCGTGCTGCGCATCGACGAAGACGTGCACGAGATCCTGGCGGTCGGCGGCCACCCGCTGCTGGGTGGCCTCGATTTCGACAATGCGCTGTGCGAGGAGCTGGAGTCGCAGATCCTGGTGCAGACCGGGGTCAACGTGCGCGAGCAACCGGTGGCGCACCGCCGGCTGCTGATCGCGGCCGAACAGATCAAGCGCGAGCTGTCCGACGTGACCAGCGTCGACCAGACGATGCCGCAGCTGCTCGAAAACCGCGACGCGCGGCTGGCCTGCACCCGGGCTGCGTTCGAGCTGCGCATCTCGCGCCTGGTCGACCGCGCGATCGAGATCGCAGACAACGTGCTGCGCGACAGCGGCTTCCACAAGGCCGAGCTCGACCGCGTGCTGCTGGTGGGTGGCTCGACCCGGGTGCCGCTGGTGCG
>Ga0315268_10004046_pt1 | contig 15997 bp, 14 predicted proteins | sample C1_top_MG_FD_204535 | JGI IMG/M metagenome (GOLD analysis project Ga0315268, IMG submission 204535) | Sediment microbial communities from Yellowstone Lake, YNP, Wyoming, USA - C1_top | ecosystem: Environmental > Aquatic > Freshwater > Lake > Sediment | place: USA: Wyoming | collected 2017-08-01
ATGTCGATAAGCACTTTCTTGGCCAGCTTATTAGTGGTAGCTTCCGCCTGCGCCGTATAGAGATGCACCGCCTCGTGCTCAGCTGCCAGAGACATGCGCAGTGCCCTCACCAGCTCGCCGTCGCTCAGCGGGCGGTTTGGGATGACTCCTGGGAACGGATCGATAAATTGAGCCATATTGTCCTCCAGAAATCGAAAGTATCAGTTGATTATACTCTTTAACCCGTCATCGGAGAATAGGCGCGTTCAAATAGTAAATATTCCTCCTAACGGGGCTATTTTACTATTGCAAGTCATATACGACTGTGCTATACTTGATATAGTATAAGATTAGGCACGGAAGTGGGTTCAAGCCCACTTTTTTGTTGTATGGCAAACAGAGATGCTGGAGGTCTGGATAAGAGATGAAGAGCGATTTCTTGCTAGCCATCACGCAATTATCGGCGGAAAAGGGTCTATCCAAGGAAGTTGTACTGGGGGCCGTTGAGTCGGCGCTGGCGTCGGCTTACCGCAAAAATAATTTTGCTCCCACCCAGGTGGTATCGGTAAAAATCAGTCCTACCACCGGCAAGGTGGAGGTCTGGGCGGAAAAAACGGTGGTGAAACAGGTCACCGACCCGCGCGCCGAGCTCTCGCTGGCCGAGGCCAAAAAACTTAAGAAGGATGCCAAGATTGACGACGTCATCAACGTCGAGTCCACACCGCAGAACGCCGGGCGCATCGCCGCTCAGACGGCCAAGCAGGTCATCCTGCAGCGACTGCACGAGGCCGAGCACAGCGCTATTTTCGATGAGTTTTCCGGCAAGGCCGGGGATATCGTTTCCGGCGTGGTGCGCAGACTGGAACCCAAGCAGGTGTTCATCGACCTGGGACGCACCGAGGCGGTCATGCCTTCCACCGAGCAGTCGCCAGCCGAACACTACCGCGTTGGTCAAAGGCTGCGTGTCTATCTGGTTGAAGTGGCGCAGTCCGCCAGGGGTCCCATGCTCATTGTTTCGCGTTCGCACCCCAACTTATTAAGGCGGCTTCTGGAACTGGAAGTACCCGAGATATTCAGCGGCACTGTGGAGATTAAAGCCGTCGCCAGAGAAGCCGGTTTCCGCAGTAAGGTGGCGGTAGCCGCCAGGCAGGAAGGCGTTGACGCCGTGGGTTGCTGCGTGGGCCTACGCGGCATTCGCATCCAGAACATCGTAAGTGAGCTGGGCGGCGAAAAGATAGACGTGGTCAACTGGAATCCCGACCCCGCCATTTTCATCGCCAATGCACTTTCACCGTCCCAGGTAGTGGCCGTTAAAGTTGACGAGAAACGCGAATCGGCCATAGCCGTCATCCCGGACAGGATGCTCTCGCTGGCCATCGGCAAGGAAGGCCAGAACGTGCGCCTGGCGGTAAAACTTACCGGCTGGCGTATCGATATCAAGAGCGCCACTGATGCCGAGAAAGAAAAGGCCGAAGTAGAAGCGACCCGGGCTGCCAAAGCTGCCGCCGAGAAGCCAGAGATATCCGAAGAACCGGAAGCGGTAGCAGTTGAGCCCGTCCCGGCACTGGCAGGGGTTACTGCCGCAGCGCCAGCCAAGGCAGCCAAGGGACTGCGATTTGCCGAGGATATCCTGACTCCCGCAGTCGAGACGGCGGCCAGCAAAGACAAGAAAAAGAAAAAGAAGACCGGCAAGGAAGTGGCCGAAGACGGCATACGCCTGAAGAAAGCGCGCCGCGGCACGGACATTTATGACACAGACGAAGAAATCTAGCAGGCGTATCCCGCAGAGGACCTGCGTGGCATGCCGCGCGGTCAAAGACAAACGCGAGCTAACTCGCATCGTCCGGCTTCCCGATGGGAAGGTGAGCATCGACCCGCGCGGGCGGCTGGCTGGACGGGGAGCTTACATTTGTTCCAACCCCGATTGCTGGCAGGCGTGCCTGAATAGCAACCGTCTGGATTACGTGCTGAAGACCAATATTGCTCCCGAAGAGCGGAGTAGGCTGCTGTCCGAAGGCCGCAGCCTGATAGGGGGTGGCTAGTGGCTGAGGCTGAAAAACAGGTTACCGCCGGGTCTGAATTACCCAGGCTGGAACTGCCGCGCACCGTTAGCGTCCGGCAACTGGCCGATATGCTTAAATCCACGCCTGTCGATATTATCAAACAGTTGATGCGGCAGGGATTGATGGCCAATATCAACCAGGTGATCGATTATGAAATGGCGGCCAGGGTGGCCGCAGGTATGGGTTTCGACGTTCATCCACAGGCGCAGGAAGCGCGCAAGGCCAGCGTTATCTCCGAGATAAAAAAACAGCAGCAGATGGCCGAGGAATCCGGCAATCTGAAACCACGGCCGCCGGTAGTTACCATCATGGGGCACGTGGACCACGGCAAGACACGTATCCTGGACGCCATCCGCCAGTCGAACGTCATGGAAGGCGAGGCCGGCGGCATTACCCAGCACATCGGCGCTTATCAGGTGGAAGTCAAGGGTCAGAAGATAACCTTCCTGGATACGCCGGGCCACGAGGCTTTTACGGCCATGCGCGCCCGCGGCGCCCAGGTGACTGACATTACCGTCCTGGTGGTGGCGGCGGACGATGGCGTCATGCCACAGACGCTGGAAGCCATCGCCCACGCTAGGGCAGCCGGGGTACCCATCATCGTAGCCATCAACAAGATGGACAAACCCGGTGTAAATCCCGACGTGGTTAAAAAGCAGCTGGCCGAGGCCGGGCTGGTGGTCGAGGAGTGGGGCGGAGAAACCATCGCCGTGCCTACTTCCGCCAAGACCCGGCAGGGCATAGAAGACCTGCTGGAGAACATCCTCCTGGTTGCCGAAATGGAAAACCTGCGCGCCGATCCCGCTGTACCTGCCAAAGGCGTCGTCATCGAAGCCCGCATGGACAAGACCAGGGGTCCGCTGGCTACTGTGCTTGTGCATGACGGCACTTTGCGCACGGGAGACATGGTTGTCGCGGGGACTACATCTGGCAAGGTCAAGGCCATGTTCAACGACGCCGGCAAACAGCTCAGAAAAGCCGGCCCGGCTACCCCGGTGGCCGTACTGGGACTCCACAGCATACCTCAGGTGGGGGATACGGTCAATGTAGCCACCAGCGAGCGCCAGGCAAAAGCTCTCGAAGAGGAACACCTGAAAGAAGCGGCACAGGTGGCCAAGCCTGTCAGTCTTTCCAATCTTTTCGACCAGATCAACGCCGGCCAGGTCAAAGAACTGCCCGTCGTGCTTAAGGTGGATGTGCAGGGGAGCATGGAACCCATCAAGGATTCTTTGGAGCGCCTCAGCACCTCTGAAATCAAGGTCAATATAGTGCATGCCGCCAGCGGCAACGTCAATGAGAACGACGTCAACCTGGCTATTGCCTCCAAGGGCATCGTCATCGCCTTCAATACCGGCGTCGAGTCCAATGCACAGAAACTGGCCGATTCCGAGAGCATCGACATCCGCCAGTACCGCATCATTTACGAACTTATCGACGATGTCGAGAGGGCTCTCAAGGGCCTGCGCGAACCCGAATTCAAAGAGGTTATCGACGGGCGCGCCCAGGTCAAAGAGGTTTTCCCTGGCGCCAAGAAGACGCAGATCGCCGGCCTTTACGTTACCGAGGGCAAAATCCGCCGTGACTCTCAGGTGCGGGTCAAACGCGGTGATAAGGTTATCGCCGATACCACTGTCCTAAGCCTGAGGCGTTTCAAGGAAAACGTGCGCGAAGTGGCCGCAGGCTACGAGTGCGGCATCGGTCTCAACAATTTCAACAACTTCCAGGTGGGCGACATCCTGGAGTTTTACCGCAAAGAAAAGGTCATTATCTAATGGCCTACCGGCTGGAACGGCTCAATAGCCTGCTAAGACACGAGCTGAGCGACCTTCTGCGTTTGGAAGTAAAAAACCCCAGGCTTTCAACGGGGTTGATTTCCATCACCGAGGTCGATATCGCTCCCGATCTGAAGTATGCCAAGGTGTTCGTAAGCAGCCTGGGCGGGCTGGAGGAAAAAGACGCTGTTCTGGCATCCCTTCGCAGCGCCGCCGGGTTCCTGCGCGGCGAGCTTGCCAGGAATTTACGCATGCGTGTGGTCCCCGAACTGGATTTCCAATGGGACGAATCTATCGAGCACGGCGCTCACATACTCGAACTGCTGGACAAGGTCAAACCACCCACTGAAAATAAATTATAAATCTCAATACCTAAATCCTATATAATACAAAATCCAAGATTATAAAAAAATTGGAAGCTTGGTGCTTTTATCATTCGAGCTTGTTTAGTTTTTAGGATTTGGTGCTCAGGGTTTTATAATGGACGGTATCCTCAATATCAACAAACCTCCCGGCCCCACCTCTTTCTCGGTTGTCGCTAGGGTAAAGCGAGTCACAGGTGAGGCTAAAGCCGGTCACGGCGGCACTCTCGACCCTCTGGCCTCTGGCGTTCTGCCTTTCTTTTTAGGGCAAGCCACCAGGGTGGCTGAATACCTCATGGAATATCCCAAGACTTACAGGGCTGAAGTCGAGCTTGGGGTTAGTACCGACAGCTATGACGCTGAGGGATCTGTTACCAGTCGTAGCAAGGTTTCAGATATCACTCAGGCCGCTGTTAAACAGGCGCTGGAGCCTTTTAAAGGAGACATCCAGCAAACACCTCCCATTTATTCCGCGTTGAAGCACGGAGGGCAACCTCTTTACAAACTGGCGCGCCAGGGTCGGAGCGTGGAAATCAATAGCCGCCCCGCCTCGATATACCGCCTGGAAATTATCTCTTTCCAACTCCCCTTTGTAACGCTGGATGTAGAGTGCAGCAAGGGAACGTATATCCGCTCGCTGGCGCACGACCTGGGGGCAGCGCTCGGCTGCGGTGCGCACCTCAAAGGCCTCGTGCGCACCGCCTACGGCCCCTTTGACATAAAGGATGCGGTCACGCTCGAACGACTGGAAGCTTCGGTCAAAGACGGCCTGTGGCATAGTCTGGTTCAGCCGATGGATACGGTACTCTCTTTATGGGGTAAAACCATACTGTCGGACGGACAAGTAGAGTCGGTGCGGCAAGGAAAGGGATTATCGCTGGACGTTGGTGCGGATACCACCCGTCTTCGAGCCTACGACAGGGGTGCGAGGTTTGTGGCTTTACTCAGTTTCGATTCGGAGAGCCGGCTGTGGCGCCCGCAAAAGGTCTTCCATCAACCTCAAGCTGAGGCTGAAAAAGGCTGTAACTATTGACAATGAGCCTGCTAACGGGTATATTTCATGGGTTGCCAACATATAGTATCTTCTTATTTCAGGCATAGTCCTGAAATCTTATTGTTCAGGAGGTAAATCGTAGATGGGCAAGATTAGCGTCGCCATTATAGGTATAGGCAACTGCTGCTCTTCTCTGGTACAGGGCGTCGCTTTCTACAAGAAGGCCAAGGACGTCGATTTCGTCCCCGGCCTGATGCATGTCAACCTGGGCGGCTATCACATCAGCGACATCAATTTCGTAGCTGCTATCGATATCGACAAGAACAAGGTAGGCAAGGATCTCTCGCAAGCCATATTCACCAAGCCCAACAATACCATTAAGTTCGCCGACGTTCCCAGCTTGAACGTCAAGGTCGAACGCGGCATGACGCACGACGGGCTGGGCAAGTACCTCTCCCAGATAATCGAGAAGGCCCCCGGCCCCACCGCCGACATCGTTAAAATTCTCAAAGAGACCAAGACCGACGTGGTCATCAATTACCTGCCGGTGGGCAGCGAGGAAGCCACCAAATGGTATGTGGAGCAGATACTCGACGCCGGCTGCGCCATGATAAATTGCATCCCGGTTTTCATCGCCCGCGAAAAATACTGGCAGCAGCGCTTTGAAAACAAGGGCCTGCCCATCATAGGCGACGACATCAAGAGCCAGGTGGGCGCTACCATCGTACACCGCGTGCTAACCCGCCTTTTCATGGACCGCGGCGTCAAGCTGGAGCGCACATACCAGCTCAACTTCGGCGGCAATACCGACTTCCTCAATATGCTGGAGCGCGAGCGCCTTGAGTCCAAGAAAATATCCAAGACCAATGCCGTCACCTCTCAGCTCAACTATAAGATGGACCCCGACGACGTGCATGTCGGCCCCTCGGATTACGTCCCCTGGCTTCTGGACCGCAAGTTCTGCCACATCCGCATGGAAGGTCGCACCTTCGGCGATGTGCCCCTGCTGCTGGAAACCAAGCTCGAGGTATGGGACAGTCCCAACTCGGCCGGCGTGGTCATCGACGCCATCCGCTGCGCCAAGCTGGCTCTCGACCGCGGCCTCAAGGGAGCTCTCACTGCTCCATCCTCCTATTTCATGAAATCTCCGCCGGTGCAGTATACTGATGACGAGGCCCACAGCATGGTGCAGACATACATCACGGAGATGTCTAAACCCGCCAAATCCGGCGAGGCTTCGTCCAAATCCTGAGCGCTTTAGGAGCAACCAGACCGCATACCGATGGCTGGCGGCACGGATGAAGATAGCGCTGATATCGCCCTATGATTTTGCCCATCCCGGTGGGGTAATCAACCACATCCGCGCCCTGGACGAAGAATTTACCAGACTCGGGCACGACGTCCGCATCATCGCCCCGGCTTCCCGTAAAAAGGTGGCCGCACTGGGAAACCGCTTTATCCCGATAGGCAAGCCGCGCCCGGTACCCAGCAGTGGCTCCATCAGCCGCATCAGCCTGTCGCTGCATCTGGCCCTTGACATCAAGCGCGTACTCAAGAGTGAAAAGTTCGATGTGGTGCATCTGCACGAGCCGTTTATGCCCATGCTGTGCAGCGCCGTGCTGCGCTTTTCTAGCGGCATCAATATAGGCACTTTTCATGCATATTCCGCCAGTCCCGGTTATGAGCTGGGCAGGCCGTTTACCACCATTCTGCTCAAACGCCGTAACCGCAAACTTGCCGGGCGCATCGCCGTTTCAGAGCCGGCCAAAGCCTACGCCAGCAAGTATGTCGCCGGCGAGTTTACCGTCATACCCAACGGGGTTGACCTCAAGCGTTTTCATCCGGGCGTCAAGCCCATGCCCGGTTATGACGATGGTAAGTTAAACATCCTTTTCGTGGGCCGCCTGGAAAAACGCAAGGGATGCAACTATCTTCTGAATGCCTACGCCAGGCTGAAAAAGAATTATCCCAACATCCGTCTGATTATTGTCGGCCCCGGTGTAAACCTGCGCCGCAGATACGAGCTCAAGGTCAGGTTTAGCCGGCTCAGAGACGTGGTTTTTACCGGGGGCGTTCCCTATGAGGAACTGCCGCGCTACTACCAGACGGCTGACATATTCTGCGCCCCGGCTACTGGCAAGGAAAGCTTCGGCATCGTGCTGCTGGAGGCCATGGCGCTGGGCAAACCCATCGTGGCCACTTCCAACGACGGCTATGCCTCCGTAGTATCTCACGGTGAGCAGGGACTGCTGGTGCCGCCTAAGAATATCAAAGCCCTAGCCGAATCCCTGAGACTGCTTATTGAAGACGCAGCTCTTCGCCGCAGTCTGGGCGCGAAGGGACTCGTGACTGTACGTGATTATGACTGGCCTCTGGTGGCCCGCCGCGTTCTGGACTATTACGGGCAGGTCTCCCGCGATTCAAATCCTGCTCAGTCCTGCCATAAGGCACAAATCTCTGCCGGGACTCCGGCCTGATAAGGTTGATGCATGTCTGATTCCAACTGGCGTAGAAGTCTTTCCGTGCGCTTTACCACTCCGGTAGCGAAGGCGCTGGCGCACACGCCGGTCACGCCCAATTTCCTATCATGGTTTGGATTCCTGCTAACCTGTGGGGCAGCCGCTCTCGTTGCCATGCACTACCTTCTCCTGGGGGGCATCGGCGTGCTGGTAGCCGGTCTGATGGATACTTTCGATGGCGCTCTGGCGCGCCAGACGGGAAGGGTCAGCCGGTTCGGGGCGGTGCTGGATTCCACGCTGGACCGTCTTTCGGAAGGAGTGGTGCTGCTCGGAGTTATCTTCATTTTTGCTCGCGACGGCTCGGAGTTGGGTGCCGTGCTGGCGGGGGCCACAATGCTGTTTTCGTTTTCCGTAAGCTATGTCCGTGCCCGCGCCGAGGGCATGGGCGTCGCATGCTCCGAGGGCTGGTTCACGCGCACCGAGCGAGTTATCGTCATAGCGCTGGGTTTGATTTTTAACCAGTTGATAATAGCCCTATCGGTGGTATCGGTGTTGAGCCTGTTCACGGCGGTTCAGAGATTATACGTCGCCTGGCGCAAGCTGCGGCCGGAAAAATGATAAAACGAAGCAATACGATGCTGGTGGTTTGAGGGTTTAAGAGAGGGGGATGTCATGCCTGTTCTAGCGATAGTCGGCGGCCAGTGGGGAGATGAAGGCAAAGGCAAGGTGGTAGACCAGCTTGCCGAGAAGGCCGATGTGGTGGTGCGCTTTTCCGGCGGCGATAACGCCGGCCATACCGTTATCAACCATCTCGGCGAGTTCAAGCTGCACCTGGTGCCCGCCGGCATTTTTTCGAGCCGCGTATTGTGCGTCATCGGCAACGGTGTAGTCATCAATCCGGCCGTGCTTATGAGTGAAATCGCCGGGCTCAACAAGTCAGGCGTAGACACCAGCAAACTCGCCATCAGTGACCGGGCGCACCTGGTAATGCCCTATCACATCCTGCTCGATGAGCTTGAAGAAAAATCCCGCGCCGGTAAGGCCCTGGGCACCACCAAGCGCGGCATCGGGCCGGCCTTTGCCGACAAGGCCAGCCGCCTGGGTATACGCACCTGCGACCTGCTGGACAAGGCGGCGCTCAAAGAACGGCTGGCCATGGTACTCGAAGGCAAGAACACGCTTTTTACAAAGGTATACGGCGTGCCTCCCGTATCTCTGGATGAAATCTACGCTAAGTATTGCGAGTATGCTGACTTTCTTTTCCCGTTTATTAAGGATACGGCTGCCCTGCTCGACCATGCTCTGGAAAAGAAGCAGCTGGTCATACTGGAAGGCGCACAGGGGGCTCTGCTTGATCCCGATTTCGGCACTTATCCCTACGGCACGTCATCCTCTCCCCTTACCGCCGGGGCATGCCTGGGAGCCGGCATCGCGCCCAACCGCATCGACCGCGTGCTGGGCATTTTCAAGGTTTACTGCACCCGTGTCGGCAACGGCCCCATGCCTACAGAGCTGCTGGATGAAACCGGGCAGAAAATACGTGAAATTGCGCACGAATATGGCACTACCACGGGACGGCCTCGCCGCATCGGTTGGTTCGATGCGGTGGCCGCGCGTTTTTCTTGCCGCATCAACGGCCTGACCGGCGTGGCCCTCACCAGGCTGGACGTGTTCGATACCGTTCCCACTTTGAAAATCTGCACTGGTTACGAGCTTAACGGCAAGCGCATCGACTATTTCCCGGCCAGCGTGGCCGAGTTGGAAAAATGCAAACCAATTTACGAGGAATTGCCCGGCTGGGGCAAACCCATCACCGATGTGCGCCGCTTCAAGGATTTACCCGGAGAGGCGCAGAAGTACGTCAGGCGCATAGAGGAGTTGATGGGCTGTCCTGTGAACATGGCCTGCTGCGGCCCGTCGCGCGAGCAGGTCATCCAGCTAAAACCCGTTATATAATATATTTTAGGTATAAAAGAGAAGGGGGAGCCGATAACGCTCCCCCTTCTCTTTTGGGGTTTTAAATTAGGGCAGAGGCAGTGGGTGGGAGGGGGGTGGACTGGCGAATGTCGGGCCTGTTAATATTGCGTCGTTAGCGGCGTTAACCATGACGACCATTCCGCCTGCCACTGCCACATTCCACGAGTATATTGAGGTTGCATCGTAGTCAAGGGCTGTGGACAGAATGTAACCGTCGCGTAAGGCTTTTACTTGTAGGATGTATGCTTTCGCTGCCGGAGAATATGCTGCATAAGCAGGGTTGGTGTTGGTATCATCCTTGGCTAACCATGCGGTCAGTTCAGCCAATGTGTCGAAGTGCCTTGGGTCTTGAACCTTCTTTAATGTAGCTGCTTGAGTCGTATTGAGGGCAACCGCAGCCGCGAGGTCGGCGCCGGCCTTGAGCAGACTCCCCTGTAAGTTTGTCACCGCTCCATTAGCAGTCGCCAGGTCGGCGGTGAGGCTGGTAACCTTTCCGTTTGCTGTGGCAAGGTCAGCGGTCAGGCTGGTAACTTTTGCGGTAGCGGTAGCCAGGTCGGCGGTGAGGCTGGTGATTTGACCTTTGGCGGCGGTTAGTTGCGTTTGCAAATCGGCCACGTTGGCCTTCTCCGCGGCCAGTTGGGTCTGGAGGGAGGCAACGCTGGCTTTCTCGGTCGCCAGTTGGCTTTGCAGGCTGGTGACATTGGTTTCGAGGCTGGCGATGTTATCGTTGGCCTTGTTCAACTTGCCCATTTCCATGACGTATAACACGCCCACTGCAATGAGCGCCACTGCGAGAACGCCCGAGATGATGAGCATGAGCGGGTTGCCGCCCGTCTTTTTTGCGGGAGGCGTGGGAGCAGCCTGGTAGTCGATCACTTGCTTTCCTCCTCCTTTTTATTATCGCATTCAGCAGATTGCGAGTATTCTACTCCGTAAGAGTACGTATCACAATGGATATAAGCGGATATAAACGTGAGGAATAGGTAAATAAAAAGAAAAATAGCGAGTCTAATAGGTGTGAATTACTTTCATAGGCGCTAGAATTGAATAAAAAGACGGCAATGGCAAAGAATGAATAAAGAAACCAGCCAGATGGCAAAAATGGGGATTAAAACTCGGAAGTATCATACTCCACGCAGCATGAGGTAAAGGGGATAGTTGCCACCCGGCATGCATGTTTCATACACCAGCTTGAAGCCGAAGTGCTGGTACATGGCAACATTTTTCATGTTCTGCGTTTCGACATAGCAGGGCATCTTATCAGCATCCAGTTTCTCTAGCATGGGTTTGAGGAGTAAGCTGGCAATGCCCTTCCCCTGGTGCAAGGGGCCCACCGCCAGAGCGGCCAGGTAGCAATGGCGCGCCGGGGCATACTTTTTCTTCAGTTTTTCGCAGTAAGCCAGGCTCCTGCCGTCCAGCAGGAGATAGCGCCAGCCGCAGCGTAGCGGCAAATGCGGGTATCCCGCCCGCAACAGCATACCCATGGGCTGCTTGGTCCCGGCGGGCATCCAGACGGCTACCCCTTCGCACAACGGGGAAGTTGTATATGCCTCAGCCCCGCCTTGAGCGGCGATGCGCAAGACCATCTCGAAAGCGTAACGCAGGTTAGTCCGCTTCTCCGGGTCGGGTATCATCCAGGCGGTAAGAGGGTCGCCCTTAAAAGCGTTAGCGCAGGTTATAGAAGCCGGCTCGACGAGTGAATAATCTATCTTGAGCAGATTTTCGAGTTCTGACATTGTTTGACTCATATCGTCGAGCTTGGTTCACGATAGATAGCCTGACAGACTCTATGCCTGACTTTACATTGGTAGGTCTATCTTGTAGTGCTTAAGCGTTTCGCGCACGATGGACGCCGTTTTCTCGTCAGCCTCAGTCAGCGGCAGGCGCAGTCCGCCCACGCGGAAGCCAACATGGTTGAGGGCGTATTTCAACGGGATGGGATTGGAGACGATAAAAAGGTCCTTGAAGAGCGGCACCAGGTTGCGGTGAATCTCAGCCGCCCGGGCCGTGTTCCCAGCGGCGAAGCTTTCTATCATCTCTTTGATCTGCCTGCCTACTAGGTGTGAGGCCACGCTGATGACGCCGTAAGCGCCTATGGCCATCATGGGTAGCGTATCGCCGTCGTTGCCGCTCCACACCACGAAGTCGTCGCGTATTTCGCCCACACCGCGGATGACGCGGGCAGTATGGTCCATGTCACCCGAAGCCTCTTTCAAGCCTACGATGTTTTTGATCTTCGCCAGCCTGATAACGGTTTCCGAGGACAGGCTGGTGACCGTGCGCGAAGGCACGTTGTAGAGGATGCAGGGCAGCGCGGTGCTCTCAGCGATGGTCTTGAAGTGCTGGTAAAGCCCTTCCTGCGTGGGTTTGTTGTAATAGGGCACCACCAGCAGGCAGGCATCCACGCCCCATTCTTCTGCACGGATGGTATTCTCGCGGGCTTCCTCGGTGCTATTGGAGCCGGTGCCGGCGATGACCGCCCCGCTCTTGCCTATCACCGACTCTATCTCGCGGAAGAGCTTGTGCTCTTCTTCCCAGGTGACAGTGGGCGATTCGCCGGTGGTGCCCACCACCACGATGCCGTCGCTGCCGGAATCTATCAGCGCCTTGGCCAGCCTGCGGGCCTGTTCGTAGTCCACGGTGCCGTGAGAATCGAATGGCGTCACCATAGCCGTGATAAGACGGCCTAAATCTTTACCGCTTTTCATATTAACCTCCCGGGTGCAGCCAATCGCGCCGTATCATCTCTTCGGCGATTTGCACGGCGTTAAGGGCCGCGCCCTTGCGTATATTATCGGCCACGATCCACATGACCAGGCTGTTGCTCTGCGAGACATCGCGGCGGATGCGCCCCACGAAGGTATCGTCGGTGCCGGCCGCCATCCAGGGATGTGGGTAGAGGCTGATGGCCGGGTCGTCCAGCACGCGCACGCCGGGAGACTGGGCCAGTATGCGCCTGGCGTCGTCGGGAGAGATGGAGTTGGTGAACTCCACGTTGACCGCTTCGCTGTGGCTGGTGAATACGGGCACGCGCACGCAGGTGGCCGACACCAGGATGTCTTCGGCGTGCATTATCTTGCGCGTCTCCTCCACCATTTTCCATTCCTCTTTGGTATAGGCGTTGTCCAGGAAAACATCTATATGGGGCAGCACGTTGAAGGCTATCTGGTGCGGGTAAACGTGCGGTACCACGCTCTGTCCGCCCAGGACCGCCTTGCTTTGCGCCGTCAGCTCCTCGATGGCTGCCGAACCGGTGCCGGAGACTGACTGGAAAGTGGTCACTACGATGCGCTTGATGGGGTTGACTTTGTGCAATGGGTAAAGGGCGGTCACCATCTGGATGGTGGAGCAATTGGGATTGGCGATGATGCCCTTGTGCTTTTTGATATCCTCGGCGTTCACCTCGGGGACCACCAGCGGCACGTCGTCTTCCATGCGGAAGGCCGAGCTGTTATCAATCACCACGGCGCCGGCTTTAGCGGCAATGGGCGCAAAATAGCGGCTGATATCCGCTCCGGCTGAGAAGAGGGCGATATCCACGTCGCGGAAAGAGTCCGGCGCGGTCTCCTTGACCTCATATTCCTGGTGGGCGAAGAAAAGTTTCTTGCCGGCGGAGCGGTCGGAGGCGAAAAGCTGCATGGTGCGCACGGGGAAGCCCCGCTGCTCGAGGACATTGATAAACTCACCCCCGACAAGACCGGTGGCGCCCACGATGGCCACCCTGTATCCGTTCATGTGCCCTCCTATAGACCGAGCAGAGTGTCCAGCCCGAAAACAAGGCCGCTATGTTTGGATACTTCTCTGACTGCCAGCATAACGCCCGGCATGTAGCAGTCGCGGCTGATGGCGTCGTGCTTGATGCTGAGAGTCTGTCCCATGCCGCCCAGCAGCACCTCCTGTCGCGCCACTATACCCGGCAGCCTGACGCTGTGAATGGCGATGCCATCCAGTTTCTGGCCGCGGCTCTCCTGCACACCTTCCTTCTGCTCGGGCGTTACGAACGGTTTGCCGCGAGATGACGCCATAGCCCGGGCGGTTGAGAGGGCGGTGCCGGAGGGAGCGTCCAGCTTGAACTGGTGGTGCTCTTCGATAATATCGGCGTAATCGAAGTATTTGGCCGCGACCCGCGCCAGGTGCATCATGACGATAGCGCCGATAGCGAAGTTGGGAGCTACGATGGCCCCTGTCTTGTGCTGTTTGGCGATGGTGTCAATCTCCGCAAGGTCTGTCTGAGAAAGACCGGTGGTTCCGCTGACCAGCCTGATGCCGCGGTTAAGTACGGCTCTGGATAGTGTCGGCATGGCTTTGGCGGTGCTGAAATCGACCACCACGTCGGGTTTGACGGCGTCGAGCAGGCCGTCGAGGTCTTTTGAAAGCGGAACAGAGCGGCCGCCGGATAGCGTGATACTGTCAGCGGGCGCTGAGATATCAACGCCTCCCACGATTTCCATATCAGGCTCCTGGGAGAGCGCGGCAATCACTGTTTGCCCCATCTTGCCTGAGGCGCCGTTTACCATGACTCTTATTTTAGACATGGCATTTCCTTGCCTGAGTGTTTATTTAGCGTGGCCGGTACGGCGGGCGCCCGCCCTGAGGCGGCCGGCCGCCCTGCGGCCTGGGTGGATGCATACCGCCGCCGGGTTGCTCGCCGCCCTCCGCGGGGGCTAGCAGGGCGCGCCGCGACAGGTTGATGCGTCCCTGGTTGTCTATCTCGATAACCTTGACTGTGATTTCGTCGCCTACCTTGACCACGTCCTCGACTTTTTCCACGCGGCGGTCGGCCAGCTCTGAGATGTGTACCATGCCGTCCTTGCCGGGCAGGAGCTCGACGAAGGCGCCGAAGTTCATGATGCGCACCACCTTGCCGGTGAATATCTCGCCTATTTTTATTTCCCTCGTCAGGTCTTCTATCATCTTCATGGCACGCTTGGCCGAGCCTTCGTCCACGGCTCCGATAATCACCGTGCCGTCGGGAGCGATATCCACGGTGGCCTTTGACTCATCGGTGATGGCGCGGATGGTCTTGCCGCCGGGACCGATGACGGTGCCTATCTTTTCCTGGTCAATAACCATCTTGTACATGCGCGGGGCGTATTTGGATAGTTCAGCCCGGCTCTGCGGGATGGCCGCCTTCATGGTCTCCAGGATGAGCAGGCGCGTATCGCGGCTCTGCCACATGGCCTTTTCCAGCATTTCCAGGCTGACGCCCTTGAGCTTGATGTCGAGCTGCAGCGCGGTAATGCCCTTGCCGGTGCCGGCCACTTTATAGTCCATGTCGCCGTAGTTGTCTTCCATGCCTTCGATGTCCGTAAGCACGGCATACTCGCCGTTATCGCCGGTTACCAGCCCCATTGAAATTCCGGCCACCGGCGCCTTGATGGGTATGCCGGCGTCCATGAGAGACAGCGAGGAGGCACACACCGAGGCCATGGAGGTCGAGCCGCTGGAGCTCATTATCTCGGAAACCAGGCGTATGGTATAGGGGAAGTCCGCTTCGGGCGGGATGACCGGCGCCAGCGCCCTTTCAGCCAGGGCTCCGTGCCCTATCTCGCGCCGTCCCGGTGTGCCCACGCGCTTGGTCTCGCCGGTGGAGAAGGGCGGGAAGTTATAATGGTGCATGAAGCGTTTGGTATCGGCGATGCCCAGCCCGTCGAGCTGCTGTTCGTCACGCATGGACCCGAGGGTCGTGATTGTAAGCGCCTGGGTCTCGCCGCGGGTGAACAGCCCCGAGCCGTGAACGCGCGGCAGCAGCCCCACCTCGCAGGAGAGCGGGCGTATCTGGGTGAGCGAGCGCCCGTTGGCGCGCGCGCCGTTTTTGAGCACTTGGCCACGGAAGGCGTCGCGGATGGAGTTGTCGTAAGCCGACATGATTTCGGCATCAGTATATTTCTCTTTCAGAGCGGCCATAAGTTCGCCCTTGAGCGCGTTCAGTCCCGGCTCGCGCTCGGCCTTGGTAGCGTGGTTGAGGGCTGCCCATACGCGGCCCGCCAGGATGCGCTCGACTTCAGCCTTGAGCTCGTCTGAGGATGCGGCCTTGGGGGCTTCCTCCTTGGCCTTGCCCACAGCGGCGATAATCTGTTCCTGTAGCGCGATAAGCTCCTGGTTGGCCTCATGGCCGAATTTCATGGCCGCCGTCACGACATCTTCCGGCACCTCTTTGGCGCCGGCCTCTATCATCACCACTGCCTTTTTGGTCGAAGCCACCACCAGGTCGAGGGTGCTCTTCTCCATGTCGGGAAGGGTGGGGTTCAATACGAGCTGGCCGTCGATGTAGCCCACATGGCAGGCGCCCACAGGCCCCTCGAAGGGCACTTCGGACATGCCCAGGGCGCACGAGCCACCCAGGATAGCGAGCGTATCGGGGTCGTTTTCGCGGTCGGCGGAAAGCACG
>Ga0315268_10004047_pt1 | contig 15995 bp, 12 predicted proteins | sample C1_top_MG_FD_204535 | JGI IMG/M metagenome (GOLD analysis project Ga0315268, IMG submission 204535) | Sediment microbial communities from Yellowstone Lake, YNP, Wyoming, USA - C1_top | ecosystem: Environmental > Aquatic > Freshwater > Lake > Sediment | place: USA: Wyoming | collected 2017-08-01
TCTACGGATGCCCCTTTTTTAACCTGATTATTACTGCTAAATAACACAGCCTTGATGTGTCCACAAAGCGAATGTTTAACGGGAGAGCATCATGGACTCTCTCAGTGGCTGGTATTGTTTGCTGCACAACTATTACAAGTGAAAAAATGAAAATATACAGAATTTGTGGCTACGGCAGCGGGCGTAGCGCGTTGGTGGCCAAACTGGTCAGGGAATTTGACTTTCGCAGTATACGGGTCGCTGTCATCAAGTACGCACACAAGCCTTTCGACATGGACAAGGAAGGGTCTGACACATGGAACCTGCGCCAGAGCGGCTGCCCGCAAACCCTGATTGCCAACAATGAGCGCTGGGGCTTGTTGTGCGAAACACCGCAACGTACACAACCTGACCCTATTATTTTAGCGCGTCATCTTGGTCCATGCGATCTGGTGCTGGCGGTCGGCTTTGACCACTCGCCATTACCGGGTCTGGAAACTTTGCGTGCCGACAACACTAACCAGCCTTTATACAGTCGAGATAAGTTGCTGCAAACCGTGGTTTCGAATGACGCAGAGATCAACGATATCGCATTCAGCTTCCCACACGATGCAGTCGAGGCGCTGGCTGACCATATTCTGACTCAAGCGGTGCAGCTTCCCGATTGAGAAGGTTAATCCTCTACAGCTTTGTCGGCATGTATGTCGAGTTTTTTCATTTTCTCCCACAGGTTTTTGCGGCTGATGCCAAGTGCTGTGGCGGTATTACCGAAATGCCATTGATACTGTTTTAGTGATTGCAGAATGAACTTATGTTCGCACTCGCGCAGATAGTTTGCGAGAGAGCCATCAGCTTCCTGAGTATTATCCTGCCCGAACATGGGCAAGGTCATATCATCGAAAAAAGCATGCTCAAGCAGCATGGGACCATGCGAAAGAATGCATGCACGTTCCACGCTGTGCTTAAGTTCACGCAGGTTGCCGGGCCAATCGTATTCAAGCAGGGCGCGTTCGGCGGACGGTGAGATGACGTGATTTTCACCGCTCAACTGTGCGCACTGCTGCAGAAACAGTTGGGCAAACCACAGAATATCTTCCTTGCGTTCGCGCAGCTGCGGAATGCGCAACCGGATGACGTGGATGCGGTAATACAGGTCTTCTCGAAAGGTGCCTGCCTCAACCATGTTTTTCAAATCGCGGTTGGTGGCACAGATCAGGTGCACGTCAACCGGAATGATTGTTTCGCCGCCAACACGAACAATGCAGCGCTCCTGAATCGCACGCAACAGTTTGACCTGCATGGTGAGCGACATTTCTCCAATCTCGTCGAGAAACAAAGTACCTTTATGCGCCTGCTCGAAAACCCCTTTGCGTGCACGGGCCGCTCCGGTGAATGCGCCTTTTTCATGGCCGAACAATTCGGATTCAAGCAGGGTTTCGGTGATCGCACCGCAGTTGATTGCAACAAAAGGCGCGTTGCTGTCTTTGCAAGCATGCCTATGGATAAGCTGGGCAACGTACTCTTTGCCTACGCCGGAATCGCCGGTAATCAGTATGGTACTGGCCAGTTTGGCGAGGCGCGGGATCGATTGTTCTATGCCGCGCATGACGGGAGATATTCCCAGCGTATCTGAGAGGTGCCCCCCGGCGGTATGTGTTTCAATTTGAACAGGGCAAAGCTGGTGGACTTTTTCAACCAGCAAATCAAGATCAAAGGGTTTGCTGATGTAGTCGGCTACACCCAGTTTGAGTAAACGTACTGCACGGTCAATCGAGCCGTATCCGGTAATAAAAAGGAATGGAGGCAAAGCAAGTTTGTCGGCGAGTAATTGCGCAAACATTTCATCCCCGTTGATGTCAGGCAGATGGATATCACTGATGACCAGATTGTAATTTTGGCTGCGTATCGCATTTAAGCCATCCATGCCGTTGTGATGCCAGTCGATCTGAAATCCTTCCAGCTCGAAGCGGTCGCACAGCGACTCGCCCATGATGTCGTCGTCTTCTACCAGACAAATGCGGGGTTGTGCCAATTTACTCATGTGTTTCCTGCAGCGGGAGTTGAATGATGAAACGGGTTTCATCCGGATCGCTTTGCACTGTGATAACGCCACCCAACTGCTGCACGATCTGGTAGATCACCCATAAACCCAGCCCGTTGCCCCCCTGGTTTAATGAAGTAAAGGGTTCAAACAGATAGGATATCTTTTCCTTCGGGATATATGAGCCATCATTGAATACATCGATGAACAGATTGCTATTGTCGCACCAGATGTGCAGGCGTACACATCCTTGCCATTGTGTCGCATGGACAGCGTTGAGCAGAAGATTGATGATGATTTGGCGAACTAGCGTGGAAGATAGCGGTTGTGCATCGACAATATCGATATCACAAGTGAAACTGACCTGTTTTCCCGACATATCGGACTGCACCAAAGTGCAGATGTCAGTCACATCATTCAGGTCGAATGGGCGTGTCTGCGTTTTGGTTTCAACCAGAAGTGCGGCAACGGTTTCCTTGATTTGCTGCAGCCCCCTCTCAAGGATGGACAGGGTTTTCAATGTCAGCGGATCCTGCACACCATGCCGTTTGTAAGTGCTTATAGCATTGAGCATGCCGCCCAAAGGATTGTTGATTTCATGCGCAACCCCCGCGGTCAAACGCCCTATAGCTGCCAATCGATCCGATATGATGATCTGTTGCTGCAATTGTTCCTTTCCCTTTAGCTCGGCGAGCATAGTCTTGAATGACTTTGCCAGTTGGCCAATCTCGTCCTTGGTTTCCTCCAATTCGATCTCTGATGCTTCGGGTAGATTCGGTGCGATCCTGTTCATGGTTTCAGAAAGTTGCAACAACGGGGCAGCCATTTTTCTCGCCCAATACACACCAAATGGCAGGAGCACGGCGAGTACCAGCAGAGTGATCAGAATGGCAGATTGGGTCAAGCTATAGAAGCGTTTTTCAAAAGGTTCTTTGGAATAACTTACGATCAGCGTGCCCAGGCGTACGCCATCGGACTGTATTGCTGTTGCAAGATAGAAAGAACTCAACTGGCGCGTTTCAATAATGACCGGCACTTGAGCATGCAATTCCGGCGGGTTTTTCACGATAGGTGAAAGACCAGGCTCGATGGTTATCGGGTCGCTTAAGATTGGGAATCGATCCGGCTGAGTCGAGACAAAGACTTTGTTGCTTGCATCAAGCACCAAAATATATTCCGCACCCTGATCTCTGGCTTTATCCTGTGGAATACTCAACGGTATGCTTATAATTTCAAATGCTCGCCACACATCATCATGCAAGATTGGTTCGATCAGTGTGTCAGCTATTAAATGCCCGAGACTGTCTGCATTGGCAATCATATTGTCGCGTAAATTTCCGATGCTGCGATATACCAGAACTGAGGCTAATACGCTCGCAGTCACGATGACCAGCGCAGCCACGCGTAATGGTATCTTGTAACCCAGGCTTATATGCTTAAGGTGCAACATTGATGCGCTTTTTTTCCACGAAGCGATTCATATCCGCGATGCTATCGAAAAGACGTGGATTGCCGATTACAAACCCGTTCAGGTTTAGACTATCCAGCAGGGATGCACCTTCTTTGTCATGCACCATTTGGGTCAACACGTTTTGCAAGGCGGCGATATCATGCTTTGAAACAGAACTGGATGCCACGATCGGCGGGAAACCGAATTTCGGGGATTCGGTCACGACGCGTGTACGCGAAGTCAGTTCAGGATGCGTTTTGGAAAGCGTATCCCAGACGTAGCCATCTACAGAGCCACCTTGTGCCAAACCTGATGCGATAGCCTCCACAACTTTGCGATGGCTCCATGTATAAAAAGTTTTTGCAAAGTATGTAGCAGGCAGAAAGCCCTGCGTGGACAGCAAGTATTCGGTGTAGAGATAGCCTGAATTGGAATCAGGATCGGAAAAGGCGAACACCTTGCCGCGCAGATTATCAAGTGAACTGGTTTTAGTATCTGAGGCTGGTACGATCAAATAGGAGTGGTAAAGCGGTTCATCGTGGTAGAGCGGTACTGCGACAAGGCGAAAATTATTTATGTTGCGTATGTAGGGGTAGCCGCAAATCCAGGCAAACTCCAGTTTACCTTCACGCAGCAGATCAACCACTTCGCGATAGCTGCCACGCTGTACAAAGATGACAGGACGCGCAAGCTTGTGTTGTAAATAATCACGCCATTTGTTCAGAAAAGCAGCCTGATCATCGAGAATTACCGGGGTCAGCCCAATGCGTAACGGATGAGGCGGAGTAGATAATATCCGCTCGGCTGCCATTGTGTTGTCCGCCAAAAATAATAGCAGAACCAAAGTGACCAATATTCTGACAAATTTAGACATCATAGCGAGATTCAGATGAGACATTATCATACAGACTGATGATCCATACGTTTGCATTGAATATAAAATCCGTCTTACGATCCTGATCTCTTCCATTCATATATGGCGCCTATATTTCAGTATTGAATTGAATTTTCATACTGATATTATCACTTGTAAAAGGATGAATTGCACTACTCATTATTACCGGATAGATGCAATTTACATCAGGCTGCAAAACATGTATCAATTACATTCGTGATAGCATAACGCTGCTCTGTCACCTTTCAATTTCACCATCATGCACATACAACCCCTCTCCTGGATAGGTATCGCTGTACTTTCGATCTTCAGCATCAGCATGCTGCTCATCATCTTTGAAGCCAGGTTGCACGTGGACAAATTCAAGCCCGCGATGTTGATGCTGTCATCATTCCTGCTGATCGGACTCTATTACTATTTCTCCGGTGAAGATCCGCATCGTTTCGAGGCTTTCGTCGAGATGCAGAAGGAAAACAAGGTAGAGCTATTCTCGCTCATTGCCTTTATGGCGTTCATGTGGATGATTGTGGAGATACTGAGCGAGCGCGGTGTGTTCAGCACACTCAATAGCTATCTCATCAGCCGCGGCATGAAAGCAAACGGCATGTTCTGGTCAACCGGCCTGCTGGCTGCATTGCTCAGCCCCTTCATCAACAACATCACCAGTGCGATGATTTTCGGCAAATCGATCAAGGAAATCTCGATCAACCATGACTACCGGCACATCGCGATGTGCAATCTGATCATCGCTTCCAATTCCGGCGTATGGTTTCTCGGCACCGCTACCAGCCTGATGGTGGTGCTGGCCGGCAAGATCAGCATCATCGGCCTGCTCGCGCTGTTTCCTGCCGGCATTATCGGCTGGGCAGCCAGCGCTGGGGTGCTGCAGTTCTTCTATCTCAAACGGCTGAGTGGCGAGTTGATCGACAGCACGCCTGACGAGGTGCAAATCAAGCGCGGCGGCATCGGCATGATCTTCTTCAGTATCGCCGCAATCACTGCTGCGGTAGTGATGAACATCATGCTGCATATCGACATTGAATACGCGATCGGCATGGGACTGGCGATCATCGGCCTGTACGCATGGCATCTCAAGCGCGATGGCACCAATGTCATGCTGCTGGCACAGCTGCAAAAGGTGGAATGGAACACCCTGCTGTTTTTCATCGGCATCATCAGCGGCGTGGCGGCGCTTAACCATGCTGGCTGGCTGTCCTACATCTCGCGTCTGTTTGAAGTGTTTTCACCGACTACGGTAAACGTCGCGCTGGGCGCCATTTCCGGGGTGCTGGACAATGTACCGGTAGAGGCCGCTGCACTGATGTCCAGCCCGCAACTGAGTGGATCGCAATGGGCGCTCAATGCGCTGATGGTGGGAATCGGCGGCAGCCTTACGGTGATAGGTTCGGCAGCAGGTGTGATGGTAATGTCGATCGACAAGAGCTACAGCTTTGGCACGCACCTGAAATTCCTGCCTGCAATACTCACCAATTTTTTCGTGTCGCTGGGCGTATGGTATGTGCAGTTTGAGATGCTGGGGTGGCATGCATGAACGCATTGGGGCGCGCTAGCTGATCTGACCTATAGCCGCGTATACCTGTTTTATCGTGCCACATTCACAGCAGTTGATATACCAGTTTGACTAGACTAAGCTTGAACCAGGCTGAGTCTATCCACCTTCCGTATTTTTAAATATCCTGAGAGCCCTATCTCTATGGAGAATAAATCCAATCCTGCTGCGGAAAATACCCATGCTGCAACCGCATGGCACACCCTGCACGTGACCGAAGTGGAAAAAAAACTGGCCACCAATCTGGATAGCGGCCTGTCGCGGGATGAATCCGCGAACCGCTTTAGCCAATCAGGCGCAAACGCGTTGCTGGAAAAACCACCGCGCTCGCTGTGGCGCATGCTGCTCGATCAGTTCACCGATTTGATGATCATGGTATTAATCGTTGCCGCCGTTATTTCCGGCGTGATCGGCGAGATGAAAGACACCCTGGTTATTATTGCCATCGTGTTGCTCAATGCGCTGACAGGTTTTATCCAGGAATTCCGTACCGCACGTGCGATGGCTGCGTTAAAGAAGATGACCACCGCAAACGCACAGGTCATGCGTGAGGGCGAACTGCTCACGCTGCCAGCCACGGAAATCGTGCCTGGCGACGTCGTGCTGCTGGAAGCCGGCAACCTGATACCAGCCGATTTGCGTCTGGTTGAAACCGCCCAATTCAAGGTGGACGAGGCGCTGCTGACCGGCGAATCCGCCACGGTTGAAAAACACAGCAAGCAACTGGCCGACGCCGAGCTCCCATTGGCCGATCGAAAAAATATCGTCTTCAAAGGCACCACTGCAACGCATGGACGCGGCCGTGGACTGGTCATTGCCACCGGCATGGCAACAGAACTGGGTAAGATTGCCGCGCTGCTGGATGCTGGCGCGGATCTCAAAACCCCGTTACAGAAGCGCCTCACTACCTTCGGCCAGCGCCTCGGAATTGTTGTGCTGAGCATCTGCCTCATCATCCTGGTGGCCGGTTTACTGCGTGGCGAGGGCTGGGTGCTGATGCTGCTCACCGCCATCAGCCTTGCCGTTGCGGCAATTCCTGAAGCACTGCCCGCCGTCGTCACCATCTCGCTGGCGCTGGGAGCGCACAAGATGGTTAAACAGCACGCGCTGATCAGGCGCCTGCCTGCCGTCGAAACGCTGGGTTCGGTCAGCTATATCTGCTCTGATAAAACCGGCACCCTCACGCAAAATAAAATGCATGTGGAAGAGCTCTATGCGGACGGCACTGCATCGCGCGACTGGCAGGCTGTTGCGGCGCATGCGCCATGGCCCAACCTGCTCACCGCGTTATCACTCTCCAATGATGCAAGCCGCAATAAACAAGGCACGCTGACAGGCGACCCCACGGAAACCGCCTTATTTTCAGTCGCTCTGGAAGCGGGCTACGACAAAGCTCAATTGGAAACGAGCGCGCCACGCCTGCTGGAAATTCCGTTCGACTCAGAGCGCAAGCGCATGACCACTGTGCATCGTCAGCAAGAAGGCTTTGTCGCATACACCAAGGGCGCACCGGAAAACGTGCTGCCGCTGTGCCTCAGGCAACTCACCGCAGAGGGAGAAGTGGCGCTATCGCACGACGACATCCTCGCCCGTGCGGAGCGCATGGCAGCAGAAGGGCTGCGCGTGCTGGCCGTCGCGCAGCGCTATTGGCCGGCGCTGCCTTCAGACACCCGCAACATCGAAGCAGAGCTGGTTTTCATCGGCCTGGTCGGCCTGATGGATCCGCCGCGTCACGGCGTACAGGAGGCGGTCGAGATGTGCAAATCGGCTGGCATCACCCCGGTCATGATCACCGGTGACCACCCCGCCACCGCTCGCGCCATTGCCGTGCGTCTCGGCATCGGCAACGGCACGGTGATGACAGGGCCGGAGCTTGCGCGGCTAAGCGACGACGAGTTCAAACAACAGGTCAAAAATATCCATGTTTACGCGCGCGTTGATCCGGCGCAGAAGATACGCATCGTCGAGGCGCTGCAGGCGCACGGGGAATTTGTCGCGATGACCGGCGATGGCGTCAATGATGCACCCGCCCTGCAACGCGCCAACATTGGCATCGCGATGGGCCGCGGCGGCACCGATGTGGCACGCGAAGCCGCCAGCATGGTGCTGCTGGACGATAACTTCAGCACCATCGTGCATGCAGTGCGCGAAGGCCGGCGCATCTTCGACAACATCCGCAAATTTATCAAGTTCGTGATGACCGGCAATGCCGGAGAGATCTGGACCATCTTCCTCGCCCCGTTCATGGGACTGCCCATTCCGCTGCTGCCTATACACATTCTGTGGGTCAATCTGGTCACTGACGGACTGCCAGGCCTGGCGCTTACCGCCGAACCGGCAGAACGCGGAATCATGAAACGTCCACCACGCCCGCCATCTGAAAACATCTTTGCGCATGGCATGTGGCAGCACATGCTGTGGGTCGGCCTCAGCATCGGTGCGGTATCACTTTTCGCGCAGGCCTGGGCTATCCATATCGGCTCTGCACACTGGCAAAGCATGGTGTTTACCGTATTAACGCTGTCGCAGATGGGGCACGTGCTGGCTATCCGCTCGGAACGCGAATCATTTTTCAGTCAGAGTCCGTTCTCCAACCCTTATTTGCTGGGCTCGGTCGCCCTCACCTTTTTGCTGCAAATGGCCACCCTCTACATACCTGCTCTGAATGAAATTTTCCACACCCAGCCGCTCACGGCAAGTGAGCTGGGTATCTGCCTCGCCTTGTCTAGCGTGGTTTTTTTCAGTGTGGAGCTGGAGAAATTACTGGTACGACGCGGGGTACTTTATGCCCAGTCAAATGGCCAATAATCAAGTTAACTAACAGCCAGATAATGTATGCCCAGGTTATGGCACGGACAAAAAATAAGGGAGCCGGAGCCCCCTTATTTTTAAGTATTAAGTTTACATATTCTTGGTGCGGCTTCCTCGCATGCTCGCATTTTCCATCCATTGTTTTACGCGGATAGCATCTTTCACTCGCGAGTTTTTACCCGATGAATCCAGCAACACGATGATTACCGGGTGCTCAGTGATCGTCGCTTCCATCACCAGGCAGCGTCCTGCTTCACTGATATAACCCGTTTTGCTGAGCCCGATATCCCAGGATGCATTCCTGACCAAAGGATTGGTATTGTGGAAGCTCAATGGCCTGTACCCTGCCAGTTCGAGGGTGTGCGAGGTCGAAGTGGTAAATCGGTGTATCAGCTCATAGCCATGCGCTGTCCGCACCATTTTCACCAGGTCATTCGCGGTGGAAACATTGCCACTGTTCAGCCCGGTGGGGTCAAGAAAACGCGTAGAGTTCATGCCGAGCTCGCGGGCTTTCGCATTCATCTGTGCCAGAGCGGCTTCAGTGCCGCCCGGATAAGTACGCGCCAACGCCGCAGCAGCAAGGTTTTCCGAAGCCATCAGTGCAAGCTTGAGCAACTCGCCGCGTGTCAGCGTCATGCCGGTGCGCATGCGCGAACGGCTAAATTTTTGATGGTTAATGTCCAACGGACTCAAGCTGATTTCCTCGTCCAGCGGCAGCTTTGCATCCAGCACCACCATTGCGGTCATCAGCTTGGTAATCGACGCGATAGGCGATATAACGTCTGCATTTTTGCTGTGCAGCGGTTTCTTTCCATTCTCGTCATAAATCAGCACGATCGATGAGCGCATTCTCGGCATCGAAGCAAACTTCAGAACCGCACTGCTTAACACCTCATTCTGCTTGGGGTTGGTTGCGCCGGGCAATTGCTGTTGCTCAGTATCCGCAAGCTCTTCGTTATGCACGTGATTGATCGTATCGATTACAAACTGCATCTCATTAGGATCGAGTTCGCCATTATGCGCAACGGGAGTCAGGTTATTGTGCACCAGCGAAACCAGGTCATTCTCAGCCGCCTGCGCAAGCAGGGTATGACTTAACAACAAGAGCGTAATGAGTATTTTTTGCATATTTTTTGTTTAAGCAGAACTGCGAAACACTAGGATACCGAATGTTGCGGATAAATCAAGGCACTGCGGCTAGAACTTAAGGCTCTTCCTGCTGTTGCAGCGCCCACATCTGCGCATACAGCCCCTGCTGCGCCAGCAATTCACGGTGCGTGCCGCGCTCAACGATACGGCCGTGGTCTATCACCAGAATCTGATGAGCGTCAATAATAGTCGACAGACGGTGTGCAATGACCAGCGTAGTGCGGTCACGCGAGATATGGCGCAATTCCGCCTGTATTGCCTTTTCCGACTTGGAATCCAGCGCCGAGGTCGCCTCATCGAAGATCAGTATGGACGGGCGCTTGAGGATGGCGCGCGCAATCGCCACGCGCTGCTTTTCGCCACCCGAGAGCTTCAGCCCACGCTCGCCCACCGTCGTGTCATAGCCCTTGGGCAGCGACACGATAAAGTCGTGGATATGTGCAGCCTGGGCTGCCTGCAAAATTTCTTCGTGCGTCGCGTCCGGCCGTCCATAGGCAATGTTGTAGTAGATGCTGTCGTTGAACAGCACGGTATCCTGCGGCACGATGCCGATTGCCGCACGCAGGCTGGCCTGCGTCACCCCACGGATATCCTGGCCATCGATCAGAATTCGCCCCGCCGCTACATCGTAAAAACGGAACAGCAAGCGCGACAAGGTAGATTTGCCCGCGCCGCTGGAGCCCACCACGGCAACAATATGTCCCGGCGGAATATCGAAGCTGACATCCGACAAAATTTTGCGGTCAGCTTCGTAACTGAACGCCACCTGCTCAAAGCGCACCGCGCCTGAGCTGACCTTGAGCGGCCTGGCATCGGGTGCATCCTGCACTTCGCGATTCTCGTCCAGCAGGCTGAACATCTTTTCCATGTCGATAAGCGAACTTTTAATTTCGCGATAGACGAAGCCGAGAAAATGCATGGGCAGATACAGCTGCAGCATGAACACATTGACCAGCACCAGATCACCCAGGGTCATGCGACCCTCTACCACTTCATGCGCCGCCAGCAGCATCAGACAGGTCACGCCGATGGCAATGATCGCGCTTTGTCCGGCGTTCAGCGCAGCCAGCGAGGTCTGGTTCTGCACCGCAGAAGTTTCCCACTTTTCCATATGCTCATCAAAGCGCTGCGCTTCGTACTGTTCGTTGCCGAAATACTTCACCGTTTCGTAGTTGATCAGGCTGTCGATGGCGCGCGTATTCGCCTTGGAATCCATCTCGTTCATAGTGCGGCGAAACACCATGCGCCACTCGGTGATCAACAGCGTGTACACGATATATACAATCAGGGTAAGGAAAGTGATCACGGCAAACCATGCGCTGTATTTGCTAAACAGGATGATCGCCACCAGCGCGATTTCCAACAGGGTCGGCAGAATATTGAACAGCAGAAAGGTCAGCAGGAAACTGATCCCGCGCGTGCCGCGCTCGATGTCGCGCGACATGCCGCCAGTCTGCCGGTCCAGATGAAAACGCAGGCTGAGGCTGTGCAAATGAGTAAACACTTCCAGCGCAACTCGCCTGATGGCACGCTGCGTGACCTTGGCAAATACCGCATCGCGCAGCTCGCCAAACAGTGTGCTGAACAAACGCAGCAGGCCATAGGCAATCACCAGCATCACCGGCAAGGCCAGCGCCGCCTGCGGGTGATTCAGCGCATCGACAATTTCCTTTAGCGCCAGTGGCACCGCCACGTTGGCCAGCTTGGCCAGCACCAGCAGCGCGATGGCAAGCACAACGCGCCCCTTGAATTCCAGCAGGTAGGGCAACAGGGTGCGTATGGTGCGCCACTCGGCGCGCTCGGAAGGATCGTTATGAGTAGAGTGGCGGCGCATTTAGGAGGGAGGTAATGAATTGGCAGCATTATAGCTGCTGGCTGATGGCAGACAAAAAAATGGGCACCCTTGCGGATGCCCCAACAGGAGGAGTTGCAAGAAAGCGCAGCATGGCAAACCAAACGCTTTCAGTTTATTACTAAGCAAACACTATGCCAATACAGAAGTATATTAATAATCAATTATCTATAAAAATATATCGACTCTGCTCAGCCAGTACTGCACCATAACAGCGCCCCCTCTGCACTGTTATGGTTTCATCGTTCATAACCTGGCAAAAGCGCTATCTGACAAATGGATACACGGACAACAGCTGCTAAGCAGCTCAAATGTCGTCACTCTCCTTCTGGTAAACCAGCACTCCTGCAAGAAGACGTGCCAAGGCATAGCTGACACGCATCACCAGCCAGCCAAAAATATTCAGATTGCGCCACACTGAAGGCATAACACGGTGCGATCTGCGCTGCATCTCAGCGAGCAAATCGTCGCGCAGTCGCGCCGCAAAAGCGCAATCGCGCACCACCAGGTTGGCCTCGCGTGCCATCCATAAACTGAACGGGTCGATATTGGAGGAGCCGACTGTCGCCCATTCCCCATCCACCACCGCCACCTTGGCGTGCATAAAGCTGGCGTGATATGCGTATATTTCAATTCCCGCGCGCAGCAATTCGTCATACAGCGCCAGCGTGGCATAGTGCTGCAGTCGGTATTCCACTTTCCCCTGCAAAAACAGCACCACACGCACCCCGCGCTGCGCCGCATCCAGCAGGGCGCGGCGGAATTGCCGCCCGGGAAGAAAATAGGCATTGGCGATGATAATCTCGTGCCGAGCATCTGCAATGGCTTTGAGATAGGCATGCTCAATGTCGCGGCGATGGCGCAAGCTGTCGCGGGTGATGAATAAAACCTGCTGTTGTACGGAAGCGCGATGCAAATGACGGATTTTGTCGCGTTCACCCAGCCGGTGGAAATGCGTCCATGCAACCAGCAGCCACAAACGCTGCATCGAAACATGAATATCGCGCACTACTTCGCCTTCCACCTCTACTGCATAATCAAGACGGGGCGCATCCAGACCTTGCGACAGGTCATCGATGATATTGATGCCGCCTACAAAGGCGGTGTGCTCATCGATCAGAGCAAGTTTGCGATGCAGGCGGCGCAGATGATAGCGCTGCAGGCTGAAGCGCCCAACTTCCTTGCGGAACCACAACACCTCTACACCAGCCGAGAGCATTTCATCTATCCAGCGCTGCGGCAACTCGGAAGAGCCGTATCCATCCAGCAGCAGCCGCGTGCTTACGCCGCGTTTTGCCGCATTCTGCAGCGCATTTGAAAACAGATGCCCGGTGGTATCGGCTGCATAAATATAGGTTTCCAGATAGATGGAATGCTGCGCGGCATCAATGGCCGCTACCAGCCGCGGAAAATATTCCTCACCATTACGCAACAGGGTGAGGGTGTGCCCGGCAACCTGGTGTGTGCTGCTCATGAGGTTGGCTGGTTCATCACGATGGCAAAATTAAAGTCGCCGACAGTGCGGCATGATCGGAAATTTTATTCCACGGGTAATGTGAATGGACCTCTGCCTGCTGCACAGTCAGCCCGCGCACATAGATGCGATCCATGCGCAGCAGCGGCTTGCTGCAAGGAAAGCTCTGCGCCGGCTTGCCCGTTTTAACTTCGAAAGCCTCATGCAAATTCAATTTCTGCGCCAGCAACTGGCTAGCATGATTGTGCCAATCGTTAAAGTCACCGGCGATGATCAGCGGCGCATCGGCGGGCACCACACGTTGCACACGCTCAACCAGCTCTTTCATTTGCTGGCTGCGACCTCGTGAAAACAAGCCCAGATGCACACACAAACAATGCAATACAGTCGTGCTGTCTGGCATTGCCATCTCGCAGTGCAGCACCCCACGACTCTCGAAGCGGTGTGCAGAAATATCCTGGTTGTCCCATTTCAGAATAGGATAACGGCTGAGTATGGCGTTACCGTGGTGCCCCGAGTCATACACCGAATTTTTACCGTAAGCGTGATGCAGCCAGCTCTCGTGTGCCAGAAATTCATGCTGCGGATGCGCGCCATCAAAATGATGGTGAGGCTTAACATGTCTATCGTCGCCCTGCACTTCCTGCAAAAAAACAATATCCGCATCGAGTTCACGCAGCCGCTCGCGCAGCGCGTGCAGCACAAAGCGCCGATTGAATTGCGAATAACCTTTATGAATATTGTATGTAGCTATTTTGAGTGTAGACATGTCAGATTGAAGGGCTTCAGCGACTCCCGTTCCAGGTTATTTGCACACACAACAATATTACCTACCTTGGGCATGGTACAGCAAGTACAAGGGCTGTTAGACTATGCACAGAACATTATCGTAACGGCAGCCATAGCTCGGGATAGCGCAGCGCCAGTTCTCAGGCGCATGAGCCTGGGATAATCCGGCTATATTTCAAAAGGAAAGCAATATGCGCATCGGCGTACCCAGAGAAATAAAGGATCACGAATTTCGCGTTGGCCTCACGCCGCCAGGAGTGCGTGCCCTGTGCGAGGCAGGGCATGAAGTGTGCGTGGAAACCCGTGCTGGTGCCGCCATCGGCTTTCACGATACCCACTACCGCGATGCCGGCGCATCCATAGTTGCGTCGCCGCAGGAGGTCTATGCCTGCGATCTGGTCATCAAGGTCAAGGAGCCGCAGGCTGGTGAAGTACCGCTGCTGCGCGAGGGGCTGGCATTGTTCTGCTATCTGCATCTGGCGGCATCGCGCGAGCTGACCGAACAACTGCTGCAGAGCAAGGCAGTCTGCATCGCCTATGAAACCGTGCTCGATACACAGGGCAATCTGCCGCTGCTCACGCCCATGTCGGCAGTGGCCGGGCGCTTATCCATACAAATGGGGGCGTGGGCGCTGACCATGGCCAATGGTGGCAGCGGCGTACTGCTTTCCGGGGTGCCAGGTGTTGCGCCTGGCCGCGTTGCCATCCTCGGCGGCGGCGTAGTCGGCGCCAACGCCGCACGCATTGCGCTGGGCATCGGAGCGGATGTAACCGTGCTGGAACGCGACCCGGTGCGGCTTCGTCATCTGGAGGAAGTGTTCGGCGCAAGCCTGAAGACGCGATTTTCCGAAGCCGATGCAATTGAAAGCTGTGTGCGCGAGGCGGATCTCGTCGTCGGCGCTGTGCTGCTGCCCGGCAAGCATGCACCCAAGCTCATCAGCCGCTCGCTGATTCAGTCCATGCGTCCCGGCTCGGTGCTGGTGGATGTAGCCATAGACCAAGGCGGCTGTGCCGCCACCTCGCGCCCCACCACACACAGCCAGCCGCTGTATATCGAGGAGGGCGTGGTGCATTACTGCGTCACCAACATGCCCGCCGCCACCGCGCGCACCTCAACCCAGGCGCTGACCCACGCCACCCTGCCCTACGCGCTGGCATTGGCCAATCAGGGTGTGCAGCAGGCAATGCTGAAAGATACCGGACTTAGAAGTGGTCTAAACCTCTGCAACGGACACGTGACCCATCCTTCACTGGCGGAAGATTTGGGGATGGTATATCTGCCTGCGGACAACGCTTTGCTTGAACTTGATTAGGCATTGCCCCAATTGGGGATGAAATAATTTAATTTTTAAAAGCAACTTCGTCGGGGGTAGCCCGACAGCTAATTACTTTTCTTGCTTCGCCAAGAAAAGTAACCAAAAGAAGGCGAACCCCAATCCACCACCTCTTCGAGGTTCCCTGTGTTGCTCGCCAGATCAGGCCTCCTCATAAACTCGCACGATCCGCTGCGCGTCCACGTGCTCAATCATATTCGTCAGAATTCCCTGACCCGTCTGCGCTACTCGGTGGTGGATGAGGGGTGCCAAAAGCGGAAGTCAAAATCAACAACAAATTCAAGAACTACTTCAAAAGCGAAGTTCGAGTGTTGGCACTTTGTGCCCACACGGTATTGTTTTTTTAGGTTTGGCGCGCGCAATGAGCACACTGTTTTTGCTTTTGCTTTTGCTTTTGCTTTTGCTTTTGCTTTTGCTTTTGCTTTTGACTTTCTCTCCCCTGTGCAGCGCCGAGAAAAACCGCAATCATGCGGAGCTTTAGGCGAGGACTGTCTGAGCACGCAGTGCGAGTTCCGCAGCCCCGCTTGATTGCGGTTTTTGGAGGGAACCCCGAAGGGGCGGTAAACCGGGGATCGCCTTCTTTTGGTTACTTTTCTTGGCGAAGCAAGAAAAGTAACCAGCTGCCGGGCTGCCCCCGGCGAAGTTGAAGTT
>Ga0315268_10004048_pt1 | contig 15995 bp, 16 predicted proteins | sample C1_top_MG_FD_204535 | JGI IMG/M metagenome (GOLD analysis project Ga0315268, IMG submission 204535) | Sediment microbial communities from Yellowstone Lake, YNP, Wyoming, USA - C1_top | ecosystem: Environmental > Aquatic > Freshwater > Lake > Sediment | place: USA: Wyoming | collected 2017-08-01
ACCGATGATCAACATTTCCTCATTTTGGAGCCAGTTCCAATCCGGCCTATCCGCCGCCGAGCGCGTGTTTGCCCTGATTGATGCCGAGCCGGTGGTGCGGCAGACCGATAACCGTCCTGCGCCTGTGCTGCGCGGCGAAATCAAATTCGATCATGTGGATTTCCGGTACACCGAACAAGAAGGCGTGCTGTGCGATTTCTCGTTGCACATCAAACCTGGCGAGAATGTGGCGCTGGTCGGACATACCGGCGCAGGCAAGAGCAGCATCGCCAAACTGATCGCCCGCTTTTACGAATTTCAATCGGGTTCGATCACGATTGACGGTCACGACATCCGTTCGTTTGATCTGGCCAGCTATCGCAAGCAACTCGGCATTGTGTCGCAGACGCCGTTCCTGTTTGCGGGCACGATCGCCGACAACATCCGGTACGCGCGGCCCGAATTGAGCGACGACGAGATTGAAGCGATTGCGCGCCGGATCGGCGGCGGCGAGTGGCTGGATACTTTGCCCGACGGGTTGCGCAGCGACGTGGGCGTTCGGGGCGGACGGCTCTCGATGGGTCAACGGCAGCTCGTGGCGCTGGCGCGCGTGCTGGCGCAGCGGCCCGCGATCTTTATCCTCGACGAGGCCACGGCGAGCATTGATCCTTTTACCGAGAGCCAGATCAAAGAAGCGTTGGACTTGATCCTGGCGAACAGCACGTCCATTTTAATCGCGCACCGGCTATCAACCGTCAAGACGTGCGACCGCATCATCGTGATGCGCGAGGGACAGATCATCGAGGAAGGCGATCACGAGGATTTGATCCGGCAAGGCGGGCATTACGCCGAGTTGTACAACACCTACTTTCGGCATCAGAGCCTGGAAGCGATCAACACGCGGCCCAGCGCGAGTGCGGTCCCGGTCCACGTTCATACAGCGGCGACGTTGTGAGATGGAATCATTTTCAGACGCCATGCACGCCGTCAATGGTTGCCGGTAGGCTGTGCCGTTTTTCTATTTGGCGCGCATCAAAGGAAGCTGCGGGAAATCGTCCGGGCTGAGCTTGTCTGTATTCGCTTCCTTTGATGCGGGATACTGACTCAAGAAATCGAACTGGGTCGGTTTTGCATCTGCAGGCCAGGCCACGTCCATTTCGAGCGACGCATTGCGGCCGGGCAACAGCAGGCGATTGCCAGTGCCTGCGCCGGGGTCCCTGTCCACGTACACATCAAGCGTTTGCACGGCGAGATTGTTAGGGCTGCCCCACGGATTCGGCACCGGGCCGTTAAAAGTGAACTTGAAGACCATGTTCTTGTCGTCATAGCCCACGGTGAATTGCTTGATGTCAAATACGCCAGCTTTGAACACGCCGTCGGTCGGATAAGTGTAGGCGCCGGGTCCTTTGTCGTCAGCCTTGGGGTCATCCACGCTGATGATAGTGTTTGTCGCGCCCAGCTCAGGCAGAATGATTTGCGCCGGGCCGGTCGAGGGCGCGAGCTGCAAATCGCGTGGGCCGCTCGATGCGATGGCAACCAAGCGCACGTCGTCCCCGGCATTTACTTCGCCCAAGAGCTTGAGCGGCACGGCGATTTCGGCAATGCCGTTTTCGACGGCAACTGTGATTTCGCCGCGCCTTTCGGCGTGTTCTTCCCAGGCGTTACCAAAGGCGCCAGTGGCCGTGTAGAGCAACGCAGACTTGCTTGCCGTGGAGACTTCTATCAGGTGCGTGGCAGCAGCGCCCAGCACGGCTTTGGTTTCACTTTTCGCACTGTTGCGGCTAAAGGCGTTGACGCTCGAGGCGTGTGGCAGCTTGAGATAGATGCCCAGCGTCCCATCTTTCGAGTTCAGCCAATCGGACTGGGCGTCAACGCGGATGTAGAGGTTATGGCTGTCCAGCCCGTAGTAGAAAGTGGACATCACATCTTCAGTTCGCGCCATCGAGCCGCTCGTGACTTGATGCATGCCGGCCTTGGCCCATTCGTCGGGCGAGGTTTCTCGGCCGTCAATCCTGGGCGACATCAATCCGGTCATTTGACGCGAAGGCGCGGCGACCTTTTGCGCGACGATGGGCGCTTGCACAGAGTCGGGCACTGGCTCGCCCAGTGACTTGTACACCTCGCTCAGTAATGAACGGAACGAGTAGTCAAAGTATGCGTCGTCGCCGCTGTCTTGATCGTCGCCATACCACCAGAACCAATCCGAGCCTTCGGCCAGGTACATGAAACCGAGCGCGCGCGCCAGTTTCTCCGGTGTGGCGGTTTTTCGCTTGGCGATGTCGTATTCGGCCAGCGCTTCGCGCGTCTTGAGCAGGTAATTCCACGCAGTCGCTTCCTCTTGTTCGCCGATCCAGATATCGTAATTCGCGCTGAACCACGCGCCGGGAAAGAGCGGCTTGGGCAAAACTCTTTGATTCGGGAACAGCCTGAAGTACTCGGACGGTGTGACGGTCTGGACAGTCTTGCTCTCACTCAGCTTCTTGTAGAGCGCATTGAGGAACGCCTTGCCGTCGTTATCATAGTATTCCCACGCGTTCTCGCCGTCGAGGATGATCGAGACGAGGTGCGGCCCTGTGGCATTCTGTGCTTTGAGTTGCGCGGCGATGTTGTCGAGCCGCCTCATCACGTCATCGGCGGCGGCCTCGCCCGACATACCCGAGTAGGTAAAGCCGATCTTGTCCGAGATGACCTGATCGCGGAAGATCATCATCACCTTCGCGCCAGATTTATCTTCCACGACATACGGACGATACAGCGCATCGGCTTCTTTGACCGTGTCGGCGCTGTCGCGCGAGAAGCTGTCCAGGCCCAGGCTTTTCGCCAGCACGATCTCACCCGAAGCCATCCACTGATAGCCCGCATCGCTTACCATCTTGACGATCTCTTGCGCCACAGCGCCTTCGCCAAGCCACAGCCCGCTCGGTTCGCGCCCATAGTGTGATTTGTACACCTCGACGCTCTTGCTCAGTTGAGCGATGGCGTCGTTCGGATATGAGAACCGCTGTGGCATGATTGCGCCGGGACTACCGACCTTTTCGAGATTCGTGTCGTAGAGCAGTGGCAGGATGGGGTGAGCGTAAGGCGTGGTGATGACCTCGATTTGCCCCTTGTCCTGCAGTTCCTTGTGGATCGGAATTACGTCTTTGATGACGGCCAGCGCTTTGTCAAACACGATTGTCTTGTCGGCCTCGTCAAAGTCGCGACCCCTGTCTACCAGCGGCTTGAGCGGCGGCTGAGCAAGCAAGTCAGGATCGAACCAGGCGAGATTGAACAGGATTTGCAGGTCGCGCAAGTCCTCCTCGCTAAATGCCTTGAGCGCCGCTTCGATTTTCTCCGGCTCGGCTCCGCCGCGCCTATCCGCCAGTTCCTTGTAGCGCGGGAAACGATTGACGATTTTGGGGTTCGTGTCGAAAAAGCGTTGCAAGATAAAGCGTTTGTCGTCGTCGGTCAATTGTGACGCGGGCTTTTCGGCCAGTACCCAGTAACTATCCTTCGCGCCTGCAGCCATGTCGTCAAGCTGGCGAATCAACACTGGCGTCAGGTTGAACGTGGCGTGGACATTGGGATAAGCCCTGAGCATCGCCGCCATGTCGTCATAGTCTTTGGTCGCGTGGACGCGCACCCACGGTCGGGTGTAAACGTTGGTCTGCGGGTCTTGGTAGTACAGCGGCTGATGCTGATGCCACACGATAGCAAGATACAGCCCGTCCGTCGGAGCGGAGGCTGTCGGCGTCGCGGCAGGGACAGGGGGCAGTGGCGTTGACGTGGGCGGCGTGACCGGTGCAGACGTCGCCGCTGCCGAATAAGGCATCGGCGGCTTGGGCGTGGCTTGACACGCGGACGTGAGCATCGTCAATACGATGACGATGATTGAGGCGATATTCAATGGACGTTTCATCTTACCTGGCTTCGAGGGTGTGATCCAGCAAATCCGAATAGAAGGGCTTCCATTCGCGCTCACCCTGGCAGTGTACGATGAAGGCAGAGTCGGGCATAGCGGCGCAGCCGCGCTCGACGCGCACCGATGCGCCGCTTAGCAGGTCCGCATAGATGCCGTCGGGCAGTTGCACATTCACCTGGCCCGTCGCCGCGCCTGTGCTGAACACGCCATACAGGCTCGCGCCGGGCCACGCGATGCGCCATGCGGCCTGAATGGCTGGCTCGGCGTCCAACAAGACCAACTGACCCAAAACCTGCGCCGGGTCTTTTTTGAGCTGCGCCAGCCGTGTGAGAAAAGGCTGTAGCTCGTAATCGCCCCATGGCACTTGGTCCACGTCGAACAGTGAGGGCGCATGCGTGGCGGCCGATTCCTGTCCGCCATAGATGAGGAACGCGCCTCGGTTGAATGCCTGAAAGGCCGTCCAGGCGATGGCTTGAGAACGGCTCCGCGCCAGCCCCATGATGCGCGGTTGATCGTGATTTTCGACAAACCGCAGTTTGACAAAATTCGCCGGGTAGATGCCATCCTGGAAGCGCACCATTTCCAGATAACGCGCGACGGGAACCTTGCCCACCACCGCGGCTTGCCAGATCGAGCAGATGTCATAGTCGTAGGTCAGGTCGAACGCGCTGTAGAGTTCGCCATCCGAGATGCCGCTCAAACCGCGCGAACGCCGCTCGACGACGAACGCCGTGTGCACCGACTCGGCCAGCCAGATGACGCCAGGCTTGACCTCGGCCACGGCGCGGCGGGCCTCTCGCCAAAACTCTTGCGGCAGGAGTGACGCTACATCGCACCGGAAGCCATCTACGCCGAACCTGGCCCAGCCCTGCAGTGTCTCGATCAGGTAGGCAGACAGACCGGCGTTGGGATGTTTGAGGTCAATCACGTCGCTCCACTCGGGGACGGTCGTCACGGGCACGCCGCGTTCGTCCTGGTGGAACCAATCGGGATGGTCCCGCACCAGCACCGAGTCGTGCGCCGTGTGATTATAGACCACGTCAATCATCACCTTGAGGCCCAGGCTATGCGCCCGCTCGATCAGGTGTGCGAAATCGGACCTGGTTCCATATTCGGGGTTGACCTCGCGATAGTCAGAAATCGAGTATGGGCAACCCAGGTCGCCTTTTTTGTTCAGTTGGCCGATGGGGTGAATCGGCATGAACCAGAGCACATCCACGCCCATCGAGCGGATGCGAGGCAAGTCGGCTTCTACGTCTGCAAACGTCCCGTGCGGGCCGTGATTGCGGACATAGATTTCGTATATCACCAGGTTTCGATAACTGGGCAGTGTATCGTGCGCCATCTTCATCTTCTCCACAACACAAATCGAGCCGCCGACCGTACCACGACGTCAATCGGCAGCTCGTTTGATATTTGAGATTTGGAATTTGAAATTTTCTAGCCTTTCACGCTCCCAATCGTCAGACCAGAGATCAGCCACTTGGACGAGTACAGAAACAGCAGCATGATGGGAATCATGATCAGAATGGAACCGGCAGCGTACATGCCCCATTGTGTCTGGAACTGGCCCTGCATTGCGTTGAGACCCAGCGGCCATGTCCACAGCGTATCCTTGAGCATGACGCGGTAGGCCACGAGGAACTCGGACCACGCGCCCATAAAGTTGAACAGGAACACGATCGCGAGGGCTGGCGTAGAAAGCGGCAAGATGATCTGCCAGAATGCGCCCAGCTGCGATGCGCCGTCAATCATCGCCGCTTGCTCCAGGTCAATCGGCACCGTATCATAATAGCCCTTGAGAATCCAGATGCTGAACGGCAGGGCCGTGGTCGAGTATGCCAGGAGCAGCCCGCGATAGGTGTTGATCATTGGGATGTGCAGTTTGGTGCCGCTCCAGGCCAGCATCAAATAGATTGGGATGAGCACCATGCCGGCAGGGATCATTTGCGTCGTCAACAGGAACAACAGACCGGCGCCGCGTCCAGGAAATTTCCAGCGCGAGAACGCATAGGCGCTGGTGGCCGCCAGTGTCACGCCCAAGACCGACACCGACAGGGTGACGATGGCGCTGTTCCACACCCACAGCACAAAGTTCTGGGAGGTGAAGAGTTGGACATAGTTGCTCCAGGTGGCATTCGCCGGAATGATTGCCAGCGAGGAGCTCAACAACTGATCGCCTGGCCGCAGGCTGACACTGAACACGCGCAGCACAGGGTAGATGGCTAGGGCACAAGCGGCGATCAATACGACGTGGATGAGCAGCCTGACGAATGGGCTATCGCCCCGCGTTCGGAAAAAGAGCCACCGGATCCAGTTCTGCTGAGACGTAGCGGGCTTGGCTAAAGTTGGCGTGTTCATTATTCATACACTCCTTGCAAGGCGCCGCTCATCCGCACCCAAACGGCGACGATGGCAAACAGAATGGCAAAGATGATCAATGAGAAGGCCGCGCCGAAACCATACTTGGAGAAACCGAACGCGGCATTATAAAGCCCCGTCACTAAGATGTTCGTCTGTTCGGACGGCCCACCTCCGGTGACCAGGAAGATTACGTTAATGTTGTTAAAAGTCCAGATGGTGCCAAGCGCCACGGCGGGGCCGATGACCGGCTGGAGGAGTGGCAGCGTGACGTTGCGAAAGCTCTGCCACCATGATGCACCGTCAATCTCGGCGGCTTCCAGATATTCGCCGGCGATGCTTTGCAGGCCGCCCAGGATGACCACCATCATGAATGGGATGCCCAACCAGATGTTGGTGATGCACACGGCGACAAAGGCCCACGTGCCGTCGCTGAGCCAGGCCGGGCCTTGGATACCGATCCGCGCCAGCATCAAGTTGACAAAGCCATACTGCTGGTGGAATTCGCCGTGCCATACCAGCGCGGCAATCGTCTGTGGGATCGCCCAGGGGACGATCAGCAGCGTACGGTACAGGCCGCGCAGGCGCATCTGGCGATTCAAAAGCAGCGCCAACGCCATGCCGCCTACCACGTGGAACACCAGGTTGACGACTGTCCAGAGGATCGTGCGGCCGAACATAATAAAGAAACCCGAGTCAGGCGTATTGAGCAGAGGGCCCGTGAACACGGCTTTGATGTTATTCACAAAGTACCCCACGCCGAAAGAAGGGTTCAGCAGGTTCGCCAGTCTCCAATTGGAGAAGGCCACGATCACGTTAAAGATGATCGGCCAACCGACGAACGCGGCCAAGCCTACAGCGGCCGGGGCGAGCAAGGTATAAGGCAGCACATAGCGTGACCTGAAGACCTTGGACAGGATAAAGTACGTGACCAACTCCAGGACCACCGCGCCGACAATGAAGATCAGAAGAACGGGAATAACAGACTTGAGACTGTCAGTCACGATCGGTAGGGTCAGTCCGCCCATATCAGCGCCTCCTGTTGGAGAATAGGGAGCGAGTCCCTAGAGGAAGGGAGGTGGGCCAACAAGCCCATCTCCCTTTCAGCATAAGCTATTTACTTGAGACTCTGGACGCACGTCTGGGCGGCTGTTTGCATCGCCGCCGCTGCGTCGGCCGGCTTCATCTTGTCTGCCAACACAGCCTGCAAGTTGGGCTTCATCGCGTCCCAGTTGCAGCGCATCTCGGCCTGGGGCGGCATGCCCGTGCCATTGAGCAGGTCAGCCGCCGACCCGGCCAGGATAGGATCGCTCTGGACGGACGGATCGTTGAACAGCTTTTGAACCGAGGGCAGACGCTTGTCGTTCTTCAGGAAGCGCAATTGCACATCGTCCGAAATCACGTACTTGACAAAGGCCAAAGCCGCATTGAGCTTGTCACCCGACTCGCTCTTGGGGAACATGAAGTAGATACCGGCTGTGTAGGCCTTGGGCCAGTCCGCGCCGCTGATCTTGGGGATCGGCGCAGTGCCAAGATCAATCGTCTTAGTGGCGGTAACGGTGGTATAGTCGCCCAGCGACCAGTCGCCGTTGATGATCATGGCTGCCTTGCCTTCCTTGAACAGGCCGTCGGCGCAGGCATAGTCACATTCCTTGGGCGTGATGGCGTACTTGTACTTGAGATCGTACATGAGCTGGAGAGTGCTCTTCATGGCATCTGTGTTGAGGGTGGGTGTCTTGCCATCTGTGTCGAACACCTTGCCACCATAGCCACCCAGCCAGGGCACCAGCCAGAATGGCTCGGTCATGTTCCAGGCCAGGCCCACTGAGCCAGGATTGGCCTTCATAAAGTCCTGGGCCGCCTTGATCATCGCGTCGGTGTCGGCTGGGGCGTCCTTGACGTACTTTTTGTTATACAGCAACATCAGGTTGTTGCCGTAAGACAGTGGGATACCCCAGACCTTGCCATTCAGCGTTACCGCTTCCAGTGCGCCGGGGACGAATTGCTTGAGGTCAATGCCGATATTGTCCACTGGCTGGATCAGGTCGGCCGCGGTGAAGGGGCCAGCGTGGTCGTTGACGGTCCAGAGCAGGTCGGGGGCTGTGCCGGCCAGCACGGCTGTCTGAAAGTTTTCGCGCAGTTTTTCGACGTCATAGTTGACGACGTCAATGGTAATGCCAGGGTTCTTGGACTGGAACTCGTTCACCAAGGCCTTGACTTCGTCCAGTTGTGCGCCGCCTTCTTTGGTCCACATGGTGATCTTGACGGCAGCCGGGGCCTTGGTGGGCGGGACGGCCGTTGGCGCAGGTGGCTGTGTCGGCGCAGGCGCTTGAGTCGGTTGAGCGGCCGGAGGCTGGGTTGGCGCAGGAGCCGGGGCTGGAGTTGCGGCGGGGCCGCAGGCGGACAACACGAGGCTGGCGAGCACCAGCACAGTCAACAGAGCGAACAGATTCTTTTTCATTTTGGACTTTCTCCTCTCTCCTCAAGAGTTTGAGATTTGAATGGGATACATGACGGACCGGGTATGATCTGCGGATTTTTCAGCGGTGGGCACCTCCTTTCAACGCGGGCGCTTGCCCGTGATGTGACAATGTTAGCACTAATGCGCGACAGGGTCAATCAGTGTGCTTGCCGTTGGACGATGCAGGCGGCGCTGTCGAGTCGCGCACGATCAATTGACAAGGGATTAGTCTTTTGACAGGCTCGGCAGGCTCGTCGCCCAGTTGAGAGATGAGCGCCTGCGCAGCCTGGCGCGCAAGTTCATAGTACGGCGCTCGGCTCGAGGTGAGGCGCGGGCTGGTCACAGCGGCGATAGGGCTATCGTTGCTGCCGATCACAGAACAGTCGTGTGGCACGTTCAGCCCGGCTTCCTGAATGGCTTGCATGGCGCCGATTGCCATCAGGTCATTGGCCGCAAAGACTCCGGTTGGACGCTCCCGGTCAACGGCCAAAAAAGTGCGCATCGCCTGGTATCCACCGTCTTGCCCAAATTCACCGTAGCCGATCAGTTGCTCGTCGCATGGCAGAGTGGCTTCTTTTAACGCGCAGCGATAACCTTGCAGGCGGTCGAGAGTAACCACCATGTTAGGCCGTCCGCCGATGAAGGCGATGCGCCGATGACCAAGCTGGATGAGATACTGAACCGCTTCGAAAGTTGCCTGGCTGGCGTCTACTTCAATCCACGAGATTTTTGGTTTGTCTTCTACGGGGCGACCCAACAGGACGAAGGGAAGGTGCTCGTCAAGTAAAACGTCAGTGGTATCCACACCAACCCGCGAAGCTTGAACGATCATGCCGTCCACTTGCTGAGAGCGGATGAGCCGCAATGCCGCCTCCGGCTCGTGTTCCGGGTTGTCTACTCCTGCCAAGATCACTCGAAAGCCTTGTTCATAAGTAACATCTGCCAGGCCGCGTATCACTTGAGGAAAAAAGATATCAAGAAAGAATTCTTCCTGTGTGTGGGGAATGATCATCCCTAACGAGTGTGCCCGGCGCGTCGTGAGCGAGCGGGCAATAGCGTTCGGGTGAAAGTTCAGTTGATCGGCGACTGCCATCACTCGTCGGCGGGTCGAGTCGCTGATTTTGGCATTGCCAGAAAAAACGCGCGAGACCGTCGAAGGATGCACACCGGCTAACTCTGCAACTTGCTTGATCGTCACTTTCATCACGGCCTCGACCGGGGAATGCAATCGGTTGCATTATTGCTCTTATTATATATGCAATCGGTTGCATTGTCAAGATGGAAAATGCACGAATTTTGTAACTTGCACACTTTACAGAATGTTGTTGAATCAGCCAATTGGCATGCTGGAGAGGAATTCGTGGAGTTTTAACGTGCAAGCTGCACGGGTCAAGCGACCATCATGCACACAATGTCCACCATCAGGGTAAACGCAAAGGTGAGCATGGGGGATACGCTGTGTCAACTCTTCCACCTCGGCAACTGTGGTGTGTTCATCCTGGCCGCCATGAATGACTAGCGTAGGGCAAATGATTTCGTCCAGTCGGCCGCGATAGAGGTTGCCTTCTCGCTTGCCCAAATCGAGCCACGCACCTGCCCAGTTACGGATCACTTGTTGCCAGCTCTCCTGTCCATGATAGGTAGCCAGCCTGTCTTGTGCGGGCTGGGATAGCAATGTCGGGTCGCGGTAAAGCTGTTCGAAAATCTCTTGCGAGAGCGGCTTGCGATTGTAGAGATGACCACCTTCAAAGATCAGTGCGCGTACACGCGCTGGTTGTGTAATCGCCATGATCGCGCCGATCACGGCGCCATCGCTGTGCCCCCACACAAAAGCTTCATTCACGTGCAGCGCATCGAGCAGGGCAAACATATCTTGCGCGGCCTGCCAATGAAAGTCGGCTTCCAATCTTTCGACACGCGTCGAACGACCATACCCTCGGCGATCCGGAACAATCATATGGAAGGCATCGGCCAGGGCGCTTTCCTGATAGGCAAAGTTGTTGACTGCCAATCCCCAGCCGGCGTGCAAGAACAGCAGCGGCGAACCGGCGCCGTGCTCGGTATAGTATAGCGTGAGGTCAGTCAGTTGAACGGCTGGCATGATGGCTCTCGCTCTGGCAAGCTCAGTGAGTCACTATTGTTCAAGTTGTTGGATAGAAGTGACGGTGAGATAACAAACGATCAGGAAGGCCGTAAACAGCAATGTGAAGCCGAATGTCTGCAAATGATGGCGTGGATGGATCAGCCAACTTGCCATATCCTCGAGAATGCCGGTTGGGTTGACGAACAGGTCCCAACTGTTCCATCGTAGAAAGCGTCCCAGGTAAATGCCGATGCCGCTCAATCCTAGAACGACGAATACGAATACCCAGCTTGCAACGCGTCCGAGGTATGTGTTGACGAGCGACTGAAGAGTGCGCAAAGAAATGATGGCAAGAAAACAGCCCGTCCAGGCAAAGGTGATCAGCAGCCCGATGTCGTACCACATGGGAACCGGCGGGCGCTCCTGCAAGTGCCACAGGTCAGTGACAATGTAGGGTGCGTTGGGGAAAAAGATCAGCCACAGGGTGCACGGGACAAATAGACTCCACCAGCGTTGCGGCTGGCGCTGATGAAGCAAGGCGGCCCACAGGCTGCACAGGTACGGCACCCAGGCCAAGAATAGATTCCAGACGAGGAACATGTAGGTCAAGGAATGACTCAGGTAGAGTCTTCCGACGTAGATGACACAAGCCAGCAGGCTCGACAGCGCCACCGGGTACAAAGAGTGGTGCAGCATGAAGCGATGAACTGCGCGCAGTTGAGTGAGTCTGGTGCGCACAAGTGAGCCGCCTATCATTTTGCTCAGGCTTCGGCCAGTCACGCGACTACCTCCAGGACCGGTATAGCATGGAAGTTGGTGTTCTTGACAGGGCAACTATACCATATTTCCTTACGCAGGTCTTGCACTTGAGTACAGGGCTTGCGCTTGCGTTTGCCGTTATCCGTTTTATAATGCATTTACCTTCATGATGGGGAGTGAGCCTTGCAAATCCGACGCTGGCTTGCATTGATGCTCGTAGCGGCCGTTGCTCTCACGACATGGCCTGTGACCACCCTGTCCGCTCAGGGTGAAAGCCAGAACTTGCTGCAGGATGGCGACTTTGAGTGGAGTGTGCCATGGGATCAACAAGATCACACGCCTGCGAAGAACGTTGCACCTGCTTGGCGAGGTTGGTGGGTATCCAAGCCTCCGGCTGACATCAAGAAGCCCTACAATTGCGGTGGCACAGACTATGGCTGCTATTGGGCAGAACCGGAATATACAGCCGCCTTGAAGATCGCAGATCCCTACCGAGTTCACGGCGGCCTGCAAGCACAAAAGTATTTTACCTATGGCCGGATGCACCAGGCCGGATTGATGCAAAAGGTGGGCGACATTTCGCCGGGCGCGCGTGTGCGCTTTTCGATCTATATGCACGCATGGATGTGTTTTGATTACGATGCATGTCAGCATGGCAAGGTTTCGGACAAGCCTAGCGATATGCACTTGAAGATCGGGATTGATCCGACCGGGGGAGACAATCCTTTCAGCCCGGACATTGTGTGGTCGTCGGAACAGGCCGCCTGGGATGAGTACGTGCTGTTTCAGGTGGAAGCGGTTGCCAAGAACAATGCCGTCACCGTGTTCACTCACTCGCGCGCGGATTGGGATTGGGCGCGGACAAACAATGATGTGTATTTGGATGATGCAAGCTTGGTCGTCATTGGACAGGAGCCACTGTCAACGCCGACTCGGCCGCCAGCTCCAGCTCCTCGAATAGTGGCGACAGTTCACCCTAAAGCGACCGCGACGCCATCGCCCACCAACACTTCTACACCCACCATCACGCCGACGCCCACGGACACGCCCGAGCCGACCGAGACGCTCGTGCCTCGCGTCGTCACTCTTCCACCCGAAGACACAGCTACGTCAACTCCTCAAAGCTTGTTGAGTAATCTGACAGGCTCTGGCGCCGATTCGCCGGGCGGGCTGATCGGCGTCATATTGCTAGCCGCAGCATCCTTTCTCGGTGCGTTGCTGGTCGGCATCGTGATCGGTCAGCGCCGCAATGTCAAGACCGGATAAAGGTGGCTCGCACCTCGATTTCGGTAGCACACCAAAACCCTCCTGCTTGAGCGAGGCGATGATGGCATCTCGCGCTTCCCCGTGGTTGAGCGGCGTTCGGATCGAAAGCCCGTAGGGTATGCCCATCGTTTCCTCCTTCGTAGCCCCCTTGACAAGACGGGCAAAGTCGCGTATACTATACACCAGTATAGTATAAATATCAAGAGGCTGGCTATGCCGATTTATGAATATCGCTGCAAACAGTGTGGGGCCAAGTTCGACAAGCTCGTCAAGCTTTCCACTCAAACGGCGGAGATCGAATGTCCCAAATGTGGCGCACACAAAGCCGAAAAGGCCGTCTCGCGGCCCGGAGTGACGAGTCATTCATCGTCGGGCCAATCGCTTGGCGCGTCGTCATGTGGGCCGATTGGTTGAGCGACCGGCTGATGGGAGCCGGTGGCTTTCACGAGGGAGAACGATGAAGATGTCGGCAGAAGCAAAGGCAGATTTGAGCAAGCGCCTGCGACGATTGGAGGGCCAGGTGCGTGGCGTCGAAAAGATGCTGGACGAAGACCGCGAGTGTCAGGAGATCGTCCAACAGCTCGCGGCGATCCGTGCGGCGGCGCACCAGGCGAACTTGATTCTGGTGCGCTCGTATGCCGCCGAATGCTTGATGGACACTTCGCGCGGTGAAGCTCAAGAAGCCGTCAACAAGCTTGTGGATGTGCTCACGCGGATTCCATAGCAGGGCAATGTGCAGACCATGACCTCAGCGTATAGGGTTGCGCCGCGTATCGTCGAGGAGCGCTGCCATGCATGCAACAAATGCTTGGCGCGCCAGGTGTGCCGCCCTCGTGCTATTATAGTGCAGGACCCTGGCGAGACTCCCTTTATTGATGCGGGCCGCTGTTACGGCTGTCGTGCGTGCGTTCAAGCGTGTCCGTTCAACGCTGTGATCACATAGGAGCGAACATGGGAGACGTTCAAATCACCTGGGTTCAGGGCGAGCAGTTTGTCGGAACAGATAGCACCAATCATTCGGTGGTGCTTTCCACGGCCAAAAATGGGACTGGCTCCAAGCCGTCGGACATGCTATTGATCGCGCTGGGTGCGTGCACAGCCGTGGATGTAGTAGGCATCCTTGGCAAAAAGCGGCAGAATCTCACGGGGATGCAGATCAAGGTTAGCGGGCAGCAAGATGCCGATCCGCCGTGGACATTCCGCAAGATTCATATCCAGTTCAGCGTGCATGGCAAAGGTCTGTCTGAAAGAGCTGTGGAGCAGGCCATTCAGCTTTCGGAAGAAAAGTATTGTTCGGTCGCGGCCACCTTGCGCGGCGTGGCCGAAATCACCAACAGTTATCAAATTGTGGAGGATACCCATGAGTAACGAACCGGTGCATGTGAGCGATGAGGCGTTCGAGAAGGTTGTGCTTCAGTCAACGATTCCAGTGATTGTAGACTTTTGGGCGCCCTGGTGCGGGCCATGCCGGATGGTTGCGCCAGTATTAGAGCAGATCGCCAAGGACTATGCAGGCAAGGTGTTGATTGCGAAGGTCAATACCGACGATCATCCGCAGTGGGCCATGCACTATGGCGTGCAAGGCATCCCGACCATGCTGTTTGTGGCAAACGGGCAGATCGTAGATCGCATCGTCGGCGCGGTCCCGATGCCCGTGGTCAAACAGCGGCTTGAAGGCGTGCTGGCGCGAGCTCAACAGGTGGTCAACTAATCGGAGCTAACCGTGCGAAGGTTTTTCGCCTTCGCACGGTTTCAGTGTTCGGCCAGTCTCATCTTGTTCGCGCCCTCAAATTAAAGAACAAATCCCAGCGCGTGACTTGTTGCTGGGATTTTTGCTGGAGCCACCTTCGAGACTCGAACTCGAGACCCGCCGCTTACGAAGCGGCTGCTCTACCGACTGAGCTAAGGTGGCGGCGCACGAGATTATAGCAGGCGTCCCTAGATTTGGCAAACGTCCGCCAGTGTGATTCAGGTGGTTGAACGTCCCCGCTTGACGCCGATCCAGCCGCCGATCACACCGCAGGCAAGGACGGCAGGTGCTTGTCCAAGGATTGAATGTGTTCGGACGAGTTTCAGAACAACGTCCAGCAGGATGACGTCTATCACAAAGCCGCCAAAGAACCCGATGTAGAGCGCACACATCAGGCACGCAGTGGAATACCATCTTGCCGAAAGGCCGGCTTCGCTCCGATGAAGCCGCCCGCGATGGCTCCGCCAAAGATGAGCAGCAGACCCAAGCCACCCGGCACATCGCCCAAGATCAGGCTGCGCGCCACCCAGCCGAGATAAACGCCGATGGCAGAACCAAAGAATACCCCCGCGTGTTTCCAAAATTGATGGGTAATGCCAACGATCAAGCCAGCTATGGCGACGACAGCGGCGGCGAGCGCCCAGGCATCGCTGTTCGGGTCGAACAGCGACCAACCCAAAATCCAGCCGAACATATAGCCGATGAGTCCGGCGCTCAAGATGCCGAACAGTCTCTTGAGTGTTTGATTCATAGTGTAAAGTTCATCCGACATGGGCAGCCTATCTCGATAGCACGGTAAGCCATTGAGTTGCTTTGAGCCAGTAACATTCGGCTACAGGTCACGCACGTCCATCGCGCCGGCCTACGGACATTTGAGTTTCGCACTGTGCGTCGACTGCATGGTTCCTCCTCGACGACATCATCGGCCGGTCGCGACGGGCGTTCGCCAGTCGCTCGTGGAAGCAAATGCGGGTCCGCCCACTCTCTCGATGGCCTCTGCCAGCTCACTCAACAAGTCAAATAGGAATTGCAGGCGATCCACGTCCGACTCGACGCCTCTTTTCTCAAAATGCAGTTCTTGGCCCTCTACCTTGAGATTAAGTGAACGAGCTTGCAACAGCTTGTCGCGCAGTCCACCGAAGGTGAGCAGGCTCACGATAACATCCTCTGGCTGACCCTTGATCATAAATCGCCGGTCCAGCTCCGCATCCCCCACTTGAATATCCTGAACGCCCAGGGCTTTGCCAAGTGGACTCAAGATGTTTTCCTCATATAGCGCCAGCCGGAGGGAAGCTGTGTTGTTCACAGACAACACGATGCGAGTATAGGTGGTCGAGTTCTTGCCGCTGCTGCGTGTGAACGTGTCCAGCGTGAGGGTGTGACCGCGATAGTCGCCAGTGACACACAATCTCAATCCCAAGAATCCAGCCGGCTC
>Ga0315268_10004049_pt1 | contig 15994 bp, 23 predicted proteins | sample C1_top_MG_FD_204535 | JGI IMG/M metagenome (GOLD analysis project Ga0315268, IMG submission 204535) | Sediment microbial communities from Yellowstone Lake, YNP, Wyoming, USA - C1_top | ecosystem: Environmental > Aquatic > Freshwater > Lake > Sediment | place: USA: Wyoming | collected 2017-08-01
GACGTACAGCGATGCTCCATCTTCATCCATTCCTCCCACGATTGTTTGGGTTATCAATGGAAACATGCGACGGTTGAAAAGCAGGTTCGACATCACTTTTGCGGCGGATTTCACTGAAATCGGGCGGCTAGCATCTAATCTGAACAGGTTTGCGTATGCTTCAACTTCGCGGATCAGTATTTGCATGTCTGAAACCAATCCAGCGCATGCAGCGCCGATTCGGTCTGTTACCTTGAACACTTTTTTTCCGACACGACTCACGACAAGATAACCGTAAGAAACCCGCTTTTCAGAAGCCAAAATCACTCCGTCAGAGCAGACGACGCCTATGGTTGTTGCGCCTGGAATAAACATGTATTGGTTTTGTTCTTGCTCAGTCAAGCCATTTACTCTCCATGCTGAATGGTTGACTGCACTATTGCACACGGGAACCTAATAAGCTTTTGAGATTACGGGAGGATTTAAAAGCCTTCAGTCAGAATCATATTCGATTGAGGAAAATAGAGAATGATTCATGTTTATCATCAAAAAAACGGCGACATGTGGTGTGCCGTAGCCCTCGAAGACGAAAAAATATGGAGCACAGTTTTTGCAACCAGCGAAAAAGAGTGTGTTCGACAACTGCGGGAAAACTTGCCTTATAATCAGCCTTTCACATTTGAAGAGAAGCCGGGTCTGCTGGCTGAAAGAGTTTTTGGTGCGTTGAAATCTGTGCTGGAAGGAAAAAATATTTCATGGGATTTCAAGTTTGAGACAAAGCATTTACCGAAATACACGCAGAGAGTGCTGGACTGCTTGGCTAAGGTGCCCGTGGGCTATGTCACAACATATAATGCGTTGGCGAAAACAGCGGGAGGCGGACCGAGAGCAGTCGGACAAGTTATGGCATCAAACCCCTTCGCGCCTCTAGTGCCTTGTCACCGCGTCATAAAAACCGATTTTTCAATAGGCGGATTCGGAGGAGGCTCAGAAGAAGGCGTCAAAATCAAACGGGCTATGCTTGAGCGAGAGGACAGAGGTTTTCAGAAACCATCAAAAATAAAGACAGAATGCGGCATGCTAGAATTGTTCCCTGTTAGCTCTTTGAGGAAAAGTTGACGTGTTGCGGGGCAGTAGCATGGTTAGGCGTGGAATTTTTGTTGGGCGTTTTCAACCTTTTCACATGGGACACCTGCTGGTCATCAAGTACATCTTAAAGGAAGTGGATGAACTCGTCATCGTGATTGGCAGCGCGCAGTACAGCCACAGAATCGACAATCCTTTCACAACTGGCGAACGTTTAACCATGATTCACAACGCTTTAAGAGAAGCGAGTATTCCAATCGAGCGTTGCTGGATTGTTCCAGTCCGCGACATTCACATACACATGCTCTGGGTGGCAGAGGTGGTTGGCTACACACCAAAGTTTGACGTTGTCTATGCTAACGACCCCTTGACGCGTCGTCTCTTCAACGAGGCACGGTTTAAAGTCAAGTCAATTCCATATCAGAAACGGGACGTCTACTCAGCCACAGAGACCCGAGAAAGAATGCTTGCAAACAAAAACTGGGAGACTCTAGTTCCCAAAAGTGTGGCGGTTTTCATCAAGGAAATCGATGGGGTGCAGCGATTGCGAGATTTGACCAAAACCGACAAGGTCTAACGTTCAAATGCAGCTGTCGATACATCGCCAGCTTTTGTCTTAAGCTTCTTCGAAGCGTTGCCTTGGTTTACCGCGATTTCCAAAAAGTCATGGCTGCCTACTAGTGCCAAAATATCTCTAACGGCTACTTCTCCATATGCCTTGCAGAATCTGATCTTCAACGTTTTGTCCTTCAGCTTAACAGTGAGAAATCTCTGTCGTTTGGCCTCAATCTTCCCTAGGTTTTTGTTTGTAACGTTGGTGATTATGTTTCCGAAGTCGTCGATGTGTAAAACTTCACCTGTCAACTCCCTTCCTTTCAGGACTGGTGCAGCAAATGTCGGAATTACGTAGTCTTTGATTTCTGTGCCAAAATCGGTGGGTGCTGTTCCGTTTATCAGGTGGGCGGCAGCTGGTGCAAACACATCTCGGCCATGAAAAGTCAATGAGACATGAGGCAGCATAAGTCTTGTGTTAGTTATCGCATAAACATGTCGGATCTTCTCGCTCTGTGCCGCCAGCATAAGTAAGCCGTTGTCTGGTCCAATGTAAAAGGCACGTTCTGTTTCTACAAGCAATGCGCCACGTTTAGTTCCCACGCCCGGGTCAACAACTCCAACGTGAACTGTGCCCCTTGGAAAGTAGGGCGACGCTGAAGCCAACACAAAAGCGCCCATTCTAATGTTAAACTTCTCAATCGAATGGCTGATGTCAATTATTCTTGCTTCGGGACTAATGGTCGAGATAACAGCTTTCATCTCAGCCACGTAAGAGTCTTTCAAGCCGAAATCTGAAAGCAAAGTCACAACAGGCAAGGTCGCACCCAGTAAAACATTAATAGCCTACTGATTTTATGCTTAATCCAATCAATGAAGGAGAGAACGAGCAAGATGACGGACAAAAGACCTTTAATCATGCTGCCTGGTCCAACAAACGTGCCTGACCGTGTAATGCGAGCCATGTTGAAACCCATGATTAATCATCGTGGACCCGAATTTGTGGCATTGCTTGACAGCGTCTCTGAGGGTTTGAAATATGTGTTTGAAACTAAGCAGGACGTTTACGTTTTGACTTCGTCGGGAACAGGCTCTGTTGAATGCGCAATAAGCAATGCCGTAGATCCCGGCGACAAAGTGATTGTTCCTGTTTTTGGTTTTTTCAGTGAACGTGTGAAAGAGAAGGTTATGCGTCATGGCGGAAAAGTCGTTGAAATTCCTGTTGAGTGGGGAAAAGCACCAACCGCCAGACAGATCGAACACGCGGTCAAAAAAGAGAAAGATGTCAAACTTATTGCAATCGTACACAACGAGACTTCAACAGGCGTCACCGTTCGTGAACTTCCCGAAATCAGCAGGATAGCGACGGAAAACGACGCTCTAGTACTTGCTGACTCGATATCGATTCTCGGAGGCGACCATCTTCCAGTTGACGAATGGAAAATCGATCTTTGCGTGACAGGCAGCCAAAAGTGTTTGGCGTGTCCACCTGGGCTAGCTATGATTTCTGTTGGCAAGCGAGCTTGGGAGACAATTGAGAAGAAAACTATCAAGCCACCGTACTACTTCGATTTGGGTTCGATTCGAGACTATGCGTCGAGAAAGGAAACGCCTTTCACCCCTGCAATATCGCTATATTACGCTCTGGACGAAGGCCTGAAGATGATTCGCGAAGAGGGCTTGGAGAAGCGTTTTCAACGCCACGCCGAGTGTGCAAAGGCATTCTACGCAGGGTTTGAAGCGTCAGGCTTGAAACCGTATGCGGCCGAAAACGTGCGCTCCAACACGGTCATAGCTGTCAATTTGCCCTCGGGGATTGACGGTGCAAAGATAAGAGAAATCATGAAGGGACGTTACAAAGTAGTTGTTGCGGGGGGCTTGGGCAAGATACAGCAATTGATACTGCGCATTGGCTGCATGGGAACAATTTCAGAAGCCGAAGTGGTTACTACAATAAACGCTCTAGAAAACACCTTAGCCGACATGAAATATCCAGTCAAGATAGGAGCGGGAATCGAAGGAGCAAGAAAAGTCTTTCATCCATAACTTCTTTGGACACGCGAGAGTGCAAACGCCAATTGTACAGATTTTTCTCAGGCAAAAACTGTATGCCTTGTTTCGCTATAATGTGAGCCGTGCGCTTCAACTTTGCTTCGCCAAGCATCTAGCTTTTCAACATATTCTTTATTTCGTCAAAGGCGTAAGATCGGTTGAGTGACATTGCAAGTGTCTGAAACGGTTTCTCTTGAGGAGCTTAATGACGAAAAATACGCACGGGTCTTGTGTTATCCAAGATACAACTCGCTAGAAGCAGCGAAACGAATCAGAGAATTGAAGCAACTGGGCGTCAAGACTATAGAGTTCTCCGGAGAAAAGCAAGCTTTCAATATCCCTATTCTGGGCAAGGGCTGCGTTGGCCTAGTCGTAGTTGCTCGCACGAAGACTGGTCGCGCAGCATTGAAAATCCGCAGATTGGACGCAGACAGAAAGGGAATGGAACATGAAGCTGAAATGCTTAAGAAAGCGAACAGCATCGGGATAGGTCCGCGGTTTATCGGTTTTGATGAAGACTTTCTACTGATGGAATTCGTGGAAGGCATGCTTCTGCCGAAATGGGTCGAGAACCTGAAAGGGAGAGGCGCAAAGAAAAAGATTCGCTTAGTCCTTCGAGACATTTTAGGACAATGCTGGAAACTAGACAAGGCAGGTTTAGACCACGGCGAACTGAGTCGAGCCCCGAAACATGTGATTATAGATGCGGATGACAAGGCGCGCATCGTTGATTTTGAAACCGCCAGTCTTAAGCGCAGAACATCCAATGTAACGTCGATTTGTCAATATCTCTTCCTAGGAAGCCAGACAGCTAAAGTAATACGAAGGAAACTTCAAGGAATCGAAAGCGACACATTGATCACTGTACTCAGAGCCTACAAACTGAACTCTACGAGAGGAAACTTCTTAAGAATTCTCCAAGTATGCGGGTCAACACAGTGAATTTTTGCCTCGAGAAAGAATTGCATTGACTAACTCTAAACGCAAACAATTTGTGCAAGAAACCCCGATGACTACAGACAGGTCGATGATTAGCTTGAGGGGTCGTAGTCTAGCTTGGTCAAGGATTAGATTATTAGAAGTATTAGATTTTGTTTCAGTAGTTTGTTTTTCTTTCTTAGATTCTGTCTCTGACATCTTTCTTTTCTCCTATCGATTCAGTGGTATTATACTCTACTTACTTAAAATAAAAGAGAATAGGTATAAGGATAGACATATTGTCTTTTAAATAACTTAGAAGGACTTAGACTCTGATGATCTATGTCAACAAGAGAGAAACCTGAAAAGGGAAAAGAATACGAGTTCATTAAACCTCTGAAGGAAAAGCCAATACTAAAGACTAAACAAGGAAAAGAATCAGTATCTCAGAAAATAGTACAAGAGTTTCTAAAAAGTAACCTAGAATATGCTGAGGTACCTCTTACGGGAGAAAAGGATACTAGAGGTTTAATGATAGGCATAGGAAGATATCTGAAGAGTAAGAATATAGGAAATATACAAGTCCGTAGAGACATCAACGATAGAGTGGTATTATTAAGGAAAAAATCCTAAGCCTCTCAATATCTCTCTTTTTTTTATCATTTAGTAGAAAATGGCTAGTGGATCATTAGAAGAAAAACTAGTAGATACAGTTCTGACTATCATCAGAGACAGAGGATGAGCTAAGACATGAACTAGTAGATGAGCTAGATAGATAATGCAATGTTAAATTAGAAGTAATACATAAAATCCCAAATTGTTATATACTCGATTTCACTTACTTATATTTGAGATGTGAATTAAATATGAGTAAAGATGAATTAGACCAGTTCTGTGATGACTCAGACATTCCAGAGGAAGGTTCAGAAGAAGATGAAATGAGCTATGAGTCAATAGAAGAGTTAGCTACCGAATCACAAGAAGAGACAAGTATTGAAGTTAAAGAGAGTAATAATAACTTAGAAGAGAAAGAAGTTAAAGAAGGAATAGAAGAGCTTTCTGGAGAAAACCTTGTCAGGCTAGTGAAGTCATTGAATGTATTTAGAGACTCTATGAATGGGAGCTTACCAGTAGAGACTTGGCTAAAATGTTATCGTAACTTGAACTCTTTTGAAAGGAGTTTGAAGAGTCTTAAGAAGATGGAGAATATTGACTATGAGATTGTCCCTATGTTGTGGGTAAGTAGGAATGAAATTAATGAGATATTACAGAAGAACCAGAGTCCTATTTTCAACACGAGGTTCATTAAGTTGAGAGACCTATTGAACTCAATTCTCTCTAGAGACTTGGTGAACAATGTCCTTTCTAAGTACAAGTCTGTAGTTCCACAGAAAGAAACAATGAAGACAGAGACAGATGAAGAGGAGAATATTGAGCAACTAGAAGGAAAGAGTGAGGAGGAATTGTACAGATTTTATCTGGAAAGATCAATAGAGAAACTCAAAAGGAAGCAAGAAGAGAAGAGAGCTACTGAGCTAGAACTCAAAGCAAAATCTGATCTTGAGACCTTCATCCTTTCGGATGGACTTGTTAAGCCTTGGGAACAAAAAACTCCAGAGGAGAAACTGGTTGATGGAGTCCTAGACTTCTACAATGAAGAACAAAGGAAAGTAAAGGAGCTAAAGGAACAGAAGAGAACAATAGAGCAACTAACTGAGAAACAGAAGGAAGAGGATCTTTCCGATTACCTTTCTGGTATTGCTGACCTAATCTCTAAGACAGAGACAAAGAAGGAGAAGAGGAAAGAAGATGCAATTGAGTAAAACCAAACTCACTCTTCTTTCTATTTTAACTGAAGGTTCATCTTCCTTCAGAGACATTTACACCTTCCTTTCTGCCTTGAAACCTAAAACATTCTCTACATATTTCTCATTGAGAATGAATGTACTCTACCACCTGAGAGGTCTAATGGTACTAGGACTCGTGGAAAGAAAAGGAGAGAATAAGAACTTCATCTATTCCATCACTTCTAAAGGAATCCAAGAACTGGCTTCTAACCGCCTCAGAGAGTTTCTTTCTAATAAGAAATCCATGACGGAGGGAGTTTAGAACTTGCTAGCAAAGAAGAGCAATTGTGTAGAACAACAGTATGAAAGCTCTCTCATAGGAAGGAATGAAACAGAGAATAATGTCAACAGAGGAAGAGCTTTAGAAAAGGCAACTAGAGAGGCATTATCTAGACTGAGTGTGGGTTTTACCGATTCTTCTAGAATATACAATTGGGGTAAAGGAAAGAGTGTTCCAGACTTCATATTAGGTAATGGATACTTGATAGAGTGTAAGAATTGGAACAATCATCACTTTGTTAATCACCTTAAAACTTTCAATGAAATCTACATGAGATGGACTACCTTCTTAGACCTTAAACCTATTCTAGTAATCAGTAATCCTAATTGGAATAACCAAGAGAAAACAAGAGAGAAAGCATGGCTACTGTCTATGGGTTGGATTGTTATAGAACTAGGATATTTAGTAACCTATGACAATTTCTCTAAAGCTGTGTCTAATATAGCTAGAGAATTGATGTTAATCTTTTCAGGGTATGTATCATTAAAGACTAATACTTGTCCAAGTTCCTTTATTGTCCATTCTAGACCTCTGAAAAATCTCTTAGAAAGAGAAGAGGAGAAAGTAAGAACTGAGTCAGAACATGTAGAATCAAGCAATCTCAGAGACTCTGAATACTCATCAGGTACTTTGACCACCCATGAAAGTCCCTATCAGAGAGATTCTGATGCTCACATTTTCTCTCCCTATGATCTGTCCTCTGAACTTAGAGAAGAGCATGACAATTACATGGAAGAATACAGAAAATACTTGATGAAAATATGTAAGTATACAAAGGAAATTGTTTTCAGATACACAGAACTCACAGTAGGAAATGGCTATAAACTGTCTCCTGAAAAGGCATATAGGATAATCCAGACAGAAATTGAAAGAGAACAAGAACCTCTTCCAACTGCTACTGAACTCATTGAAAGAAGAGCAGTATGGGAATTCAGAGCTAGATACAATATCTATAGAGCATCTCCGAAAGTTTTCGAGGAGATGTTCCCTTGGGAGGATGAACCTCACTTTCCTCCTGAACTTGGTTCAGAGATCTTAGTCTGTCCAAGATGCCATTCCAGAGATTTGGGCTTGCTAAAGAGTGGTGCTCTCATTCCGATGGAGTTTCTTTCTGAAGAAGAACAGAATATCAGAAGAGCAACAAAAAAGATGGGATATGATAAGAGATACAAAGGATACTACAAATGTAAGACTTGTGAAAATCTCCTCAAGAAGGACGAATTGATCACATATATTTGTCTAGTGTCAAAGGGAGAATGGTATTATGATCTTCTGAATCCTAAGAAAATGAGAAAATTGGAGAGGCAAGGCATGAAGAAAGAAGAAGAACTGGAAGAAACTGAGGAATATGAGAGTTATGAAGGTGAGGAATCAAGTTGAGTTCAAACTTTAGTTCAAGTTCTGTAATGACAACAATAAAACTACAAACAGTCATCTATGAGAGGATGAAGGAGATCTGTGAGAAGAAAGGTATAGACTTCAATGATTTTCTTGTAGCAATAATCTATTTTACAATACTCTTCAACATAGATGTAGATGGAGGGAAAGGTGGAGATCGTAGAAGTTACTACAAAGCAATTGATGCATGGATAAAACTACATCAGACAAGGTAAGAGGTGATGAACAAATGAGTAGAAGAGAATATTCTAAGTGTGTTAGATGTGGTAGAACTATAGATGTAACTAATGCAGTCTTTGAGAAAGGTCAAACTATAGGCTATATTAGAGATCTATGTAACCAATGTGCAAATGTGCTAAGTAAAAAGAGGTGATAAAGATATGAATATGTGGAATTTAAAGTATGTTGATGAGGAAGGACTAGAGATAAGTCTACTAACAAAATGTAAGGACTTGAATAGTGCTACTACTCTAGCAAAAGCAATAGGACAGAGAGAGAATCTAAAGCTACTAGGAATCTACCAAGTATGGACAGATAGAGAGTACAAGGAAGATAGACAACAAAGTAAAGGAGACTAGCATTAATAATTAACTCTATAATATAGAGGAATCTAATGTGATAAAGGAGATGTATGAAATGCCTATTCATAAGATAATCATTAACTACATTACGAGTAGGAAGTACAGAAACAAACCTATGTGTTGTATGTGTAAGAACTCAATAGAAGTAGGAATAGGAAATACTATTTACACAACTACCACTAGCAAAACCAAGAGGTATTATTGTCCTGATTGTATTGAACTACTCTATTATGATCTAGGAGAAGATGAAGAGACTGAGGAGGAATATTTATAGGTGATACTAAGGACACTTTCTATTGTAGCTATCTGGAGCAATAGCTACTATCACCTTTTTTTTAAGAGAATTGAAAGGAGATGATAAGAAATTATGAGATGTAAAATATGTAAATCACAGTTCAAGACTTACTATGAGGAACTAAGGTCTAAGTCTCTGCCAATTCCTAGAATTTTTGATGAGAGTAGAAAGCTAGGAGACAACTTTAGTGAACAGTCAATGTATAGACACTTCCAGAATCACTACAGTACAGATAAAACTAAAGTCATTCCAGACTCATTGACCTGCTATGTTGTTATCCCAATATTCAAAGACTATCTAACTCTTCCCTTCATTGAGAGACTTAAACCTCTCTTCAAGAAGTACATGGATAAGGCTTATTGGAACTCAGAAAAGGAACTCTACCAAGACCTAAGAAATGTAGTCAAAGAACTTAGTGAGTACTTAGACCTAGACACCTTCAACGACAATTGGAAGAGAGCTATCAATCAACCTAACTACTGTTCTCCCTTCGATGGTAAGTCATTCCACGAATACTTTGACTGAGAATCTGAGCCAAGGTATTCAACCTCTATTTCTTCTACTACCTTTAAATCTGAAAACCTCACAAATAACAGTTGTAAGTTCAGCAACAGAAAGAAGAAAGAGAGTTAAACTATCACCAAACTCTCTTTAGCAATTCAATGCCAATGAGAGTCTGATAGTTTCTCTCACTTCCTGCAATTGCTGAACTTATGATGTTCTTAGTAAATATGGTTTACTCTAAGTTCATTAAATGTACTCAGAGTTCCGTAATCCAACTATCACACCAGAGACAGAGACGAGTAACCTATGATTTACTGAATTCTAGTGTGATTAGTCCAAATGAAGTATGGAATCCATAGAGAGACTATCAGTCAAGAGAATGAACTATCACTCTCAAGTAAAGCTAATTCTCGTTTCATAGACCACACAGCTAAGGGAATCATAACAGCATGTTCATTGATAGAACAAGGATTTGAGTATGTTACTGAAATGGAAGGAATCAAGATATTCAGAAAGAGAAAATAGGCGAGTAGTTGCTCCTATGCCAAGATTTCAGCTACTCTCTTTTTTCTTTCTTCTTTGTGAGACAGCCTTTATGTTTTCTGCACCATGAGTATGATAAACGATGAAATGACAGTCTATTGTTTCCTTTTCTTTTCCTTGAAATGTTTGGTAGAAGTTTGTTGATAAGTCAAGAGTTTCATGAGGAGAAATCCAAATTCTCTCTCCCCCTGCTTGACCTGCCCAGAAATGCTGTTTCTTCAAATGATACTTCTGTCCATTTTCTTGAAAGTCCAAGTCCATGTCATTAATACTTGTTCCTCTATCACCTACGTTTCTTATCATAAAGTCAGTCCAAAATGATATGGTTATTGCACTAGATGTTGTTGAAACTGCATAGTCATGTTCGCATTTCAATACTTTCATTTCGAGACGTGGATTCTCCTTTCTAAGTCTCCAGATATGAATGATTACAGCTATTGAACCTGTTACTGTTCCAATGATACCTAGTACTAGGTTTGCAATGTCAAGAGTCTCACTCATTCTGTAACCTTCAAAATGAACCTACACCAAAGACTATTTTTCGAGAACCCCAGTAGAGTGTGTTATCCTTACCACATGCTTTGCATCTGAAAGTCATTTTCATTGGGTCATCAACATCATCTGCCTTTACAGAAGCACATGGATGAAAGTCATCTGGAGGAATAGCAGTATATGGAACTCCGCAATGCAGACAACTGAACTGTTTAACTTCTTCTTTCTTAGGCATGTTTATCACCTCTAACTATTTTGATGAGTTCTTTTGGTTCTGCTATAATCTTATTCTCTAACGACTAATACTTTTCCACATTTTTCACAGATATTCATGAGAGAGGATTGGTAATGTATTTTTGCATCATAGGGATTAAGCCATTAACTACCTCTTTGTCGAGTATGGTTGTAGTCTGGTTATAGAAATCATGCACTTTCTGAAGCCTTGGTTGAGATAGCTGAATAAGTTTCTCAAGTTCATTTTCAGAAACATCAAACTTAGGGAACTTCTGTTGTTGAGATGTCAATAGGCGTTCTTGACCAAACTTGACATTCGGAATGTAAAGATTGTATTGACTTGCTAAGTTGTACAATTTCTCATCCCACAGTCTAGTGATCTCTTTGGTGTTATTGTTCAGAAGAAAGAAATACAAGCTGTAGGAAAAAAGGGAGTCGACAAAAGTCTTGGCATGTTTCTTGGCGTTTTTGTCTGATATAACATTCTCTACATGGTTTGTCCATTCTCGCATAAGTTGAAGTCGCATTTCCTCTCGAAGTCTATCTAGCTCTTTGAGTCTTGGATAGATTTCATCGTTGAAGAGAAGAAGCTTCTCGCAGAGCTTCCTATCATGGCTCTTGACGAACTCAAATAATCCCGATCTTCTTATCTTGTCAAGTATGGTATACTTCAAATATTCTGTATCGCTCGGGTTTTCATAGAACTTTCTGAAGAGGTCAGTATTGTGGTTGATTTCGGCTGTGAGTGGAATGTAAGTCTTATCAACATTGCTGATTATGTATTCTGCCCTGTACTGCCATCTTCGAAGCCAGTAAAGGAAAACAGCATTGCTTATGATAGTAAGGACAGCAACCAAGAGGGGAACAAACAAAGGATTAGTTAGAACCTCATTCAAGCCCATACTCTGATCCCATTGCCTCTTTTGTATATTCAACTTGCATTAATAATTTAAGGAGAAAATACAGTAGGTATATAGTCATTAGAAGGTTTAATCATGCCAAAAACCCCTTATGAATTACCAAGACTTGACAAAGCAATATTTGGTGAACTAGGTGAAAAGCCTAGCAAAAAGAGAGTTCGACTTACTCCAGCACAGAGAATCTATATTTGGGAAAATCCGAAAATGTTTGGTAGAACTTGTAGTATTTGTGGCAAAAAAATAACTCAAATGTCTGACTTGGACTTAGACCACACTAAACCATTTTCAAAAGGCGGAATGAAACAAGCACTAGCCCATAAGATTTGTAACAGAATGAAAGCAAGTGGGAGTTTAACAAAAATCCAAAAGACAATGGGATTTAAAACAACTAGAAAGAAAAGGCAGAGTAAACGTAAACCCAAAAAGAAAAAACCATCTAGCGTTTTTGATCTACCAAAAATTGATCAGGAAGTAATAGAAATCATGAAGGGTTAAAACATGAGACGCAATGTCATAAGCGGAGACAGACAGCCTAACTATAAAACCCCTAAGGAATGTCTATTGTGGGGATATAAGTGTACGAGTAAAACTCTAGACCATCTAAAAAATGGAAATATAAAAGGTTCACAAACAGCCGTTTATGATGTGAGAGAAGCAATCAGAGATGCATTATTTCTACTCGGCTTCAGAGGTAGCATTGAAGATGCGATAGACAACCTACCAGAATAGCACAGAGCGAACCGAAAGAACTGATTAGAATCATGAAGGGTTAAGACATGTCAGAAAAAGTAACAGAAAATGAACCCAAGTGCATTAAGTGTGGAAAGAATGAGTTTGAACTTATGAGAACGTTAGATTCTCAAATTACTGCTGTCTGCATTAATTGTGGTGAGCCACATCTGTTAGACACAATTGATGAAAGCACGAGTAAGCCTACTAACCTAACGTTTTGGTCTCCTAAAATGAATGAAAAGTGAGGTGAGGGGTTTTGAAGGAAGAAACGAGAGGAATTATTGAGAGAGAAATAGATAGACTTGCATTTGGCTATAAGAATGAAGAAATTGAAGCCATTCAAGAGACTACTCCTATAGAAAACACAGAAGAGTTCTTGCTGGGACATACTCTGGGTTATTTGCGGAGATTTGGCGAGTTTGTGGTTCTTATGCAAGAAGGGAAACTTACAAAGACAGATGACAAGACAATCACGAGAATCTTGCTCACGAGATTGCCAGAAATAAGGAAAAAACTCATGCGACATCTCAATAAATAACTCTCCCACCACTTTTAGAAACTTCGACTTTTTCAACACCTGAACAAAGAACTGCCATTCCAAGGATACAGAGAATAATGGGATAGGATATTTCAGAGTTAATGTTTTGTATTTCCTCTAAGGCTCCAAATAGTTTACGTTTAATATATGAACATAGTCAGAAGAAAAAAGAAGGGAATTGAGGTTAGGCTATTTTCTCTTTCTGAAAAGCATTAGGTTGTCAAAGGTTGTTACGAATTCAAAGCCTGATTCTATCAATTTCTGAGCTTCATTGACGTTCTTAGCTATTGCACTTGTGTAGTCATCAGACTCAAAATTGACTAGTTGAGCATAGAGTAAGGTTGTTTCTATCTGTTTATGTCCCATTTGTTGTTTGGTGTAGAGGATGTCCTTAGTTCTATAGTAGGTCATTGTTCCATAATAGTGTCTTAGATCATAACATCGTATTTTCCTAAGCATAGGGTCTTTCAGTTGTTCAGCTAGTTTGTTTCTGAATTTTCTCCATCGTTTCCCTATCTGCACAGAGCTAGGGAAAGGTCTATCAGTCTTACCATAATTTCCCAAGTATTCCTTCAACATGGCTAGTGTCTCAGACTTTAACTTGAAACTTCTACCAGAATGACCTTTGAACCCTTGAACATTGAACACTCCATGCTCTAAGTCCATGTCTCTTAAGCTGATCTGAGACAGTTCATAAGGCATTATCCCTGTCTCCATAAGAATCTTGAACACTGTAGCATACTTCTTAGAAGCTCTAGAGATAACCATGTTAACTGTTTCAGTTGTAGGAATCTTAGGAATCTTCCTTTCACACTTGTACTTAGGCTTAATCCAAGATAAGTTGTTGAATTTGACATAGTTGTTGTAAGCCTTAACGAATGTGTCCTTGTAGCTGTTAGCCCATTTCTGATTAGCTATGAACCTACTGACTTCATCAGGACTGTCAAGACTACAATGTTGAGCTAGAACACTTAGTCTATACGAGACATGCTCTAATGTTCCCTTCTCTCTGCCTAACGATTGAAGTTTTATTAAGGTACTAACTATCTTTCCTTCTGTCTCAGAGGGTCGTTGTACCACTCTAAGGGGTCGTAGTCTAGCTTGGTCAAGGATCCCAGCCTGGGGCGCTGGAGATCCTGGGTTCAAATCCCAGCGACCCCACCAACCGCAATTCTGCCTTATTATGTGAAACCATGTCCATTGACCCCCACGAATGTTTAGGATGCGGAATATGTAGAAACAGATACCAAGTGCATGCCATCTTCGAAAAGGATGGAGTGTCAGTTGTAGATCGCGAAAAGTGTATTAGTTGCGGTTTATGCGCCACAGGATGCCCAAATGGAGTAGCGAAACTTAACTATAAGATGTTATTTTAGAATAGCCCGCAAGTGTGAGTCATGACTGTTTCGACGGTTTGGAGTCGCGTTCTTCCTTTAGGAACGTTCAATCGAGACCTGAAACTACTCTTCGTTTCAAATTTCATAGGAGCCTTCGGCGACGGCTTATTCGTTTACATACTGCCTCTTTACATTAGGGGTTTGAAAGCATCGTCAGCAGACGTTGGCTTTCTTTTCTCAATCCTCACGTTGAGCGCAGCCTTAACCATAATTCCCGGCGGCTTCCTCGCAGACCGCTTTGACCGAAAGAAGGTTATGATTCTTGGATGGGCCATTTGGGTGCCGCTTCCCCTCATATTCTCCGTTGCAACCCATTGGACTCAGCTTATTCCAGTGATGAGTCTATACGGCTTCTTCATCAGCGGACCCGCCACAAGCGCCTACGTAATGACATCAGCTAGGAAGGACAAGATCACGTTAACCTACACTACTCTCGGTGGAGCTTGGTGGCTCGGATACATTTTTTCTCCAGGTTTAGGCGGGTTCCTCTCAACTTTGATCGGGATACAGAGTGTGTTTTTCTTAGCCTTCATTCTCTATGCGGCAGCAACAAGTGTGCTTTTTTTGATGCGCAGTCAACGATGTGAAAAACTACAGACGTCTCCAACCGACTCTTCGGGTTCAAATTCGTCTCCAGCGAAGAGAATAATCATGTTGTCACTGTTTTTTGCGGTCGTGTTTTTCTTCTTGAGTCTTGTGAGACCTCTGGTGGTCCAATTCTTTCAAGACGTGTACGGCGTTGAAAGTTTTCACATTGGAGTTTTGGGTTCTATTGGTTTTCTAGGCTCTGCTCTTTTTTCAATTGGAGTAGGCAAACTAGGAGATAAGTTTGGAAAGATGGTTGCAGCAGCAATTGCACTTTTAGTGGGTGGTTTTTCGTTTTTGCTGTTCACATGGTTCAACAATTTTGCTGTTCTGGCTTTCGCTTCTTTCTTGAACGGCGCCTCCTACATGTTGTGGGCGTTGATGGGAGCATCTGTGGGCTCGATAACGCCCGAAGCGTCGAGGGGACGATGGATTTCGCTATCTCAAATGTCGGCTACAATAGCAGCTTCAATCGCACCTTACTTAGGGGGCGTAATATATGTATCATCTCCATATCTACCCTTCTACCTTATCGCAGCGGTCTCGCCGATACTTGCTCTCATAGCCTTCACAAAACCACTGAAGGAACAACCCAGACCGGTCAGAATCGAAAACAGACAGTAAGTTTCTTATTTTGACTGATCTTCACAATAGTCACAGTAGCGGTGAGTAGCAAATGGCTGAGGCTGAAAAGAAGGGAAAATTCTGCTTAAACTTCTCTAATTCGGCATACCACTTAGATGAAGAACATTTCTAACGTGAACGTTCGAGAAAAAAAAGGGGAGGATTGATGGATTCTTAGGCTGCTAAGGAAATACCATGCCGTAACCTGAGCGGATAGGTGGAGTTTTTGCCCAGAACGTGTAGTCAACAAAGCCTTGGCGACTTGCGCTGCTTACAACCAGTATGACGTAGTTCGGGGACTGGATGTTTGCGCCTTCAGTAGGCGCTTGTGTGAGAGTGTCAGCTGCTAGGTATTTGACGATCACACCGTTCTCAACAAACACTCGGACTAGGGAGACCTGGAAGTGCGCCTCCAAAGGAGGTTTGCCTGTCGATAG
>Ga0315268_10004050_pt1 | contig 15991 bp, 16 predicted proteins | sample C1_top_MG_FD_204535 | JGI IMG/M metagenome (GOLD analysis project Ga0315268, IMG submission 204535) | Sediment microbial communities from Yellowstone Lake, YNP, Wyoming, USA - C1_top | ecosystem: Environmental > Aquatic > Freshwater > Lake > Sediment | place: USA: Wyoming | collected 2017-08-01
CGATGACAGCCTGCACCGGGGCCGCGATGCCTATGATCGGCGGCGGAGGCTCGTTGATGTGTTTATAGATCACTGCTATTGTGCTGTCGCCTTCGAACGGCACCCGGCCTGCCAGCATTTCGTACAATACAACGCCCAGTGAATAAATATCGGCACGAGAATCCACCCTGTCGCCGCGCGCCTGTTCCGGCGACATGTAGGCGGGTGTTCCGCTGACCATGCCCGAAGCAGTCTCTGTGGAAGAGTGAACAATGCGCACCAGGCCGAAGTCGGTCAGGACCACGTCCGCATCGTTCGTCAAGGTGCTGTCCAGCGGGATTTCGTTCGCTTTGCTGTGCAGCAGGATATTGGCCGGTTTAATATCACGGTGAATGACACCCTGTCCGTGGGCGTAATCGAGCGCAGACGAAAGGGCTGCCAGCAGGCGCGCCGCCTGCTGCACGGGCAGGCGTTCATTTCGCTCATGCAGGCTGCGCAGGTAAAGGGCCAGGGATGGCCCCTTTAAATACTCCATGACGATATAAGGGTGGCCATCCGCCGTATCGAAATCGAAAAGCTGGACGATGTTCTGGTGACGCAGTCCCGCCACAACCTTTGCTTCGCGTTGAAAACGCATGAGTAGTTCTGGATCTTCCTCTATAAAACTATGTAAAACCTTGACCGCCACCGGGCGTTCGAGCGTCAAATGCGTGCCGAGATAAACCTCCGCCATTCCGCCGCGCGCGAGGTACTTTTCGATCCGGACTTTGCCAATGGTCTTGCCGATCCACTCGGGCATGCGAAAATTATACTTCAATTGTGGAGTGGTATTGTCCGAAATTACCTGACATTTTTATTGCGAAAACTTCCAAGATTTGCAAACGTGTACGAATATTGACCGGTATATGTGTACTTGACGGCCGTATTTCCGCTGTTGTAGCGGACTTCGCCCGAGGCGGTATAGCGTTGTTCCGGAGTGACGCTGCCGCTGTCGTCCGTCGTCAGCGAGGTCGATCCCAAATAGTTGCTGAGCAGGTAGCTCGGAGTGTCATCGGCGTTCATACCCTGCCGGGCACATGTGGCAATGCATGTGGGGACGGCGCTAAAGTGTGCATGGCAAAACTCCATCCCGAGCAAGTTAGATTAAAGCCGACCTTCGCCAAATCAAAAAACACAAGTAGTGAAATAGGCCAACCATAATTACGAGTATCGGAATGTATAAACCTGACACGAACGCGCGAAACGCGAATGCCCATATAAAATATGATGATATTCCAGAGATGACAATTAGCATCAGTATGCGAAAATGGCTTCTGTTAAACAGATATTCCAGAATCACTCCCAAAACAATACATGGAAGAAGATAACATACAAAAGCGATAATAAATGTTACCAAATACAACTCCGGAAAAATCAAAAAGGGCAGCACTATCTTTTCGTGATTTATTAATTCAGTTGTGAAATTAATCCCATCAATAAATAAAGGAGAAATTAAGCCAGTCAAAAACGCAACAAGGATTCCCTGAATCGCACCCTTCCTTAAAATGGGGATGGTTTTATTAAACATGGAAAACTCCTTCTATTGAGCGATAAATTCTTGTAACCACTGCCCCTGTTGAGTAATAGATTTAAGGATCGTACCAGTGGGCATTATAAAACATCACCCCGAAATCGGACGTGTACGAATATTGACCCGTATATGTGTACTTGGCAGCCGTATTTCCACTGCTGTAGCGGACTTCACCCCAGGCGGTATAGCGTTGTTCCGAAGGGACGATAACGCGATGATAACTTTCCTCGCGTAACGAAACGATTTCAAAAGCTTTATGTTGCTGGTCGATGGACACGAAAAAATGGCAGCCATCCCAGTATGATGATCATCTTAAAGGATACTGACGTATTACATGGAAATTATTTGCATTTTGGAAAACAATTCCCTTTCTTAGTGAACACTTATTCAATTTAACACGATGCTAAAGTGAATCTGTCTGAATCTCAGTATCACCCTGTGGTATTTGTTGCTATAGTACTGCAGACAAAATCATCGTGTGATCATCATGTATATTCACTGCCTCGGCTTGAGCCATAACACTACACCCATCCATATACGCGAGCAGCTTGCGTTCAGCGATGACCAGGTCCGTGCATCTCTTGCCCGTTTTAGCTGCGGACATATTACCGACACAATTGCCGAGATCGTCATTATCTCCACCTGCAACCGCATCGAAATTTACGCCGCATCCAATAATATGTCGTTCGACGGGTTGGAGGATCTTCTATCCGATGCGCACGACGTGCACATCAACAAACTGGCTCCGCATTTATATCGCTGCACCGATGCGCAGGCGGCCCGCCATTTATTCAATGTCGCCGCCGGGTTGGATTCGCTCGTCATCGGCGAACCCCAAATTTTAGGGCAGGTCGTTCACGCCCTGGAATTGGCGCGCGGGATTGGCACTGCCGGCCCGATCCTTTCGAGGCTTTTTCAGTCCGCCATCCGTGCCGGGAAGCGCGCCCGTACCGAGACAGCCATCAGCCGCAACGCCACTTCGGTTTCCTCGCTGGCTGCCGGGGTGTGCGAACGTTCAGTCGCAGACTTGCAGAATGCCCGGGTCGCCGTTCTGGGTGCCGGCGAGATGGCCGAATTGGCTGTTGAAGCCTTGCGAAAACGTGCGGTCGGTCATGTGACCGTCGTTAATCGAACCTTGGAACGTGCACATGGCCTTGCAGATCGTTGGAACGCACGGGTGGATACCTTTGAAAATCTGGAACAGGTGCTTGCCAGTGCCGATATTTTGATCGCCTCCACCGGCGCGCCGCATATGATCATACATCCGAACATGGTCGCAGCGGCAATGAGTCAGCGCCCGGACCGCCCCTTGGTATTGATCGACATTGCCGTGCCTCGCGATATTGATCCGGAAGCGGGGAATATTCCCAATGTCCACCTGTACGATATTGACAATTTGAATACACACCTTGAACAGTCGCTGGCGGAACGCCTTGCCGAGATACCGCACGTTGAAAGGATCCTTGCTGAAGAGCAGGTCAAATTTATGAATTTCATGAATTCGATGGAAATGCTGCCTTTGATTACGGACATACACCAACAGGCGGAAGCCATCCGACAGGCCGAACTCCAAAAAACATTGCGGCGCCTGCCGGACCTGACGGATGCGGAGCGCGCGCGCATAGAAGCATTGACCCAGGCATTGGTCAGGAAAATACTCGATCATCCCACCAACCGGTTGCGCGCCGAAGCGACCCTGTCAAGTGCACCGGAATATGCAGCGCTGGCGCGCTCGCTCTTCGGCCTGGAGAATAATGGTTTGGAAAATTATTCAGGCACATCTTCCATTTCACCACAGGCGGCAGATTGACCATGAAACTTATTTTCGCCACCCGTCCTTCCGCTCTCGCCCGCTGGCAGACCCGCTGGGTCATCGATGCATTGAAAAAGATCCATCCAGGCCTGGAATTCGAGCAGAAGATCATCACCACACAGGGCGACAAAATTCTGGATAAACCCCTGCCTGAGATCGGCGGCAAGGGGCTTTTCACCCAGGAACTTGAATCGGAATTATTGGGCGGCAAAGTCCATTGCGCGGTGCATTCACTCAAGGATCTGCCGGTCGAAAACCCTGCAGGACTCACGATTGGCTGCATCCCCGTGCGCGCTGAAGTGCGGGATGTCCTGGTCTCGGCCAACAGCCTTACCTTGCAGACCCTGCCAATGGGCGCTTCTGTCGGAACCTCGAGCCTGCGCCGCTCGGCCCAGCTTCTTGCCCTTCGCCCCGATCTTCATACCGAGTCTTTGCGCGGCAACGTGGATACGCGCCTTCGTAAAGCCCTGGATGGTCACTACGTCGCCATTATCCTGGCTGGCGCAGGCCTCACCCGTCTCGGCTTGGAAAAAAATGTGACGGAATGGCTGCCGCTGGATGTCATGCTGCCGGCGCCCGGACAGGGTGCCCTGGCTGTCCAATGCCGCGCCGGTGATCAGACCACCCTCGACCTGCTCGCCGCGCTGGACGACGAGTCCTCGCGAAAAGCTGTGACTGCCGAACGCACCTTCCTAAGCGGCCTGGGCGGCGGATGTTCCGTCCCGGTTGCGGCTTATGCCAATGTGCAGGATGGGATCCAATTGAAAGGCCTGGTCGCTTCGCCGGACGGCAAACAGTTCATCAAGGTTAACGGCCAGGGAGCTGACGCGGTTCAACTCGGTACAGGGCTTGCCCGCAATGCCATCGCACAGGGTGCCGGTAGCCTCCTTGCATTGGATCCGGCCGTATGAAACGCATCCTTGTTACCCGCCCTCGCATACAGGCCGATCCATTTGTTAATGGATTAAGAGCCGCCGGTTTTGAGCCGATCTATTTTCCTGTCATTGAAATACAGCCGATCGAGGACAGCCCCGAACTGGTCGAGGCGTTCAAGGTTATTGATAAATACGACTGGATCGTGTTCACGTCTGTAAATGCCGTGGATGTGGTTTTCAACAAGTTTTCCGCCCCGCTTAAGAAGAATGGGGCGGGGGTGAAGGTTGCCGCCATAGGACCGAAGACTGCAGGGGCATTGCAAGCGCGCGGTGTGACGCCGGATTTTGTCCCCGAAGAATATGTGGCTGAAGCGATCCTGCCCGGCCTGGGTGACCTGGTTGGAAAGTGGGTCCTCCTGCCGCGGGCTGAGATCGCCCGCAAAGCCCTGCCTGAAGCGATCGTTAAAGCAGGCGGTACAGCCCATGAAATTGCCGTATACAAAACACTGCCGGCACAACCCACAGCTGAAGGTTTGGCTGCGATGAGATCAGGTGTGGATATTGTCACCTTTACCAGTCCTTCCACAGTTGTAAATTTTTTGGCCATGGCCGGCAGGAACGGACTTGATCCTTTGCACCTGCCGGGCGATCCATTGTTTGTCTGTATTGGACCGATCACGGCCCAGGCTGCCCGCGAGGAAGGATTGGTCGATCTCGTGGTTGCCGGGGAATACACAACGGAAGGAATAATACAGGCGCTCGCCAAATTGCAGAGCACAGGAGTGGATCATGCTCAAGGAAATTGAAACAACCCGCAGAAATACATCACTGATCGCGCGTCCCCGCCGGCTGCGTGCCACACCCGCCCTGCGTGCCATGCTGCGTGAGACTGAATTAAGCGCAGGCGATTTTATCTATCCGCTGTTTGTGCGGCATGGACAGGGTCGAACTGAGATCCGCTCGATGCCGGGCGTGTACCAACTTTCAGTGGATGAAAGTGTCCATGAGGCGGAAGCCGCCGCCCGGTCCGGGGTGAACGCAGTTATCCTGTTCGGCATTCCCGCGCAGAAGGATCCAATTGGGCTGGAAAACTTTTCGGAGCGTGGAATTGTCCAGCAAGCCATCCGCGCCATCAAGAAGGAACTCCCCGATATGATCGTTATCACGGACGTATGTCTATGTGAGTATACCGATCACGGCCACTGTGGGATCCTGAATACAGGGGAGCATTTTCATACAGGTCTGCCTGAAGGCTATGTCTTGAACGACCCGACACTGGATGTACTGGCAAAAGTTGCGGTATCGCACGCTGAGTGCGGCGCCGACCTGGTCGCACCCTCCGGGATGATGGATGGAATGGTGGCTGCGATCCGTGCCGGGTTGGATGGGACGGGTTTTGAGAACACTCCCGTCCTTTCCTACGCCGTAAAGTACGCCTCCTCCTTTTATGGTCCGTTCCGTGACGCCGCCGACGGAGCGCCGAAATTCGGGGATAGAAAATCCCACCAGATGGACCCTGCAAATGTGCGCGAGGCCCTGCGCGAGGCCGCCCTGGATGTGGACGAAGGCGCGGATATGCTGATGGTCAAGCCGGCCCTTGCGTATTTGGATGTAATTTGCGTTGTGAAGGACGCCTTCCCCGCATTGCCGATGGCTGCCTATAACGTCAGCGGCGAATATTCGATGATCAAGGCCGCTGCAGCGAATGGCTGGATCGACGAAACCAAAGCCGTGCTCGAAACGCTGACTTCGATCAAGCGCGCGGGCGCCGATGTGATCATTACGTATCACGCCTTGGATGCCGCAAAATGGTTGGAATGAAAATATTGGCTTTCATACAGAAAACCACAGGAGACCCCGATGACTTTTTCGAACTTAAGTGAACACGCCGCTGCCGACCGTTCCCTGCATAACAAACACATGGCCGGCGCCGATTTCAACCTGGCGCCTTTTACCATTGCCTGGGAGGTCACGCGGGCCTGTGCCTTCGCATGTGTCCACTGCCGTGCCGATGCACAGCATACTCGCGACCCGCGCGAGCTCGATACAGATGAAGCCAGGCGGCTCGTTGATCGTTTTGCCGAATTTGGTTCGCCCATCCTGGTTTTTACCGGCGGCGATCCGATGATGCGTCGCGACCTTTTCGAGCTCATCGCCTACGCCACGCAAAAAGGGCTGCGTTGTTCATTGACGCCGACGGCCACCGCACTGCCAACCATTGAAAAGCTCAAGCAGGCGCACGAAGCGGGTATCCGCCGCATTGCTCTCAGTCTGGATGCTCCTGACGCCGAAACGCATGACGCATTCCGCCAGGTGCCCGGTTCATGGCAGCGCACGATGGATATTTTGCATAATGCGTATTCAGCCGGTATCAGTGTGCAGGTTAATACCACCGTATCCAAGCATAATTATCAACGGCTGCCTGAGATGGTCCCCTTCATTCAGGAAGTTGGCGCAGTGCAATGGTCGATATTCTTCCTTGTCCCCACCGGCCGGGCGCTGGCCGGGAAAATGATCTCTGCCGCCGAGCACGAACAGGTCTTCAACTGGCTGTATGACCTGTCAAAGACCGCACCTTTTGACATAAAATCCACCGCCGCACCGATGTATCGCCGCGTGGCCATCCAACGGCAGCGCGCCGCGCAAACCGACGGCACGCCGGTGACTTTTCAGGGCGCAGGCTTCCAATATGCAGATGGGTTAAATCGTCCCACGCGCGGCGTTAATGATGGCAACGGGTTCCTCTTTATCTCGCACATCGGTGAGATCCAGCCGTCCGGATTCCTGCCGATCACAGCCGGCAATGTCCGCAGCGACGATGTGGTGGATGTTTATCGCCATTCCCAATTGTTCACTGATCTGCGCAGCCCGGAAAAGCTCAAAGGCCGCTGTGGGGTTTGTGAATATCGCCAGGTGTGCGGCGGCCAGCGTGGACGGGCCTACGGCATCACGGGTGACTATCTCGAAAGCGATCCGGCCTGCGCCTATCTTCCAAAGGCAATTTGATCCGGGAGTATCCATGTCTGAACAAACCCTTCGTACGCTCAATCATTTTTCATCGTTTGCCTTCACGGGAGCTTATTGGTCGCTGGATGCCGGGGCGAAATCCTCGTTCCATAAGGATTTCCTGGCAGGTTTGCGGTCCGCCGCCCGGACTGTGGATATTTTTCAAAACACTGACAGCCGCGCCGACTTGCTGGTTTGGTGCGCACTTGAAGCAAACGAACCTTGTAATGTTTCAGCTTTCTTTGAGAAGCTGGCAAAGGCAACCACGCCTCATCGTCAGCTGATCAACCCCGTCGATTCGCTTTGGGGCTTCACGCGTCCATCGCAATATACCAAAGTGCGCTCCGCGCAGGAGATCGATCCGTTTGCCGAAACCCGCATGCGGTACCTCGTCATGTATCCATTTGCCAAAACAGCGGAGTGGTATTTGATGAGCCGCGAGGTCCGTCAGGGCATGATGAATGAACATATCCGCATAGGCAAACAGTATGAGGATATCAAACAATTGCTGCTGTATTCCTTCGGTTTGCAGGATCAGGAATTTGTCGTCGTCTATGAAACGGATGACCTGTCCCGTTTTTCCGACCTGGTCAATGAATTGCGTGACACCGAGGCGCGTCGTTACACGCTGCAGGATACACCGGTTCATACAGCCATCTATCACCCGGCCGGGGAGACGCTTGCCTTATGGAAATGACCGATCGCTTCCTGCGGGCTTGTCGACGTGAACCTGTGGATTCCACACCGGTCTGGTTCATGCGTCAGGCGGGACGTTATATGCCTGAATACCGCGCCATCCGCGAAAAATATTCCCTGCTTGAAATTTGTTATCGCCCCGAACTTGCCGCCGAAGTGACCCTTCAGCCCGTCCGGGCGCTCGGTGTGGACGCTGCCATTCTTTTCGCTGATATTCTCCTGCCCGCCATTCCCCTGGGCGTTGGACTTGAATTTACCAAAGGCGAAGGCCCGGTTTTACAGAACCCCGTCCGCACCATGGACGATGTCCGTGCCCTGAAACCGGTCCACGTGGAAGCGGACCTTGGATATGTGTTGGATGCCATCCGCATCCTGCGCGGGGAACTGGGCACCGTTCCCCTGATCGGTTTTTGTGGTGCGCCGTTCACTGTCGCATCCTATATCGTTGAAGGTGGGGCCTCGCGCGAATTCCTGAAGACCAAAACCATGATGTACTCCGCACCCGAAGTCTGGCATGCGTTGATGGAGAAACTCGTCGTGGTGTTGGGTGATTATCTTGTGGCGCAGATCCGCTCCGGTGCACAAGCCGTGCAGGTCTTTGACTCCTGGGTCGGTGCGCTCAGCCCGCAGGATTACGTGAAATTTGTACTGCCTTATTCGCAAAAAGTCCTGCAGGCCGCCCAAAAAGAGAAAGTGCCTGTGATTCACTTCGGGACCAATACGGCCACCTTATTGCCTTTGATGAAACAGGCTGGCGGTGATGTGCTGGGACTCGACTGGCGCATCCCGCTCGACGATGGCTGGAAGATCCTCGGCGATGATGTGGCTGTTCAGGGGAATCTCGATCCCGCTCTGCTCTTTGCGCCCCTGCCTGTACTGGAACATCGGGTTAACGACATCCTGAAACGTGCCAACGGCAGGTCCGGCCATATCTTTAACCTGGGACATGGCATCCTGCAGAACACACCGGTGGATACTGTCAAAGCCGTGGTCGATATGGTGCATGAATTTTCCGCCGAAAAGGTTGGGGTCTGATGAATCCTCTTGGGCTGGTCGCAGCCGTCACCACATTCCTGTGCATTTGGATCGGACACGTCACTGTTCGCAAGGTGGAAGCCATATCCCCGCATATTTGGAAGCCGGTACTCCTCTTTATCCTCTTCGGCCTTGCCGGTGGGATCCTGGCTTTGATCACGGTCGATCGTCAATGGTCCACAACCTTCGGAATCGCCGGCATCACCCTGTTGTGGGATGCGTTCGAGCTTACCCGCCAGCAAAAACGCGTCATTCGGGGCCACGCGCCTGCCAACCCAAAAAACCCGCGCCACTCAAAGATCCTGGCAAAATATTCCTCTGCAACCACGCTTGAATTGTTGAAACGCGAGCCAATGGGCGAACTTCTCCATGCCGGCCCTAAGTAATCTCCCTGTGTCCCTCGTGGTTGAAAAGGTCTTATGAATACATTCGGCATCCTCATCGGCTTTATTACCCTGTTCCTCATCGGACTCGGCTTTCCCCTTGTGATCCTCGGCGAAAGATATTTCAGCTACCTTTGCTGGCCGTACATGATGGCTTCGGGCTTGCTTATGGTTATTGGTTCACTTAGCCTGCAGAACGATTGGCTTTCCGTGATCGTGGGTGTGCTGGGCGCAACCTTTACTTGGGGTTCGACAGAACTGAAGGAACAAGCTGTTCGTACGGAAATAGGCTGGTTCCCTTTCAATGAAAACAGGATCGGGGTGCCGTTTGGGTCGATCATCAGAAAATGGAAGGCGCCGCACTTATGATCGGCTTGCTGGTGATGGCCTATGGCGGGCCGGATAATATCGATGAAGTTGAACCCTACCTGATGGATGTGCGCGGCCATCGTCCCACTTCGCCGGGGATCATTCATGAGGTGCGTGAACGCTACCGCGCCATCGGCGGCCGTTCTCCCATTCGTGAACGCACCCAGGCCCAGGCGGACGCGCTTGAAGCCGCCTTGAATGTCACCGGGCAAAACTTCAAGGTCTTTGTCGGGATGCGTCACTGGCATCCATATATCAAGGATGCCTTGGATGAAATGCACAGGCAGGGGATCACCCGTGCGGTAGGTCTGGTAATGGCTCCGCATTATTCCCGCATGAGCATTGGGGCTTATGTCAGGCAGATCGAACAGGCCAATTCGCCGGTCCAGGTTGCGCATATCGCTGATTGGCATTTGCTTCCCGGTTACCTGGATTCGATGGTGGAGCGTGTGTCCGCCGCCCTTGAACGTTTCCCGGAATCGGTTCGTGCGGAAGCGCCTGTGATCTTTTCCGCGCACAGCCTGCCTCAAAAGATCCTTGAATGGAACGATCCCTATCCCATGCAGCTGCACGAAACAGTGGACGCGTTGATGCAAAGACTCGGTCCGCATCCGCATGAGTTTGCTTTCCAATCCGCCGCCATCGCGACCGACCCATGGCTTGGACCGGATGTTTCGGAATATATCAAAGAGTTTGCAGCCCGGGGCAGGAAACATATTTTGATCTGTCCCATTGGTTTTGTGTGTGAACATGTTGAGGTCCTGTACGATGTTGATATTGTTTATCAAAACCTGGCCGGGACCCTGGGTGTACAGCTTGAACGGATCGAAATGCTCAACACGGCGCCGGCCATGATCGATGGGCTGGCTCAATTGGTGCTTGCAAAAGCAAAGGAATCGAACTGGTTATGACAAACATCACGATCATCGGCGGCGGTATCGCCGGCCTTTCCGCCGCGTATTACGCACAAAAAAAAACTTCCCTGAACAACACCCGGGGATCGATCACCCTGCTTGAATCCTCGGATCGCTGGGGCGGCAAGATCACAACTGATCGTGCCGCTTTTGACGATGGTCAATTCATCATCGAAGGCGGGCCGGATACTTTTCTGGCCACAAAACCCTATGCCACGGCGCTCTGCAGGGAGCTTGGTCTTGAAAGACGATTGCATGGAACGGATCCAAACAAGCGGAATACTTATGTCCTGCATCGTGATCGCCTCCAGCCCCTGCCCGATGGCCTGGCCATGATGATCCCCACCAACGTTGAGGCCATTCTCAAGTCCCGGCTGGTCTCGTGGTTTGGCAAGGCCCGCATGGGCCTGGATTTCCTCCTCCCGCCACATGCACCCAACGGCGATGAATCCCTGGGCGCATTTGTCAGCCGCCGACTCGGGCGTGAAGCATATGAGAATCTCATCGAACCGCTCATGTCCGGCATCTATGCTGGCGACGGCGATCGACTATCCCTGGCTTCCACATTTCCATACCTGCGCGATCTTGAACTGGATCATGGCAGCCTTGCGCGCGGCGCGCTTTCGATGCGCAAAAAAATGTCCGCCAGCGGGCAAAAGGTTCAGGGCTCACGCTCGGCTTTCCTGACACCCACCACCGGCCTGGCCGAGATCGTTGAAGCGCTTGTCAGGCAGCTGCAGGCCGGCAGCGTGGATCTGCGCCTCAATACGGCGGTTTCTAGTATCTCGAAGATAGGCCCCCGTTATCTTGTGGAACTGGAAAATGGTACAAGCCTCGACTCGGATACCGTTATATTGGCAGCACCGGCACCTGTCAGCGGGGCCCTGCTCGCTTCATTCGACCCCGATCTTGCATCCGTGCTAAAAAGTATTCCCTACGCTTCGACCGCCACCGTTTCACTTGCCTACCGGCAGAGTGATCTGCCTCACCCGCTTGACGGATATGGTTATGTCATTCCGCGCAGCGAGGGGCGTCGCGCCCTTGCCTGCACCTGGACCTCCACCAAATTCCCGCACCGTGCGCCGGAGGGATATGCCCTCCTTCGCGTGTTTATCGGCCGGGCGGGACAGGATATTCCATGGAATGCGAACGATCTGCTCGGACTTGCCAGGGATGAATTGAAATCAACCTTGGGCATCACGGTCGCTCCGCTTCTTTCCCGTGTCTTTATGTGGGAAAATGCCATGCCGCAGTACAATCTCGGCCATCCCGAAAAAATGAGACATATCGAATCGCGGCTCGAAAAATACCCCGGACTCGCCCTGGCGGGTAACGGTTATTACGGGATCGGCATCCCTGACTGCATTCATTCCGGCGAACTGGCGGTCAACAGGATATTGGGGAACATACAAGTGCAGGACCTATACGTTACCGATCATGCAGTTGTCTGATCGCCATTCTTTTACCTCGAGGTTATGATGAATATTCCCAGATCGGTCTCCCTCTTTCAGGAAGCCCAGGCATTGCTCCCCGGCGGTGTTGACTCGCCGGTGCGCGCCTTCCGCGCCGTGGGCGGACAACCGCTGTTTATCGAACGTGGGGAAGGGCCATATCTTTATGATGTGGATGGCAATCGTTATATTGATTATGTGCTTTCATGGGGGCCGCTTATAACTGGGCACGCACATCCGAAAGTGGTTGAGGCGATCCGGCGGGCGGCCGTCAAGGGAACATCCTTTGGCGCGCCCAGCCCGCTTGAAATTGATCTCGCAAAAAGCATAATGGGTTTTATGCCCAATATCGAGATGATCCGCTTTGTCAATTCAGGTACTGAAGCCACCATGTCTGCATTACGGCTGGCACGCGCTTATACAAAACGCGACAAGATCATCAAGTTCGAGGGCTGTTACCACGGCCACGCTGATATGTTGTTGGTGCAGGCTGGTTCGGGTGTGGCCACCCTTGGCCTTCCCGATTCGCCCGGCGTGCCTGCCAATACGGTCATGGACACGCTGGTTGCAACCTACAACGACCTCGATTCTGTTGAAGCTTTATTCAGGAAACACCCCGGACAGGTCGCGGCAGTCATTGTTGAACCGGTGGCGGGAAATATGGGCGTGGTCCCGCCAATACCCGGCTTTCTGGAAGGGCTGCGTGTAATCACCGCCCGCGAAGGTTCTGTGTTGATCTTTGATGAGGTAATGACGGGCTTCCGTGTCCATCGCGGCGGTGCACAGGCTCTCTATAACATCAAACCCGATCTTACAACTCTTGGAAAGGTGATCGGCGGGGGATTGCCTGTTGGCGCATACGGCGGCCGGCGCGAGATCATGCAAATGGTCGCACCTGCCGGCCCGGTGTATCAAGCCGGGACCCTGGCTGGCAACCCGCTGGCCATGAGCGCCGGCCTGGCCGCGCTGGAATTAATACGCGACGAAAAAGTTTGGGTTGAAATGGAAGCGCGCAGCCGTAAACTGGAAATGGGGATCGGTTCGGCGGCGAAAAGGGCCGGGGTTCAGATCTGCCAGACGCGGGCCGGCACGATGCGGACAACTTTTTTTGGTGTGCTGGAGCCTCGGGATTGGAATTCAGTCAAGAATGCGGACAAGATGCGCTTCGGGAAATTTTTCCAGAAGATGTTGGAAAATGGGGTTTACCTGGCTCCGTCACAATTCGAAGCCGGATTTATTTCAATCGTACATACGGATGAAGTGGTCGAGGCCACCATTGCCGCGGCTGAATTGGCGTTGAAGGCTTTGTAATTGGCGCGGCGTGGATAATGGGGATCCGTTAATACGATCAGGTGTCGCTTAATTTCCTTCGAACCAAAGGATCGATGAAAAAAACAGGCTGCCCTGGTCCGCTTCAGGATCAGGGCAGCCTGTTTTTAATTCGCGGCCATTTATTCATCCTGCTTTATGACTTTTTGCATTAAAGACATCCCAGGCATTATAATTTCCGCTACAGATATCAATTATGCCTGCCAGGACCAAACGTATCGTTTTACTTCTTCTGGGGATATCAACACTCTCCCTCGTACTGTTGACATCAAGCCTTTCAGGCTTGGACCTTCGCATCGGTACTCCTTTTCCGGGCGGCGGGAGCGTTGGGAATTCCCTTCAACCATATGCCGGCATGGGGTCGACAAATGCGTATTCCCTGCCTTTGTTGCAGGGGGCCTTTGCATTAACCCTGCTTGTCCTCATGATCTATCTTATGACCAGGTTGATTGCCCAGGCGGATATAAAACAGATCTTCAAATTGGTCCTTGCTGTCCTTATACTCTTTGCCCTTGTACTCATGATTCCCCGCATTATGCCGGTCGAATCGGCGCCGCCTCCTGGCGGATCATCGTTGGCACTTCCCCCTTCATTTGAATATCCCACTTCGCCGTTGGGAGAACCGCCCAGGGAATTGATCTGGGGTGTGGCGGCCGTTTTCCTGCTGGGTGTCGGTTTGCTTGCTTTTAAGATTTTAATGCGGCCTCCGTTACCGGCTGTTGATAACGATCAGTTGCTGAGGGAGGCAGAGAATGCAATTAATGCAATTAAAGCCGGTGAGGATTTTTCGGATGTGATCATTCACTGCTATTTGCAGATGAATCGCGTACTTCAAAAAGAGCAGGGCTTGCAGCGGGTTGGGACTATGACCGTCAGGGAGTTTGAGGATTGGCTTGGTTCCAGGGGGGTGCCGCCTGACCCTGTGCATCAACTCTCTTTTCTTTTTGAAAAGGTCCGCTATGGGATGCAGCCGCCAAACCGGAATGATGAAGCGCTGGGCGTCGATTCGTTGAATGAAATTATTAAATATTGTGGCGGGAAAAGCGGTTGATTTTATGAAAAACCTGAATGGATCCGTCCGCCTGTTCTTCCTGTTGGGCGTCTTATTGTTCCTCGCCATATACTTCCGTTCTTTCTTTATGACGAATTTCATCCAGCCGGTCGCCATTTTTCTTTGGGCTTTCTGGCGGGTGATTTCCAGTGTGGATCAGGGCATTTATTGGGGGATATTGATCGTCGGATGCCTGGTGATCATCATCGGCCTTGTGCCGGGTGGGATCGAAGAACGGACCGAATATCCGTATGTTGATCCGCATCGATCGGTCGGCCGGGTTGAATACTGGCGGGCTTTGATGATGGATTCCACATTCGAAAAAGACATGCTCGAAACCCAGCGCGAGAGCCTGAAGAAATTGTTGATATCTTTTGTTGCACAGGAGCAGCGCCTGGAACCGATTGATGCCGGGAGGATCCTGGAGGCGGGAGAGCTGCCTCTACCTCCCGGAGTGCATACCTTTTTGTTTCCGGAAAAGGTAAAGGCGGCGGGCCTGGTGGGCGGCAATACTTTACGACTTGCATTTCCCGCCCCAAAATGGCTTGGTCGATGGCTGGTCAGGTATTACCGGCCGGGTGATGCGGCTGTGATCGATACAACCCTGAAATGGATGGAGTCTGTAATGGAGATGGAGCATGGAGAATAACCTTACGATCGAACAATTTGTGGGTAAGTCTGAAAAAATAATTGAAGAAGTTGAAAAGGCGGTGATAGGCAAAACGGATGTCCTGCGGACGCTCCTGGCGGCCTTCCTTTCCAGCGGCGGGCATATTTTGATCGAGGATTATCCGGGCCTGGCCAAAACCTTGATTGCAAATTCGTTTGCAGCCGCACTTGGGCTGCAGTTCAAGAGAATTCAATTTACCCCTGATCTCCTGCCTGGGGATATCACCGGTGGGTATATTTTTGATAATGCCCAGAATAAATTCATTCTGCGCAAAGGCCCGCTGTTTACCAATATTCTTCTGGCTGATGAGATTAATAGGGCATCTCCGAAAACCCAATCGGCCTTGCTGGAGGCGATGCAGGAATACCAGGTGACTTTGGAGGGGGATACCCTTGAACTGCCGGATCCCTTTATCGTCATAGCCACCCAAAATCCCATTGAGTATGAAGGTACGTTTCCTCTACCCGAGGCGCAGCTCGACAGGTTCGTGATCAAACTCCATGTTGGATACCCCAGCCGGGACGAGGAACAGGAAATTCTGGAGCGGCGAAGACGAAGAAAGGAAGATGCGATCTTGTTGAAAGCCGTCGTTACGCCTGGGGAGTTTTTGGAAATGCGGCGGCTCGTTGAGGATGTTTATGTTCACCCGGATGTGGAACGTTACATGGTCGATCTGGTCGCCGGCACCCGAAGTCATCGGCAGGTGGTGATCGGTGTCAGTCCGCGCGGCTCCCTTGCCCTGCTTAAATTGACCCGTGCCTGGGCCGCCATTCATGGCAGGAATTATGTGGTTCCTGATGATGTCAAGCGGTTTGCCCGGGATGCTCTTGGCCATCGCATAATTCTGGAG
>Ga0315268_10004051_pt1 | contig 15989 bp, 10 predicted proteins | sample C1_top_MG_FD_204535 | JGI IMG/M metagenome (GOLD analysis project Ga0315268, IMG submission 204535) | Sediment microbial communities from Yellowstone Lake, YNP, Wyoming, USA - C1_top | ecosystem: Environmental > Aquatic > Freshwater > Lake > Sediment | place: USA: Wyoming | collected 2017-08-01
TGATGGACATGCGCCGCTGGCGTTCGCCGTCTCCCGGCCAGCGCTGCGCCACTTCGGCCAGGAAACGGGCGTTGATTTCGCGGATGATGTCGAGCAGGCGCGGTAGCAGACGGCCGAACATGCTCACCGGCCACCTTTCCAGCGCTTCCGGCAGCAGGGTGTGGTTGGTGTAGGCAACGGTGCTGCGGGTAATTTCCCAGGCGCGATTCCAGGTCAGGCCGTGATCGTCCATCAACAGCCGCATCAGTTCCGGCACCGCGCAGGTCGGATGGGTGTCGTTGAGCTGGAAGCAGTTCTTTGCGGCGAAATTGTCGAAATTGGCGCCAAAAGTGTTGGTCCAGTTGCGCAGCACGTCCTGCAGGCTGGCGGAGGCCAGGAAGTACTGCTGACGCAAACGCAGTTCCTTGCCGTTTTCGCTGGCGTCATTGGGGTAGAGCACCATGGTGATGTTCTCGGCGCCATTCTTTGCTGCCACGGCTTCGGTATAGCTGCCGGCGTTGAATTCTTTCAGGTCGAATTCGTCGGTGGCGGCGGACTTCCACAGGCGCAGGGTGTTGACGGTGCCGTTGCGGTAGCCGGGGATGGGGATATCATAGGGCACCGCCACCACCTCCTGGGCATCCGTCCAGCGGGCGTGCAGGCGCCCGCCGGTGTCGTGATAAAGCTCGGTGCGCCCGCCGAACTTGACCCGGAGCATGTATTCCGGCCGTTCGATTTCCCAGGGGTTGCCGTCGCGCAGCCAGTGATCGGGTTCTTCCTGCTGGCAGCCGTTCTCTATCTTCTGGCGGAACATGCCATATTCGTAGCGGATGCCGTAACCCGTCACCGGCAGCTGCAGCGTAGCGCAGCTGTCGAGAAAGCATGCCGCCAAACGGCCCAGGCCGCCATTGCCGAGGCCGGCGTCATGTTCCTGGTCGGCGATTTCCTCCAGCACCAGGCCCAAGTTGCGCAATGCCTCCTCGGTGGCTTTGTCCACGTCCAGGTTCAGCATGGCATTGCCCAGTGCGCGCCCCATCAGGAACTCCAGCGACAGGTAGTAGGTGCGCTTGCAGTTCTGCTCTTCGTAGGCGTATTGGGTGTTCTTCCAGCGCTCCACCAGGCGGTCGCGCAGCGAGAGAGACAGCGAGGTATAGACATGGTAGGCGGCGAGGCACATCTTGTCCCGCCCCAGGGTGTGGCTGAAATAGCGGCGGAAGTCGTTGACGATGCTATCTGCATCCATGCCCAAGGCGGGCAGGTCGGCAATGCCCGGCACGGGCTTGCTGATGATCAGGGGTTCGGTATGCATGATGCGATCCTCAAGCGGTATATGTGCTGTCTCCGCGAGTTTTGCGGCTGGTGAAATTGCAAAGCAATTATAAGTTAAGTGCGATTCCAGAGAAATAGGCCGGGCAAAACTCTGCCCCGGTATCAGTCTGGCATATGATTTAAAAATCAATTAGGATAAATCATGTCCACACCCGCCCATCCCTTGCTGCTTGATTTGTTGCAAACCGCCATTGCGCACCACAATAGCGGCAATCTGAAGGATGCGGAACGGTTCTACCACGAGGCGATCAGGCTTGATCCGGGAAATCCGGATGCCCTGCACCTCCTGGGGTTGGCCTGCTACCAGAGCGGCCGGCATGCCGAGGCAGTGGAATATATCGGGCGCGCCATACGCGCCAATAGCAAAGTGGCCATCTTCCACAACAATATGGGGGAAGCCTGCCGTGCCCTGGGTCGCATGGAGGAGGCCGCCCGCCATTATCACCACGCGCTCAGGCTTAATCCCCGCCTGCCGGACGCCTTGAATAACCTGGGACTGCTGCATCAGCAAAAGGGTGCCCATGAACGGGCTGCCCGCTATTACCGCGAAGCGCTTGCCGCCGCCCCCGGTTTTGCCCCGGCCTTGCTCAACCTGGGCTATTGCCAGTACGAGGCGGGCGAGTATTCGGACGCATCGAAAACGCTGGCGAAAGCCGCTGCGGCCTATCCTGTCAATACCGACGCCCGGCGGATGCTTGCCGCCGCTTTGCGCGAGGAGGGGCGCCTGGATGAAGCCCTGTCAATTTACGACCGTCTGTTGGCTGAAACTCCGGATCTCGCCGACGCTTGGGTGAACCGGGGACAGGCGCTGGAAAAAGCCCGCCGCTTCCAGGAGGCGCTGGCTTCTTTCCAGAGGGGGCTGGAACTGGTTCCCGGCAATCCCAGGGTGCTCAACAACATCGGTGTGGCCCTGCAAGCCCTAGACCGGTGCGAGGAAGCCCAGGATTATCTGCGCCGCGCGCTGGAATTCGACTCTTCCAGCATCGAGACCCGCATCAACCTGGGCGCCGCACTGAGAGAAGCGGGTGCCGTGGCGGAAGCTGCGGCGTGGCTGGAACAGGTCTGCGACTATGCGCCCGCAAGCGGCGGAGCCCGCTTTGCCCTGGCCTTTGTCTTGTTGCTGCAAGGGGATTACGCGCGCGGCTGGGAGATGATGGAAGGGCGCGCCACCTCGCGCCAGCGTGACCAGTGGGTGTTTGGCCGCCATTATGGCGCCCCCTTGTGGGACGGCGCTCCCCTGGCAGGGAAAACCCTTCTTGTCTGCGCGGAACAAGGCGCGGGAGACGTCATCCAGTTTGTCCGCTTTCTGCCCCTGCTGGCAGGCCGTGCGGGGCAGGTCGTGCTGGAGGCGCCGGAGGATCTGCTGCCGCTATTGAAGGATTTCTCGGCTGTGACACTGGTGGCCCGCGGCGCCAGGCTGCCCAGCTACCACGCTTATGTACCCCTGCTGTCCCTGCCGCGTTTGCTGGAAATTGACAGGAAGAATTGCGCGCCCGTCATTCCCTATTTGCATCCCGATCCGGAAAAGGCGGCGGCGTGGCGGGCGCGTTTGAACAAGGTTGCGGACTTCAAGGTGGGGCTATGCTGGGCCGGGTCGCGGCGCCATGCCAACGATCACAAGCGCTCCGTGCCTGCGGCCTTGCTGGAAACCCTGTCCCCTCTTGCGGGCGTGGCGTATTACAGCCTGCAAAAGGAGAAGGAGGCGTTGCCACCGCTCCCGGATTTTCATGATTACTCGGATCAGCTCCACGACTTTACCGACACCGCCGCGCTGATCGACGCCCTGGATCTGGTGGTGACGGTGGATACCTCCATCGCCCATCTGGCGGGGGCAATGGGCAAGCCTGTCTGGGTACTGTTGCCCTTCGCGCCCGATTGGCGCTGGTTGCTGGAGCGGGGCGATAGTCCCTGGTACCCCACGGCACGCCTCTTCCGCCAGCCCGCGCCCGGTGCGTGGGGCGACGTGTTGTCGCGGGTGCGGGCGGCGCTGGGCGCGCTTGCGGGTGGCGCGAATGCATACCCTGCCATGCAGCCTGCAGCCGTTTCCCCCCAGCAGCTTGGCGAAATAGCCAAGCCCGAAGGCTTCAACAAGCTCAAGTTTTGCCGCCACGGTCTCATGCTGTTCAATCGCCATGATCGCTACGTGGGGCGCGCCCTCGACCTCTACGGCGAATTTTCGGAAGGAGAAGTGGCGCTGTTCCAGCGCCTGCTTTCTCCTGGGGATATCGCCCTGGACGTGGGCGCCAATCTGGGCGCGCATACTGTGCCGATGGCGCGGCTGGTGGGGCGCCGGGGCCGAATTTATGCCTTCGAGCCGCAGCGCATGATATTTCAGACCTTGTGCGCCAATTTGGCCCTGAACGACCTCATTAACGTCGAAGCGCGCCAGACGGGCCTGGGCGCAGAGGCGGGGGTGGCGAGGGTGCCGGACCTGAGCCCATGGCTGATGGAGAATTTTGGCGGCGTATCCCTGGGTGAAGGGCAGGCCGAAGTGCCGCTGGAAACCGTGGACAGCCTCGGGCTTGACCGCTGCCGTCTGATCAAGATCGACGTGGAAGGCATGGAGCGGGAAGTGCTCCTGGGCGCAAGGGGAACGCTGGCACGATTAAGGCCTTTCCTTTATGTAGAGTGCGATCGGCGCGAAAAATCGGCCGATCTTATTCGTCTTTTAATGGAGCTGGGCTACCGCTTGTGGTGGCACCTGCCGCCCCTCTACAACCCGGAAAACTTCGCGGGGAACAAGGAAAACGTGTTCGCCGGGCTGGTTTCCGGCAACCTCCTGTGCGCGCCGGCGGGCAGCGGCTTCGAGTGCGAGTTCCCGCCTGTGACGGGACCGGAGGATTGGCCGATATAGAGATTCGGCCTATAGTACTGAAAAGGGTTTCTTCCTGGTGGGCATCGCTAGTGTAGTGCTTCATTCTGTTTGGAACTTAAGTCGCCGAGCACTGCAAGTGGGTTTCCCTCACCCCAACCCCTCTCCCGGAGGGCGAGGGGCTTTAAACTCCCTTCTCCCCGCGGGAGAAGGGCTGGGGATGAGGGAGGTACGTCCAGTGATGCGTGTATCGTAATTTACGAAGCATTACACTAGCGTTCCATGTTGCTTGAGTAGAAGCGCTTGAACGACAAATTACAATGACAAGCGCTGAGCCAGTGTGTGAGTGTTATTCCTGGAATGCTTGCACATTTTTTCATCAGGGCCAACTGATTCACCGGCAAGCACTAAGTCAAGGGGGAAGCAAGTCATGGAAGCTGAAGACATTTTTTCAATACACCCCATTTTGGTGGGGCACAAAGCCAAGATGGTCTCCGCCGGAGACGCCGTGCAATTGGTGAAACCGGGAGACAATGTCTATATAGGCACCGCGTGCGCAACGCCCCGCTTGCTGGCGGAAGCGCTGGAGAATCTCTCCTCTCCCCCTGCTGACGTGACGCTTTTCCATTTCTTTACCGATGGGGCGATTCCCCACGTCGGGGGCGAGCCGCAAACCCGCTACAAACACAAATGTTTCCTGGTGGGTGGCGATGCCCGTGCCGCCGTGGCAAAAGGAATCGCCGAATACATTCCCATCTCCTTGTCTCAGGTGCCGCGACTGATTGAAAACGGGAGCATTCCGGTTGATGTGGCGTTCATTCAGGTTTCGCCACCAGATGAATTCGGATACTCCAGCCTGGGGGTTTCCGTGGACTTGACGGCCTCCATCGTTGAACACGCCAGGCATGTTGTCGCGGAAATCAATCCCAATATGCCGCGCACCATGGGAGACAGCCTCGTTCGTATCGACCGGTTCGACCATCTGGTTTGGAATGATGCGCCTATTATCGAATATGTTCCTCCTCCATCCGATGAGATTTCCGGACAGATTGCGCGGAACATTGCGAGCATCATCGATGACCGCTGCACTTTGCAGATTGGTCTGGGACGTTTTCCCAGCGAGGCGCTCAAGTATCTCGTGGATAGACGCGACCTTGGTGTGCATTCGGACGTCATTACCGACGCCCTGGTGGAATTGATCGAGAAAGGTGTCATTACCGGCCGTGAAAAAAGCCAGTACAGAGGAATGATAGTGGCCAGCTATTGTCTCGGCACGCGCAGGCTGTACGATTTGATCGACGGCAATCCTCTGTTCTCACTCCAGGCTATCGAACGCGTGAGCGATATCAATGCCATTGCCCAGCAACACAAGATGGTCTCGGTGAACCAGGCTTGTGCTGTGGATTTGACAGGACAGATTTGTACCGATCAATTCGAGGGCGCATTTTGCGGCGGCGTCGCAACCCAGCAGGAGTTCATTCGGGGCGCTGCCCTATCGCCGGGCGGGAAGCCCATCATCTGCTTGCAGTCCACGACGGAGGATGGAAAGTCCTCGCGTATTCGCCCCTTGCTGCTTGCCGGTGAAGGGGTGGCAGTCGCCCGCTCCGATACCCACTATGTGATTACCGAATACGGCATTGCCTATTTGTTCGGCAAGTCGATTCAGGAGCGGGCGCTCGCGCTGATCAGGATCGCCCATCCCGATTTCCGCTCCAGGTTATTGAAAGAGGCCAAGAAGCTCGGTTACGTGAGGAAGGGGCTACAGATCAGGAAAACCCGTGCTTATCCGGCGCAGGAGGAGCGGAGTGTCCTGCTGAGAAATCAGAAAAGCGTTCTCATCCGTCCCACAAAGGCAAAGGACACATTGGCATTGCAGCAGTTTTTTAAGAGCATGAGCAAGGAAGACCGGTATACGCGCATTTTCCGGCGCCTGAATTTTCTCTCGGATGCAGAGGCGCAGCACTTGTGCAATGTCGATCAGGATGCCGAAGTGGCATTCCTGGCGGTGGCCGGAACGGGGGAAGGCGAGACCATTATCGGCAGCGCGTTCTACTTTGTAAATGCATCCACGAACATGGCCGAAGTGGCCTACATGGTCGCGCCGGAATGGCAGGGTGTCGGGATAGGAACGACGATGCAACTGCGGCTCATGGAACATGCGAAAGGCCGGGGATTGCGAGGGTTTACCGCGGAGATCCAAACCTATAATGCCAACATGATCAATCTTGCCAAGCGGGCATGCGATGACATCTCCATACAGCGCTACGGCGATACTTATGAAGTCGCCATGCTGTTTGAATGATTCCGCGATTTTTCCGGGCTGGACTTCAGTAGGACTCGGGCAAAAACAGGCTGAGCCAGGGCAGCAGCTGCCCCAGAAGCACCAACGCGAGCAGGGCGGCAATCACCATCATCCAGCGTCGTTCGCGCGCATCCCGGGCGTGCAGCTCTTCGCGCAGGCGCCGGATTTCTCCGCCTTCGCTGCGGCTCAGGGCGTGGTGCACCAGCCGCGGCAGCTGTGGCAGGAATGTTCCCCAGTGTGGCGCTTCTGTTTTCATGGTTCTGATCAGGGCACGCCAGCCCAGCTGCTCGGACATCCAGCGTTCGAGGAAGGGCTTGGCGGTTTTCCACAAGTCCAGTTCGGGGTCGAGCTGCCTTCCCAGGCCCTCGATGTTGAGGAAGGTTTTTTGCAGCATCACCAGTTGCGGCTGGATCTCCACGCCGAAGCGGCGCGAGGTCTGGAACAGGCGCAGCAGGAAGCGGCCGAAGGAAATTTCCTTGAGCGGGCGGTCGAAAATCGGCTCGCAGACGGCGCGCACCGCGGCTTCCAGCTCCTCGACGCGGGTTTCCGGGGGCGCCCAGCCTGATTCGATATGCGCTTCCGCGACGCGCTTGTAGTCGCGGTTGAAGAAGGCGAGGAAGTTCTGCGCCAGGTAGTTCTTGTCGCTGGCGGTGAGCGTGCTCATGATGCCGAAATCGAGCGCGATGTAGCGCCCGTCCGGGCTCACCAGGATGTTGCCGGGATGCATGTCGGCGTGGAAAAAGCCATCGCGGAATACCTGGGTGAAGAAGATCGTCACGCCCGCCGCAGCCAGCTTGGGGATGTCGATGCCCTGCGCACGCAAGGCGTCGACCTGGCTGATCGGCGTGCCGGTCATGCGCTCCATCACCATCACTTCCTTGTGGCACCAGTCCCAGTAAATTTCCGGCACCAACAGCAGATCCGAATCCTCGAAATTGCGCCGTAGCTGGGAGCCGTTGGCCGCCTCGCGCATGAGGTCGAGCTCGTCCTCGATGTGCTTTTCGAATTCTGCCACCACCTCGCGCGGGCGCAGGCGCTTGCCGTCTTCCCACAGGGTTTCGACCAGGACTGCGCCGGCATAGAGCAGTGAGACGTCGTGGGCTATCACCCGTTTGATGTCGGGACGCAGGATTTTCACCGCCGCTTCGCGGCCATCGAGCAGGCGGGCGAAGTGGACCTGGGCGACGGACGCGGAGGCCACCGGCACGGGATCGAATTCGGCGAATACCTCCTCGATGGGTTTGCCGTACACCCGCCGTAAGGTTTCCAGGGCGATCCCGGATGGAAAAGGCGGCACCCGGTCCTGCAGCATGGCCAGCTCGTCCGCGATGTCGCCGGGGATCATGTCGCGCCGGGTTGAAAGCATTTGCCCGAACTTGACGAAAATCGGGCCGAGGGCCTCCAGCGCCAGGCGCAGGCGTTCTCCGCGCGGCGCATCGAGCGGGCGCCAGAACAGCGCGGCCATGACCAGCGGGCGCAGCCAGCGGAAGCGTTCATGGCCGAGGACGAATTCCTCCAGGCCGAAGCGCAGGGCGACATAAAAGATCTTGGCGAGGCGCAGGAGTTTCATGGGTATTTTTTCACCGCAGAGGACGCGGAGGACGCGGAGGAAAAACAGGTTCTACTCTGCGGCCTCCGCGTCCTCTGCGGTTCATGCCTTTTAGTCTTAACTTTTTCTCGGATTGGCGGAACAGCTATTTTGATCGAGTTGCCTGATTTTCTGCGCCAGCCGTTCGACTCGCTCATCTACCGCGCCGATTTCGCCGGCCAGGGCGCGGGTCTCTTCGGGCGGCGCCAGCAGCGGACTTTCCTCATGCCAGTGCTCGGCCCAGGACTTGGCGATCGATTCGGCGGCGTTCTTGTGCCAAGCCAGCACTTCGGTGCCGGTGGTGACGAGTTTGTGCGCCGCGATGTCGCCGACGATTTGGCTCAGGTCTTCCTCCACGTCCCAGCGCAGTTTGCCCAGGATTTCCGCCAGCTCTTTCGCCAGCGCCATATCTTCTCCGCCGACAACAAATCGTGCCGCAGGGTCGGATGAGGCCAGCCAGGCCAGCGGGTTGGGGGTCAGGGTGGTGTCTGCCCGCGCATCAAGCATGGCGGGGGCGAAGCCGCCGTCATCCTGGATGGTGAGGGTGGCAGACGCCGGCGGTAGGCGCAGTCGCACGGTTTTGCCGGCATGCTGGCGCAAAAGCGCCATTGCCCACGATTGCTGCTTGAGCAGGTGATTGAGAAGCCCGCTCAGCGCAGTTTCGGGCACAACAGAAAGTGCGCTGCCGGGCTGTTTGCTCGGCGTTTCAGGAGTCAATCCGATCAAAACAACCGCCCTTCACCATTTCCCCTTCTCCCTCCGGGAGAAGGTTGGGATGAGGGAAGCTCAGGAGGAGAACGAGAAGAGATAACATCATTCGGGGCCGCATTTCTCGCCATGTCCGTTAAGCCTGTTGTATGCCCGAGACGAACCAGGAGGCGTTGGGCTGGGACTGGGATTTCTGGATATGCCAGATTTCGCTGAAGGTTTCCGCCGGCGCATTGGCTTCTTCGCGGATCATGCCGGAGAAGCGTACGCTGGCGATGGCAAAGTCGCCCTCGGTAACCACATCAACGATTTCCGCATTGAGCGTGACTACCTCGGTCTTGTTCGGCTTGCCGCCGCGTTCCTGGATTTGCATGCTGATCTCGGCATACATCTCGGGCGTGACGAATTCGTGGATGTCGTTGAGGTCGCCGCGATCGTTGGCATCCTGCAGGCGGATGAAGTGTTTTTTTGCCTCGCGCAGGAAGGGCTCATCCTCGAACCAGGCCGGGCGCGAGCCGGCACTTGCCGACATTGCTGCGGTAGCGGCGGGTGCCGCAGCGCCGCCGATGTCGGTCATGGTGGCTTTTCCCGTGTGACCGGCATATTGCATCGGTTGCGGCTGTGGCTTGCGCAGCATGCGGACGATGAAAAAGACCGCGGCGCCCAGGGCCAGGATCATCAGGATGCTTCCGATGCCGCCGCCAAGGCCGCCCATGCCGCCGCCCATGAACATGGAGGCGAGCAGGCCGCCGGCGGCCAGACCGGCCAGCGGGCCGAGCCATTTGCTGGCTCCAGAGGGGGCGGGTGCTGCAGCGGGGGCTTGCGCCGGCTTTGGCGGCGTTGCCGTCTGCTGGGATGTGGTCGAGCGCTGCTTGCCGATGCTGCTGCCGCCGCCGAAGCGCTTGGCATCGGCGTCATGGGCGGCCAGGCCGAAGCTGACGAAGGCAACGAAAAACAGGGTGAGAAATTTTTTCATGGTGTAAGTAAACCTCCGTTAGCTAAAACTTGAAGCCTTTGTGCAGGGCGACAACGCCCGCAGTCAGGTTGAAATATTCGACACGCTCGAAGCCCGCTTGTTCCATCATCGCCTTCAGTTCTTCCTGGCTAGGGTGCATGCGGATGGATTCGGCCAGGTAACGGTAGCTCTCCTCGTCATCCGCCACCAGCTTGCCCATCACCGGCAGTGCCTTGAACGAATAGATGTCATACAGCGGTTGCAACGGTTTCCAGACCTTGGAGAATTCCAGTACCAGGAGCCGGCCGCCGGGTCGGAGGACGCGATACATCTCCTTCAGCGCCGCATCCTTGTGGGTCATATTGCGCAAACCGAATGCCACGGTAACACAGTCGAAGTGATTAGTGGGGAAAGGCAGTTTTTCGCCGTCGCACTGCGCCGCCAGGGGAAGGATGCCGTCGTCCATCAGCCGGTCGCGCCCCACCTGGAGCATCGAGCTGTTGATGTCGGTCAGGATCACCTGGCCGGTTTTGCCTGCGCGCTGGGCGAAGAGGCGCGACAAGTCGCCGCTGCCGCCAGCCACGTCGAGTACCCGGCTGCCCTCCCTGACGCCGCTCTGGTCGATGGTGAAGTGCTTCCACAGGCGGTGCATGCCAGCCGACATCAGGTCGTTCATCAGATCATAGCGCTGTGCCACGGAATGGAATACTTCCGCTACTTTTTTCGCTTTTTCCGATTCCTCGACGGTTTGATAGCCAAAATGAGTGGTTTTTTCCATGCTGGTAAGATATGCGTGTGTGGATTCAAAGTGGAAATCATAACCGAGTTGGGGTAAAACATAAACCAGCCAATTATTGAGGATATAAAGTATGTCCGCATCCATTCTTGTGGTGGAAGATGAGCCCGCGATCAGCGAGCTGGTGGTACTTAACCTGCATCAGGCGGGGCATCGCACCATGGTGGCGGTCAGCGCCGAGCAGGCGCTGTCCCTGATGCGTGAAGCGCTGCCTGACATGATCCTGCTCGACTGGATGTTGCCGGGCATGAGCGGGGTGGAATTCGCCCGGCGCATCAAAGGCGATGCCCGTACCCGTGCCGTGCCGATTATCATGTTGACGGCGCGGGGCGAGGAGCAGGATAAGGTTACCGGCCTGGATACCGGCGCTGACGACTACATCACCAAGCCCTTCAGTCCGCGCGAGCTGAATGCGCGCATCAAGGCGGTGCTGCGCCGCCGTGCGCCGATGGTGGCGGGCGATGTGGTGGAAAGCATGGGCTTGCGGCTCGACCCCGCGACTCACCGGGTTAGCGGCAACGATCAGCTGATCGAGTTGGGGCCGACGGAGTTCCGCCTGCTACATTTTCTGATGACCCATCCCGAGCGGGTACATACGCGTGCTCAAGTGCTCGACCAGGTTTGGGGTAATCACGTTTTCGTCGAAGACCGCACTGTGGACGTGCATATTCGCCGCCTGCGCCGAGTGCTGGAAAGCACCGGCCATGACGCCCTGATCCAGACCGTGCGCGGTTCGGGTTACCGTTTTTCGGCGCACGCAGAGAATTAAGCGCGTGGCCTTGTCATGTGGGGAGGGCTACAATAGCGTTGTTTCCATGTCCGGATTCCAGCCCATTTCTTATGCTTAGGGCCTGTTAATGAATAAATGTTACACGCGTTACCCCCAGAAAGCCCGCAGGCAAGGCGCGGCGAGGAAGGTGTGGTTATTCCACACCGACGAGGCGCAACGCCGCATGCGGGCTTTCTGGGGGATAACCCTCCGGGGCGGGGAGGATTCAGGCGCAGGGCGTTGTTGCAGGCTCCTGGTGTGGAATAACCACACGGCGTCGCCCGCGCCTAGCCCTGCGCCTGAATCCTCCCCGCCGCGTGTAACATTTATTCATTAACAGGCCCTTAACATGAACATCGCGAAGCGATACGCTGTCCCCCTCGCCCGCTTGCGGGAGAGGGCAGGGGTGAGGGAACGGACACGGCGAGAAGCGACGTTCATAATTTGGGGTGGCGTTTCTCGCCATGTCCATTAGCTTCTGGTGGCGCCCGCTGGGCGCGCTCGGTCTGCTGTCCGTCTTGCCGCTCGCCTTGTGGGCGGCGGCCGGGGTGCTTCCCGCGCTGGCCCTGCTTGGTATCCTGCTGCTGTTTTATCTGTTTCACCATCTGCGCAATCTGAAGGCGCTGGCCTTCTGGCTGCGCAAGCCGGATGTCGGGACGGTGCCGGACGGATCCGGTTTGTGGGAGGAGGTTTTTTCCGTGCTCTATCAGCTGGAGCGGCGGCAAACCGACAGCCAGAAAAACCTTTCCTCCGCGCTGGTGCGTTTCCAGAGTGCGGCCGAGGCGATGCCGGACGGCATCGTGATGCTCAACAGCAGCGACCAGATCGAATGGTGTAACCCGCTGGCCGAGGTGCAGTTTGGTCTCAATCTCAAGCGCGATCGCGGGCAGTGGATGAACTATCTGATCCGCCAGGCCCAGTTCACCGATTATTTGGCGGCGCACAATTACCGCGAGCCGCTGATTTTCAAATCATCCCGTAACCCCGGACTGGTGCTGTCGATCCAGCTGATCCCGTTCGGCGACGAACAGAAGCTCCTGATCAGCCGCGATATTACCCATATCGAACGGGTCGAGACCATGCGCCGGGATTTTGTCGCCAACGTCTCCCACGAACTGAGCACGCCGCTCACCGTGGTCGGCGGCTTTCTTGAGACCCTGGTGGACATGGAACATCTGGACGAGGCCCAGACCCGGCATTACCTGAGTCTGATGCTTGACCAGACCACGCGCATGCAGCACCTGGTCAAGGATCTGCTGACCCTGTCGAAGCTGGAGAGCATGCTCACCGCCCATCGTGAGGAAAAAATCGACATGCCGCGCCTGCTGGGGCAATTGTTCGTGGAGGCGCAATCTCTCAGCGGCGGGCGTCACCAGGTGCTGCTCGACCTTTCTTCGGAGCACTGGCTGCTGGGTAACGAGGAGGAACTGCGCAGTGCCTTTGGCAACCTGGTCAGCAATGCTATCCGCTACACGCCCGAGGGCGGGGAGATCGTATTGAAGTGGGAGGAATGGGAGGGTGAGGGGGTGTTCAGCGTGCAGGACAGCGGCATCGGCATCGAGCCTCAGCATATCCCGCGTCTTACCGAGCGCTTTTACCGGGTCGATCGCAGCCGCTCGCGCGAAACCGGCGGCACCGGCCTCGGCCTCGCCATCGCCAAGCATGCCCTGACACGCCACCAGGCCAGGCTCGAAATAGAAAGCGTGCCCGGTAAAGGCAGCACCTTCAGTGCTTGCTTCCCGGCGCGAAGGCTGATTGCGGGGCAAGAGGCCAATTAAGCTGAAAACATTGGTTTAACCGCCAAGACGCCAAGGGCGCAAAGAGATTCAAAACGTGGATATCGATTAGGCCGCCTCTGCAAAATAGGTGAAACGTGATTTGGCGTCTTGGCGGTTCGATTATCAAGCCCGAACAAACCCCACCCGCTCGAAGTCGCTCCCTTTTTCAATCAGGGTATGCAGTCTGACGGTCAGCAGTTCGCCGCTATGGATTTCCACCTGTTTGCCAGGGGAGAACCAGCCTGACGGCAGAATCAGGCTGGCGGTTTCATCCAGGACTGGCATGTCCGGCAACAGGAAGGCCGGCACGAACTTGTTCGCGGCATCTGCCATGAGCGACAGCGGGCGTGCAGCGACGGGGAGCGGCACGCAGGGCAGGATGCGTATGCCGGCATGAAGTCCGTCGTTGGGGGGGAAGCCCAGCCATTTGATTATGCCGAGGGCGTAGGTATTGCTGTCGTTCGGGCGCACGGCGACGAGCTGCTTCAGAGTGACGCGCATGCCTTCTTCGTCCGGCCGCACCAGGCGGAGGCCAAGCGCGCTTTCATCCTGAATCTGCCAGGTTTCATACGTAAATCCCAGCTGCGACAGATGCGATTTCTCGGTCTGTTCGCTGATGCGGCCGAAGAATTGCAGGTCTTCTATTTCGCGCTTGCTGAGCTTTTCCTTCTCGCCCGGCTGCTTGAAGGGTTTTTCCCCGTTCAGGAAGAAGTGGATCGCAGCCATGCCGAGCGCAATCCGTACCTTGTCTGCGCCCGGGCGGCGGCCGAAATTCCTTTTTTTCCATGCCGCTTCGAACCACTGCTGGTAAAGGATCGTCAGCAGCTCTTCGCATTCCGGCTGTACACAGTCCTCGCCCAGCCCCAGCGCTGCCGGCGCGTCACCTTTCCGCAGTTGCTTGATGCGTTTTCTGAATGTGATGGCAATCCGTTCCGTATCCAAATAGCGGGGTTTGACCATGGTTTCCCCTTGGGGGGCTGGAACGGGACCTGCTGCGCCCCCAAGATCCACGCCTAGCACGGAAAGGGACACATCTTCCGGCGGCGTGGCGCTTAAGGTCACGCGTACCGCCCATTTGTCCAACCACCGTTCAAGCAGGGAGAGCTGTTTTGACGACAGCCGGTATGGGTCGGCCAAATCGGTAAGGAGAATTTGAGCGTAAGCCGCGGAGCAAGTCGTGCTTTGGCCTTCCTTGTTCAGGCTATCCTTGACCGGGCGGGATGCGTAATCCTGTTGTTCGGCAAGCGCATACAGTTCATGTTCCTGCCGCCATAATTCTTTTCCGATTTCACGGTAGGTCCGGTAGTGTTCCAGCATCTGCAGGCCGGTGTAATGCAGGCAACGGTGGGTGCTTAGGGCGATGTGCCCGGCCACGTTCTGGTCGCCTTCCAGGGCGCTTTGCAAAGAAAGCCGGTAGGCGGCGCCCATTGCAGCCCAGAGCCTGATTATGTTGTTCCAGATATCGAGCTGGCGCACTTCGAGGGGCAGGGGTTTGCCGAGATATTTCCGGGCTTGCGCCTGTTGTACGAAGGCGACCGGTTCGCGCAGCAGTTCATTGATTTTGAGGCGCTCCAGGGGAGCGATGGCGCTGCGGTTAAGCTGTTCCAGCTGGGTAATGAAAGTGGCGTGCACCAGACCGATATTGGTCAGCGGCAGCGCTTTCAGCCACCGCTTGCATGCATTCGCATCGATAAAATGGGGTGCGGGCGCCGCATCGGATTCGGACATGTGGGGCGAGGACATAAGAACTTCCTTTGCTATCAGGCGGTGTGTGACCGCAAGGCTTCGTGGAGGACAGTGCGTAGACTTGTCGCCAAATCCTCGGGTTTTTCCGCTTGCACATCGTGTTGCGCCTGTCCCCAAATCGGGTTGGGGAAATGCCGGTCATGGCAGTAGCGCGGAATGACGTGCCAATGGACATGAGGAACAAGGTTCCCCAGACTTGCCAGGTTGATCTTGTCAGGTTGCAGTACCTGCCGTAGCGTACTTTCAACTGCGAACACCACGTCCATCAGGTGCCGGCGTTCGGATGCGGACAGATCGGTCATTTCCCGAATGTGGGCCGCCCAGATGACGCGGCAGAAGCCGGGATAGTCTGGGTCGTTGACCAGTACCACCCGGCACAAGTCATCCTGCCACAGCAGCTCGCCGGCAACGCACTCGCAAAGTTCGCACATGGTTAGTTGTCAGTCTTCAGCGGAAACGGAGGGTTGTTGCTGGCGACTTTTTTCACAGCAACACCCGTTCAATCCCGCCGTTGTTCGACTTGGCGATGTAATCCGCCATCCAGTTTTCACCCAGGAGGTGGCGTGCCATCTCCACGACGATGTAATCCGCTTCTATGCCGGCGTCATCATTATACCGGTGCAGTCCCTGTAAACAAGAGGGACAGGATGTCAGTAATTTAATCTTGCCGTTTTCTCCGGGTGTCTTGTCTTGTTTGATCGCAGCGACATCTTGCAGAATTTCCTCCTGCTTGCGGAAACGTATCTGGGTCGAGATGTCCGGCCTGGTAACAGCCAGTGTGCCGGATTCGCCGCAGCAGCGGTCCGACAGCCTGACTCCGCCGCCGAGAAGCTCGTTCGCCACTTTCATCGGGTTATAGGTTTTCATCGGCGTGTGACAGGGGTCGTGGTACATATAGCGCGTACCCGCCACAGCTTCCAGTTTCAGGCCCTTTTCCATCATGTATTCGTGGATGTCGAGCAGGCGGCAGCCGGGGAAGATCTTGTCGAACTCATATTGCAACAGCTGATCCATGCAAGTGCCGCAGGACACGATCACGGTCTTGATGTCGAGGTAGTTCAGCGTGTTCGCCACGCGGTGGAACAGCACCCGGTTGTCGGTGATGATTTTCTGCCCCTTGTCCTGATCGCCCGCAGAGGTTTGCGGGTAGCCGCAGCACAGATAACCCGGAGGGAGCACGGTCTGTGCGCCGAGATGGAACAGCATGGCCTGGGTGGCGAGCCCCAC
>Ga0315268_10004052_pt1 | contig 15980 bp, 12 predicted proteins | sample C1_top_MG_FD_204535 | JGI IMG/M metagenome (GOLD analysis project Ga0315268, IMG submission 204535) | Sediment microbial communities from Yellowstone Lake, YNP, Wyoming, USA - C1_top | ecosystem: Environmental > Aquatic > Freshwater > Lake > Sediment | place: USA: Wyoming | collected 2017-08-01
AACATAAAGACAGTTAGTTATGGCTAATCTGTAAAGTATGGTGTTAATATGCCCGTGATTCGTATTTGATCCCTTTTTCCCCTGGATGGTCTCAAATTTCCTCTTATCCAGACTATGCTAATAGACTGAAAATGTATGGATTAAGTAAATAAATTCGTGATCGGGTTTGATACTTTTAGTATCAAAACCGAATCCAGCTGGTCAGGAGTTCTGAACTTAATGACATTACCCTCAAGGGGGAAGGGATTAGGCGGGCGACTGTATTTGTTATAATTCTTTATGGTCGGTCGCTTATTACTCGATCCTCAAGCTTTTTTACTAACCCCTTCATAAACATAATCAAAATATTAGCCGAAGAGCATCTGATTTTATTAAGGGTATCTAAATTTCAAATAAAACATAAAATCAAGCAGTTAGTGGTTTGCCATTCAAAAAACTTGAACATCGAGTATTAGACATGAGCGAAAGAGATGAGGCTTATACAGGTACTAAGGACCTATCCGAAAACTCCCGAGAGGCTGCATCAGCATTGGGGCCATCCCCACTCTTCAGATAGGTCCTAAGACGATGAAACGACGATGTTTAGTTTTGGCTAGTCATTTGGGTGTGCTTGGGGGCATGCGAACGGCTATTATTGCCATTAGAAAGACACTGATTGATCTCGGATGGGAGGTTACTGTAGCTAGCTATGAACCAACCGGCACTTCTACGATTCTTGGAGGGTCCCTGATTCCACATCATTTCCACGTTTGGACAGCTAGGGCGGTTAAGCGCTTACAAGAATCGATCATCGAACATCTTCACACATTGGGCGCTGATGGCGCATACAATATAGTCTGGTCTAGAGATGCTGTGGGAGCGTGGGCAGCGGCCGAAGCCTGGCCAAAGACACCCGTGATCTTTCATCCTGCTTGTGTGATTGAGCATATTTATCTGGATAATCTCAAAGCTTTACCTTGGTGGTTGCCCAAGGTAGCTGTGCAGAGGTGGTTAATTTTCCCCTCATTACTAGCAAAATTGGGTCAAATTGAAGGAGATGCTCTAATCAGGAGTTCGCAAGTTGTTTGCTTTAGCCGCTGGTTAGCTGATCAGTTACGGATAGTTCATCCCAAGAGCAAATTTTCAGCAGCCGTGATTCCCCCTGGTGTGGACACTGACCGTTATCGCCCTGATGATCAGATGCGGGCTGCTATACGAACCGAACTTGGGTTATCCGAAGAACAGTTAGTTTTGGTCAGCGTAGGCAGGATGGTACCGGAAAAAAACTTATCTATAGTGGCCGAGGCTATAGCCGGCCTTGATAATAAACCGGCATGGATTGTAGTCGGGGGAGGAGGACAGGAGGTTTTGGTCCGCAATGAAATAAGTAAATGGATTGACCCTGAAATAATACGGTTTACGGGCGCAACTGAATCTCCACAGCGGTACATGGTAGCCGCAGACGCGCTGGTTCTGGCTTCCTTTCGCGAGTCACTGGGCCAGGTGCTTGTTGAAGCAGCAGCCTGTGGCCTCTGGTTAATGGCACCGGATAGTCGTCTTTCTGGCGTGCAGACTGCTTCTCGTGAAGTGCTTGAGGGTCTCTCGGCCTTTTACTGGCCTTCGGCTGATGTGGGGGGCTGTCGCGAAGCGATGAAGGCTTTCTTGGCCCTCAAACCGAACGAGCGAAAAACGGGTGGATCCCATAATGCGGCTCAGTCGCGCAGCAGATTTAGTTGGGAGCAGCACGTTAGGCAGGTCATAGGGCTGCTCAAGGAGAAACTATGAGTGCTCGGAAGTTTCGAATTCTGATCCTCACCCCTGGCCTTGACGGTGGCGGGTGTGAACGTATGACCAGAACTTTGGCTAAGGGGCTGATAAAGGAATTTGATGTCTCGTTGATGTGCTTATATGAGCAACCTGATGGATTATTGAGATCTTGCTCTACCGAAGGTTATAATCTGCTCCCCCCATTGGGCAAACGGGTTGGCAGCGGTTTATTGGCAGTAGTTGCAAACCTTCGGTCCTTATTGAAGAAGGGACAATTTGACTTGGTCCATTCTAATAACTTATTAGTGGACATGGTGCTCCGACTCGCCACCATTGGACACCCTATACCAGTGGTAAAGACCCTGCATGATCCATTACCTTGGCATTGGCCATGGGACTATAAGAAAATCGTTGGGCGCGTCTTGGAAACTATTCCTCCCCAACGCAGGTTTCATTTCGTGGCCATATCGAGGACAGTTGCTCAATTTTGGGCTGATTTTTTGCATTGGCAGTTAGATCGAATTTTCGTGATCTATAATGGGATTGAAGTTGCATATTTGCAGCCGCCAGCTTGCACGCATCGAGACTACAACACCGTAGTTAGTGTCGGTAGGCTGGTTCAGGAAAGAGCGTTCGGTGTGCTGCTGGAAGCTGTGGCTCTTTTGGCTAGCGGGACGATATCTATGCTTAGGATAGTAGGTGATGGAATCGAGAGGGCTAACCTGGAAAGTAAGACTCTGTCATTAGGGATCAAGTCGATAGTGAACTTCTCGGGGTGGCTATCGGACCCGCGACCAGCCATTTGGTCGTCTGGTATATATGTTGACACTTATCCCTGGGAGGGATTTGGTCTAGCCCTTCTCGAAGCCATGGCTGCTGGGTGTGCAGTAATAGTACCCCGTGGAACAGGCGCACACGAGTTAGTTGAAGATGGCGTTAGTGGCATAGTAGTCCCCCCCTGTGATCCATACGCATTAGCCAATGTATTGACTGATCTTTTGCGGAATCCCGACAAAGTGAAGACCATGGGTGCTCATGCCATTGAGAGGTCTCGACAATTTGATCTTTCCAGAATGGTTCAAGGCTATGCCAACTTATACCGGCAGGTTTTGTCAGGGTTGGCATGATGACAGAGGAAAAATCGTAATATAATCAACTTTATTTGCGGTGGTTATGGATCCGTTAGTCAAAAATTCAACGATATGCCCGGCGATAACCAAGGGGGAGATGCGTCATTCTCGCCTGGGTCCCGTAATGGGATTTGCACTAGTTTGCTTTGTAGTATTGATTCCCACTTCGCCATTTCTCGGAGTGGCCGGTCTAAAGTTGAAAATTGATGAGATCGCCTTTATTCTTTTTTCTCCATATTTGTTTTTGAAAGCTACACAGGTGAAGTGGTCTATCGACTCTCGGCTAGTAAGATGGTTGGGACTGTTGACTTTTTGGTTTGTTTTTAGAGCATCATTGAATCTGGCTTGTGATGGTACTTTTCGCGACTTGCATCCTGCTCTGATTATTTTGCTTATAAATTTCGGCGTGGTATTCCTGGCGAACTATCTGAACCAAAAGGCCGATGCATGGCACTATGTATATATTGGCCTTTTGGGGGGACTGATTCTGGTGATGGTGATCTGTGGGTGTCAACTGTTCGGAGGTAAGGCTTTTGATTCATGGCTTATGGAACATTATACTAATGAATATGTATTATGGAGCAAGTTTAGTGTTTGGGGGCGGGTAAGCGGCCCCTTCGAGAATGAATCCAACTACCTAGCCGCATATTTGGCTGTCATAATCGCCTATCTGGGAGGAAAATGGCTCATCAAACCAGATAACCGGGAATTGAATATTGCTGTCTTGCTTCTTTGTGCCATGTCCCTTCTTGCTATTACCTCTGGTCGTACAGCGCAGCTTGCCCTAGTTTTGGGTTTGTTGACCTTGATTTTTTTGTCGAGACAACCTGTTAAGCTTTTTATACCCACGCTTGCAGTCATTTTGGTTCTATGGATAACAAAAGAAATGGGATATTATAATTTTTTATTAAATCGTTGGGGCCTGCTCCGCGTTGGTTTTCAGGAGGAAAGTGTAGCAAATCGGCTAATCCGATGGTCTGAAGCCTTAACGTATTTGCGTTCGTCGTGGGTAAGATTATTTTTTGGAATGGGACCTCGTGTTGATTACAACAACCCATCCCTAATCATGGATAGTGCTTACATCGATATATATTGGTCATACGGACTCGTTGGATCGTTTTTATTTTTAGAATGTGTGTTTAGTGTATGGCGGCGTATAGGGAAATCAAAGGGAGTCGAATCCAGGTTATCATTTATCACAATGGCTATTGTATTTCTGCTCTGCGGGATTACAGCTCCTTACTTGTTATCCAGACGTATATATCCTCTGGTCTTACTTTTGTATTTTATGAGCATAGGAAGAAGATATGAAAAGCGAATGCAAAATACCCTCCCTGAACGATCAATTAATCATCAGGATACATTTCTGAGGTTTACGTGAAAGGCACTGTCAATATCAGAGAAAAAATCCGAAGCGGGGGCATCTGGAGTGTTTCGGTTGCAATATCTGGACTTGTACTGTGCTTTGCCCGCAACTGGTTTTTGGGGCGTATGGATAGCGACGGATCTGTGCTTGGTGTCTATGCCCTGGTACTTATTTTTATTAGCTTCATAACAACCTTCGTTTTGTATGGTGGTGCGCCAGTTCTTTCGTATTATCTACCTAAGATTAAAGATCCTAAACAGCAGGGTTCTTTTGTAATGGGTTATTTTTACATCGTTTTGGTAATGATGATAATATGGATATATTTTCTTTTTTGTTATCCTCGGCTTTTGGAGTTGTTATTTCATAGAAAGTTAGATGACCCCTTAACTTACCTGCTACTTTTGATAACACCGGTTGTAACTTTAAGCTATGCAGCCAATTATATCCTGACAGGATTATTGGCATTTCGTGCGTCGGCAATCATTCAGCGAATCCAGTTAATGTTCATTGCTCCTCTAGCTATGGTTTTCTTTTTTGTGGCACCCCGGCTATTACGTAAACATCCCCTTGCCATCCTTGGTTTTGGGGTTTTTCTTGCCAATATGATAGGCATTATCGTAGGAGTATTGATTTCACGAAAAGAGTTGCAACTGCGCTTACGGCCATGGCTTCCTAGAGGTTTCTGGAGCTACAGTATTTATATTCACATGAATACCATACTTACTTTTGCATATGAAACGGTCGATCAACTCTTTATCGCTGGAACTTGTAACGTTTCCCGTCTGGGAGTGTATTTCCAATTGCTGACATTGGCACAACTCGTTCGTTTTCTACCGCAGGAAATTGGCAGATTGATGGTTAGCAGTTTCAGCTACTTGATGGCTAATAACCGGGAAGATGTAGTTCAGTTGCTTTACCAGAAGATGTGTAAGATATCGATCGTAATAACCACTATGCTAGTACTGATTTTGATGTTTCTATCTCGCGAAGTTGCGGCTATATTTGGCCCTGCCTTTGCCAATCATCATCAGGATCTTATCTGGTTAAGTGCAATTTTCAACATAAGTGCTTTGGGAAATATCAATTCGATGTTAATCCTGGCTAAACAGGAAACGAAATACTTTTTCCTCAACAGCATTATCTTAATAGGGATACAGGTTGCCGTGAGTTTTCTTTTAATCAGGAATTTTGGTGTCTTTGGGATAATTTTAGCAAAGGGTGCTGGAATCTTATCAGCACAGATCGGCTTGTTCGCAATTATATACTTCAGACTTCCTGGTCGGATAAAACCGGGACGTGATTATTGGATAAGCCAAATACTTGTGACTATGGCCTTGCTTTTTATCTATCAGGTTAGCGATTCAGCTCTAATAACGCGATTAGTTGTTTTGGCAGTCCTAATTATAGGCCTGGTAGTGGGAGTTGGTTTGTATCCACAAGAAATTTTACAAATGATGAGACATCGTACCTTGGAAAGAGGACCTGTAATATGAAAGTTACTGTTTTTATAAAGAAAGTCTTATTCCGTGGTCCATATGTCCTTGGTAATCTGATACTAGAGACGATTAGGGAAACTGTTTATCGTACTGTAGAAATTTTTGCAGGATTGTGGCCAGAATATTATCTGGGGAATTGGCTGCGCGGCCTTTTTTATCGCCCATTCCTGAAGCGGTGCGGAGGAGGTTTTCAAGTATCTCTCCGTGCAAAGCTGGCAGCGCCGGGTCAGATCGAATTCGGCAAGGATGTATACATTGGTTTTGGGAGTTGGCTTAATGGACTGGGCGGAGGGATAATTTTGGAAGATGAGGTTATGCTGGGACCTTATGTAACGATGGTAGCAGGAGAACACCTTTGTGAAGCGGGGAGCTTTCGGTTTGCCAGAAAGCGTAAACAGGGAACGATACGGATCGGAAAAGGAACCTGGATCGCAGCCCATGCAACAATTACCTCTGGTGTGACCGTAGGTAAGAGTTGCCTGGTGGCAGCGGGCGCTGTTGTAACCAAAGATGTTCCAGATGGGGCTATTGTCGGGGGTGTCCCTGCAAAAATTATTGGTTGGGTAGACGACCATTTATTTCATTACTAGGAGTTTGTCGGAGAAGCCACTGAATTATCGAAAATTAGACAGGATAACAGGATTAACAAGATGATTTTCTGATCCAGCCCATATTATACATAGGGCCTGTTATCCTGTCAAATACCTTTTTTAGGTGATCTCCGACAGGCTGCTAGGCACTTAATTAAAGATTCATTGGCATCCGATTAGCTGAGATACATATATTTAAAGTTCATTACTCGAGTGAAGTATATGGCCTTAACCTGTTATCATAATATCAGATGGAATCTTAAGTACGTTGCAAAGCAAACGGTATTACGTCCACCTTATGTGAAATACTGTTCGCAGACAGTTTATCAATGTCTGCTTGGATGTTTGCGTTTCTGGGAAGTAACACATTCGCCAATTTGGCGTGATAGGGCCGATCAGCTTTGTCAGTTGTTGCAGAATATTCAGTTGCGAGACGGAGGATTTGATATCGGATATGACTTTAATTTTGGCTTAAGGCACCGCAAAGGCCAATCAACCTCGCCTGAACTTGTAGGATTATTAGCATTATCAGAATATAACCGGCTTTTTGCCGTTGAGGCGGTCCTTAGCGCTGCTGAAGCGGCCATCAAGTGGATTCAACACTTCGCTCGTCCCCTAGGAAAAGAGGATTGGATAATCCCTTATAGTCCATATACTACATCAGAACTCATGGTTTATAATGGCATTTCATTTGCCGTAGGAGGCTTAGGTCGTTATTTAGGGTGTATTACTAATAACCCGGAGCTTTACCAGATATATCGTGGCATGGTTACGTACCTGGATAAGGTAATGGAAACAGACACATCCTTAGCGGGGCGTTTCTGGTATTATAATGATCAATCTCGACGTGACTTAGATGAAATAAAGCGAAGAAAGATTGACTACTATCACCAGATGCAACAGGTGGAGATGCATAGTCTAGCCCAACAGGTTTGTCCAGTTAGTGCTCAACGACAACTAATTCGCGATGCAGCGGATCACATCGTGTCAATTCACGAGCGATATGGTGTTATTCCCTATACGAACTCACCCCAGTTTTTTCAGGGTAACATTCATGTATGGGGCTTATGTTCTTGTTCATCTGGGTTACTGGAGGCTGCGTTGGTCATCCCTGAACGTCAAGAGGTGTACCACCGTATTGCAAGACAAGTACTTGATTGGATAATTCAGTACTCATGGAATGGTTGTTGGTTTACGCCAGTGCTTACCCCAGAAGGTAAGTCAACCAGTGGTAATTACATGGTTCGTAGCGATGCATGGGTATTTAACTCACTAGCAGCAGGCGCCAAGCATTTACAGTTAAAGCAACTTGAAGATATAGCTGAAAAATGTTTCAATAGGATGAATATGGCTAAATTTTCTGGTCCTGAGACTCACGCTTTGAGCTGGCGAGTGTTCTTTCTTACAAAGATTATTCTGGCCTTACGGTATAATCACAGCTAAAGAGATTTAAAGAGGTTGAGCGGAAAGAAAAACAGTTTGACGATGTTAAATTCGCCAGTATCACCTTGATGTTATTGAAATCTGATAATTTCAGATATAATCTCCCACCTTTTTTAAATTATCTTAAATTTAGGTAATACTCAAGCAGGCGTAACCCGATCTAGCCGGAAAAGACATCCCTTCACAACAGTCAATTAACCAAACACTAAAGGAAACGTTATTAATATGCAAATTCTTTACGTAGTTCCGTGGTTGTTTTATCCACCTTTAAACACGGCTTCGGAATACCACTGTGAGCTTATCTCTGCATTAGCACAAAGGGGCCATGATGTCCATGTTGTTTGCCTTACGAATAGCCGCAATGAATTGTCAGCACTGCAATCAAAGCGAATCACTATTCACTCACTATCCGGCTCATTAGCTCAATTAAAGTCATTTGATACTACATTTCGTTCACTTAGGGAAAGAGTCCCTTTCGCAATTGCCAAATATAACATCCCACAGTTAAAGGATGAAATTTTACAGATCCTTTCCTCTCCATCGCCCCCAGAAGTTGCTTTCTTAGCTCATATACAAGTCGCGCAATATGCAAAGACAATTGAACGCCTTGGCATACCAGTACTGTTACATCTTCATGATATTGAAGCGCAGAAGCTTCAACTATTAGTTAAGACCAGTCATTCATGGCCCATCAAATTGGGTGTATGGGTTGAATCAAGGCGCATGCTAGCCTACGAGCTTCGAACTATACGGCGTACAAAGACAGTTTGTTTATCAGAATTCGACCAGGGCCTTGTACATCGTTATCAGCCAGAGTGCGAGGTTGGAGTTGTGCCACTCGCGATTAATCTCAGACGATATCCATCAAATATATCATCTATTGATGGTAATAAACCTATTGTGTTTATAGGCCCTGCCGACTATTACAAAAATGCTGCTGGAGTAAAATGGTTCCTTGACAGTGTATACCCACATGTGTTGGCCCTTTGGCCTCAGGCACGATTTCGTGTAGTTAATGTCAATCCAAATTCTCCTTTGGAAAAAGATATCAAGAAGTCTCCTCGCACAGAAACGGTGGATTTTATAAAAGATGTTCGGGAAGAGCTGCAAAAGGCTTCGGTAGCAATTGCACCGATGGTGATTGCTAGCGGAGTCTCTGGCAGAGTACTTACCTACCTGGCACTTGGGGTTCCAGCAGTTGCCACCCCGCTTGCATGTCAGGGACTCAAGGTTCAACACGGTAAACACCTGTGGGTTTCAGATGACGCGGTAGAATTCGCACGAGGTATTGTTTCCCTTGGAAATGGAGATTCCGACCAGAAAGCAGAGATGATAGCTAATGGTCGCCGCTATGTTGAACAGAATCATGATATCAACCAAGTCGCACTATTGATAGAGCATAGATTGACGCAAATGCGTAAAGGCACACAAAGTAATTTGAGCAGTCTTAATGAAAAAATAGAACAAGCTGTTTAGTCTTAAAAAGTTTTCCTAATCATGCCTCCTGTTCCCTGGGTAGATTACCTAACTTTCCGGTACATTTTGGCAAATATAAGGTCGAAGGAATATGCATAGTACGGCATTGAATACATTACAAGTCGTTGGAGATTCAAAATGTGGTGGTGCCACTTACTTAATCATTAAGTGGTGTAAGTACTTGTTAGATCGAGGATGTCAGGTTGATGTATTGAGCACGGATGCTGTTACCATCCATGAGATTCGAAGTATAAAAGGAGTACAAATAATAGAAGATATTTTTATTCCGCGTGAAATTGACCTAATTACAGATTTAAAGGCTTTTGTCCGATTGATCACGCTTCTTAATAAAAAATCTTACGATGTGGTCCACACTTATACGGCAACTCCCGGCTTTCTTGGGAGAATTGCTGCACGTATTACTGGTGTACCTGTAATACTCAACCATCAAGCAGGATGGACGGTGAACGACTATTCTTCACTTCGAGAGCGATTATTCTATGCACCCTTAGAATATTTAGCTACATTGGCCTCCACAAAGGTGATTTGCGTCAGCCATGCCGTAAATAAACAAGCACATAGACTCCACATTGCTCCTCCCAGCAGATTAGTAACCATCTGTAATGGCATCGATTCACAACCATTTATTAAAATGGGTGATCCTGATGCTGCGAGAGAGGCATTGTGTCGGGAATTCGGTATGGCTGCTAACCATTTGATTATTGGTAATACAGGCCGTTTATCAGAGCAAAAAGACAATGAGACATTGATTCGATCCATGGAGAGATTAAAGACAATTTTAAAGGATAGGCCATTCACCCTATTACTAGCTGGTGATGGTCCAGAGCGCCTAAAATTGATAGACCTTGTTAAATCTTTAAAGTTGACTAATCAGGTCCGTTTTCTCGGTTTCTGCCAAGATATCCCCAGCTTATTAGCAGGACTTGACATTTTCGTTAACCCTTCTTTATGGGAAGGTCTATCCATCTCTTTGTTGGAAGCTATGGCTTCAGCTAAACCAATTGTCACCACTTCCATTCCTGCAAATGCTGAACTCATTGAACATCAAGTAACTGGTCTGACAGTTCCGCCAAGATCTCCAGAACATATTGCTGAAGCTATTAATCGCTTTATGCAGGAACCAGATTTAGCTCAACGGTGTGGGAGAGCTGCAAGACGCCGTATTAGAGAACACTATACTATTGACCGGATGTTTCGGGAAACGTGGGACTTGTACCTAAATCTATTAGAAAAGGGAAAACGTAAAAATTTTAAATATCTTAACCAAGCAAAGAATGGTGTCCATTCAGTTTAATGAGTAAACACTTTCATAATAAACTCAATATCGCTGTCAAATCGATCTTATTTAGTGATCTACCGCAAATTGTTGACATTCACCTCAAGAGCTTTCCGCATTTTTTTCTTACTTTCCTGGGGAAAAATTTCCTATCGTTGTTTTATACGAGCGTTTACCATGAGCCTGATAGCATAATTTTAGTTGCCACTTTGAATGATCGAATTGAAGGCTTTGCAGCTGGAGTGACTAATCAATGCAATTTTTATCAACGTCTTGTTAAAAAGCAAAAATGGGCATTTGCCTTTGCATCTCTCAGGGCACTGCTTAGACGCCCTCGTATTGCTCCCAGATTGTTAAGGGCACTTATGAAGCCGGCAAAAGTACAGTGCGCAGTAGCAGAAGCATGTCTAATGTCTGTTGCCGTGCGACCCGAATCTGAGGGTAAGGGTATAGGAAAGAAATTAGTGAAAGCTTTTTGCCAGGAATTAGCTAAACGGGGGATTCGCACTGCCTGCCTAACAACTGACCGCGATAATAATGACCGCGTAAACCAATTTTATCAAAAGTTAGGATTTCGACTTAGTCGATATTATGTAACTCCTGAAGGGCGTGCTATGAATGAATACGTTATCCAAGTAGGTATAGGTAAAACAGAAAAGGTAACAACCCAGGAAAGAATTTGTTTTGCCATATGCAATCCCTCACCTGAATCATGAATGAGGAACTTGGCAGAGACTCAAAACCGGAGGCAGGTTGACTAGTGGGCCTTCACAGCTAATTTTGTGGATAATGATCTCCCGCAGAGACGCTGAGACGCAGAGAGGGGATAAAGATCGGTCGTTCTCTTAAGCCTCTTAAGTCTCTGCGCGAGAAATACTAACAATTTTAAGTGTGAAGGCCCACTAGATAAAATGATAAGCTATCGCCTTATAACTACCTATTATAAATACCTATTCAAGGAATGAGGTAACAACTCAAGACAGTAAAGGCACTTAAGGGAGTATATCTGACTATTATCTGTGTGTCTTGAGTACCTGGGAGGATTACACACATGTTACAAGTCAAGGAAAAAGCAAAAGAAAAAACAAAAGAAAAAACAGCACAGGAGGCCGAGAAGATTGACTTCCTGCCGTTCTTCGTGCCGGACATCGGCGAAGAAGAAATCGCCGAAGTAGTTGATTCTTTGCATTCCGGCTGGATCACCACAGGACCTAAAACCAGACTCTTTGAGCGCAATTTTGCCGAATTTCTTGGCAATGGTGTGGAAGCTGTCGCAGTCAATTCAGGTACGGCAGGGCTGCATCTGGCGCTGGAGGCCCTTGGTATCGGCGCTGGAGATGAAGTTATCACGACGCCATACACGTTTACCGCCACCGCTGAGGTAGTGCGGTATTTAGGTGCCAGGCCGGTTTTTGTTGACATTGATCCAGGCACTTTCAATATCGATCCCCTCATGATCGAGGCGGCAATTACGCCGCGTACCAGGGCTATTATTCCGGTCCACTTTGCAGGGCTTACCTGCGATATGGATGCTATCATGGACATAGCGCGACATTACAGGCTGGCTGTGGTGGAAGATGCTGCCCATGCCCTGCCGGCAACCTGCAAGGGAAATCTGGTGGGGACACTGAAAAGCGACGTAACCATGTACAGTTTTTACGCAAACAAAACCCTGGCTACGGGCGAAGGCGGAATGATTGTGACCCGCAGCAGCGAGATTGCCAGCCGGTGCAGAGTGATGCGGCTTCACGGGATCAGCCGCGATGCGTTTGACCGGTACACTTCGACCAAGCCTGCCTGGTACTACGAAGTGATTGCTCCGGGTTTTAAATATAACATGACTGACCTGGCAGCCTCTTTGGGAATCCATCAATTGAAAAAGGTCTGGAGCTTCCATGAGAGGAGGGGGCACATAGCTGCACAGTATGATGCAGAGCTGGCTGATTTGCCTTTGCAGCTTCCGCCCCACCCCAGGCGTGGAGATCTGCACGCCTGGCATATCTATGTCATTCGGCTGGACGAATCGGTAAAGATAAGCCGTGAGGAATTCATCGAGCAGATGGCAGCCAGGGGCATCGGCTGCAGCGTGCATTTTATCCCGCTCCACTTACACCCTTATTGGAGTAGGACGTATGATCTGCAGCCGATGGATTTCCCGCACGCTTTCTGCGCTTATAAACAGGCCGTGACCTTGCCGCTTTTCACCAGAATGACCGACGGGGACCAGGCGCGGGTTGTCAATGCGGTAAGAGAGTTAGTAACGTGATGGCCGCGGTAAGAAAGTTGGTAGCGTGATGGCCTCGGTAAGCGAATTAGTAGCACGATGGCCGTGGTAAGAGAGTAGCAGCGTGATTGCCAAGCGCCTTTTTGACCTGCTTTTCTCATTGATCGGATTAATCGTTCTGCTGCCGGTTTTCCTGATACTGGCGGTCTTGATTAAATTCGATTCAAGAGGGCCTGTTTTCTTCCGTCAGGAGCGGATGGGACGGTTTGGCCACCCTTTCAGAATCCATAAATTCCGGACCATGACGGTAAATACCGGCACCGGCGGACCGCTGATTACGGCAAGTGGTGATAGCCGCATCACCAGGGTTGGCCGGTCCTTGCGCAAGTATAAATTAGATGAGCTTCCTCAACTCATCGATGTAGTCATGGGAAATATGAGTCTGGTTGGCCCCAGACCGGAAGTTGCGCGGTATGTAACGTATTACCCTGACGCGGCAAGAGAAGCTGTTCTGTCGGTTCAGCCGGGAATTACTGATTTTGCCTCAATTGAGTTTAAAGATGAAAACGATATACTCAGCCTCTCTGAAGATCCTGAGCAGGAATATATTAAAAAGATTCTGCCCATAAAACTTGCCTATTACCAAAAATACGTTCGTGAACGGTCATTGTGGTTAGATTTTATGCTGATTCTCAGAACCATCGGATCCATAGTATTTTGATCAGGTAGACACAGAAGTGTCTTGATCAGGTAGGCACAGAGGAAAATAAAAAAACTCTGTGCCTCTGCCGTTTGCTTTTTCATTTCCCTTTGTGCCTCTGTGCCTTTGTGCCTTTGCCCCTTTGTGCCTTTTTCGTGCCTTTGCCGCTTGCTTTTTTATTTCCCTTTGTGCCTCTGTGCCTTTGCCGCTTTGTGCCTTTCTTTGTTGTCCCTTTGTGCCTTTGCCCCTTTGCCCCTCTGTGCCTGAGTACGTTATAAGTTGAAGGCATGAAGATGCCGGTTAATATCAAGTTACCCTTGGAGGTCAAGAACCAATGCTGAAGTTGAAGCAAAAGTTCAAAAAAAGCTTTTTCCTTCTTCTGCTCACAGATATAGCGCTGTTTATTGCCTCTTATGCCGGAGCCTATCTCCTTCGCTTTGATTTGAGATTTCCCCAGGCAGAGTATCTCCTCTTCAGGAGGACACTCGTCCCCATTATCGTATTAAAGGTTTTCATCTTTTATTATCTTGGCATCTATCGAGGCATGTGCCGTTACACAGGCTTAGAGGATTTAGAGAATATCATCAGAGCGTCCCTGGCCAGTCTGTTGTCCATTATTACCTTCGCTGCCATTACCGTCAGAATTTCCGGGTTCCCCCGCTCTGCATTCCTTATAGATGCTCTTCTCACTATTTTCCTTATAGGGGGTTCTCGGTTAGCAATCAGACTTTATTTCTCTTACCGGAAAAAGAGAGTTTTCCCCTTTTGTTTATGGGAGAAAAGTGGAAATGGCGGCAAGAAAAATAAGCGGGTGCTGATAATCGGGGCCGGTGGTGCAGGAGAGAAGATCCTTCGGGAGATTAAAGATAATAAAGATCTGATGCACTATGAGGCGGTCGGGTTCCTTGATGATAATCCCCAAACGATCCACCAGTCTATTCACGGGGTTAAGGTATTGGATAGGATCGAGGGGGTGGCCGCTGCGGTCGAAGGTCTGAGTATCGATGAGATTATCATTGCCGTTCCTTCCGCCTCCGAAGAGGAGATGCGCCGCATCATCGATCTTTGTCAAAAAACCGGGGTCAATTGCAAGACTATCCCCAGCATAGGGGAGTTGATTAATGACAAGGTAAGCATATCAAAGATCAGAGATGTATCATACGCCGACCTTCTGGGAAGAAGTCAGGTTGACCTGGATATGAACCTGATCGGCGAATACCTGAAAGGCAAATGCGTTTTGGTGACTGGTGCCGGAGGCTCGATTGGCTCTGAGTTTTGCCGTCAGGTAGCAGCATTCAAGCCGAAAACTCTGATCATGCTGGACCGGGCGGAAAGCAGCCTGTACGATATCGAAATGGAGTTAAGGGATTGTTACCCGCGACAGAGGCTGGCCCCGATCTTAGGCTCGGTAACGACTGCCGGCTTCATCAGAGGGGTCTTCAATCAGCTCAAACCGCATGTGGTTTTCCATGCCGCAGCCTATAAGCATGTCCCCATGATGGAGATCCACCCCTGGGAGGCCATGTATAACAATATCCTGGGTACGAAAAATGTCCTGGAAGCGGCACTGGAGGCGAAAGCCGAAAGGTTTGTCCTGATCTCTACGGATAAGGCGGTGAGGCCGACCAATGTCATGGGTGCAAGCAAAAGGGTGGCAGAAATTCTCCTGCTGCTCAAGCATAAAGAGACAATGGCAAGACTCAGGAAGGGGAAGGGAATTGGGGATAGCGGCAAGGCCACCAGGATCATGGCCGTCCGATTCGGGAATGTGATCGGAAGCGCGGGCAGTGTTATCCCGCTCTTCAAGAGGCAGATAGCCCAGGGTGGGCCGGTGAACGTCACTCACCCTGATGTTACCCGTTTCTTTATGACTATCGGTGAGGCAGTGCAGCTTGTTCTCCAGGCAGGAGCTATGGGAGAGAGCGGAGAAATCTATATCCTGAAAATGGGCAAACCCGTCAAGATCCTTGACATGGCCAAAGACCTGATTCGATTGTCCGGTTTTGAGCCTGATAAAGACATTCGTATCAATATCACCGGGTTGCGGCCGGGAGAAAAACTCTATGAGGAGCTTATTACCGAAGGGGAGGGAATTGTCCCTACCGCGCATGAGAAGCTCATGGTCTTAAGAAGCGATGGCACAGGAGCAGAGAACGGAATGTCATACCGTGATATGGAAGAGAGAATCGAGGAACTGCTCACCCTGGCCAGAAAATACGACCGCAGGGGAATACAATTAAAATTATGGGAGATTGTGCCCGAATATAAACCCCAACTCCTTGGCGATGATATGCCTGTTCAGGATGAGCAAGCCGCTGAAGCTCGAAAATGTATGGCGATGAAGAGGTAAGGGATAGCTTTTTTCTCCCTCGCCCCCCAAGGGGCAATGTCATTAACAACTTAAGGGGAAAACCCTTTTGGAAAAGGGTTTTCCCCTTGAACCCCTTTCCAAAAACTTTTAAAAGTTTTGGGAAAATGGCTTGGAAGAAACCCTTTTTCAAAAGGGTTTCTT
>Ga0315268_10004053_pt1 | contig 15978 bp, 15 predicted proteins | sample C1_top_MG_FD_204535 | JGI IMG/M metagenome (GOLD analysis project Ga0315268, IMG submission 204535) | Sediment microbial communities from Yellowstone Lake, YNP, Wyoming, USA - C1_top | ecosystem: Environmental > Aquatic > Freshwater > Lake > Sediment | place: USA: Wyoming | collected 2017-08-01
TTGACCATGGTCTAGTGTGTGTAGTGAATAGCATGGTGCGCACACACTTTCCTAACTCCTGACGACGACGAAACGAACGACGACGCACATTGGGGGAAGAATCCCTCAAACCCCCTCTTTATTTTGTTACCGGCTGGACAAACAGTATACAATTTATCTTTTCAATTTACATTTTCTATTATAGTTATCTGAGACCAAGAAGAGCAAAAAACGCCTAATCAAGCACAGATTCTGTATAAAATATCGATATGAAACGAAAAATTGAAAACGAAAGAATATCAATACGTCGAAGTGTTATGTTCTAGTAATACAGACTGTTAAAGTTTCGTCGCAAGATTGTGGAGAAACTGATTGCAAGATCCGAGCAACCTTTGCTATCGGGCTGTCAATATAAATAGACCTTATACTCTTCATTTTCACTGAACTTTGCGTGCAGGCAGTGTAGGAGGCGAATGCTATTGGTAAAGTTGGGCGAAATAACCCTGACTCTGGATAGAGACGTCAAGAAGGACGAGAAGGTTAGTCTCAGCCAGATTCTTTCCTTCAGTGACAGAGACAAGAAAGACTTGGTAGCTTCTGTAGAAGCGAAGAAAGGGAGCAAGATAAAGATCAGTGTCGACACTGTATGAGCTATGACAAGAAGCCATACAGAGAGACAATACGGTGTATTAGCTGAGAGCTGGAAGGACACGTCAGGATAATCCATTAGAGGCAAGGTTGATGACAACAAATAATGATGGTGAACAGCCGAAGACAGAGAAGGCGAAGGAACGATATGCTGACAAAGTTGGCACGATTGGAACTTTCCAGTGTATCAAATGTGGCACGAATAAGCCGATGGATCAATGCGTCGAAGTAGTCCAGCAATCACTACATCCAAGAGGCTACTGCAAAACGTGCAAGGGAGTGAAATAATGACCATCGTCTACAAGCTTCTTTCGAGAAACTGCGAAAGAGAAACCAATCTTCAGATTGCTGGAGACAAGAATGATTGAGCTTCAGAGTGCGATTTGTCCGATTCAAGTAGACATGGAAAAATATTGTCTGTTCCGGGAAGTCTCATCTCGGAATCCCTCATCTTTTTCCCAGAAACAATGTTGCCAATTACGCTTGATCCGAAACTTCTATTGACTTGAAAGTATTAATGTGATCACGTCTGATGATCTGATTGTCTTCCCAAGTTCCTTGCCTGTTTTCTAGAGAAATCATCGTACAATAGCATATCGGTCCAATGCCACCAGAAGACAGAAAATAATGGTGTCTTTCTCGTCACGCAAGGTCAAGAGTCTTGGTGAGACAGCATTGAAACGTCTGCCAGACGTTGATCTTGCAAGTTTTCCGTGGAATGAATGAAGTGAACCTGACCTTGATCTCAGGGAGGTGACTTGCTTGGGCAAGCCTAAGATGGTTAAGAAGCCTAAAAAGAAGAAGGAAAAAAAACGCTAGGAGGAGAACCATAATCCAAAGCCTCCCGGTAACAATTCAAGTATTGTATGTAGGCAAGGTGCCATAGCTACCGTCGGATCGTGGTGAGTAACCGCGTTTGTTCCTATCATCAACCTTTGAAGTATACAAAGACAGCTTATGAGATAGTGGCGTTCTGGCGATATATCCAACCTTGGAACCATGAAAGCTTGGCGAAGACGTTCGCAAGCATAGTGAACGTCGTCGCCACAGCTAATCTTAAACAACAGATAGACCTTAACTTCATCGTTCGAATGTTTCCAGGCGTCGAATATCGACCGGAACTGTTTCCCGGTCTTGTTTACAAGTTGAAGAAGCCCAAGACTGCGATACTCATTTTCAGTTCTGGAAAAATGGTGTGTACAGGAGCCAAGTCTGAACGACAAGCGAAGAAAGCTGTGATGAAGGTTGTGGACGACCTGAGAAGGAAAAAGATCGTGACCGTGGAGAAACCAGACATTCAGATACAGAACATAGTCGCCTCAGCAGGATTGGATGGAACTATAGATATAGAAAAAGCAGCATACTCGTTAAAGAGGACCATGTATGAGCCTGAACAGTTTCCAGGCTTGATCTACCGCATGGAAGAACCGAAAGTTGTGTTTCTTATCTTCAGAAGTGGAAAGCTTGTATGCGTAGGAGCAAAGAAAGAAGAAGAAATCCCTCGTGCCATATCCAAGCTTCAGGAAACTCTTATTGAGAAAGACCTCATCATATCTAGGGTAGATAGCCTAACCATGTAAGGGTTCTGAACCTCGTCCAATCCTGTTTAACGTTAGTGTTTATCCAACTAAGATGAAAAACATTAGATGATTAGCTGGGATGCTTACTTTTAGAAGCCAAACCTTCTCTAAGATCATCTCTTTCATGGAATAATTGAAGTCAATCGGTACAAAAGTATACAATAGTCGAATCTATCGTTCAAGACAAAAGCGCGTTCCGAATCTTGACCCCGATTATGTACCCTTCTGACAGCAAGTATGCTCGGATATGCGTTGAGCACCGAGGCTATGTGTAGCAAATACCCTTAAACGAGTCTCTAAACAAAACTGAGTCTGGTGAAAGACTATTGACTATTTTGAGCGATGAGATAATTGAGATGATGCGGAAGAGCCAGATAAAATATGTTGCTACAGCAAATAGATCTGGAATACCTAACGTAACTGCCATTGGAAGCCCGATGATCGATCCAACAGATAAGAGCCAGATCCTAATCGCCAACATTTCACTGAACAAGACTATAGAGAATCTTCAAGAGAACAAGAATGTTATGGCCCTGTTTCATACACCATTTACAACGGAAACTAGACCGCCCGACTTCAAAACATATCAAGTAAGCGGGGTAGTTGTAGACGAAATCAAATCAGGCCCGCAGTTTGTTAAGTTCAAGGAACTTCTGTCGAAACGAGGTACCAATCCAAAACTCATTGACATGCTAAAGAGCCTTCTTGTAATGAAGATAGAGAAAGTCTACTCAAGCATACCTGGGAACCCAAGCAAACAAATTCTGCCCTAAGCATCGGGTAAGCGGCTCAACTCTAAGCCTTTTCTCATAAGGAATCAGCAACTGGGTATTCCTGTCAATAGTCGATCCAGAGTTGAAAGCTCGCTGTCGGACATATTTCATATGTTCAAGATGTAGCTCGTGGCTCGTTTGGAACGGCCACGGATTCGCAGAGGTTGAAGGCGACTGTAACGTCGGTTTTGTTGGCGCTGATTGTTCCATCTTGGGGATCGTATTTTCTGTTCCATAAGTTTAGCAAGGCGTGCCTTCTGACGAGGCCGAGGAGCCGTGGCAATTCTCTTTACACGCGGGCGCCTAAAATTGTGTGGCATGATAGGAAACGCTCCACAATCTTATTTTCGTTGGGAGCAATAATGTTTTTGGTTCTTACATGTTCTTTCTAGGATTGGCTAGATGCCATAGCGTTTCTTATCTTAGGATGCTACTGCTATTTCGATCTCTCTCCGCTTGTCTCGCGGCATTCCATGCGTCTCAAGACCGTACTCCGCATTCTCCAAGACGGTCCGCCATGGGAAGAGTGCAAATGACTGGAAGACCATGCTAACCTTCTCCTCGGCCCCGATCACCGTCCTACCTTCAAACCTCACTTGGCCGGACGTAGGTCCCTCCAGCCCAGCCATAATCTTTAGAAGAGTTGATTTTCCGCATCCACTTCCTCGCCCTTGTCGACGCCAAATGTGATGTCGTGAAGCGCGGGGAACGCCTTCTCAGAGTTCAAGTAAGCCTTTGAAACGTTTAGAACCTCCATCTGACCATTCATTCTCTCCACCTCGCGATCCTATTCTCCAAAGTCTTGAAGACGAGTCGATCTATGGATATGGCTATCATGCCTACGCTGAGAATTCCTGCAAAAGCATATTCAACCGACCCGCCTGAGACAGATGACTCGATGAATGATCCTATACCCGTAACCCTTGCAATGATCTCAATCGCCAATATCACCTCCCACACAAAGTCGAAGGAAAGCCTCAACCCCGTCACTAGGTTGGGGAAGACTGAAGGCAGAATAACCTTAGAAGTCGTTGAGAACTTCCCAGTCTTGAAGACTGCGGCAACATGAAAATAGTCTCGTGGAATCCCTTTCGCCCCCTCCCTCACCGTGAAGTAGATGGGAAAGAAGGCGCAGATAGCCGCCATCGTTATCGCTGCCGTGTTTCCAGGACCGAACCACATAACCATCAGAGGCAGTAGAGCAAGGTCGGGAAGCGCGCCTACCAACATGATGATCGGCGTCAACATCATGTCAACCCTACTACGCAAACCAACGATCAGCGATAGAGGCAGAGCTAGAAACAGAGCCGCAAGTATACCCACAGAAAGATTGAAAAAACTTGTAAGCACCATTAGAGTGAAACTTGGAACCGTAAGGCACCTGCACAACGTAGCCAAGACCATCGTGAAAGCCGGCACCTTGTCAGGCGGAAGGATGCCAACCCTAGATACGAGCTCCCATACAAACAGGAATGCCATAAGAGGCGTTACCCATAACATTGATCCAAGTCTAGAAGACAGTCTATGCAAAATCTTCCACTCAAGAAACATCACACGGAGATTCTTAATGTACAATTGGAGTCCCCTTCTATTTGTTATACATCACCTACCGTATAATCCAGTTTGAAGACTTCCAATAACTCCCGACAGATTTGATGTACATAATTTCCACGTTTTTGTGTCGCACTTGATAGCGCATCATCTGACTCGTACGGTTAAGAAACTAGACCGTAGATGCAACGTTCTTTACAATTGGATGTCTACGCCTTTGAACGAAAATGAACCTGAGAAACAACGAAGGAAAACGATGGAAACACAAGACGAACGTTCATAAGAATCAGTTATGAAACCATACAATAACTGTAATGACCGTGAGAAATACTCATACGGATAGTACGTGTAGCTTCAAAAGCTTCGTGAAGATTGGAAACAGATGATGGGAATGGTGCTCACTCTACCACGCAGAAATCACAAAACTCGATTGCGATAGATGCGAATACAAAGAACCTCAGACAAACCCATACCATAAGAGAGCAGAGAGAACCTTCGTAACAGCCCTCATGACTTAAACGATTATGACGAATTCCATTCTTAAGTCTTCATCCTCGAGAGGTTGAAATGGAAACTTCAATCGTCAAGAATCCCAAGGATCACTCGCTCCTCATGGCACGCCTGCCCATTGCAGTAACCAGAGGAAATCGAGTTCAGGGACTATGCCGCTATGGAAATCTATGTGCAGGATTTGAAGAGGTTGGCGGTTCTCGATAACAAGAGTTCTTAATTGTCCTCTTTTGGAGGCTCTGCATTAGCGAGCTTTGACGTGTAGAAGTTCCTCTGGCGGAGCTATCTTGTTCCAACTCTCAAGATTGTTTATGCATCCAACGTCTGGCGCATTGTAGTCTTGGAAGTACCCGAGAGACCGCGCTTTACAACCTCCACATATCTTGTTGTAGTCACACGTCTTACAGCTGCCTTTGAGGGTTGTTCGCACCTGGAAGTCTTTGAAGATCTTCGTCTTATGCCAAATTTCAGAGAAGCTCTTCTCTCGTATGTTTCCCACGATCAATTGGGGTATGTATACGCAGGGTGTAACGTCACCGTTAGGCTGTATAGCACAGTAGAGTCTTCCTGCTCCGCATCCTCCAACGAATTCTGCGAGGGCCTTAAGTCCCCAGCTTCGATTCTTTCCCACATAGAAATGAGTGGGTGCAATAGCGCCGCCACAGGACTGTTGGAAGACTACACGCGCGAATTGCGGTGCGGTGGACAATACTTCAATACCCGACGTTTGAGATTTTTCATAAAGGAGTTTGAGCAGTTCCTCCCTCTGTTGAGGAGAAAGATCCAAACTGGCGATTTCTTTTCCTCTACCCGTTGGTATGAAATTGAAATGAGTGAATCTGCTAACACCCAACTTCTTAGAAAGATCTATCAGCGCTGATACATCTTCTAAGTTCAAACGTGTTACGGTGGTCGCCATAACGGTAAAGATTCCGGCCTTTGCAACGTTTGAGATTCCTTCCACAGTTCGCTTCCAGGCTCCGGGTAAGCCTCTGAAGCTATCATGAACTTCTGGTCTGGCTGAATCCAAGCTCACTTCTACGTAGCCGACGCCAACATCTGACAATCTTTTCACCATTTCTGGAGTAAGCAGGATGCCATTCGTCGCAACTGACACGTAGAGACCATTCTCACGTGCTCTGCGAGCAGTTGGAAAGAAGTCTGGATGCATGAGAGGTTCTCCGCCCGAGAAGGCGATCGCCACAACACCAGCCGAAGCCAACTCATCAACTAGCCTCAACTTCTCTTCCAACGAGAGTTCATCTTTCGAGGCGCGTCCCGCCTGTTGATAGCAGTGTCTGCATCTCAAGTTGCACATGTTCGTAAGGTTCCAAACAACTAGGAAAGGAGAGTTCAATAGTTGAGGTTTCGTCACACCGTAAGTTCCTATGCCTTTCAGGACGCTTGCAACACCACGTCGTGTTACAGGGTCTTGAAGATACTTTGCCAAATCTCTGGGCTTAACAGAAAATATCCAGCAGATCGTGTCCAAGACCACTCGAAGCAACCCTGCGTAGGCGCGATCTCCAAAGTTCTTTGAAACTGTTCCAAAGGCAAAAGCTTCGAGCGCTGCATCAAGCCTAGAAGTTCCTTCTGAAGAGTATGCGGATCCAGCCCTGAGTATGGCACGAGACAGGGGATTGCCCATACCATACCTGATGGCCTTTAATGTGTCGACAATCATTCGAGCCACTTTCCAAATCCTTCTGTACTCACGGAATGAGGCCAAGCTGCGGCCAGGTCAACAAGTGCAAAAGATGATTGGCCATCTGTGATGCAACTTGTAACGTTTTCAAACTATTATCATCAACCTGTATTCCAATCCCCACCGTAGCCAGTTTTGAGAAGATGCCACGTTCGGTGGGTCCTCCGTGCAGCTATCAGATTAGATTTTTTGTTCTCCGTATGTGCCTAGGCCTCCTTCAGTCAGGTCGCGGCTTACTTCTTCTATAGCGTCCCTGTACCATTTTCGGCTGGGTCCAACTTTTGCTCTAATCTTCCAACCCATCGATTTCGATTGGTTCTCAATCTTTTCGAGAAGAGAGTTGATTTTATCTGTAACGTTTTTTCGATCTTCATCTGTAAGCGTTGTATATCTGGGCAGATGCTCGTCTCTCACCTTTTTCAGATTCGTAGTTCCTGTATAATAGAATCCCCATTCCGCGGAGAACAACTTGGCAATTCGATCTGCGTTAATGGTTTCCTTGTCAGAGTTTCCAACATCGTGTTCTCTCATGAGCATTATTACGTCGATTATGTCTTTCTCATTGATTTTGACTATCTGGAGTTTCTCCAACAGTAGCTCGGCCAACGGCAGAGTTGGATAGTCGACTTCCAGTCTGCCTTGAAAAGGGATATCATGACAAAACTCAAGCTTGTCAAAGAAGATATCACTATGTAGATTTTCATTTCTGGGATCAAAAAAGATCAATCGGGATGCGACGGCCATCATGTATGCGGCCGGTTCATTCCATCTCAGACCTTTCACGAAGATTTCTCTTATCGGTTTCCATTGCTTTCTATATGCGGCGAAGTCTATGTCGGTCAGTTTTCTTTTCAGAGAATCGTGAAAATGACGATACTGCGGGCAGTGAATTACGAAGGCGGTAGCTCCAAGAACTCTCATTGTTACATGTTTGTCTTGGGCCATCTTGACTATTTCGGCAGCTTTATCCATCATCTTCTGCTTGCCGAGTTCCGCCATATGTATTACCTCCTTTACATCATTCCCATTAGGACAACTCTCAGGAACACCGACTCTACTAACGCCACATTTGCCATCGTTCATTGCCTATTTCGGAATTAGTTCGGAAAGCATTATGTATTTTTTCAGCGCCTGCTTGGGTGAGTATCTGATTCTGCCCCTGTTACACTCGGTTGATTACTTGCCTGCAACCTGTTCATCGCAGATTTCCTTCCAGTAATTTCTACGGAGATTCCTCCAACAGCTTTCAAACGTCCCTTGGTGTCGCGTACTGGAAACTTAACCGTGTGATAATAGTGTCGTCCATCCTGTAAATCTATGAATTCCTGGGCGACTACATGTGTCCCACTATTGATGACCCGTTGATTAACGTCTGTCAACTGACGAGAGACTTCTGCAGAGAACACTTGATCTATCGATCGTCCAATGACTTCTTCTCGCTTCAAGCCCATGAAATCTTCCCAGCTTCGATTGACCAAGCGGTATCGGTTGTCAATCGAAACAACATGAATCGGCATCGGAGCATAGTCTAATAGGGAGGTTAGTAACTCCTGAGTTTCTCGTAGTGTCTCTTCCAATTGCTTGCGCTCAGTGATGTCTCTGGCTATTCCTTGCATCGCTACGAGTTTTCCAGTTTCATCGTAGATAGGCACATTACGTTGCTCGGTTACGACAATGTAACCGTTCTTGTGAAGCCATCTGATTTCCACAGGTTGCTGTGGTTGACGATGCTCGCGAAGGTCCTCTATTACCTTGAGAAGTTTAGGGCGATCTTCTGGATGTACGATCTTTAAGCCAAGTTCTGGATCGGCATAATGTTCCTCAGGTGTGTAGCCCATAACCGCCGTTGAGGCTGGGTTCACATACTCAAATCCCTTATCCACTGAATACCTGTAGATCGTGTCTGCGGCGTTCTCGGCTAAAATGCGGAACCTCTCCTCGCTCTCATGCAGCTGCTTCTCAGTGTCTATACGTTCGATAATTCTACCTAACCTTTCGGCAACAGCATCTATCAGATCTCGTTCCCCCTTGAGAAATGGGCCTTCGTAAAGCTCAGGTTTCTCTTCCAAGTAATAGGCTTCTATCGCGCCGATTTTTTTGCTCTGCGTCTTGATGTCGGCTGTCTGTTTCCACATCGTTTCTTTGAAGTTGGGTGTTTGAAACGTTTGTTCATCATAGGTTATTCTGGCGCAGGTGATGTGAGGGTACTGCCAAGCCATAGGGAGTAGGGCAACAACTCCTTCGAAAATCCCAGCAATATCTGACCCGTGATGCTCAACCAATTTCGAGATGCCATAGAAGCAGTCAAGTTCTTTTACCCTGTCCTCATGTGATCTCTCATGTCGTTTACGTTCGGTGATGTCTTGTAATTCCTCTAGGGATTTCTCGAGGACTTTCCTATAGGTTCCATACTCCTTCTTTCGTGCAAGCGAGTCTAGGATCTGTCTGTGGCGTCTGCCTAGGCTTGTGTGAAGTAAACTCAACGTTGACCCTCCATAGTTTGTTCGGTACGTGTATAAAGCTTATGATCACCCTACGATCATAATGTGATCCAGAAGCAAAAAGGGCTTGTCAAACACTGAAAGTTACGATGTTATAATCATTGGATGTGGACCCGCGGGAATCTTTTCGGCTCTTGAACTAGTGGAGAATACAGGTCTGCGCATACTGATGCTTGATAAAGGTTCTGACCTTGATGAACGGGTTTCTTCAAAAGCATCTGGTTCCGTTGACTATCTGAGCGGCTGGGGTGGTGCAGGGGCATTTAGTGATGGAAAACTAACCATGTCACAGAGTGTCGGCGGATTTCTGAGCGATTATGTTCTCCTTCCGGAACTGGAAAAGTTGACTCGGCATGTGGATAATCTATACCTCCGGTTTGGCGCTCCACATCGGCTCTATGGAATTGATGAAGATAAGATAGGAGAAATTGAGAGGAAGGCCGCCCTCGCGGGTATGAAACTTGTCCATAACAAGATCAGACATCTTGGAAGTGAAAACTGCCTGCGAGTTCTAGGACAGATAAAGGATTTCTTGCGAAACAGACTTGAGATCAGAACAAGAACAGAAGCGACTCGACTTATCATTAAAGAGAGCCACGTTGGGGGTGTGGAGACTAAGAATGCTGAGAAATTGTCTTCAAAATACGTGATAGCAGCCCCTGGAAGGGTTGGAGCAGAGTGGCTTACCAAGCAGGCCAGACTCCTCGGTCTTGAAACCCTTCAGAACCCAGTGGATTTAGGTGTGAGAGTTGAGGTGCCTACTCCTGTAATGGAACCATTAACAACCATATTGTACGAGCCTAAATTCATCTTTACCTCGAAGACTTTTGATGATCCCGTTCGCCTATTCTGTCTCTGCCCCGGTGGCGAAGTGATAACAGAAACGTATGATGGCGTAGTAACGGTGAACGGCCACAGCTACGAAGATAGAAAGACAAGAAACACGAACTTTGCAATTCTTGTGAGCACAACATTTACAGAGCCATTCAAAGAACCGATCGCCTACGGAAAATACATTGCAAGACTAGCGAACCTACTGGGCGGTGGAATACTCGTTCAGAGGCTTGGAGATCTAGATGTAGGCAGACGATCCACTAGGAAGAGGCTTGAACGGAACCTTGTAGAACCAACCCTGAAGAACGCGACGCCCGGTGACCTCAGTTTTGTTCTACCCTACAGATATTTGGTGGATGTTAAGGAGATGATAAAAGCGATTGATCAAGTGGCTCCAGGCGTATATGAAAAGCATACTTTGCTGTATGGAGTTGAAGTTAAATTCTATTCGTCTAGAATGGAACTGAATTCTTGTCTGGAGGCGAAAGTCCAAAACCTGTTTGCAGTAGGTGACGGTGCCGGCGTTACAAGAGGGTTAATGCAAGCCTCCATATCCGGTATAATAGCCGCTAGAGAGATTGCAAGAAGAGAAGGTTGCATCTAGAAATCAGTGTGCAAATCTATGTGGTTACCGCCCGAGAATGCTTTTCGTCGTGTTCAGCGTGGTTTCGACGGGACTCTCCTCAATCCTCGCTAATAGACATTGCATTTCTATTTCTTCTCCACAATTAGCTTGGCCCTTAGTTCAGCTAACGTGAGGCGATCAATCATCCAGTTCTGCGGTGGCACATCGTGGATTATGACCCAAGTATACTGTTGCGGTTGCTTGGTTTCATTGACAATTAAATCTGTAACTTTCCTAGACAATTCAACTTTCTTTTCATCGGACAAAGCGCCTTGGCCAAAATACATTTCCACCAAAGGCAAATATTTCACCCCGGTCATCAAGATGCTCGTCCAGAACTAATAAGGTACCGGGTCACTTCGTGGCATACCTATACATGAGCTAGTTCGGCCCCGCAATAGGGGCATTTCTTCTTGAAGAACCTTCGTCTTGAAAGCCTTGTTATGATGACTCCGAGCGTCACGACGAGCAGGACGATGCTCCACATCTCCGCCTTCTCTAGGGTTCGAAGCGGAATGACCTCATTCAAACCTACGATCCCCCAGACTGTAACAATAGCGGCGCGCCAAAGCAGGATGCGGCCAGCTATCTCGGTGAAAAGACAAATAAAGGTCACAATGATGGCGCTACCAATCGCAAGCGACAATAGCACTTCCAATAGAGATCTAAAAACGAAATCGAAAAACTGAAACACTAACTCAATAGGCGACAAAGATTTGCGCACTCCAAATTAGAAGGAATAGACAAACGTCAGCTGCCTCCAAATTCCGAAGTTTCCATACTGAATACATAAGTAACGCACCTGTGAATTGCAATTGATGCTTGTGGTGTTGGAGAGTGAGTAAACTGAGAAGAATGCTCGCAAGAGAAGACGTGGGTCCGATTCTCAGAAGATTCTTCATCAACACCCTTTTCGATTCAACTTTCATGCTACTTGGAATTATTGTTGGCACAGCCTACGTCAGGAATGTGCATCTAGGAGTTGTTATGGTTACGATGGCAACGAGTAGTCTTGCACTCGGCATTTCAACGGGAGTTAGTGTATATGAGACGGAGAGTCTTGAGAGGAAAAGGAAGATCGCTGAGCTGGAAAGAGCATTATTCAGAGAATTGAAGGGTACAAGGATTGAGCAATCGGCTAGGTCCATTACGTTTGTGGTGGCTTTCATTTATCTGTGAGGGGATATCTCGTCTTCTAGGTGACAGAACGCGACGCCATCGATCGAACAGAACAGAATAACAGAACCTACTACCACATTATATACATGCTATGAGAACATTTTCGATATTCTCAGAAGAAATCTGCCGTAGCCTTTACAATGATATCCGTCTTTTTATACGCGTTTGCTCCCAGACTACTTGACAAGATAGGTGACCCGTTTGCATCAAGAGGAAGAGTATAAGGCGTACATTTTGATCAGGGTTGAATCGGGCAAGGATCTCGAAGTCTTCACCAAAATTCGTGACCTCAAAAACAGGTATCCCATCAGTGAAGTAGCGACGCTGTACGGTGACTACGACGTCATCGTAAAGATTCAGATGACTAGCCCCAACGATCTGGAGAGCTTTATCTTCAACGGCCTTCGTCCAATTCAAGGAATAATCGGAACGCGGACTTTAATAGCTGCAAGATCACTTGAATTTAGATAGCCAACAAGAACTATCGGCACCTTACGAATATTGACTAATTCTCAAATATCTTTTGTTGCTTAATTTTTCTGAGTGAACGGTGATAGGACTCCTGTCAAAGGTCGTTCATTAACCATGATTCTAATACTATGACCAGATGTTGCGCGTGAATTGATATGGTACAATTCTGTCCAAACTGCCGATCAGCTCGTTTCATCACCAAAGAGGAAAATGCCGTGGCGGCTAGATGCTACAAGTGTGGCTATAAATCAACACCGCGATCCAAGACTTTTGTAAGCCATAAGCCAACGATGGAGAAAGCTGTGTATGTCATAGAAAGAAAGCCAGAGTATGTGGACCGGGTCTGCCCGAATTGTGGACATGACAAGGCAACAAGAGTGAACGTTCTGATCTCGAGCAAGAATGCTTACAAGATGAATGAAGCGTCGGGTAGCCTTCTAATACATTTATGAGTTCAATGCTGCTACTACCCACTGTTGATGTTTATGCGAAAGATTCCTGCAAGTATGGCGACACAGCATGCTGATTCCGCCAGCAGATTCGTCACCGTTCCGGAAGAGGCGAATGAAGCGGTCAACGCATTGAAGCAGGATGATGGAGGACTTGGCTGCGACGAATATATGCCGGATTACATGGGGAAATTGACTCCCTACAATCAAATTGGTATGATTGTGAAAAGGCTGAAAGACGAAAGCAAATTGATTCTAGGTAAGGATGTGTTTGTCACTCCAAGGATGGTGAGTAACTTCTATGACGAACCTTTCAGGTATATGATGACTCTTCTCGCTGTCATGGAAGGAATCCACTATTCTAGCGAGTTAGTCTCGGAACAAGGGATCCTAGAACTTGTCCACGCGATGACGTCAACAGTGGATGAGCTGTCAAAGTCGCTGGAGAGAATGAATAGTCTGTATCCGCTTCTTAGGAAGTTGAAGCTCCTTACAAAAGAGGGGGGCCTGCGCCTGATTCCACTGTTTGAGGGGGTGCCTGAACATCTTTCACTGAAGACAGCCATCTTATCTTATCTTGGACTAGGAAAGATCAGGGACTACATCAGGGTGTTCATAGGAAAATCTGAGACTGCCTTACTCGCTGGCCATCCCGCGTCCGTCCTTTCATGTAAATTGGCAATAGCCGACTGCTATGAAGCGGCATTGGAATCTGGAGTTGAGATATGTCCAATTGTAGGAGGAGGCGCGCTCCCCTTCAGGGGACATGTCACTGCTGAGAATACGAATCGATTCATGGAAGAATACAGAGGCGCTAGAACCTATACTATTCAGTCAGGCGTGAGGTACGACCATGGTGCTGACAGTACGAGGGCTCTAGTGAAAAAATTGTCGGAAGTGAGTGGGAAGACTCCGTTGAGTTACGATGGGGATCAGAGAAGAAATATGATACGTGCAATCGCCATATTCACCAAGAACTATCTTCAAGAACTGTCTGAAATCGTGGACAATGTTTTGAAAGTTGCAGAGCATGTTCCGGACCAACGGGAGAGAATACTTGGATACAAGGACGTTACCCACTACAAGGACTTGAGGAATATCAAAGCTCTTTTCGATGTCTGTGCAGATCCAGAAATCATGAAAGAGGCATCAAGGCTTGATTCGGAAAAGCTCCAGAGACTTCCTAGACCGATAAAGTTCACCGCTGCCATGTATACTTGCGGGTTGCCTCCCGAATTGCTTGGAACAGGCAACGCAATGAGAGAGATTAGAGAAGACATTGGACCTCAGTGGCTTGAGGATTTCCTCAAGGAGATATTTCCATCCCTTGGAGTCGATATTAGATTCGCTTCCAGATTCCTTTCTGAAAGCTTCCTAATCACAAGAAGGATCAAGCAAGGGATAGAGGAACTCAAATCACATTTTGAATTTGACTATCAAGATGAGAGACACAATATATTGAGCGGAGTCATGAACGAGTACTTCAGTGGGTCCACATCTCCAAAAGGCTCAGCGCCGAAGAAATTCGTCATACAAATATCTCAGGACGAGACGTCTGAATATCTAAGCGGCTCCACATCTGCAAATATCTCAAAATTGATCCTTGACAGCGGAAAGATAAGGGGGTCGTTAGGCTAGCAGACCTGACCTGCACGGTACCTAAATCCTAGGAATCCAAGCCTCGATTGAAATCCGAACTCTTAAATAGTAATCTCATCCGTCAATTCCTGATTCTCAAAGTTGAGCTGGCACCAAACGAAATACCCTGGAAGAGTAAGAGCCTACGACGATACGATGTCGATATCTATCAAGAGACGAGACGAGCTCAAGAAGTATTGTGAAACGCTTGTTAGATGGACAGATGATGCATCCTTTAACGGCGTGCATGTTAGGCTGATGACCAATATCCAACATATTCATGACCTCTGGTGCGACAACTGGTTTCCAGTGTGCCCTTCTGGACTGCCTCATGGACTGGTCTACACGATTGATGATGGAGGCAAGTTAGCTACAGAAGACATATTTGAGAAGGCTGTTGCAAATCCTGAGATCAACGCAGGAGCGGTTTACAACTCCGAAACAAAAACGCTCTTCGTATTCAACTCAGACTACTATGGAGAGACCAAACCAACAAGTCTTGGACTTGCAGCAGACATCCTTGAAGACGAATACGGGTTCCTGTCTGTTCACGGCGCATCCTCAGCTATAGACGGGAGGGGCTACTTGCTAATTGGACCTACTAACGCGGGAAAAACGACACATTCCTATGGACCAGTAATGACCTATCCAAACTGCGAGTTCCATCAGGACGATTGGATATTTGTAGAGTTCCTAGAGGAGAAGACTATAGGTTGCGCGTCTGAAAGACAATTCTACATGAGAACAAACTCCATAGCCAACTATCCTTGGCTAGAACCGATCTTCAGACAGAATAAACTCGAAAACGTGAAGCCGGACGACTCAAGAGAAAAGTTTCTCCCTAGTGTTCCGAGGGTGATGATAGACCCCCGAAGGATCGTCAAACCTGAGAAGCTTGCGAATCAGATCAGAATATGCAAGACCTTCCTCCTAAAGAGAGACCCTAAAGACAAAATGGTTGCCAAGAGCCTTGAACCTGAAGAAGCGGTTGAGATCCTGAGGCACGCCCCGGAACAATGGCATAACAATTACCTTACAACCTTTGGACCAAGAAAGGAACAGAGAAGAGCCCAACTGTTCAAGAAACTATTCGAGAGGGCGGAGCCATACCAGTTGAATTGTGTCGCGAGCGTCGAAAAAGTGCGTAGTGCCCTTGTGAACATAGTGAAAAGTTAGCAGCATACTACAGCTGAACATGTCCCCCACCTTCTTGTTTATCAATGATTAAGCAACGACTACATGCTGATAACTCATGTATGATGATCGCAGAAAGGCCGATGCTTAGGCCTTCGTGGGTTCGAATCTCAGCCCCCACGATCTGACGGATGACCAAGGAATGTATATGGACATTCTATTGCCAAATGCCTTCCACATGTGTCTTCTATTCTCTGTCAACTTGTTCTCGTCTCTTTGCAAAGTCACTAAGGAAAGGGAACCTCTTAGGAGATTCATCAGGTTGGGCTATATGCGCATCAAAAATTCCGCTTCCATCACGCTTATACAGTGAGCCATTGTCGCATGGCACCTTCTTGATG